>Ga0209201_1000529_pt1 | contig 52612 bp, 52 predicted proteins | sample AD_UKC055_MetaG_FD_184411 | JGI IMG/M metagenome (GOLD analysis project Ga0209201, IMG submission 184411) | Active sludge microbial communities of municipal wastewater-treating anaerobic digesters from USA - AD_UKC055_MetaG (SPAdes) (version 2) | ecosystem: Engineered > Bioreactor > Anaerobic >... | reverse complement strand
GGAAACCAGTATTTTGTTTTTTTGGCGGTTTTAACGAAATTATTGCCAGCCTCGTTTTTATTAATACTGATAATAAAAAATTAAAAATTAAAAAATATTACCAAATAATTAATTATGATGAAGATGGATTTGGCGAGAAAGATATTATTGATGCATTTGCCCATTTGATTAAAAAAATTTCTAAAAAAATCCCTTTGCTTTTGTGTTTTGAACAACCTTTTGCCAAATCCACGAAAGCACGTTTTTCCGTAGTCAGGGACAATCCAATGTCACCTATTGATAAAGAAGAGCTCGAAAATGTTATTTTAAATTTAGCATGGCGGCTTTACGATAAAGAACGCATTTTTGTTAGTCAAAAATTAAAAATTTCCGAATGGGATGTTGTATTGGCTGATTCAAAAATTAGCGATCCGCGAATTGACGACCGAAAAGTATTAAACCCCATCGGCTTTAGCGGTAAATCCTTATCTTTTTGTTTAGAGAATACCTATTTAAATTATTTATTTTGGGAAAATGTTAAGGATATTTTAGAGCGATGGGGTGGGGAGTTAATTTTTTGTGCTGAAAAAAATTTGATTTTTGATAAAATTTCATCTTTAATAGAAGGGAAAGAGCGGATTGCTTTTGTCGAAATTAATTCTCGTTCCACCGGCGTATCCATTTTAGGCAATTATTTAAATTCTTATCGATCGTTTGATTGGGGATCTATCAATTTAATAAAATCACTATCTCATCGATTGAGCATTTCATTAGAGTTAGCAGAAGAGTTGAAAACCATTTATAGTCAAGGAGCGTTAAGTGAGGCTGCGCGCGAATGGTTTAAGAAATTATTTGAAAAAGAGTTAAAGATTTTAGTTCAGGGTATTGCTTTGGCGTTTAAAGACATGGGACTAAACGAAAAAATAAGTCATATTTATTTAATAGGCAATCCAGCAGAACTCCCAGATCTTATTCCTTTTTTAGAAAATCAAAAATGGAACGCTTCAATTTTTATGAATCCACTGAAAATTAAATTTTATGACGCTTTACAACTAATGAAAGATTTAAACCTTGAATTGATAGATTTTAATGAAAAGAAATTATCAATTAATTTTGTTATTAATTTAGCGGCTATTTTTTGGAGCGATAACAAATATCAAGAAATGAATAAAATTTTAAAACGTCGTATCAAATGGCTTAATCAAAATTTACTTAAAAAACGTTAATACAATGAAAGCAGAAAATATCTATGTTGAATTAAACGATTCTGTTTCAGAGGTGGTGGAAAAAATTATTAATTCTTCTAATGAGACAGTTATTTTGATCGTTCCTGAAAATGCTAGAATTAGCGAATCTATTTTGAACTTCCGTTTAATTAAACGTGAGGCTGATGCAGCTAATAAAAAGATTTATATTAATAGCGATGCCGAAGAGGTGTCGTTAATGGCTAAAGAATCAGGAATAAAAATTGCAGAGTTGTCGCAAATTAGTCGGCCAAGCATTAAAAACAAAATTTTAATAGGGGATATTCGTCCGCCTCAGATAAATAAGATAAGTAAGTCTAAGAAAATGACAGAATCGGTTTTTGATGGAGTGGAAATGCAAGAGGGGTCAAAAAACAAAACGAAACCCGACGAAGAAATAAATCCCCCCAAAGAGAAAAAATTTTTTACCGATTATTTTGATAAAGAGACTTTTTCGGAAATAGAGATTTCTGAAAAAGAATTAAGAAAAGCACGGAAGAAAGAACATAAAAAAATTCATTTTGGCAAAGGAGTTTGGATTACTTTGGGAATTATTCTTTTATTTTTTATAGCATCTTACCTTTTTATCAATTTTTTAGCCAAGGCAGAAGTAGATATTATTTCTAAAAAATATGAGTGGGAAGAACAATTGCCAGTTTTAGCGACGAGCAATATTCAAGAGGTGGATTATAATAATTTTCAGATACCATTGTTTTATTTCGAAAGTAGCCGGACAATTACTCAAAAATTTCCTGCCACCGAAATTAAAAATATTGAAGCAAAGGCTAAAGGAACAATTAGAATTTATAATGCTTATAGCTCAAGCCCTCAAGCGCTCGTGGCTACAACGCGCTTTATGGCACCCGATGGAAAGATTTTTCGTTTGGTCAATAAAGTAGTTGTGCCCGGAGCCAAAATAGAAAACGGGAAAATTGCTCCTTCATACATTGACGCCGAAGTAGTTGCTGATCGACCTGGCGAGAGTTACAATATTGGACCAACCAGATTTACTATTCCTGGATTTCAAGGAACGCCGCGCTATGAAAAATTTTACGGCGAATCCTTAAAACCAATGACTGGCGGTTATATTGGTCAAACAAAAGTAGTGGGGCAAACAGATATCACCAATGCCAAAAAGAAAATTGCAGACATCGCTTATGTTTCTCTTAATGAAGAACTGCAAACAAAATTACCAGCTGGAAGTATTGTTTTAGATGATGCCAAACAATTAATTGTTGTTTCTGCCACAACCTCACCTGCGTTAGGTGAAAAAGCAGAAGAATTTGAAATGACTGCTAAAGTGGCATTGAAGGTTTTAGCTTTTCAAGAGAGTGATATTAAGCATTTGTTTACGGCTGTAGCCATCAAAGACGACAATTCTTTAAGCGAAAAAGAATTATTTAGCTATCATTTTGAATATGGCGTTCCGCGAGTTGATTTTAGTGATAGAAAATTATTATCTTTTCCTGTATTAGCGAATCTTGTTTTTCGTGATCCTGTTGATGTAAATCAATTTAGAGATCAACTTGTAGGGAAAAGTACTAAAGAATTGGAAAAGCTATTTGAGCAATACAAAAATATTGAAAATATCAATGTTGATATTTGGCCGAAATTTTTAGAATTTCTTCCTCTTAATAGTGCAAGAATAAAAATAAGTTTAGATGGACAGGCGGTTTAGGACAATCGAGAGTTGACTAATGAAAAAAGATTTTTATAATACAAATATATTTACAATTTGGTTTGCAGTAATTTTTTTATGAAGCAAAATCAATACGAAGGCGTTGTAATTGAGGCGCTACCTAGTACTACTTTTAAAGTGCGATTAGATGATGGCCGAGAAATTTTGGCGCATTTAGCTGGCAAACTGCGTTTGAATTTTATTCGCATTTTAGTAGGCGATCGAGTGGTCGTTGAAATGAGTCCGTATGATGACAAAAGAGGCCGAATTGTATATAGAAAATAATATTATGAAGGTTCGTGCATCAGTCAAAAAAATATGTCGTGATTGCAAAGTGGTTAAACGCAAAAACCGCGTTTTTATTATTTGCAAAAAGAATCCGAAGCATAAACAAAGACAAGGTTAAACTATGGTAAGAATTTGTAATGTTAATATTCCCGATAATAAATCTATTTATATAAGCCTTTCTTATATTTATGGAATAGGCCAATCTTTGGCTAAAAAAATTTTAAAAACAGCTAACATTGATATTCAAAAGAAAACAAAAGATCTGACCGCAATGGAAATTAGTCGTTTACAAGAAATCATTGATAATAATTATAAAATAGAAGGTGATTTAAGAAGAGAAATTCAATCTAATGTGCGTCGTCTCAAAGATATTAATGCTTATCGAGGTATTCGTCATGCTCGTAAATTACCTGTGCGTGGTCAAAGAACAAAAACTAATTCACGAACAGTCAGGGGTAATGTTAGGCGAACGGTCGGTAGTGGTAAACGTAAGTTAGAGCTTAAATAATATGGGAAAGAAACGAGTTATTGTTCAAAATGAAGAAGAAGTATTAAAAGAAAAAGAAGTTTTGGAGTCAGCAATGAAAAAGACAGAGGCGAAAGAAATTGAGAAAAAGGGCGCTTATACTTCTGCCAAAATTTATATTACTTCTTCATATAATAATACCTTAATTACAGTGGCCGATAAGGAAGGCAATGTTTTGGCGTGGTCTTCGGCTGGCCATCTTCAGTTTAAAGGTCCCAAAAAAGCGACTTCTTTTGCTGCTGCCAAAGTGGCAGAATCAATTGCTCAAAAAATTAAGAAATTACATATTTCTGAATTCGAGGTTTATTTAAAAGGGCTTGGCGCTGGTCGTGAGGCAGCCTTGCGCAGTTTAATAGCTCAAGAGTTTAACATTGTGAGTATTAAAGATATTACTCCAGTTCCTCATGGTGGTTGTCGGCCGCCAAAAGTGAGAAGAGTTTAATTATTAATAATATGGCTTTAGATGCTCAATGTCGAAAATGTCGCCGGGCGGGAGAAAAGCTTTTCTTAAAAGGCGAGCGATGCTATTCAATAAAATGCGCCCTTATTAGAAAGCCTTATGCTCCAGGTATGCATAAAAAAAGAAAAGCGAAAACCGCTTCAGAATACGGTCGTCAATTAAATGAAATGCGAAAAGTCAAACTCACTTATGGCGTTAATGAAGCGCAGATGAGAAAATATTTTAGAGAAGCAACAAAAAGCCCAGAATCAACCAGTGATACGTTTTTTCAAAAATTGGAGTTAAGATTAGATAATGTAATTTTTCGTTTAGGATTTGCACCATCGCGGCAAGCGGCGCGACAAATGGTTAGCCACGGACATATTCTTGTAAATAATAAAAAAATTGATGTTCCAGCTTATGAGTTAAAAAAGGGCGATGTAATTACTATCAGACCCCAAAGCTTATCTAAAGTTCCTATTAAAAATCTTTCTAAAAATTTAAAAAAGGTCCAATGCCCGGATTATCTCAGTTTAAATCCGGAAAAATTAGAGGCAAAAGTTGTTGCCGAACCTAGCTTGGCTAAACAAATGCCTCCATTTGATTTTAGACAAATAGTCGAGTTTTATTCGCACTAAAAAATTTATGACAGGTTTTACTTTTCCTAATAAACCAAAAATCATCAAGGAAACAGAAACAGAAGGAGTTTTTGAAATAGAAAATCTCTATACAGGTTATGGCATCACCATTGGCAATGCCTTAAGAAGAGTCCTTCTTTCTTCTTTAAAAGGCTTTGCTATTACTACCGTTCAGATTAAAGGCGTTCCTCACGAATTTTCAGTCATTGATGGTGTTTTAGAAGATGTTATTCAAATCATCCTTAATCTTAAAAAAATCAGGGTTAAGTGTTTTTCGGAAGGACCGCATACGCTAATTTTAAAAGCCAAAGGCGAGGGTGAGGTGAAAGCTAGAGATATAGAAAAAAATTCTAATGTGGAAATTTTGACGCCCGATACTCATATCGCAACTTTAACTGATAAAAAAGCAGAACTAGAATTAATTTTAACCGTTGAAGAAGGGGTGGGTTATGTGCCTGCTGAGGCGAGACAAAAAGAAAAATTACCCATCGGAACCATTAGTTTAGATGCTACATTTACGCCTATTAAAAAAGTGAATTTTGAAGTAGAGAATATGCGTGTCGGAGAAAGAACGGATTATAATCGTTTGAGAATTTTTATTGAGACAGACGGAAGTATTTTGCCACGAATGGCCTTAAAACAAGCCGCTAATATTTTGGAAGAACATTATAGAATAATATCCGACATTCCTCTTTTGGAAGAAAAGGAACCAAAAGAAAAAGAAGTTGTTAAGAAAAAAACTAAAGAGAAAGAAACCAAAAAGAAACCAGCGAAATCTAAAAAAACTAAAAAATAATTATGAGACATTTAAACAAAGGCAGAAAATTTGGTAGAACGCGTGGTGATAGAAAGCTCTTTATGAAGAGTTTAATTAATAATCTTATTATTAATAAAAAAATTGAAACAACAGAGGCTCGAGCACGCGAATTAAAAGTTCAAACAGAAAAATTAGTTACGTTAGCTAAAAAACAAACACTATCAGCTTATCGACTGCTTATCAGTCGTATTGGGGAAAAATCGGCAAAAGAACTTTTTTATAATATTGCACCTCAATTAAAAAATCGAAAAGGTGGCTATATCAGAATTGTGAAAAGCCCGCGTCGTCGAAAGCGAGATGGAGCACCAGTTGCCGTTGTAGAGTTTGTTTTATAAAAATATGCGTGAATACAAAATTGATGCTACTAATAAATCATTAGGACACCTTGCTTCAGAAATCTCTTTAATTTTACAAGGCAAGGATGAGCCAGACTATCAGCCTAATAAAGTGGCTGATGTTAAAGTTATTGTAGAAAATGTTTCCAAAATGAAATTAACCGGGAAAAAATTAGAGCAAAAAATTTACTATCATCATACAGGATATAGCGGTCATTTGAAGAAAAAATCAATGAAGAATATTTTTGAAAAAAATCCAACTGAAGTTCTAAAAAAAGCAATTTTGGGAATGTTGCCTAAAAACAGCCTAAGGTCAAAGAGAATTAAAAATTTAAAACTTTATGCCTAGAAAAAAATCAACCATTTCTGAAAAAAAACCAACAAAAGCAGTTGTTAAAAAGGAAAAAGAAAAAAAACAAGCAGAAATTGCGTCTGAAAACGCGGTTGTCAAAATGGATATTGGAGCCGCTGAGGAATTAAAAGAAGAGAAATTAGAAAAAGAAGAAAAAGAGAATGATAAAAAAACAAAGGTTTATTATGAAGGAGTTGGATCGCGTAAAACAGCTACGGCGCGGGTGCGTTTATATACAAAAAACAAAGATATTATAATTAATGGCAAGGATTACAAAGTTTATTTTCCTTTGAAAAAATGGCAAGCAACAGTAGAAGCGCCTTTTGAAAAAATGAAATGCAATGGAAAGTTTGGTTTAACAGCTCATGTTGTTGGCGGTGGATTATCTGCCCAGGCTGAAGCAGTGCGTTTGGGCATTAGTCGTGCTCTGGTTTCTTTTAATCCCGATTTCAAAAAACGTTTGCGTCGAGCTGGTTATTTAACACGCGATGCTAGAATGGTAGAAAGAAAGAAATACGGATTGAAGAAAGCCCGTCGCGCTCCACAATGGTCAAAACGTTAGTTTGTTGTTGAGTCAATAATATTTAGATGTTAAAGACGCCGAGAAAAATTTTCTTTGAAAATTTTTCTCGGCGTCTTGCTTTCACCTGCTCTTCTTTAAAAGATTATATCAATTTTTTGATTGTCTATTAGCAACAAACTTCCAAGTAAAACATAAAAATATTGGATATTGTAATTTTTTGATGTAATTCTAATATTATATTGCTTGACAGCGGATTAATTTTTAATAAAATTGATAAAGTTAGAGATAATCATTTATCTTTAACGGTGTTCTTTTAAAACAAAATAGCGAATGAAAAAATAAATTTTTTCTTCATTGTTTCGTGTCGTCTTTTTGAGTTTACAATCTAATATTCATTAGATTTCTTGAGTTTAATTCTGATTAATCAGAGTTAGACTTTATTTTTTCTGAGGATTTGATCCTGGTCCAGGATGAACGCTGGCGGCGTGGATAAGGCATGCAAGTCGAACGCTTCTTGTGCTTGCACAAGAGGAGTGGCAGACGGGTTAGTAATACCTTGATACCTACCGGAGAGTTGGGCATAGCTTATCGAAAGATGAGGTAATTCCCAATGGCTCCAATTCTTTTCAAGAATTGGATAAAGAAGCAATTCGCTCTCTGATGGGTCTAGGTCCTATCAGGTAGTTGGTGAGGTAATGGCCCACCAAGCCTATGACGGGTAGGGGAGCTGAGAGGCTGTTCCCCAACAGGGACACTGAGATACGGGTCCCACTCCTACGGGAGGCAGCAGTCGAGAATATTCGGCAATGGGCGCAAGCCTGACCGAGCGACGCCGCGTGAAGGAAGAAGCCCTTCGGGGTGTAAACTTCTTTTCTTAGGGAAAAAATTAGTGTTTTGCACTAATTGATGGTACCTAAGGAATAAGGGGCTGCCAACTACGTGCCAGCAGCCGCGGTAATACGTAGGCCCCAAGCGTTATCCGGATTTATTGGGCGTAAAGGGTGCGTAGGTGGTTTATTGCATCTTTGGTTAAAGTCCCAAGCTCAACTTGGGAAGCGCCAAAGAGATGAATAAGCTAGAGAGTACCAGAGGTGGCTGGAACTGCCGGTGTAGGGGTGAAATCCGTTGATATCGGCAGGAACGCCAGAGGTGAAAACGAGCCACTGGGGTATTTCTGACACTGAGGCACGAAAGTGTGGGGAGCAAAAAGGATTAGATACCCTTGTAGTCCACACCCTAAACGATGCCGACTAGCTGTTTCGAGTATCGACCCTCGGAGTGGCGAAGCTAACGCGTTAAGTCGGCCGCCTGGGAAGTACGGCCGCAAGGCTAAAACTCAAAGGAATAGACGGGGACTCGCACAAGCGGTGGATCATGAGGTTTAATTCGACACAAAACGAAGAACCTTACCAGGGCTTGAAATGCTGGTGAAGGTTGTCCGAAAGGATGGCCGTCTTTTCAAGGACGCCAGCACAGGTGCTGCATGGTTATCGTCAGCTCGTGGCTTGAGTTGTTCCCTTAAGTGGGGCAACGAGCGCAACCCCTATCGCATGTTAAATCTGTCATGCGAAACTGCCCCCGCCTAAGTTTTCAAATTTCAAAATTTTATATGTTTGAGTTTGAAAGTTTAGGCGGGGGAGGAAGGAGGGGATGACGTTAAATCAGCATGGCCTTCTGATGTCCTGGGCGACACTCATGATACAATGGCCGGAACAAAGGGTTGCCAAACCGCAAGGTGGAGCTAATCCCAAAAATCCGGCCCCAGTTCGGATTGAGGGCTGCAACTCGCCCTCATGAAGCCGGAATCGCTAGTAATCGCGGATCAGCCATGCCGCGGTGAATACGTTCTCGAGTCCTGTACTCACTGCCCGTCACGTCAAGGGAGCCGGGAACAGCCGAAGTCCCGCCCTTTGGGCATTACAACAATATTATAATTGTCTAGTGCCAAAAGGGCGGGATTAAGCTGGGCTCGGTAACAGGGACGAAGTCGTAACAAGGCACCGGTAGCGGAAGCTGTCGGTGGATCATCTTTAAAGGATACTTGCCTATCTTGTTAAAGAGATAGGGCCTTAGGTCGGTCATCATTTTTTTGATGGGGCGGCACGAAGCAATGAAGAAGAAATTTATTTTAAAACACTGCCTTTCGGCAGTGTTTTTTGTTATTATATCAAAAGATATCCACAATTGATTTAATAAAATATTATTTTATAATTAAAAGAAGCTATGGAAAATCAGAATAATACTAATAATTACACCTCAAAAATTTTAGTCATCGAAGATGACCCATTTTTAGCTAATTTATTGAAATTAAGATTAGAAAAAGATAAATTTGAGGTTATACAAGCAAAAGATGGAGAAGAGGCTTTAAAAAAATTAAAAGAGATAGAACCTGATTTGATTCTGCTTGATTTAATTTTGCCTAAAAAAAGCGGCTTTGAAGTTTTGGAAGATATTTCTTTAAATCCGAGCTTGCGTAATAAACCCGTAATTATTTTATCCAATTTAGGTCAAACAGCTGATATTCAAAGAGGGAAGCAATTAGGCGCCGTGGAATATTTTGTTAAAGCCAAAATTTCCATTGACGATTTAATATTAAAAATTAAAGAATTTCTTCAAAAAAAATAAAAGGTCTATTTTAGATTTAATTTATAGAACGATGGTTAACCCAAAAAATTATTTCAGTCAACCCACAAAAGGATTTACTCTCATCGAACTATTAGTCGTTATTGCAATTTTAGCGGTTTTAATGAGCGTCGTGGTTATAACAATTAATCCTGCGGAAATGTTAAAAAAATCTCGGGATTCAAGAAGAGTTTCTGATTTGGATGCTTTAAGAACTGCACTCAATTTATATTTAAGCGAAGATAAGGACTTTACAAGCCTTGACAATACTAAAGCCTATCTTTCTTTGTCGGGTTCACCTTGTACTGTTGCGTCTTATGGCGGCAAAACAGCAACTCAATGCGTGGCAGATCCCCGCAAGGTTGATGGTAACGGATGGATCCCACTTAATTTCACAAGTTTGAGTATCAGATCTCCACTTTCTTCTTTACCCGTTGATCCCACCAACTCCAATCCCTATTTTTACGCTTTTACTGTTTCCTCCACCAAAACTATGTATGAATTGAATGCAAAATTAGAAGCTAATAGTAATAGTGGTTTAATGTCTTCTGATGGCGGCAATTCTGCTACTGTTTATGAAATTGGATCTGATTTAACGCTTTTCAATTAACTAAAAAGTTAGCAAAAATTAATTAATAAAAGGTCGTAAACAAAATTTCAAATTTAAAATTAATAATCCAAATATAACTAAAATTTTATGAAAAAAGGATTTACTCTAATTGAACTTCTGGTAGTCATTGCCATTTTAGCAGTCTTAATGAGTGTGGTAGTGGTGACTATTAATCCAGCAGAAATGTTAAAGAAAACTCGTGATACCAAGCGTATTTCTGATTTAGACGCCTTAAGAACCGCGCTTAATTTATATCTTACAGATCAGCAATTATTTACCGATACTTCTTGTAGAGCAAGTCAAGTTGGCGCGCCGACTATAGGGACATGCACCAGCTCTATAGGCAGCACATCCCAAAGCCCTAGTGGCAATTGGACGAGCATTGATTTTACGAAGATTTCTTCAGGCTCTCCTCTTTCTACTATTCCTTTAGACCCCAAAAATGCTACCACGAGCGTTAATACAACTACTTACGCGTACTACTTTAAATCCAATGCGGCTTCGTCTACTTTTACGTTACTCTGTAATATGGAGTCTTCTTACTATAGTAATGGCGCTGGCACGACTGATGTTGAAAGTAAAGACGGGGGCAATCAAGCAGATTTTTATGAAGTAGGATCGGCCATGCTTTTTTAATTTAAACGATAGAATATTTTCTCAGAAAGATTTAATTATGCTGTTTTTAAGTCAAACTGTTACATTTCTACCCGCAATCTATTTTCTTATTACAGTCGGTTTGATCATCGCTTTTAAAAAAATAAAGCAATTCATCAAACCGGCTGTAATTTTGATTTTGGTTTTAAAAGTGGGGGAGATGGTAGTAAAAATTATTAATCAGTATTTTGTTTTTAAAAATTCTGATGTGGGGCCGTTTCTGTTGCCGCCTCATCAGCAATTAAATCAATTCTTTTTTCATTACATAGATTATCGTATTATTTATCCGACTCTTTTTCCTATTCTCATTGGATTGCTTTTTTTCTTTTTAACCAAAATTGCTAATCGTTTATCCGGTGAACGATTTTTTGAAAAAGAAGAGCCTTGGATGTTTTTTTATGCTATAATGTTAGTAGGGCATCCGCTGTGGTTAGTGTATATTTTTGCCATTTTTATTATTGGTCTGATTCTTTATTTTTTGCGACTGATTTTTAAAAAAATTAATTTTGGAGAACGTTTGCCGCTTTATTATCTTTGGTTGCCCTTAGCCATTATTTTATTTTTATTTCAAGGAACATATGCAACACTTCCAATTATTGGCGATTTTCTTATTAAAATCAGTTTTTAATTAATATGCCTCTACGTTTACCAATAGACAAGCTCAAGGAGTTTTTAGTTGATACGGGATTAGTTTCTCTTGAGTCTTTTCAATTGGCACAAGAAGATGCTCAACGCACCGGTCAAGACCTCGTAGACATTCTTATTTCTCGTGGTTTTATTTCCGAAGATTATGTTTATCAATTTTATTCTGATTATTTTAAAACGCCGTTTATTAAATTACGCGGCCGTTTAATCAAAAAATCGATTCTTTCACTTTTACCAGAAGAAACTGCTCGTCTTCGGCGTGTAGCTGTTTTTGATAAAGACGATAAAGGGTTTGTTTATTTAGCGATGGAAGATCCGGGTGATTTAGAAACAATTAATTTTGTTCAAAAATATGTCAATGCGCCACTCAAAGTTTTTTTAACCACTGCCAAAGATTTAAATTATGTGTATTCACTTTATGGAAAGGAAGTAGTAGAAGATTTTAAGAAAGTTATTGAAGACAATTTGAAAGAGACCGCGCGGTTAAAAATGATGGGAGAAAAAGAAGTAGCCGAGGAAATCCCTATTGTGAATATCGTTGATGCTATTTTGGCCTATGCCATTTCTTTAAATGCTTCTGATATTCACATCGAAGTCTTAGAAGACGTTGTTCTAATTCGATTCCGCATTGATGGTGTGCTTCATGAAATGTTGCGCATCCCCAAAGAGGTACAGCCGGCAATTGTGGCTAGAATTAAAATTTTGGCAGGTTTAAAAATTGATGAACATCGAAAACCGCAAGATGGACGCTTGCGCTATGAGGCACTAGGCGAAGCAATGGATATTCGTGTTTCAATAATGCCCACGTTCTATGGTGAAAAAGTAGAGATGCGTTTATTGCGCGCTACGGCCAAGCCAATGAGTTTGCGAGAATTAGGAATGCTAGAGGATACAGTTCTAATAGTTGAGGATAGTATTAAAAAAACTTATGGTATGCTTCTGGTAACTGGTCCAACAGGGTCAGGTAAGACAACTACTTTGTACTCCATTTTAAACATGTTAAATAAACCCGACGTTAATATTGTTACCATTGAAGATCCTATAGAGTATTATATTCGTTACGTAAATCAAACTCAGATTAATCCTCAAGCTGGCATCACCTTTGCTACAGGATTACGGGCAATTTTACGTCAAGACCCTAATATCATTATGATTGGTGAAATTCGCGATGAAGAAACAGCCGAAATTGCCGTTCATTCTGCTTTAACCGGTCATCTCGTGTTATCTTCGCTTCATACTAATGATGCGCCAACGGCAGTGCCGCGACTTATTGATATGAACGTTCCAGCGTTTTTAGTGGCAGCGGTTTTGAATACGGTGATTGCCCAGCGTTTGGTAAGGCGCATTTGTAAGGATTGCATCGTTTCTTATAATCCTGAACCAGAAATGATCGAATCTCTCAAAAGACAGGTAAAGGATATTGGAGGAGAAGAAATCGAAGTGCCTAAAATTTTATATCGTGGAGCTGGTTGCCCTATTTGTAATTATAGCGGTTATCGTGGTCAGGTGGGTATTTTTGAAGTATTGAATTTAGATGAAGATTTAAGAAGGTTAGTTAACAAGCCCGATTTTTCTTTAGATGTTTTAAAAAATCTAGCCAAACAAAAAGGAATGATAACAATGCTTGAAGATGGCATCCGCAAAGCGCAACTAGGAATAACTACTATTGAAGAAGTGTTGAGAGTTATTCGAGAATAAGTTACAATAAAAGATATGTTATTTAAATATCGAGCTTCTACTAAAGATGGAAAAATTATTGAAGGAGAAGGCGATTTTATCAACGAAGACGCTGTTTTAGAATACTTAAAATCTCAAGATCTTAATCCCATTAATTTAGAGCTAGTTGCTACTAAATCAAAATTAAAAACGCGATTATTCGGTTCTCCTATTAACATTAACGATCAAATTTTTTTGACCCGTGATTTAGCCTTAATGTTAAAAGTGGGAACAGATATATTTAAAGCCATTGATATTTTAATCGCTGATTACGAAAAACCAGCAGTGCGCTCTCTGTTAATTGAAATTAGAGAGAACTTATCAAAAGGGCAGCCTTTTTATACCACCTTTGCTAAATACCCTAAAATATTTTCATCGGTTTTTACAAACTTGATTCGAGCGGGCGAAGCTTCGGGTAACTTAGAAACAGTTTTTGAAGAATTAAGTGTAACGCTTGAAAAACAAAGGGATTTGCAACAGCGTATTAAATCAGCATTAATTTATCCAATTTTACTAGTAGTGGCTTCGATTGGTATTATTGCCTTATTAGTGACCTTTGCAATTCCTAAAATGGCAACACTTTTTCAAGGAGGCGATATGCCCTTGCCGCCTATTACTAAAATTATTTTTGATGTTTCATTTTTCCTTTCTAATTATGGTCTTTATCTTTTAATTGGTCTTGTATTGCTTATTGTAGCGGCGGTAATGTTTTATAAAATGAGTTTAACGGGTCGAGCATTTTTTCAAAGAATAGCTTTTCGATTACCCGTTATTAAAACTGTATTATCAAAAATGGCTTATCAGCGTTTTGCCACAACATTTGGAACTTTAATGCGCGCTGGTTTGCCTATTTTGGAGAACTTGGAAATTACAGCTACGACAGTAGGAAATGAAGAAATGCGTCAAGCATTATTGCGTATTGCCAACGAAGGCGTTGCCAAGGGAATTAGCCTGGGAGATGCCTTTCGAAAAGAAGAGATATTTCCCCACACTATTCGAACCCTTATTTCTATTGGCGAGAAGGCGGGACGAACTGACGAAGTTTTAAAAACATTGGCTGATTTTTATGATACTGAAATTGATGCGGCAGTAAAATCTTTAGTAGCCATTTTTGAACCAATAATGCTTTTGTTTATTGGTGTTATTGTTGGCGGCATTGCTTTGGCTGTTATTTTACCTGTTTATCAATTTACTAATCAATTAGGCGGAATGTAATTTGTTATGAAATTATTATTCTCAAACAATAGCAGAGGATTCACCCTTATTGAATTAATTATTTCATTGGTGATTATTGCAATGATTGCGGTGATAAGTTTTGCTAATTTATCGGGTCACCGAGAAGAATTGAGTGTTGATCTTGAAGCAGAACAAATGGTAGCGTATTTACGTGAAGCACGGAATCGTGCTTTGGCTGGTCAAGACGATTCGTCGTGGGGCGTCCATTTTGTAAATGTCGCAAGCGATAGCGATTACTATAATCTTTTTAGAGGATTAACTTTTAGTACTAGTGCTATTGTAGACACGCATTTTTTATCAAAACAAGTGGAATTTGTAGTTCCACCGGTTAATTCAAGTAGCGATATTGTTTTTTTGAGATCCACTGGCAATTTGAGCAATAGTGCCACTTTTACTGTTGTTATACGCTCTGTTATTGAGCCTAAATATTCAAGCACCATTGAAGTAAATAGAATAGGTCAAATCAATTACTAATTTATTTTGTTTTTGTTATAATAAGAAGTAATGAAGTCTTGGATTACTAAAGATGATGTGAAAAAAGAATTTTATTGGCCTGAAAGAGGGCAGGTATTAGCAGAAATTTTAGTAGCCGTAATGCTAGCGGGTATTATTATTGGTGGTATTGCCGCCACTATTGGAACTTCGGTAATAACAGGTAATAAAGTAAGAGAAACGACCGTGGCCGTAGGACTTATTCAGGATGCCATGGAAGGAATAAAGGCAATTTCGGAAAGTAGTTGGGTTTCATTTTATTGTTTACCCAATGGAATTTGTCCGGGCAGCAAAGGGAGTGATAATCATTTTTACCCTGATTATGTAGATGGTAGTTGGCAGATCGTAAGCGGAGAAAAATTAAAAATCGTAGAAGGAGTTGATTATACTTATTATTTTTATGTAGAAAACGTTAATCGAGATTCATCAGGAAATATTACAACTACAGGTGGCACCGAAGATCCATCAACCCAAAAGATAACCATTGTTGTCAACTGGCCTCCTAATAATTCAGTAGTCATGTCGGAGTATCGAACTAGGGTTACCTCTAACTATTTTGCAGATTATAACTGGGATGTCGGACGAATTAGCAGTGGAGTTTTTGTTAAATCAGCCGGTTATTATGCCTCAACCAATGGACCAATTTCAATTATTAATGGCACGATCACTCTGTCAACATCTACAGATGGCTTTTTAACTTCCCCCGTCTTTGATACGACATTTGCCGAAGGAGTTGCTTTTAATGGAATTCGGTGGAAGGGTGCTTTGCCAACTGGAGCTCACGTTCGATTTCAATTAGCAACAAGCAATACTAGTACTCCCGCCACCTGGAATTTTATTGGTCCGGATGGCACAACTTCAAGTTATTATGAGGCTGGAATGGATCAAATTGCGTCTATTACATTAAATAATCATAACAATCAGCGCTATTTTCGCTATATTGTTTATTTATACCCAGAACCAGGAGGAGCAGTGCCGGTTGTTTCAAAGGTCATAATTACTTACTCACCCTAATGAAGAAATTTTTTGAGTTTCAAAAAAGAAAAGGATTTTCTTTGCTGCCAGTAGTTTTAATTGCAGGAATTATTGTGGCTGAAGTGGGAGTGGCCTTGAGTTTTGTTATGTATTTAACAAATTCAGCTAGTTATGGAGCTCGTTTATCGCAAGAGGCTTTTTATGGTGCTCGTTCGGGCGTTAATGATGCTTTTTTAAAAATTATTCGGAATAAAGATTATTCATCTCCGGGTTATAATTTAACAGTAGGAAAATCCAATGTAAACGTTGTTGTCACTAATGAAATAGGCATTGCCACGATTGTTTCTACCGGCACTGTTTTAAATCGTCAGAGAAAGCTGCAGGCAGTCATTAGTATTGATGCAGAAACAGGAGAAGCAGCGCTTTTCTCTTTACAAGAAATTTAATTCGCGATTTAATAATAAGAAGTAATATGAAAATTTCTCCACCTTCCAAAATTCATAAACATCTTATTGCCAAAGAATATATCGGCGGTTTAGAAATTACTGATACCGCCCTTCATTTTTTATTATTTGATCCTTATAAAACTGATAAAATTATTTTAAGTTTTGAATCAGATCTTGAGCCGGGAACGGTAATAAAGGGCGAGCTGAAAAAACCGGAAGCATTAAAAGAGGTTTTATTAAATTTACGCCGTCAGCCCGCTCTTAAAAAAATAAAAAATCTTTATACGATTTTATCGTTAGAAAGTAATATAGTTTATTATAAAATATTTGATTTACCGACAGTAGATCGTAACTCTATTTTATCTGCAGTTGAGCTTAATACACGAATGCTTTCGCCCATTCCCTTTGATCGAGTATATTCTGATTGGGAATTAATAGATAAACCCATCAAAAGTGACTCTTTTAAGTTAAGAGTTTTTTCTGTCTTTGCCGAAAAAACCATTGTGGATGCGTATGTAAAAGTTCTTGACGAGGTTGGGATTATGCCATTAGCCGTAGAATTTAATGGTTTGAGTTTGTTAAGATTTTTTTCTCATTATAATATTTTTGATAATTTAGAAAAAAATTATCTTGGTATTTATATTTCAGCTAATGGTTTAGAATTTATTTTGGGTAGTAAAAATAGTTTAGAGTTTAACTTCTTTCAAACATGGCAGGACGCTTTTAATGTTTTAGGTCTTGATTCGTCAGAATTACAGAAAGGAATTATAAGTAAAGAAAATTTTATTAAAATTTTTGATGATAATTTGCAAAAAGTTATTACTTTTTATTTTACACGATTTCAAGAATCTATTGAAAAAGTTATTTTAGTTACCCCGCTTCATTTTGATGATTTGAGTAATTTGATTCGAGATAGATATAATTTAAATGTTGAAAATCCTATTTCGAAAATAAAAGATATTACGCCGGGTTATTACTTTGCGACTGGCGCTGCTTTACGTGGTTTAATTCCTCGCGTTGATGATGTTGGCGTGAGTTTAATGGCGGTTGGAACCGAAGAAGAATATCGGCGTAGTCGAACAACCAATTTTCTTGGACTGTGGCTAAAAATTATTGTGGAAGTAGGGGTGGTTTTACTGCTTATTTCTATTGGTTTAAACATTTTTTTATCCTATAGCAAAACCAACGTGATGAAGGACAAGGAGCTACTTTCTATCCAATTTGATAGAGCACAACTAGAAAAACTTTCTCAACAATCGAAAGAATTTAATGCAAATATTGCCCAAGCAATAGAGGCAAAAAAGTTTGTTAAAGATTGGGCGCCTGTTTTTGAAGCGTGGCAACAAGCAGCCGAAAATATTCATTTTAAAAGCTTGATTATTCCCGGTGCCGAAAACAATTTTTCTTTTAATGGGTGGACAACTTCTCAATCAGAAATGATTAAGTTCCGGGATGCGCTTTTAGAAAGCGGTTATTTTACAGATTTAGACATACCCTTACAATCGATCATTCAACAAAAAAATAAAGTCGAATTTAATTTAAAGGGGAAAATAAAATTATAAATCATATGAAGAATCCTCAAGAAGAAAAAACATTTGTTTTGATTAAACCCGATGGAGTAAAAAGGGGATTGGTTGGAGAAATTGTTTCTCGAATTGAACAGCGAGGATTAAAAATTGTGGGGATGAAAATGATATGGGCAACAAAAGATCAAATAGACGAACATTATCCTAAAAATGACGCGTGGATTAAAAGATTGGGAGAAAAAACATTGGCCACTTATGAAAAGTACGGTTATGACACTAAAGAAGAAGTAGGAACAGATGATCCAATGGAAATAGGAAAAATAGTTCGTGGGTGGTTGATGGATTACATGACTTCTGGCCCAATGGTAAAAATGATTGTACAAGGTATTCATGCCGTGGATATGGTAAGAAAAATGGTGGGTAATAGTACTCCGGCCTTAGCGGAAATGGGCACTATTCGCGGTGATTTTTCAGTTGACTCTTCTATTTTAGCTAATCGGGGAAAGAGAGCGATTCATAATTTAATCCACGCCTCTGAAACAACCGAAGAAGCTGAACATGAAATATCTTTTTGGTTTGCACCCGAAGAACTATGTGAATACAAAAGAGCGGAAGAGGATATAATGTTTTAAACCAAAAACCCACTGGATCTAGTGGGGTTTTAGTTGACTCCGCTTTTAAGATATCCCGGCTGGAATCATAAGTGGGTAATCTCAATTCCAGACCACGATCTGAAATGCTGTTGATTTCCCTTGGTATAACGATTTGACCCGGAATCTTATAAAGCAGAGTCTAATTTATTATAACTCTTTTTAAAAACTATTATTTTAAGTTATCCACATTTGCGAAAATTATTCGATAGTTTTTTAATTTGTCAATTAAAAGTGATAAACGAATATTGAATAACCAATTTGAGCATCGGGCGTTTTATTTTTTAGCCATTCATAACTATCCTCTGGCTTTCTTTCAAATCCGGGCACGGGTTTGCCTTGAGAATTTTGAAGAAAAGTTAAAGAAACAGCTAGCCATGAATTTGGTTCGGGTCTTCCTTTGGCTGATTGCCATGGTTCAAATTTATCGCCAAGATAATATGCCGGAGAGCCACCACCAAAATAATCAACTTTAATTTTTTCAATATGATTTTCTTCTACGAATTTTGCTAAACGTTTTAAATCCTGTCCCCAATCAAGATTTGAATCAACGGTATATTTATAACCATTTTTCGCACCACCAACGAATTCATTAAAATAAGCTATAAAATGAGGGGCAATGACTATTGTCTCAACAAGATACCAAATAAGAATAATGGCTATAAAAGCACTTTTAGCGCCGATCTTTTTTAATTGATCAAAAGAGGTCATTATTTTGAATAGCAACAATTTAAAGGATGGGGTATTTTTGATTCCCCACCACCATTTTTTTATTTGATCAGTGGTCAAAATAAACATTGGCGCAGTGATAATCAATAAGTGGCGATAGCCGATATTTAAAGGACTTGAAATAGAAGATATCCAATAAACAATGACAAAAATTAAAATACTAAAAAGTAGAAAATTGTGGGAAAGCCAATCAATTAATTTTTGCCACCAAATTTTACTTTTGATATTATTTGTGGTAGCGCTGAAAAAATTTTTTATCGCTAAAAACAGAGCAAAAAACATTAGAACAAGAGAAGGGATGGGTTCTTTAATTAAAAAGACAATAGGAAAATAAGAATGCCAACCAGTTGCAGAGACGTTTCCTAAAAAATAGCCCGTGTTGCCACCAGAGGATCGTTTCACTACCATTAATGCACCGAGAGCGTATTGAGCTAATGGTTTCGTAAATTTATTTTGAGTCATTTTGATATCGAGTTCAGCCAAGCACCTCATTTGGCGGTTTAAAGAACCAACCCACTGACGACAAGTAACTAATTCTTTATCTGGGCCACCAGCAAAAGAATTAAGAATTTGTTCTGTATCACTTGTTTGTTTTTCCTGAGGATAATTAATATTTTGAGGCAGATAAACAAGATAAATTACTATTATAGAAATAGCAAAAACAGCAAAAAGATTACCAATGGTTTTGAGCAGTTGTTTAATTACTGGTGATGACTCGTGATTTCTGTTTTGACGAATAAGTTTGATAATTTCCCAAATAATCAAAAAAAGAAAAATGAGGGGATAGAAAATAAGAAGTGAAAATTTAGTTAATTGAGCGATTCCCAAAGCGATGCCAGCCAGAATAATATTTTTTGGCGAGGGCTGAATCAATTTAGGTATAACAAAAAGAAAGATAATTAAAGCGCCAAAAGCAGCGGCTAAATCAGTTGTGACATAATGTCCGTGAGCTAAAACCAAGGGAGAAAAAGCAAAAAGAACAAAAGGTAGTAGCGCCCAATAAGGACCCACTATTTTTTTAGCTAAAAAATAAACCAATACGGTTGTTAGCAAGGTTAAAAGAATAGGGAAAATTCTAGCCCACTGAATAATTTGGTCGGCATTGTTGCCGCTTTCATATAAAAAAACGCGACCTATGTCCCACTGACTATTAACACCTTCTTGCCAATAAGGAGAATCGGTGGGAAATTTAAGATTGAGAAACAAAAGAGGAATGGCCGAAAGATCTTTAAGCAAAGGAGGGTGTTCAGGGTTAAGACGATTGTCTCCAAACTTTAAATAAGAGTACCCAGCGGGAATATGAGCTAATTCATCCATAGTCGCCGATTCTTGAAAAGAGGAGTGAAGCATTAATAAGCCAGCGATAATGATAACGAAAATAATGAAATGCGAAGCAATTTTTTTATGAACGATTTTTTGAGCAATAGAAATAATATTAGGAAACATAGAATTTATACTTTATTGCGACTAAAATATTCTAATATTCATAAAGATTTTTACCAAGAGATTTTTACCAAAAGATATGGAGAAATAGTTCTTTTATTTTATTTTTAGGATAAACAATTTTAAAATAACCTGTTTTAGAGATTGTGAATATATGATTTCTATTCATCGTTGCGTTAGGACATAGCCTTGATAAAACGTAGAAGATGTTGGAAATTTAGGAAAAACTTGTTATAATAAAAATAATCAAGAAAGCAAGTCGTTAATTTTATGCTCATTAGAGAAATTATATCACGAATATGGCTGAGTTCAAAACAGAACAACCCAATTTTAATCCCCAGCAATTAGAAGAAATTTCTCAGAAGGTCCAAGAGCGGTTAGGTGAACAAAAGGAAGTGCTTGAGAAAAGAGAAGTAGTGCGAGAAGTTGTGGAAAAGAAAATTAATCAAGCTATGCCCACTACTCAAACAGCTACGCCTATCACTGACGATGGGGTCTCTTTGAAATTATCCGAAATTAAAAAAATACCCGAGGAGGAAAGAATTAAAGCAATAGTAAGAGTGGCATTACAAGATTCAATAACGGATGCAGTTAAAATTGCTCAAAAATTAGGGCCCTATTATGTTGATGGATTGCATGATACTTTAGTCGATGAATTTTTAAACATTTTAATTCAGCAAAAAAAGATTTAATTCAATGATTAACTCTCTTCTTACACCCTTAAACATTATTGCGCTTATTGTAGCTATAGGCCTTGTGATGTTTCTTATATTGGAGATGCGAAGAAGAAATATTTTTTCAAGCCTCTTAAAGAAATCTTTTAAATATAATCTATTTTTAATTAAAATTCCCCCCGAGGAACAACCTAGCGAAAAAAATCAAACAGTAAAAGAAAAAATTAATATCGCAGAGCAGCTAATAAGCATCCTGGCTAATTTTAAAAAGCCGATTGTTTTTGAAATTGCTTTGCCGGAAATAGGAAAAGAGATTGCTTATTATGCGGCAGTGGCTCAAGATCTAGAAGAATCATTTAAAAAGCATTTATTAAGTTTTTATCCTAAAGCCTATGTGGAAAAAGTACGAGATTATAATATTTTTAATCCCAATGGTTTTAGCACTGGTGTTTATTTAAAACAAGGAGAAAATTGGATGCTCCCTATTAAAACTTATACCGAATTAGAAGCCGATCCAATTAACCCTATTTTAAATGCTTTTAAATTAAAGGAAGAAGGAGAAGGGATGGTCGTCCAAATAATAATTTCCCCCACCCCCAAAAGTTTTAAAACTCAAGTAACCAAAGCGATAAAACATTTAAAAGAAGGGCAATCCTTTAAAGATGTACTCGGAAAATATTCGTTTGGTGATTTTGCCAAAGAATTCGTTTCTTCTGTTTCGGTTAAAGATAAAAGCAAAGAAGAACCAAAGCCAAAAGTGCTCGATGAAAACGCTATTAAATTATTAGAAGCGAAGGTCAGCAAGCCTCTTTGCGCGGTAAATGTTCGCATTTTAGTTTCCGCTGAGACTAAGGAAAGAACTGATGAGGCGCTAAATATATTATTGTCGACTTTTGATCAATTTGCAGCGCCTTTAAAAAATAACTTTAAAGCAGTTAAGCCTTCCAATTTTAATAAGTTTGTTTTTAATTACTCTTTTCGGCTTTTTAATAATAAAGAAGCGATGTATTTGAATACAGAAGAAATTGCTTCTATTTGGCATTTCCCCTTAACGGTGGAAGTAGCTCCTCAATTAAAATGGGTAAAGGCTCGAGAAGCGCCGCCGCCAATAGAATTGCCTGACGAGGGTATTGTTCTTGGAGAAGCTGTTTATCAAAATCAGAAGAAAACAGTCCGAATTTTACCAAATGATCGTCGAAGACATGTTTATACCGTAGGTCAAACCGGCGTTGGTAAATCTGTTTTTTTGATTAATATGGCCGCTCAGGATATCGAAGAAGGTAGAGGTGTTTGTTTTGTTGATCCTCATGGTGATGTAATTGAAACACTTCTGGGATTAGTCCCCCAAGAACGATTTAAAGACGTTGTTGTTTTTGATCCATCAGACTTAGAAATGCCAATGGGATTAAATATGCTCGAATACGATATAAGCAAACCTGAACAAAAAACTTTTATTATTAACGATTTAATAGATATTTTTGATAAATTATACGATCTCAGTCAGGTGGGAGGTCCGATGTTTGAGTATTATTTGAGAAACGCTGTTGGATTATTAATGAGCGACACTACTGAAACGCCTACTTTAATTGACGTTCCACGTATTTTTACTAATCCGGATTTTTTAAAGAAAAAATTAGCCAATAGTAATGATCCAATGATTGTAGAATTTTGGGAAAAAGAGGCTCTAAAAGTTTCAGGGAGTAGTGATTTATCATTGCAGAATATTAGTCCTTATATTACAAGTAAGTTTAATACGTTTATCACCAATGACTACATGCGGCCTATTATTGCCCAAAGACATTCCAGTTTGAATTTTAGAGAGATTATGGATGGCCAAAAAATTTTATTAGTTAATTTATCCAAAGGAAAAATCGGGGAACTCAATGCTTCTCTTTTGGGGTTAATTATTGTAGGAAAATTATTAATGGCGGCATTTTCGCGCGTGGATACCCCTGAGGAAGAGCGCAAAGATTTCTATCTTTATATAGACGAGTTCCAAAACTTTACAACGCCAAGTATCGCTACTATTTTATCTGAAGCGCGGAAATACCGATTAGATCTGACTATCAGTCATCAATTTATTGCTCAATTGCAAGATAAAATTCGAGAAGCAGTTTTTGGTAATGTAGGAAGTATGGTAGTGTTTCGAGTGGGCGTAAAGGATGCCGAATTTTTAGTTAAAGAATTCAGCCCTGTTTTTAATGAAAATGATATGATTAATTTGGATAATTTTACTGCTATTGTTAAATTGATGGTTAATAACAAAACAACACGCCCTTTTACTATGAGAACTATACCCCCTCTTAAAGGCGATACTGGTAAAGCCAAAGTTCTTAAAGAGCTATCGCGCGTCACATATGGCCGACCACGGGCTTTAATTGAGCAAGAGATTAAAGAGCGTTTTATTTCTGAAGAAATTTCCGAAGAGTTATAAGAAAAAAATTAATTTTTATGGATGAAGTAAAAAAGCATCAATTAATTATTTTAGGCGCGGGACCAGCCGGAACGGCAGCGGGTGTTTATGCGGCCCGCAAAAAAATTGACACCTTAATTATTACTGAAAATTTTGGAGGTCAAGCAGTAGTAGCGGCCAAAATTGAAAACATTGTTGGTTTTGAAGAAATTAGTGGGATTGAGATGGCAAGGCGTTTTGAAAAGCAACTTCGTCATTATACCGAATTGGAAATTATTATTGATCGAGTAAATGGAGTTGTTTTTAAGGAGGGAATTTTTGAAATTAAAACCGATCATGGGACTTTTTATGGTGAGAGAATTTTAGCAACATTAGGACGTCATTACCGTCAGTTGGGGGTGCCGAAAGAAAAAGAATTAGAAGGTAAAGGCGTTTTTTACTGTTCTACATGCGATGCGCCGTTGATGAGGAACAAAAGAGTAGCTGTAATAGGCGGCGGCAACTCAGCTCTTCTTAGCGTTATTGATTTAATACCTTTTGCTTCGCAAATTTATTTATTAACAAACGAATCAGATTTACGCTGTGACCCCGTTTTAATCGATCGAATTAAACACGATCCCAAAATCGAGATTCATTATAATGTAGAAATTAAATCTATTGAGGGAGATAAAATGGTAAGCGGTTTAAAGTACAAAGAGGGGAATGATTTACGGGAACATAGTCTTGCGGTGAGTGGCATTTTCATTCAAGCAGGGATGCAACCGAATAGCGAACTATTTAAGAATTTATTAAAAATGAATGAGGCAGAAGAAATAATTGTGGAGCCACTTTCCGGAAGGACTTCTCATCGGAAAGTTTGGGCAGCGGGAGATATTACTAATTTGCCTTACAAACAAATTAGCGTAGCTATTGGCGATGGTGTAAGGGCATTACTGGATATTTATAACGAGATTCGCAATACCGAATTAAAAGAATTTATCTAAAGCACCCAACAATTATTTACGATAACGAAAGTTAATATTTTAGATGGATGAGCCATTTTTTGTCGCAAGGCCGTATTTTTTTATATTTATTTCCTTATTTTTTAGAGTGATTATATCCCTAAAAATATAAGTATAAAATGGTTTAAAGAAGCAAGGAGTGATTATGTGTATTTTTTGAATTTTACGATAATTATGCTATAATAAATTTAATGAAAACAATTGTTGCTAATTTTAAAATGAATCCAGCCACTAGTGAAGAAGCGAAACAATTGCTAACCCTATATAAAGAAGAAAGTAAAAAAAATCAGAACGTTAATTTAATTATCGCTCCGCCCTTTCTTTATTTAGAAACGGCTAAGAATTTGAATTTGCAGTTGGCTGCCCAAAATTGCTTTTACGAAGATCAGGGCGCTTTCACCGGTGAAATTTCACCGTTAATGTTAAAAAATTTCGGTGTGCAATATGTTATTTTAGGCCATTCGGAAAGAAGACAATTAGGTGAAACAAACGAAATAATTAATAAAAAAGTTCGAGCTGTTATCCAAAATAATTTAACGCCCATTCTTTGTATAGGTGAAACTCAGCAAGAAAGGCAAGCGGGGGAAACGGAAGTTGTTTTAAAAAATCAACTCGAACAAGCACTCAGTTCCAATACAAATTATTTCAAGCAGTTGGACAGCTTATTTATTGCCTATGAGCCAGTTTGGGCGATTGGGACAGGAGATTTTTGTGATCCTATTGAAGTAAGCCAAGCAATGAAATTTATTCAAAACACTATTAATGCGATTTTCGCTTACCAATCGGAATCATCAGATAATCGAAATTCTCAATCGACTGTTGAAAGCGCAGCGCAGACAATAATGCCGAATTTAACTTTAATTTATGGCGGTTCTGTTGATTCAAAAAATATAAATGATTTTTTAAAACAAGTCGAAATTAATGGCGTTTTAGTCGGAGGCGCCAGTATAAAAAAAGAGGAATTGGTGAATGTTATAACAATCGCCAATTCTTATTAATAAAATTTATGGCTAAAATAAATCCATCCAGTTTTTGGCAATATACATTAGGGATTTTTTTGATCATTATTTCTATTGTGGCCTTGATTGCGGGTTGGGGCGTTTCTCATGTTATAAGCAATATGCCCCCGGAGCATACCTTAACCGTTAGCGGAGAAGGAAAAATTTTTGCTAAACCCGACGTGGCAATCGTAGAAATGTCTGTTATTAGTCAACATAAAAATGTTGAATTAGTGCAAAGTGAAAACGATCAAAAAATGCAGCAAGTGGTCAATTTTTTAAAAGAATCGGGCATTGATGAAAAGGATATTAAAACTACGCAATATAATCTTCAACCCGAATACGATTATAGCTGGTGTCGTACTACGGAATATCCCGTCTATTGTCCACCAAAGTTAGTTGATTACATGCTTACACAATCTCTTCAGGTTAAAATTAGAGATTTAAGTCGTGTTGGAAAGATTATTGGAAATTTGAGCGAAATTGGCGTTAATCAAATTTCCGATATTAGTTTTGTTATTGATAATGATACAGAAATTAAAGCTGCGGCAAGACAAAAAGCTATTGCTGAGGCAAAACAAAAAGCCCAAGAAATGGCTAATGCTGCTAATATTGAATTAGGTAAAATTATCGAGATCAACGAAAGCGTTAGCGGTTTAACGCCACAGCGAATAGTTTACCAAAAAACGATTGAATCAGCAGATGCAACTGCTCCAATAGAAATAGGAACTAATGAAATTGTTGTATCAGTGTCATTGATCTATGAGATAAAATGATAAAAACGATTACACCCAAAGCCATTAGTCACAAAAAAATTTTATTACGTGTTGATTTTAATGTTGATTTAGATGACAAAGGAAAAATCCTTAGCGATTTTCGAATTCGAGCTAATTTACCAACAATTGAATTTCTATTAAAGCACCAAGCAGAAAAGATCATTATTATTAGTCACTTAGGTCGTCCCAAAGGAAAAGATAAAAAATTAAGTTTATTACCCATTGCTAAACACTTAGAGCAGCTTCTTAAACAAAGAGTAGTTTTTCTTCAAGATTGCATCGGTGCTCAAATAAAAAATGAAATTAATATTCGCAAAGAAAGAATTTTTGTTTTAGAAAACCTTCGATTTTATGAAGAAGAGGAGAATAATGATAAAAAATTTGCCCAACAATTAGCTGCGTTGGCAGATGTGTATATCAATGATGCTTTCGGCGTCTCTCATAGGTTAAACGCTTCCGTGGCAGCGATTACTCAATTTTTGCCAAGCTATGCCGGCTTGCTTTTGACTAACGAGGTAAATAATTTAAATCGATTGATTAAAAACGCTATCTCGCCTTTTGTTGTGGTTTTGGGTGGTGCAAAGATTTCTACGAAATTACCTTTGATAGATGTTTTTTTGGAAAAAGCTGATACGATTCTTTTGGGTGGTGGTTTAGCTAATACCATTTGGAAGGCATGGGGTTTTGAGATAGGTAAATCTTTATTTGAAGCAGAAAAAATTAGCGATGCTAAAAATTTAGGGTCTAGAAAAGCAGAGCTGGTGGTGCCGGTTGATTTTTTGGTTGCTTCTTCTTTTAAATCAACGAAGGGAAAAGTAAAAGAAATAGGAGATATAAGGCCGAAAGATATTATCGTTGATGTTGGCCCTATAGCCACAAAGGCTTTTTGCGGTCTGATTAAATCCGCTAAGACTATTTTGTGGAATGGCCCTATGGGATATTGGGAAAACAAAGCCTTTCGAAATAGTACAATCAAAATTGCACAAGCTATTGCGAATAATCAAGGATTTACAGTAGTTGGCGGCGGAGAAACCTTAACAGTTATTGAAGAATTGCATTTATTAAATCGTTATAGCTTTGTTTCAACTGGTGGTGGCGCCATGCTTGAATTTTTAGCAAAAGGCGAGTTGCCCGCCCTTAATTTTTTAAAGAAATAATATGAAAGAAATTCAATGGAAAATTAGAGAATCAATGCCACAGGAATTTGCCAAGTCATTTCCCGAATTTAATCGACCCCTTTTGCAATTATTTTGGAATAGAAATTTAAGAACAAAAGAAAGTATTTATAAATTTCTTAATCCTGCTCTTCACCATCTTTATCATCCAAAAGAAATGCTTAATATGGAGAGGGCGGTGCAGCGAATTAATGAAGCAATAAAAAATCAAGAGAGAATTGCAATTTACGGTGATTATGATACCGATGGAGTGTGTTCAACAAGTATTTTAGCCAAGACTTTTAAAATACTAAATTATCACAACTTCGATGTTTATATTCCCAATCGTTTTAGGGGGGGCTACGGATTAACAGAAGAAAAAATAAAAAAGATGCATCAACGTAAAACGAACCTAATAATTACTTTAGATTGTGGTATTACCGACATAGAAGAAATAGCTTTGGCCAAACGATTAGGCATGGAGGTTATTATTTTTGATCATCATTTGGTACCAGATAAGTTACCAGATACACTTATTGTTGACCCATGGCAAAAAAACGACCCCTATCCTTTTAAGGATTTAGTAGCTAGTGGCATTAGTTATAAATTAGCAATATTTTTATTGGAAACCAATCGCCATCCTTTAAAACCTATTTTGGAAAAACAATTCCTTGATTTAGTAGCGATTGCAACAATTGCTGATGTGGCGCCACTAATTGACGAAAACCGCATTTTTGTTAGCGAAGGATTGAAGCAACTAGTCAAAACTCAAAATATAGGATTAAGAAAGCTTTTAGAGATAGTCGGCCTTAATCCAAAGACAAAACTGGATCCCTATCACGTTGGTTTTATTATTGCCCCGCGTTTAAATGCTGTTGGTCGAGTAGAACATAACATTGAAGACAATATTGAAGAAACCGATTATAGTTTTGAGCTATTGATGACCGAAAACGAAAATGAAGCCGAATTTTTAGCTCGAAAAGTAAACGATCTTAATCTTGAAAGACAAAATAAGGTACAAGAAATTTATGATTCTATTAAAAAAGAATTGTCTCAGCAACCAAAATTGGATAAGATTATTTGTTTGGGCAATCCCAACTGGTCGAAAGGAGTTATTGGTATTGTGGCAGGGAAATTAAAAGATGAATTTAATCGCCCCGTTTTTATTTATTCAGAAGGGAAAGAGACCAGCACTGGTTCAGCTCGTTCTATTAATGGTTTTAATCTAGTGGAACTGATAGGGCGTCATCAAGATCTTTTTATTGAAGCCGGTGGGCATCGTCTTGCTGCTGGTTTTTCTTTAAAAAACGAAAACCTTAAACGTTTAAAAGAAATACTACAAGAAGAAGGGAGTAACATTAAAGATGTAGATCTAATTCCCAAATTAATTATTGACACATCGTTGGATGCAGACGAAATTACTTCTCAGTTTTTAGAAAATTTTTATCGTTTTGAACCATTTGGTCGAGAAAATCCCGAACCAATATTTTTGATGTCTGATGTTGTGATTTCAGACATAAGAATTGTGGGCAATAGCGGCAAGCATATTAAATTTAGCATCCAGAAAAAAAATCGTTATTTTAACGTTATTAGTTTTAATAATGCTGAACAGTTAAAATTTTTAAAAAGCGGATCAGAGGCAGATATAGTTTTTTCTTTAAGAACCGAAGAATGGGGAGGGCAGCAATTTTTGGAATTTCAACTTTTGGGATTAAAAGAAAAATAATATGAAAAAAAACGCAAATGAAAAAATTATTGCATATACAGATGGAGGTAGTCGAGGCAATCCCGGACCAGCCGCTATCGGAGTTGTTGTTGAAGGAGTGTCTCATGAACCAAAGCAATATAATGAATTTATAGGAGAGACAACTAATAATGAGGCTGAGTATCAAGCTATAATTTTTGCTTTAAGAAAGATTAGACAGCTCATAGGGAGGGAGCGGCTAAAACAAATCCCAGTAGAAATTCGTTTAGATTCAGAATTAATTGCCAAACAATTAAATGGGGAATATAAAATAGAAGATAAAAAACTTCAGCCTTTATTTATGACTATTTGGAATTTAAAATTTGATTTTGGCAAACTCTCATTTCGTTATATTCCCAGAGAACAAAATCGTTTAGCCGATAAGCTAGTTAATCTGTGTTTAGATCAACAAAACAGCAGACTTTTTTAATTGAGGCGTTGTTTTAATTTCAGACAACGGCTTGCTTATTGGCGCAATTATTAGCGGATCGGTTTTATTAGATGCGCCCGACTGAAGATGTTGTACTAATAAGCGAATTAGTAAAAAAGAAAGTTGTTGACGGGCGATAAAACAGCCGATTTTTTAAAAATTAATATCATTGAAAACGCGCGCCTGTTTCTATAATTGATTTAGACGCGAGGTACAATTATTTTTAAGGTAACGATAATTAAATAGATTATAATGCAAGATAAAGCAATTGCATGAAACTGGTGAAATACAGCAGGCCACCAAACCACCAACCTGATTAAACAAAATCTTTTTTAGTTTTCTTAATAATAATGAAAAAAAAGAATAAAAAATCCAAACAATTTTTTATTGTGGGCATTGATGAAGTAGGACGTGGAGCGATAGCGGGTCCTTTAGTTTTAGGCGCTGCAGCCGGATATTTAAATAATAAAAATAAAAAATTTTTAATAGGAATTAAAGATTCAAAAAAACTAACATTTAATCAACGTTTTTTATGGCATGAAAAGTTTAAAGATTCTGATTTAAATTTTTATTGTGTATTTATCAGTAATAATTTTATTGATAAATATGGAATGGGTAAAGCTTTAAAAGAAGGAGTGAGACGATTATTAAAAAAAATTGATAAAAAAATAGATTTAGTATTGTTGGATGGGGGATTAAAAGCGCCAGAAAAATATAATCAAAAAGCAATCATTCAAGGCGATGATAAAATTCCTTTTATTTCTGCCGCCTCCATTTATGCTAAGGTAAAAAGAGATTTATATATGATAAAAATGGATAAAAAAATAAATTATTGTTTTGCCGATCATAAAGGTTATGGGACAAAAAAGCACTTTTCATTAATTAAAAAAAATGGTATTAGTAAAATTCATCGAAAAACTTTTATAAAAAATATTGTCAAAAAATAAAGAATTGTTAAAATAATAATATCTTGCGGGTGTGGTGTAGTGGCAACACGTCTCCCTTCCAAGGAGAAGATCGCCGGTCCAAATCCGGTCACCCGCTCTAAAAATTATGAAATTTTCAATAGTTATTCCTTGTTATAATGAAGAAAAAGCACTTCCATTTTTATTGGAATCCTTAAGACAACTGGATTATCCTTCCCGAGAATTTGAAGTAATCATAGTTGATAATAATTGTACTGATCAAACAGTTGCGGTGGCTCAAAAATGGGGAGTTAATAAAATTGTTAAAGAAGAGCGACAGGGATTAACATGGGCGCGGCAAAAAGGATTTTTAGCTGCTTCGGGCGAAATTATTGTTTGTCTTGATGCTGATTGTCGCGTTCCTTCGGATTGGCTTAAAAAGGCAGAAAAATACTTGCAAAAATCCGATGTTATTGCTGCATCGGGTCCATATGATTATTTTGATGCCCCTGTATTCTTTCGACGAACTTCTTTGTTATTCCAATCAATTTTTTATCCAATTATCCCTCCATTTTTGCATTTTATTTTTCGTAAACCAGCCGCTATTATTATCGGCGGAAACTGTTTTATCAAAAAATCTATTTTAGAAAAAATTGGTGGATTTGATACTTCGGTAAAATTTTGGGGGGAAGATGTAATGACGGCGCTGCGATTAGCCAAAGAGGGCAGAGTAGTTTTTTCATCTCATCTTAAAGTTTTGTCTTCTAATCGTCGTTTCCAGAAAGAGGGAAGTATTAAAACATCCCTGCGCTACTTTTTAAATTATTTAAGCATTTATTTTTATAATAAACCTTATGTGCGCGAAAAAGATTGAATTTTTTATTTTTTTATGAGAAAATTATACAAATATGATTTATTCAGAATTAACCGTTGAAGAAATTAAAAATTTAAACAAGGGTCATGTTGTAGCATTGTTTCCGCTGGGAGCAATTGAACAACATGGTTTTCATTTGCCAGTGGGCACAGACGCTTTTATCGCGGAAAATATTGCTAAGCGTGTTGAAGGAAAGGCTAAAGATAAAATAGTCCTTCTTCCCACATTGTCATATGGAGTTTCAGGGGGATATGCAGGATCTCTTAATGTTGACGATAAAACTTTTAAGCAAATTGTTTTAGGCATTAGCCAAAGCGTTTTAGATAACGGTTTCCGTAAAATGTTCTTTTTGAACGGCCACGGCGGCAATCAAAGCTATCTTGAAGATGTTATTGCCACTTTGAATGTAGAATACCCTTATGCGGCAACCATTCCCTTGTATTTGTCAGGTAAACGAGGTATTCAGGCTCTAAAAAAGGTAAATTATAAATACTGGATTCGTCACGCCGATGAAATAGAAACTTCTTTAATGATGGCGATGAATGAAAAATTAGTAAGCAAAGATAAAATTGTCGATGAAGTCGGTTTATTAAAAACCAAAGATTATAAACCATTGGATGAGGGCACGTTAAAATTATTTTTGCCATGGGAATATGAATCAAAAAGCGGTGTTTATGGTGAGCCATCAAAAGCTTCCAAGGAAATAGGGGAATTTTTGTGGGAAGAAGCAGCTGAAGAAATTTTAGACATTATTAATCAGTTTGAAAAGATTACTCAAAAAATAGAAAAATTTATTTCTCAACGAGAAGCCGAGAATAATCATCAATCTACGGATGACAATAAAGAAGCGAACAAAAGTCAATTGACAAACTAAAATTAATTTCTAAGATATAACCATATGTTTGCCATTATTGAAACAGGAGGAAAACAATATTTGGTAGAAGAAGGGAAGAAAATCAAAACAGAAAAAATTGAAGGAAAACCAGGTGAGCGAGTTAATTTTGACCGCGTGCTTTTAATTGCCGATAACAATAAAGTAGAAATAGGCAAGCCACACTTAAAGGCGCATTCTGTAGAAGCAGAGGTTTTAAAAACCGGACGATCAAAAAAAATAACCGTTTTTCGTTATCACAGCAAAACGCGTTATCGCAAAAAAAAGGGCCATCGTCAATGGTTGACAGAGCTTAAAATTACCAAGATAAAATAAAAAACTCCGTTAAAGGGAGTTTTTTATTTTATCTTCCATGTTTAATGACGATTAGAGAGTGCATTTTTTAATGTTTCTTCATCGGCAAATTCAATTTCGCCGCCAGTTGGAATTCCGCGCCCAATGCGGGTAATTTTTTTAGCTAAATTCTTTAATTTGCGTTCCAAATACATAGCTGTTAAATCGCCTTCGGTGGTGGGGCTAATGGCAATAATAATTTCATCAGCAATTTGTTGGGGCAGTCTTCTGATTCGTTTTTCTAGTTGATCCAGCCGCAAGGTATTATAACTATTAATATTTGAGGGATCAATTAAATGGCCAAGAATATGATAAGTCCCTTTAAATGAGTTGGTTTGTTCTATAGAAAAAACATCAATTTCTTTTTCAACAATAGCAATGATGTTTTGTGCGCGTGAGGAATTATTGCAGATATTACATAATTGTCCCGCTCCTTCAAAAGGAAGAGCGCATTGCTCGCATATTTTTATTTTTTCCTCTAGCTCATTTAATTGAATTAGAAGTCTTCTTCGTATTTCTTGGTTACGAATCAAATAAAAAACCAACCTTAAAGATTGTCTTTTTCCCATCGAAGGAAGACGCGCAAGAACATCTGCTAAATTTTTAATTGAATCAGGATACATAATATTATTCTAGAATAGACCAACCAAAATCCGCCCCTTCATTATTTTCTTCACCAAAAGTGGCATCAATATTACGAAAAGTAGTTAATTCAGGGATAAATTTAATTTTTATTGTTCCCAGTGGTCCATTGCGGTGTTTAGCAATAATAATTTCGGCTGTGTTTTTTTCTTCTTCGGTAAGATCAGATTCGGGCTGATCGCGATCTTTGCGATATATAAAGAGAACAACATCGGCGTCTTGTTCAATAGATCCAGATTCACGCAGGTCAGATAATTTGGGAATTTTATGATCTCGTTGTTCGACGGCGCGAGAAAGTTGCGAAACGGCTAGAATGGGGATTTGTAATTCTCGCGCGAGCGCTTTTAATCCTCTGGAAATTTCCGTAATTTGTTGCACCATACTGCCATTATAATTTTCCCGCGGCACAATAAGTTGCAAATAGTCAATAATAATTAAATCTAGTCCTTTCTCTGCCTGAAGGCGTCTAGCCATCGTTCGAATTTGCATAATATTAGGCGAAGAATTATCATCAATATAAATAGGCGCTTGAGAAAGTCGATCAAGACCCTGTTGCAAAATTTCGAAATGTTCAGGATTTAGTTTTCCTGTCCGAATGCGCCAAAGTTCAATGCCTGATTCAGCACTAATCAAGCGATCAACAACTTGCTCTTTAGACATTTCCAAGCTAAAAATACCAACGCTTTTCTTTTCTTTAACTGCAGCATGGCGAGCAATATCTAGAGCTAATGACGTTTTTCCTAAAGAAGGCCGCGCTGCTAAAATAATTAAATCAGATGGTTGAAGTCCAAATAGTTTTTTGTCTAATTCGGCAAAACCAGTGGGAATGCCGGAAAACTGCTTTCCTCCTTGTTGAAGCATTTCAATTCGTTCGAAAGCCTTTGTCAGCATGGGTTTTAACGGCAAAAATTCCTGACGTAATGATTTTTGAGTAATTTGGAAGAGTTTTTGTTCTGATTCATCAAGGAGAATATCAACGTCTTTGTCTTCTCCCCAAGCCATTTCGCCAATTTCATATGCGGCACTAATTAAATCTCGCAGAATTCGTTTTTGCTGGACGATTTTAGCATACATTACTACGTGGCTGCTTGTTGGTACCATATTAATTAAAGAAGCCAAATAACTTGCTCCGCCCACCTCGTTTAGTTGTTTTTTTTCTTTTAATCGATTAGTAACGCTGACAATATCAATTGGCTCGTGTTTGCTATAAAGATCTAAAATAGCAGCGTATATTTTTTGATGAGCCGAACGATAAAAATCATCAGGAGTTAAAAAATCAGCTACTTTTGTAATGGCTTCTTTATCGATCATTAAACAACCTAAAATAGATTGCTCGGCTTCAATGTTTTGAGGAGGTAATTTTTTATTGATATATTCTTTGTTGGCTGATGGAGTCATAGTTCAATTTTAAACGATCTTAATCAAAAAGAGAATTAACAAGATATCCACTCTTACAGGGCGACTTCTTTGATCCATTGATTAATGGTTTCAAAAATTTCTGGTTCAATTTTTTTAAGTATTTGTTGTTCTTCTTGACTGAATTTTTTTAGAACAATATCTTCAGCCTTTTGGGAAATTAATTTTTCTGAGCGGATACCGATTCGTAAACGCCAGAAGCCTTTTGATTTTAAATTAGCAATAATCGATTCCAAACCCTTATGACCAGCCGCCCCTCTATTTTTTTGAATTTTAAATTTGCCTAATCGAATATCGGTATCATCATGAACAACCAATATATTTTCTAATGGAATTTCAAAATAAGCTACCAATTTTTTTACTATTATTCCCGATTCATTCATAAAGCATTGGGGGATAGCCAAAATTATTTCCTCGTTTTTAGAGATGAGAGATTGCAGTCGCTTTTCCAATTTAAATTTTTGGAAGTGGTTATTTTCCCCAAAGCGCATTATTATTTCAGCGCCAATATTATGACGGGTGTTTTGAAATTCAGTTCCCTTGTTTCTTAAGCCAATAATTAATATCATAAGCTAAATTTTTTAAAGCCATTTATATATTTTACTTTAGCTAAAATTAATTAGCAAGATCATTAAGAAATACAGCGTTTTTTCAAAACCCTCCGTCCCAGGAATATTAAATGAAATTGTAGTATATATCATTCTTGACTTACTTTTTTCATTCTTTATAATATAAAATATCCAGCAAAGGTCGACTTAAAGAAACGCTGTTCTGAGTATCATGAATAATCAAATTCCAAAAGATCAAGAGTTTCTCGAGTATATCATTAAAGCACTTGTTGATTATCCTGAGGATGTTAAAGTTACGCGGACAATTGATGAAATGGGAGTGCTTTTGACTCTCAAAGTAAATCCAAAGGATATGGGCCGAATTATTGGTCGACAAGGCTCAACCGTAAGAGCCATTCGATCTTTAACTAGACTTATCGGTCTTCGCCACAACGCTCGAGTGAACTTAAAAATTGAAGAGCCAGAAGGTTCTTCGAGAAAAACAGATAGTTCGGTTGATAAAGAAGTCGAAAGTCTAGAAAATTTTTAACTAGTCTCCCAATCTTTATTAATTAGTATCAATAAGAAAATGAACCCCTTAAAAGGGGTTCATTTTCTAAAAAAAAGATATTACAATAAACAAGATGAAGGTATCAAGCAAAAAACTAAATAAGCAAAAAATTATCAATTTTAATATTATTTCACTTTTTCCTGAGGCTTTTAGTTATTTTAACATCTCTATTTTAAAACGTGCTCAGAAGAAGGGGATTATTAATATAAAAATTATTAATCCACGCGATTTTAGCATTGATAAACATAAAAAAGTTGATGATAGACCATATGGTGGAGGGCCGGGAATGGTTTTGAAAATTGATCCAATTTATAAAGCAGTGCAATTTATTAAAAAGAGATATATCAAATCAAAAAAACAAAAAACTCGTATTATTCTTTTTTCTTTGAAAGGGGAAAAGTTTAATCAGGAAATGGCGAAACGCTTAAGGCACTATGAAAATTTAATTTTAATCTGTGGCCACTACGAAGGCATTGATGAAAGAATAGCAAAATATATTGCTGATGAAGAAATTTCTGTTGGTGATTATATTTTAAGCGGTGGAGAAATTCCCGCAATGATTGTGGTAGATGCAGTTTCACGGTTAATCCCCGGCGTTTTAGGCAAATACGAATCACTTGAAGAAATAAAAGGTAGTTATCCTGTGTATACACGCCCAGAGGTTTTTTATCCTAATCCCAAAAATAAAAAAATTGCTTGGCGCGTTCCTAAAATTCTTCTTTCCGGCCATCATCAAAAAATTAAGGAATGGCGTGAATCTTGATTCCATCATCTAAATATGTTATAATATATATATGTCTCAAGAAAGGCCAAAAATTAATCGTACACCAGAGCAAATCAAAGAAAGAGAAGAAAAAAGGGAAGAATTAAGAAAAATTCTTCCAGTTGATTTGCAGTTAAAATTTGCTCAACTTCAACCAGGCAAAGAACCATGGCAGTTCGAAGGTGAACTCTTAAAAAGAAGAATTTCAAAAGATGAAGAAGATCAGCTTTTTTATGAAGCCATTAAATCAATTGCTAATAAAGATGAATTAAAACTTAAAGAATTAAAAGAGCTGAAAGAAAAAAAGAAACAAGAGATTATTAATGGTTTAAAAACGGTAATGCTTTATGAACAAGGTTTTCAAAGCAAATATGGCGATGTTAGATATATCACAGTTCGATCCTTAGGCGCCTTAGCTCAAGTCGTTCCAGACAAAGCCTTTGCTTTTTATGAACAAGGATTTCAAGATGAAGATTGGCTTGTTAGAAAAGCCACAGCCGAATCCTTAGGCGCCTTAGCTCAAGTAGCTCCAGACAAAGCTCTTCCATTCTATAAACGAGGTTTTCAAAGTAAAGATGATCATGTTAGAGAAGCCACAGCCCAAACCTTAGGCGCCTTAGCTCAAGTAGCTCCAGACAAAGCTCTTCCATTCTATAAACGAGGTTTTCAAAGTAAAGATGATCATGTTAGAGAAGCCACAGCCCAAACCTTAGGCGCCTTAGCTCAAGTCGTTCCAGACAAAGCCCTTGCTTTTTATGAACGAGGTTTTCAAAGTGAAGACGAGAATGTTAGAAAAGCCACAGCCGAATCTTTAGGCGCCTTAGCTCAAGTCGCTCCAGATAAAGCTACTCCTTTTTATGAGCGATGCTTTAATGATAATAATTCATATGTCAGAGTAGGGGCAGGTCGATCCTTAGAAGAATTACTTCAAGTAGCTCCAGACAAAGCCCTTCCTTTTTATGAAAAAGGATTTAATAATAAAGATTCATATGTCAGGGCAAGTGCAGCTCGATCCTTAGGAAAATTAGCTCAAGTCGCTCCAGACAAAGCCCTTCTTTTTTATGAAAAAGGATTTAATGATGAAAATCAGTATGTCAGATTAGTGGCAGCCGAATCCTTAGGAAAATTAGCTCAAATCGCTCCAGACAAAGCCATTCCTTTTTATGAACGATGCTTCAATAGTGAAGACGAGAATGTTAGAAAAGCCACAGCCGAATCTTTAGGCGCCTTAGCTCAAGTCGCTCCAGATAAAGCTACTCCTTTTTATGAGCGATGCTTTAATGATACAGACTTAGACGTTAGAATAGGCGCAGCCGAATCATTAAGAGAACTAGCTCAAGTCGCTCCAGATAAAGCTACTTCTTTTTATGAACGATGCTTTAATGATGAAGATCCATTTGTCAGAATAAAGGCAGCCCAATCCTTAGGGACATTAGCTCAAGCAGCTCTAGACAAAGCTCTTCCTTTTTATGAAAAAGGATTTAATGATAAAAATCCAGCTGTTAGAATAGAGGCAGCCGAATCCTTATGGGAATTAGCTCAAGTTGCTCCAGACAAAGCTATTTCTTTTTATGAAAAAGGATTTAATGATAAAGATTGGACTGTCAGAGAAGCCACGGTCGAATCATTAAGAGAACTAGCTCAGGTCGCTCCAGATAAAGCTATTGCTTTTTATGAACGAGGGTTAAATGATGAAAATTCAAATGTTAGATTGGCAGTGGCTGGATCCTTAGGAGAACTAGCCTCTCATTTCAATTATGACTTTTTTAAAAAAATAGATGCTGTTTTAATTAATGATTATCAACTAAAAGAAGATGATTTAAACTATTGTTATGTTTTACTTGCTAATCTCCTTGAACACAAAGAAGATCCAGCTCAATTCATTAAAGTTTATCTTCCTCAATATCGTTTTATTAAATCTTATGCCTTTAAGATCAATAGCGAAATAAGAGAATCCAAAAAATGGCAAAACCCCGAAGATTTCTTTAAACAATACAATTACGATATTGCCCGTCTTCAATTAATTGATCTCAATCTTTCTACTCAACTTTTAAAGAATCATCTGTTGCGTGGTTTATCCTTCACTGAAAGCTATCTTCAGGTTTTTGAACCTGTTTTAATTCATCCAGCACTGACACAATCCATTAAAGAATATCTCCAATCCAATCAAAAACTTGATGGCTACAATTTTTCCGATCTTTTAGAGATTGCCGCTGCTTATCTCTCTTTAGATAATCCTCAACTTTTTCAAGATCTTCTTCAGAAAAATCTTGGCAAAGACTTCTCGGAATTAAAGACACTCCTTAACAAAACACTCTTAAAGAAATTAGCGGAAAGTATTCAGATTCAAGTTGAAATTACAGATCAAGATCTTACTCAGTGGAAGATTAAATATATTGCTAACCTTATTACTAATCAAGAATTTCTTAAAAAAGAATCTCCGGACATTCAAGAAATGTGCGATCATTTTCTCAAATCCGTTTTTGAGAACCGGTTTGATGATTTTATCACCAATCTCAATCAAGAAGATGAAATTGGTCAAGCAATAGCCCAGCACAATCAAAAAGTAGCCCAACTCTTTCAGCAAAATGGCATTTCCTGGGAAGATTGGCTCCATTTTAAAGAAATGGTAATGATGGAAGTGGGGACAGTCAATAAAATGGATCGAGAAGCTCTTTTTCGTCAATTTGAAAACCGCTTTAAAGCGTGGCAATCTGATATTAATGAATATGAACCCCAACTCAAATCCTCTTTAGCTAAAGACCTCGCTCAACTCAATCAAAAGAAAAAAGAATTTGATCCCTCTAAAATTAATCTTGATGATCCCCATTGGATCGAACAACTTTTACCAACCTATGCCAAAAGCCTTCATTATCTTCAAAATAAAAATCCCAACTATACCCTTCACCCCAAAGCACTAGAATCTTTTAATCATTTAATTGAAACCATTAGAGTCCTAACGACCCAACAACAAAAAGAGCAGACCAATAAAAAGGAATTCTTTGTAAAACTTTGGGATCGAGATCCTCATAAAGATCTCTTTCAAGGTAATTATACTCATTGCTGTATTGCTGTAGGTGTTAAAGAAGCTCCACCCGGAGCTAACGCCTATCCCACGCTTCATCCCGAAACCATTTTCCAATATCTCATTGATCAAGGGATTAATGTAGCTGAGATTGTTGATCCAGATACTGGTGATGTTGTTGCTCAAACTTGGATTTTCGTCACTTTAGATGAGAATGAACGACCCGTCCTCGTTGCTGATAATTTTGAGGTTAATAATCATTATCCTGCTGGTCACAATGTTAATCGGGCCATTCGCGAATCAATGTTTCAATTCCTCAATCGTTATGCTGAATCCTGTCATATCTCCAAAGTAGTTTTAGGTGAAGTTGGTACTAATGATGTTGAAACAGAAGATTTAAAAACAACCCCTCTTCCGCCTATTCAAAAATTAGGTGGCTATTTTAATGATGATGAATATTATCTAGAAACACTTGGTCATAAGAAGGCGTGGGATATTAAAAGAAAGACAAAAGAAGAAGTTGGTAAAAAAACAATATCGTATTGAAATGATAAAAGAGATTAATCAAAGCATTCTAGAAGATATTTTAAAAATAGAAATAGCTAGTTTTCCAGAAGAAATGCAATCAGATCTCGAAGATCTAAAAGAAACCATTCAAAACAAAGACGGAGTTCAATTAATTGCGCGTGATAAAAAGGGCAATATTGTTTCATATCTTTCTTCTAAACCGTTAGTTGCCGCCTATAAGGAGTTATCTGATTATGATAATGGATTAAAACCAGAAAAAGATGTTTTGTATGTTGAATCAATTGCGACTGATCCAGCAGCTAGAAACATAGAAGGTTTTATTGAAATGCTTCATGCTTTAAAGGAAGAAGCAAAACAAAAGGGATATAAAAAAATATCAGCTCACGTGCGGGTTACCAATGGACTTTCTGAAATTATGCAGCGTCGAGGAGCAAAGAAATTAAGAACGATAGAAAATTGGCATGATTTTGGAGAACCATTTGATTATCTAGAGCTTGAAGTTTAACTTTTATTTGCTAAATTATATTTTTGCGTTATAATTCAGTTATAGTCGCTTAATTTCAAATTAATATGCTTACGTGGATAATCATTATTTTAGTTGCTATTATTATTCTTTATCCGATTTTCACTTACAACGCTTTTATTCGTTTAAGAAATCGAGTTAAAGAAGCGGCGTCGGATATAGAAGTCCAACTTAAACGTCGTTACGATTTAATCCCTAATGTTATTGAAACGGTTAAAGGATACGCAGCCCACGAGAAACAAGTTTTTGAAAATGTTACGGCTGCTCGCGCTCGTGCTATTGCCGCCGAAGGACTTCAAGAAAAAGCCAAAGCAGAAGAGGCCCTTTCTAATACGTTAAAAACACTTTTTGCGGTAGCTGAAAACTATCCTGAACTTAAAGCGAATGCCAATTTTCTTGATCTTCAAAGAGAACTGGCTGATACCGAAAATAAAATTCAGGCAGCACGACGTTTTTATAATAGCGTTGTTTTAGATCTAAATACCAAAATCGAATCTTTTCCTTCAAATATCATAGCTAAAATGTTTAAATTTCAACCAGCAGAATTTTTTGAAGCAGAAGAAACGGAGAAAGAACCGATCAAAGTGCAATTCTAGTTCATTATGGCCAATTTATATACTTTCAAAAGCCAAAATATTCGCAAAACTTGGTTATTGATGGGTTTGTTTTTGATTATTATTATAGCCATTGGTTGGTTTCTAAGTTATTATTTCAATTCACCTTCAATTTTTTATTATGCTTTGGCTTTTAGCCTCATAATGAATTTCATTAGCTATTTTTATTCTGATAAGATCGTTTTGGGCATGACTCATGCTAAACCTGTGACTTTTGAAGAAAATCCAGAGTTATACCGTATTGTTGAAAATCTTTGTATTACCGCTGGTCTGCCGATGCCGAAAATCTATATTTTGCCCGAAATGGCACCTAACGCTTTTGCTACTGGTCGAAATCCCAAAAATGCTGCTATTGCGATTACTGAAGGATTGCTTCAAAAATTAGATCGTTCGGAATTGGAGGGTGTAATTGGCCATGAATTATCGCATATTGGCAATCGGGATATTCTTATTCAAACTGTGGTGGTTGTTTTGGTGGGATTAATTTCTATTTTGGCTGATGTTTTTGTAAGAGTGAGTTTTTGGGGTGGCGGAAGAAGAAACGATGATAGAGGAGGTGGTTTATTGTCGGCAATTATAATGCTTATTGGAGTGGTTTTTATTATTCTTTCGCCTTTGATTGCTCAATTAATCCAACTAGCTATTTCGCGGAAAAGAGAATTTTTAGCTGATGCCTCAAGTGCACTTTTAACTCGTTATCCTGAAGGATTAGCTCGGGCATTAGAAAAAATTGCGACTGATCCAACCCCGATGCGTTATACTTTCAATGCCACTGCCCATTTATACATTGCTAATCCTTTTAAAGGCAAGCAAAGTCAATCATGGTTAGTAAAATTATTTATGACTCACCCACCTATCGAAGATAGGGTAAAAGCTTTACGAGAAATGTCGGTTTAAATAAAAACTTATGCCAGAAATTGAGCCAAGAATACCAGTAGAAAAACAAAAATCAGACGCAGAAGCGGCTCAAAGAGAGGATTTAGCAGAGCAGGTTGAGCAATTAAGAAATTTTGCTCGTTGGCTTGAAAATCAGCAAAGCGACCCGCATTCCGATTTTATTCATTTAGACGAAATGATTGATGAAGAATTGGAGTTGTTTGATAAATTTCAGAAAGGAACTTTAACAGAAGAGGAGCTAAAAATAGCACAAGAGAAATATGTTGATGAATTAATTAAGAAGATGGAAAAAGAGGGAAAAAATGTTAAAGAAATTTCTGAGGTAATTTTAAAAGATGGTGGTTCCAATTTCTATGCTATGATGCGTGATAAATTGATTGGTCAAAAATATCAGTCTAAAAAAGAAAAAGAGCAAATTAATTAAAAATTTATTTTGGAAGGGTGCCGGAGTGGTTTAACGGAACGATCTGGAAAGTCGTGCCTTCGTAAGAGGGCTCGTGGGTTCGAATCCCACCCCTTCCGCAAATTGTTAATTGTGGAGTTTTTTGAAAATTATTCCTTTATTCCCATCATAATCAGTGAAAAATAGCCGAAGTTCTTTTTGAAAACTATTTTAAAAATAGTAAAATAAGAATAATATAGACAAATAATTAAACTAAATTCAAAAATTATGGAGAAAACCAACTGGCATCATTTATATATAAATGATGTAGCCCAAATTTTAAATACAGATCTTCAGCGAGGCTTATCAGAAGAGGAAGCAAAAAATAGGTTAAAAAAATATGGCTTTAATAAATTACCCGAAGAAAAGCCTTTATCTCGTCTTAAAATATTACTCGATCAATTTAGCAGTCCGCTAGTTTTTATTTTAGTTATTGCTGGAATTATTTGTTTAATTATTAATGAAACAACAGATGCTATTGTAATTTTTAGCGCGGTAGTTTTAGATGTTGTTGTTGGATTTTTTCAAGAAAATAAGGCCAGTCAAATTTTAATGTCTTTGAAAAAAGTTATAAAACACGAAGCTGAGGTTTTAAGAGATGGCCATTTAAAAGTTATAGATTCTACTTTAATAGTTCCCGGAGATATTGTGATTCTAAATGCTGGCGACAAAGTACCGGCTGATGGATTACTATTTGAAGCTTACGAATTAACCACTAATGAAGCAGCTTTAACAGGAGAATGGTTATCGGCTCATAAGGCGCCTGGCCGTTTGCCGCAATCAACACCTTTAGCCGATAGAGATAATATGGTTTATATGGGAACCATAGTTGAAAATGGTAAAGGAAAATTTGTAGTAACAGAAACAGGTATAAATACAGAAATTGGCAAAATTGCCAGAATGATTCAAGAGACCAAAGAAGAAAAAACTCCTTATCAAAAAAAACTGGCTAATTTTTCTAAAATAGTAGGAATTATAATATTATTTATTTGTGCAGGTATTTTTATTGAAGGAATGCTAACCGGTGGAAATTTTGTAGAAATGTTTGTAACATCAATAGCGATAGCTGTAGCGTCTATTCCAGAAGGATTGCCGGTGGCAATGACTGTTATTTTGGCCGTAGGAATGCAGAGGATTTTAAAAAAAGGAGGGCTGGTAAAAAGATTGGCCTCGGCTGAAACATTAGGAAGCACTTCGATAATTGCCACCGACAAAACCGCCACCTTAACCGAAGGAAAAATGACCCTAAAAGAAATAATTCCTACGATGTCTAATGCTAAATCCGAAGAAGAGAATAATAAAGTTATATTAAAAGCAGCAGCGCTCACATCAGAAGCCTTTATTGAAAATCCAGAAGAAGCAAAAGAGAATTGGATTATTAGAGGGCGGCCAACCGATAAGGCATTATTAGAAGCTGGTATTGAGGCAGGAATAAATAAACAAGATTTTGAAAAATATAAATTATTAGAGTTGCCGTTTAATTCGAAACGCAAATATAATGGAGCAATTTATAGTGAAAATAGACAACAGGTTTTATATATTTGTGGAGCGCCAGAAAAATTATTAAATGTTTGTAATTTAAATGAAGAAGAAAGAAAGCAATTAGAAAAAAAGTTAGAAGAATTAACCAAAAAAGGATTAAGGATTGTCTCTACCGCTTATAAAACTTTAGAAAATATAGACCTCAATAAAATTAAAATAGAAGAGGAACTAAAAAACTTAACCTTTATGGGTTTTATTAGTTTAGAAGATCCAATTAGAAAAGAAGTCAAAGATGCAATGAAAATTTGTCGACAGGCTGGTATGAAGCCAATTATTGTAACTGGCGATCATAAACTAACAGCAATGGCAGTGGCAAAAGAATTGGGATTTGAAATAAAAGAAAAGAATATTTTAGAAGGAAAAGATTTAGATAAATTATCTGATATAGAATTTGAACGAGTTTTAGACGACATCCAAATTTATGCCCGAGTAGAGCCGAGACATAAAATGAGAATTGTTGCTGCTTGGCAAAAAAGAGGAGAGGTAATAGCAATGGTTGGTGATGGAATTAATGATGCTCCGGCTTTAAAAAAAGCAGATATAGGAGTAGCTGTGGGATCAGGCACCGAAGTAGCAAAAGAAGCGGCTGATCTAATTTTATTAAATGATAGTTTTTCAATTATTGTTGCAGCAGTAGAAGAAGGAAGGGGCATTTTAGACAATATCAGAAAAGTTGTTACTTATTTAATGTCTGATTCTTTTACTGAAGCGATTTTAATTGGAGTAAGTATTTTTGTTGGAACTCCTTTGCCCATCACCGCTGTTCAAATTTTGTACATAAATTTAATAGAGGATGGTTTACCAGACATGGCTTTGGCTTTTGAGCCTAAAGAAAAAGATTTAATGCAACAAAAACCCCAGCGACATGATGTACCTTTATTAACCAAAGAAATGAGAGATATTATTTTTATTGTTGGTTTAATTACTGATTTAATTCTTTTGGGTACCTTTTTCTTTCTTCTTCAACAAAATTACGAACTTGATTATTTAAGGACAATAATCTTTGCGATGTTAGCAATTGATTCTATTAGTTATGTTTTTTGCTGTAAAAGTTTAAGAAAAAACATTTGGCAAACAAACCTCCTCAATAATAAACTTTTATTAGGAGCTTGGGCTTTTGGCATTGTGGCTTTAATAGCTGCAATTTACTTCCCTCCTTTAAATGTATTTTTAAAAACCACACCCCTTCATTTAGATAGTTGGAAAATTATCATTGGAATGGGATTGATAAACATTGTCTTAATTGAATTTGTTAAATGGATTTTTATTCGTAATGGGAAAACTCAAGAATAAAAAATAAATTTTTTAAAAAAGTTCTTATTTTCCCATAAAAGAGTTAAAAACAAACAATGAAGCAACAATTCAAAGAAAAAGTTTATCGAGTGGTTTTTTCTATTTCTAAAGGAAAGGTTTTAAGTTATAAAGAAGTAGCTAAAAAAGCTGGTAATTCGAATGCCTGCCGTGCGGTAGGTAATATTTTAAATAAGCACAAAATTAAAAAATTGCCGTGTCATCGTGTTATTAAATCCAATGGAGAAGTTGGTGGATATCGTTGGGGTAGCAAGAAAAAAATAGCGCTTCTTAAAAAAGAAGGCGTAAAAATTGATACAAAAGGAAGAATTATTATCAAATAAACAGCAACTTATTGTTCAGTTAGGATGATTTTGATAACACAAGGAAAAATTCTTAAAATAAGAAAACCTCGCGTGTTATTAGATTGTATTAAATAAAAACATAATTACCGCGATGATAAAAAAGCAGAACTTTTATAGTTTTTTTATTTTTGCTTTTTGATATCGAAAATAAAAACGACAGTTCTTAAAACTATTTAAAAACAACAGAAACGTTGTTTAGAGTTTAACTATTATAAATAATGAGCGGGAGACGGGACTTGAACCCGCGACCTTCTCCTTGGCAAGGAGACGTTCTGCCTCTGAACTACTCCCGCAGAACTATAAGAGTATAATTAATGTGCCTCGGGAGGGAATCGAACCCCCGACGCTCCCGATGCTTCGGGACGCTCTACCACTAAGCCGTTTTATTGTTTTATTAAAGAGGCAATTAATTAATTAATGTGCCTCGGGAGGGAATCGAACCCCCGACGCTCCCGATGCTTCGGGACGCTCTACCACTAAGCCGTTTTATTGTTTTATTAAAGAGGCAATTAATTAATTAATGTGCCTCGGGAGGGAATCGAACCCCCGACGCAGTGCTCTTCAGGCACTCGCTCTACCACTGAGCTACCGAGGCATTAATTAAAAAGATAAAAATTCATTCCTTCGTTTATTATTTTTTCAATAAACTTTCTACTTTTTTGTTTTTTAATAAATTTTTCTAATTTTAGAGCATCGGTTTTGTTTTTGCAAGGCATTATTTTTATTAAAATCCAAGGAATCCCGCTTTTTGTATAAGTCGTTGCTCCTCTATTGTGTTCATTAATTCTTGAGTTCGGATCGTTAGATGTGCCAATATAATATTTCTTTGTTTTTTTGCTTTGGATAATATAAACAAAATACATTGTAATTTGAACCCCCGACGCTCCCGATGCTTCGGGACGCTCTACCACTGAGCTACCGAGGCATTAATTAAACAGCTCCATTTATTTTATGTATTTTTTTAAAATTTTCAACGAGCAATGAATTTAACGTGCGCGCTGAGGGATTCGAACCCCCGACCTTCTCTGTGTAAGAGAGACGCTCTGCCAACTGAGCTAAGCGCGCTTTTGACATCGGTTAGAGAAAATTTGCTTTTCAAGCCACCCTCTACTTATCTGATTTCAGCATTGAATTTATTTTTTAAGTTGATGATGATTTTTTCTATTGCTTTCCCCACCTCATCATTAGTTAGAGTATGATCTTCTGCTTGAAAGATTAAATGAAAACTTAGGCTTTTTTTATTTTCTGGTAAATTTTTCCCTTCATAAATATCAAAAAGATCAACATCAAAAATAATTTTTGGGTCACTTTGATAAATAATATTTAAAATATCAGACATTCGAATATCACGATTAACTAAAATAGAAATATCACGAATAACAGCAGGATATTTAGGCAATGGTGTAAATTCGTATTCTTCTTTGGATAATTGATATAATTTTTCTATATCTAATTCTGCTACCACCATAGGGATATCGTCGTTATATAAATAAGAGAGGCGAGGATTGATTTGGCCAATGTAACCAATTTCTTCTCCGTCTTTTATAATCTTAGCTGCTCGATTTTTGGCCAACCAATTAGTGTTAGCATCTACAAAAGTGATGTCAGTACAATTTAACCCTTCGGTTAATTGTTCGATCACGCCTTTTAATTCGAAAAATAGAGGATCACTCTGTTCGTCTTTACTTGATAATACAATGGCTAAACGCCATTCTTCATAGGGTCGAAATGGTGCTTTTTGGAATGTTTTACTAATTTCAAAAATTCTCACACTATCATAAAAACGCAAATTAGATCCGCCCGCTTTTATTAAATTAATTAAAAGCGTTGGCTGAAGATAGGCAAAGTCATTGCTAATCGGGTTTTCTAATGCAATCACATTTTTTTCTGGTATTTCGAAATTATCTAAATCTTTTTTTGAAACAAAAGAATAAGCATAGATTTCATCTATCCCTAAACCAATCAGAACACTTTTTACTTTATTGCGGAAAAGAGCTTTTTCATTAATGGGAGCGGGAAGGATAAGAGAGCGAGGTGCAATAGCCGGCGCTTTATTATAATCATAAAGGCGAAGAATTTCTTCGGTTAAATCTTCAAACCTTTCAATATCAATTCGTTGAGGAGGAATTTCCAAAAACAGATTGTTGTTTGTTTTTTTTACAATTTTGAAATCTAATCGTTTAAAAGTTTTTTCGATAAACTTTTTATCAATAGTAAATCCAGCAAAATTATAAAATTGTTCAAAGTTAAAACCGAGGACTTTCTTGGAAATTTTAGTTGGGAAAACATCAATAATTCCATTTAAGATTTTGCCATTAGCTAATTTTTGAATTAAAGCAGCTACATAATTTAAGGCGTCAATAGTTAATGAAGGTGAAAGAATGCGTTCGAATCTCAAAGAAGCGTCGGTTACAATCTTTGTTATTTGTGAGACTCGGCGAATCAGCGCATGGTCAAAATTAGCGCTTTCTAAAACAATGCGTTTTGTGTTGTTATCGATTTCTGCTATTTTTCCTCCTTTAATTCCAGCAATGGCAAGAGGATTTTTAAGATCAGCAATAACCAAAATATTATCATTTAGCTCTACTTCTTTATCATCGAGCGTTGCTATTTTCTCTTTACTTAGACCTCTTCTAACTATGAGGGTTTTAATTTTTTCTCCCATCAATTTATCGTAATCAAATGCATGAAGAGGTTGACCCGTTAGAAGCATCACATAATTAGTAGCATCAACAATATTATTAATAGATTGAAGGCCGCAACTTTCTAATCTTTTTTTCAACCAATCGGGCGATTCTTTAACTTTCACGTCAAAAATAACGCGGCTACTATAACGCAAGCAGTCATTTTTATTTTGAACTTTAATTTGAAGAAAATTACTTGCCTTAAGCCTTCTGTCCTCTTTCAAATGAAATACCGGCGTTTTAAGAGGAGTATCAAGGATCGCTGATATTTCTTTGGCCAATCCCAAATGACCACTACTATCTGAAAAACGATTGGGTGGCAAATTGATGTCCATTACTATATCGCTATTATTTTTTTCTATCTTTTCAACTTCAAAACTTTTTAATGTTAAATTTTCCGCTAGTTTCTGAACGGCTGGTAATTTTGGTAAATATTCCTTAAGCCAATTATATGAAAATTTCATACCACCTAAAATTGTTTAATAAATCTTAGATCGGCCGAATTAAAAAGGCGAATATCGGGAATATTATACTTTATCATCGCGATACGTTCGAGTCCTATTCCAAAAGCAAATCCTCTCCACATTTTAGGATTATAACCCACAGCCTTAAATACGTTAGGATGTACCATTCCCGCGCCGGCAATTTCGAGCCAGCCGGTATTTTTACATAAAGAGCAGCCTTTTTGATTACACCGTGGGCAAGAAATATTGATTTGGACGCCCGGTTCAACAAAGGGAAAATAACTCGGCGTGAATTGAACATTAATTTTTTTGGAGAAAAGCTGTTGGAAAAATGATAGGACGATAAATTTGAAATTAGCAAAAGTAATATTTTCGTCAACCATTAAACATTCTAATTGGTGAAATTGAATATCATGAGAAGCATCAAGAGCTTCATAACGATAAACTTTTCCTGGTGAAACAATACGAAAAGGTGGCTGATGCGTTTCCATATAGTGCACTTGGATAGGTGAAGTATGCGTTCTTAATAAAAATCTTTCTTTATTTTTACTTTGGAAGTCATTTTTAATCCAAAAGGTATCCCACATATCGCGAGCCGGGTGGTTGGCTGGAATATTCAAAGCATCAAAATTATAGTATTCTGTCTCGATTTCATTACTTTCTACTATTTCAAAACCTAAAGCGCTAAAAATTTCTTCTATTTTATTTTCTAATGTTGTAAAGGGGTGAAGGTGACCATGCGGAATTTTTTTGCCCGGCAGGCTTAGATCAAGAGGCTCTAATTCATGATTGCTGATGAGATAAAGCCGTTTTTCATCTAAAGCATTTTCAATGAGTTTTTTTAAATTATTGGAGATGGGGCCAATTTTTTTTCTCTGTTCAATGGGTAAGTCTTTTAGAGATTTTAAGATATTAGTTAATTCTCCCTTTCGGCCAAGGTATTTAATTCGTATTTTTTCTAGCGTTTTCAGATCTTTACACTTGCCAATTTCTTCAAAAACTTTTTGATTAATTTCTTCAATGGTCATAGTATTTAAAATTTAGGGCGGGCCGGACGGGACTTGAACCCGCGACCTTCTGCGTGACAGGCAGACGCTCTAAACCAAGCTGAGCTACCGGCCCGTTTTTGGATAAGAACATTTTATCTGATTTTATCAAAAAATGCAATAAAATGAATGGTCGCGTTTTTTATTTTTTAAAGTTTTAAATTTTGATTGAAGCCTTTTGATTGAAATCTTTTGAAATTTAACGAGCATTTGTTATAATAACTAATAATATGCAATTACAAATTCAAATCACTTCTTCGGTATGGCGTTATCTGGTTTATTTTTGGAATATTTTTTTATATGTGGTTATTATTTTAGATTTTATTTCCGTCAATCATTACTCAGACCTATTAGATTTAGTGGCAGTGATTTATATTGCTATATTGTCTATTTATGCTGGTACAAAAGAATTTGAAAGATGGTTTTCCCATTATAACGCTCATCATCCTGGTGAAGTGTTTATTGTCAGTTGGACAATACTTCTTGTTATTTTGCTTGTTGTGCCAAATGTCATTCAAATAGATTATCATCTGCCCGAAATCATCATCTATTGTTATATTAGCGTTTTAACAATTCTAGCTTTAACACGGCGTTCGCGCAGTCTATATTATGCAAAAAAGAATAAAAAAGATATTCTTGAAAATTAAGCTTTCTCTTGAAAAAAATTGAAAAACTTATAAAATAGAGAACAGCGGGATGGAGAAGTAGTATCTCGCGAGGCCCATAACCTCGAGACCCAGGTGCAAATCCTGGTCCCGCAACACTTTCTCCTTGTTCCGATTTTTTTGCCGATGTAGCTCAATGGTTAGAGCGGAGGATTCATAACCCTCAGACGGTGGTTCGATTCCACCCATCGGCACATTCAGTATATTTTTCTGAAGCCGGAACAATTTTATTTCCCATTTTATTTAAAATGGGAAAGCGCTCAACTTTAATATTTCTTCAAAATTGTCATTTTTAGCAGCTTTAACTTTAAATTGATAGCCGCATTTCTGGCATTGATAATAGATAAGATAATATCCTTTTTTTATTTCAACGCCCACAGGCTTCATTAATCCATGACACTTTTCTTTTCTGTCTCCGGGATTAATGTCTCTATGTTGTGACCAAAGGCAATGAGGGCAATGGTCAGTATAGCCGTTGCCTTCTACAATTGCACCGCAGTGGCGGCAGATAAAACTTTCTTTCTTTTTTTGAAATTTTTTTGTTGGCAAAACCATAAACGATTTAAAAACGCCCTTTAGGCGTTTTTTGACAAGAGCACATTTAATTTTTTACCCAGTCGTGATTTTAATCGCGCAGCCTTATTCTTTTTGATAAGATGAGATTTGGCGGCTTTATCTAGCTTTTTGTATACGATGGAAAGTTGCTGCTCAGCTTCTTTAATTTTTTGTCCAGCTAACAATTTTTGAAATTTTTTGATTTCTGATTTCAAAACACCCTCCGCTTTTTTATTAGTTTCGTAATGTTTTTTGGATTTTCTTAAGGCTTTTTTGGCAGATTGAGTTATAGGCATAATTTTAAGCGTTATTTGATATGTTTTTATTTTACAAAAACAAAAGAAAAAGTCAAACAATAAATAATAAAAATAGGTGATATTAGTTTAGATAAAATGAATATAAAAAGGTGTGGTGGCAGCGATTTTCTTTAGAAAATCGCTGCCACCACACCACCTCGCTTTTATTTTTTATTGCATTTTGAGATTTCTATAATATAATTACATTATATGATGTATTTTATTGATGGCGAGGTTGTACGACTCGCGCCCAAATTTATTGTTTTAAAAAGCGGAGATATTGCTTTTAAAATATTTGTTCATCCTCAAACATTGGCTCAGATTGGTAATCAAAAAGAAAAAATCAGATTTTTCGTCTATTTAAATGTTAAAGAAGACGCCTTAGAACTTTACGGTTTTTTGACTCAAGAAGAATTAGAATTTTTTGAACTACTTAATTCAGTAGCAGGCGTTGGGCCAAAATCAGCACTTGCTCTTTTGGGATTTAGTGAGGTAAAAAGTCTTAAGGCGGCTATTTTAAGTAATAAAATAGAAGTACTAACAAAAGCTCCTGGCATCGGACGCAAAACTGCTGAACGTATCATTCTCGAGTTAAAATCAAAAATCAGCACCGAAGAAGGAGCGATAGAAGAATTAGAAGCAGATTTAGAATTAGAAGACGCTTTGCTCGATTTGGGTTATTCAAAAATAGACATCAGAGGAATTATTAAACAAGCCTCTAATAAACAATTGCCATTAAACGAGCGTCTGAAGAACGCCTTAAAATTGCTAGGAGAAAAAAAGAATCATAGCGATTAAATGATTAAAAAGCTAAAAAAAATTATTAAAAAAATTGTCCCCGAAACAATAATTAATTGGTATCATTATTGTTTAGTTTTTTTAGCTGCTTTTTATTATGGATTTCCTTCGAAAGACTTAATTGTGATTGGTATTACTGGAACAAAAGGAAAGACTACGGTTGCTGAATTATTGAACGCTT
>Ga0209201_1000527_pt1 | contig 52654 bp, 43 predicted proteins | sample AD_UKC055_MetaG_FD_184411 | JGI IMG/M metagenome (GOLD analysis project Ga0209201, IMG submission 184411) | Active sludge microbial communities of municipal wastewater-treating anaerobic digesters from USA - AD_UKC055_MetaG (SPAdes) (version 2) | ecosystem: Engineered > Bioreactor > Anaerobic >... | reverse complement strand
ATCATGCCCACCGTCGGGCACACCATCGTGCCCCGTTGAAACGGTGGGCTATTGTCGTCCGTCCTTTGGACGGATTGATGATAGCCCGACGATTTATCGCCGGGCATTTTATCACCCGGCATTTTATCCCTGCCCGCCATCATGCCCACCGTCGGGCACACCATCGTGCCCCGTTGAAACGGTGGGCTATTGTCGTCCGTCCTTTGGACGGATTGATGATAGCCCGACGATTTATCGCCGGGCATTTTATCACCCGGCATTTTATGCCTGCCCGCCATCATGCCCACCGTCGGGCACACCATCGTGCCCCGTTGAAACGGTGGGCTATTGTCGTCCGTCCTTTGGACTTCGGACGGCAATAGACCGACGATTTATCGCCGGGTCCCCTTAAAGGTAATATTTTTTTCAGAAAAAACACAAAATGGGCTTGACATGAATACGACGAATGTAGGATCATACGGCTCGTGCAAGCCAAATACCGGTGAACCGGCGTCACGGTCCCGGCAAGGATGGAGTGCTGGAGGCGATTCAGGAACACGCGGATCGCTGGGAAACACTCCTCCGGAAAATGGCCGATTCGGCCGGAGGAATGTGGTATGAGCAAGGACCGCGGACAGCAGGCTATGCCCGGGAATTTGCCCATGTTCCACAGCAATGTCGGCCGCTTGACAAACCTGCACCCATATTTGGGGCGCTCATCCCAACACCCGAAAGCAGCGGTTCAGAACAACGGGTATTACACACTGCACATCTCCGAGACGAGGTCGGCGCTTGCCAGTCGGAAATCCCCTGAACGACCCAAAAGTCAAGGAAGAGACCCTCCTCCGGTTTCCGGAACTTGCCGGAACCGCTCTGGCTCGTTCTCGGGTACCCCATTCGTTGTGTGCAGATAATCCGCGGGAATAAACTTTCGGCGGAAACAATCTTTTGGTGAGTATCAAATCAACCGTAAGGAGAAAAATCATGAGAAGGTTTACTCTGACTTGTTTCGTCGCTCTTTTCTTTGTTACGCTGGTCGTGCCGGCCGCCTTTTCTGACTATGTGGAGAGGCAACTCACTTTCGGCACCGATGTGAATCACTCGCTCGACAATAACCTCAACTGGTCTCCCGACTGTCAGTGGATTGCATACGACACGAGGGCGTTCGAGGGTGGAATCAACAACACGTTGACTTTGGAGAAAGTGAATATCAACACGAGAGACATCATCGTCATATACAAAGCGCCGAATGCTCTTCCTCTTGACAAATTCGGCCCGGGTACTGCGGCGGTGAGTTTCTTCCCATTCGAAGATAAAGTGATTGCCATTCGTGGCATCAACGGTGTACAGTATGCAGGGACAGCCCGCTTTGGCGCAATGATCAGCCCCACGGACGGCAGTGTAGGCCCGGAGGGATATATCATCGCTGATGCCCGCGATGTAACCCCGCCCTTTACGCCCGGTGCGCTTCGCGGTGGAACACACCGCCACGAGCCTACCGGAGACGGGAAGTTTGTCGGCTTTACCTATAATGATCAGGTCATGGCCGGTCTGAGCAAGGACCTCCGAACAATCGGGATGACCAAACTGGGTATTCCAGTCAAAGTGGATACCGCACTTGGAAATCAGAACGGCGTGGGCTTCACAGTCCTGATCGTGAAAGTTAAACCCAAGGACGAGATCACTCCGGGAAGCGATGACATCTACCAAGGTTCCGAGGATTCCTGGGTTGGTGAGCGTGGCTATAAGAAGGCGGATGGCACCTGGCAGCGCGCGCGTGCCTTTATCGGAAAAACGCTCTCAAGCGCAGGGACGGAACTCACCGAGGTCTTTATTGCTGATGTCCCCGAGGACATTACGGTCGCCGGTCCGGACGGGCCTCTGCAGGGAACCGAGACAACCTTCCCAATGCCACCGGCGGGCACGGTACAGCGGCGATTGACCCACAGTACCACAGGCTGTGGCGGGATTATCCGCTGCAGCCTGGATGGGTCCCGGATTGCATTCACGCGGGACAACCAGATTTGGTTGGTCTCCCCCCTGGGTGGCGAGCCGACCCAAGCTACCTCGATCCCGACCGGAGCCGCCAGACCATGGTGGGATCCATCCGGAAACTACCTCTATTGTGTCTCGGATAACTCGCTCTGGATGACAAATGTGAAGGTGGGCGACCCCAACTTCGGGCAGTCCGTAAGACTGACAGACCCGAATCTCTACCCCAACAATGCACCTGACGCCACTTGCGTCTCCCCTGACGGCAATTGGGTTGCCTTCAACCGGCAATTTGACCGTGGAGACGGTGTGAAGGTCAAGCAGATCTTTATTACACCCGGCGCCCGCCAGTTGTCGGAAGTGGTAGACTGGAGCCAGCTCAAGTAAGCGTATTCGCGCAAAATCTCGCTTGTCAACGGGGGAGTGAGTCCCGGTAACGGCTCACTCCCCTTTCGTTTTTTCCCCCTTCACATAAACGAAAGGGAACTTTCCTTATCCGACTGACGGTCAGTAGAAGGGAGTGGGGCGCCTGCCGAATCCGGGAAGCAACACAAAGGGGCGGAGCAGATTCAGATTCGCATACGCGCCAGCAAAAAGAGCCTGATACGGACAACCGCTCGCCATCGACACCACGATCCTTCGCACCGTCACGCGAATCCGAGCCCCCAGTTTGAACAATTTGAGTCGAATCGTCTGGCACACTGCGCCGTACACCCGCGCCGCTTTCTGTGTCCGCGCATACTGTTTCCTCGCCTTTCCTCCACTTCCCGCAACAGCAGCCTGCCTGCATCCGACGTGATCGTTCCTCCGTCAAACGAGGCCGGCACTTCCCGCTTCTCCAACGGTTAAAAATCGAATAACGTTCCTGTACACTCTGTTTTCATAAGGTCACCTTCCTGGCATACGATAGGTTCTTACCGCAACTCTATTTATGCCATAAAAGGTGACCTTTAAAAATGGCTACCGTGAGAAATCCGGGCTAATCTTATGAAACGGCTTTCCCCTCTCCCGGCGCACCCTGCAAACAGAACGGCAATTCAAGATCATTGGCCTCCAGAAGATCTTTATCGTAAAGGATTTCACGGCTGGGACCGTCGGCTACAATGCCGCCCGCGTTCAGAAGAACACATCGCTCGCAAATCTCTAACGCAAAATCGAGATCGTGCGTCGCAAGGATCTGCGTTTTCGGGAACGCGCTCAGCCAGTTCAACAATCGACGGCGATGTTTCGGATCGATATTCGCGCTGGGTTCGTCCAGGGCGAGAATCTCCGGGTCCAGCACCAATACCGTCGCCAGCGCAACCCGCTTCTTCTCGCCGCCGGAAAGATGATACGCAGAGGAATCCTGATGCTGTTCCAACCCGACCTGGCACAGAGACCGATACACCCGCTCTAAAACCTCCTCCTTGCTGTACCCCAGGTTCATGGGACCGAACGCAATATCTTCAAACACAGTCGGGCAGAACAACTGGTCATCCGGGTCCTGAAAAACCAGCCCGACCAGAGACCGAATCTGCGGAAGGAAACCGTTGGAAACATCCATCCCGCAGATTCTCACTCGGCCTGTGCCGCGCAAAACCCCGTTCAGGTGCATAAGCAGCGTGGATTTCCCCGCGCCGTTCGGCCCGATCAGCGCAACCCGTTCGCCCGGACGGATACGCAGGTTGATATGCCGCAACGCTTCAGGGCCATGCCCATACCGAAACAAAAGATCTTCGATATCGACCGCCCATTCATATTTCTCCGGATTCTGCACAGGACCGGACATCATTCCTCACTGTCTTGCCGGGAGTTCGTATTCTGACCTGAGCAAGCCGATTCCAGCCTTCAGCCACCCGGCAGAGAAAAGATTTCTCCCCTCATCTAGCGCAGCCAGGCGACAAGCCGACCTGTGATGCACACGGCGATCACGGTGACGGTCAACGCCACGTCGCTTGCCCGAAGCTCCGGTGTGTCCAACGTGCGGATCGTTCCCAGGAAACCGCGCGAACACATAGCCTGGTAGATCCGCTCGCCCCGCTCAAATGCGCGGATAAACAACACCCCAATAATGCCGCTAAGCCCCCGCCACAAAAGAATGCGACGAGGATAGGGACATCGCGACCGCAACGCCAGCATCATACGCTCCCGTTCATCGGTCAATACAAACAGGTAGCGATACATGAATCCCAGGATGTTTACCAGTAGTCGCGGGACCCGCAGCGATTCAAGACCTCGCAGGAAGCCGACAAATGGTGTGGTCGCATTCAGCAGCACCATGGCAAGAATCGCAATCGTGCCTTTGCACAGCACATTCAAAAAAACATCCACACCCTCTCGTGTGACAGCTCCGGTCCACGGCCCCAGTTGCCATTTCCACAGCGGTGTACCCTCTTTGAAAAACGGCACAAAAACAATCAGCGCCAGAAGAAACGGTTCCACCTTCAGCACCTTCTCCACCAGGTGAAGGACCGGCACACGGGAAAAGAACATGGCGAGAACCAGCAGGGGAAGAACAAACAGGAAGTCCAGATATCGGCCCGGCGGTGTCGATGCCGCAAAACAAACGATAGCCAGGACCATAATGATCTTGGCCCGAGGCTCCAGACGATGAAGAGGGCTGTCCCCCCGGCTATGGTGATCCAGAAACTCGTGTTTCATGTGCCGGATTGATTCGGAACGCGGTCTCGACGTGACGCCAGGAGCCTGGCCAGTCCGAATCCGCCGAAATAGAGAATCAATGTCCCGAGACCACCGGCAATTGCAGTCGAGAACGATTTGTTCTCAACACCGGGGATGGTGTAGTCCGGGAACACCTCCGGTGCAACCGATTTCTCCGCCGCTTTACCGACAAACTGATGATCCTCCGCCACTCGCTCCAGTCCATCCGGACTGGAGGATGCAAACGGAGACAAAACAATTGCCACAAACAACGCAAGGCCAAGTCCGGTCAGAATCTCTTTCCTGGTCATGACGTTGCCTCCGCACGTGTGGTGATCAAATCCGGTCGGACCGCGTTCACGTATCCCAACACAACGCAGGTAATAATCGCCTCCCCGATTCCGATCACTGCATGCCAGCCCAGCATGGCCTTGATTGCCAAGCCCATCGGAACCGTGCCGGAAATTCCCAGCTCCACGGCACACATTCCCGAAGCCAGCTCCACCGAAACCCAAGCCGCCAGCGCAGCAGCGGGAATGTGCCCGATCCCCCTGCTCAGAGGCTTGTAAATCCAGAATGGGACGACTGTCCCGATGAGGGCCATGTTGAATATATTCGCTCCCAACACCAGAACCCCGCCATCCTGAAACAGAAAGCACTGGACGATCAGCACCAGTGCGATGACCAGCGCCCCCGCCCACGGGCCAAGCAGGATAGCCGCCAAGACACCGCCCAACAGATGGCCCGATGTGCCCCCGGCGACCGGGAAATTGATCATCTGCGCCGCAAAAATAAATGCGGAGGTGATCCCCATCAATGGAATTGTGCGCTCGCCCAATGCGGCCTGGCTGCGGGATACGGACATCCAAAGCCCGGCCACCGCCGCCAAACCTGTTACGGCACAAACCGGCACGTTGAGAAAACCGTCAGGAATGTGCATGTGCTGTCTCCCATCGGATGTCTTAGTCTTTCCCGATTTACCGACATACTATCTCAATTTTCGTGGCACGGCAAGACCCTGTCTCCAAAATGCCCACCTATCGCCGCACCGCCCCGCCCCGGTTAGCCTCCCCTCTTTGACCACCGCTTTACCCGCAGTATCCCTCCCCCAAAGATCAGGAGAGACCAAGTGGGGGTTGATCTGCTTCTCTCCCCCCAAACAGTTCTCAACAAACCGGTTATTTTTTTCCCCCTTCTTCCTTCAACCGCTCCGCGATCACCATTCTCCCCGCCTGTTTGTCGCCTTTGTCGGACGGTTCTCCGCTTTTCTTAATCTGTTCCTTGCCGGCTTGTGCGTGGGTGATCGCCGCCTTCCGAATGCTGTCGTCTTTGAAGACCTCGGTTTCGATCCATCGGCAAACCTTGTCGACTTCGCTGATGGTCTTAACCAGAACTTTGACTTCCAGGGTCAATTTCTGAAGTTCCTGCTGATATTTCAGGAATTTCTGTGCGCTTTCGGAATGATCCAGTGTGGCGAGTTGTTGTTGCAGGTCTTCCCCATTGCCCTGCAATGTGGTTTGTATCTCCTGCAAAACCTTCCGCACCACCGTGTCGCGCATTTCGGTGAGTTGCTGTTGGATTTTCAGGACCCGGCTTTTGCTTTTCTGAAGATCGAGGCGATGATAGTACGAGGCATAAGTCAGCGGTTCCAACGCCCGGCTGTGGAGAAGGTATAGTTTCTTGTCCCGTTCCAGTTCTTTAGCCAAAGCGACAGCCTGTTCCATTTGACCATCGCGCTTGAATCGAATCATCCTCGCCATCTTACTTTCGTAAGCGGCGAAAATCGGCTCGGCATTCTTCCGCTGGGTTAATTCATTCTCTACCTGGACCAGGGCGGAGATGTTTTCCTCCGCTTCATTGAAGCGTCGCCGAAGGTTCATGGTCATCGACTCGGCTTCTTTGTCGCTGATTGACTCGTCTTTGACTCGTTCCGTGAGGGACTGCACCGCGAAGAAAAACAACATCCGCAGTTCTTCTGCGACGGCACGGCCGCCGCCATACAGCGCCTTTTCCAGGTTCCTTCTCAGCGCATCCTGGGCGGCGTCTTCTCCTTCTTTTTCCTGAAGAATCTTCGCCGCTTCGTCGGTGGTAAGTAAAAGGACTTTCCCCTCGTGGAACACACGGACAAGCCCATTCTGGGATACCTTTTTCTTCCGAACTGCCTCCCTGCTTTCCTGGTCCCAGGACTGACGCTGTTTCTCAAAAGCAGTTATATTCTCCGACTGACCAAAAATCTGACCGATATCGACGGATGCCATGGCCCCTTCTACCTCCCTGAATAAGATGGGATCTCCGCAATCGCGGAAGAAAGAAATCCCACTGGGGTTCATATTCCAGAATCCGGCACATGATTCTTCCGTAGAATGGCCCGCGCGGAAGAAATTCACGATATATTGGACTCAATTTTCTTTTCTGTAAAGTAAGCGAGCGTAACGAGGACCGGTTGTTTTTCAATCCTTTCTCGATCATCCCGCCTGTCTATTCAATCCATCTTTCAGGGGGTAATTTACTTTCGCATCTCAGATTGTGAGTACGAGGTTTCCCGATGAGTTCCAAATGTAATCGCCGTAAATTCGTTCAATTGGGGATGGCCGCCGGAGTCGCGGCTGCTGTCCAGGGTATGTCGGTCGCGTCCGCCGAGGAGAAACCGGTTCGAATCGGTGTGATCGGCGTGGGAAATCGTGGAACGCACCTGCTGAATGTCTGCCTGAAGGAACCGGGCATTGAAGTGGCGGGCATTTGTGATATCCGCCGCGATGCCATGCGACGAGGCATCGACCTGGTGGACCAGGCAGGTCAGAAACGTCCGGCGGGCTATTACTACGACCAATTCGATTACCGCCGGATGCTGACACGGGACGATATCGAGGCAGTTGTGATTGCGACACCTATGCAGTGGCACGCCGCCATGGCCGTGGATGCGCTCAAGGCCGGGAAGCATGTCCTCAGTGAAGTGTCGGCGACCATCACGCTGGAGGAATGCTGGAACCTGGTCCATGCCGCCGAGGAGACGGACCGTATCTACATGCTTTCGGAGAATTGCTGCTATTACCGCTCCAACATGGCGGTTCTGAATATGGTGTCCCAAGGGATTTTCGGCGATTTCACTTACGCGGAATGTGGCTATGTACACGATTGCCGATACCTGGATTTTACGCCCGATGGGAAATTGACCTGGCGCGGGGAACTGGCCCGCGATTATATCGGAAATCTCTATCCGACCCATGCAATCGGACCCGTGGCGACCTGGCTGGGAATTAACCGGGGGGACCGATTTGAATCGCTGGTTTCTTTCACAACTCGCCAGGCAGGGCGAACCGTCAACGCCATCAAGAAATTCGGAAAGGACCATCCCGCGGCCCAGACTCCATTCTCCGTGGGTGATTCCACCACAACGCTCATCCGAACCGCAAAAGGCGCAATGATCGACCTCCGGTACGACACGGCCTCTGCTCACCCGGTACTCAACACAACCTACTACGGCTTGCAGGGAACAACCGCCTCCTATGACGATCGTGACAATGTGCAGCGGATCTGGATCGACGGACGGTCCGAAGGGGAAAAATGGGACAGTCTCGAAACCCATTTGACAGAGTTCGAGCATCCGCTCTGGCAGCGATTGCGCGAACAGGCCGAGGGCAGCGGACACAGCGGCGGTGACTTCTTTGTGGTTCACGAATTCTTCGACACAATCCGAACCGGACGACCATCCCCCATCGACGTGTATGACGCCGCAACCTGGAGCACCGTAATCGGTCTCTCCGCGAAATCCATCCGGGAAGGCGGCCGGCCGCAGGAATTCCCGGACTTCACGGGAGGCACTTGGGAAACCCGCAAAAGAACTCTCTTGATGGGATAAGGCGTGCGGTTATACATCCTTACTGTTCCCGCTTTCCACTAATTCGGCATGATAACGTTTGGTCTGCCGGATTGACTGCTATAATAATACACAGATAGCGATCATGAAACACACGAAGATATACGCAATCTGGCTCGCATTTCTTTTCATCGGTCCTGGCGCGCTGCCCGGCTCCGCCAAGAAAATCGAACAGCTGGGTATGACCTGGTACACCAAACTGGAGGAAGGGCTGGCAGTCGCCCAGAAAGAAAAGAAGCCGATTTTCGTCGACTTCTGGGACATCCATTCAACCGCGTACAAACAGCAATTCGAGGAAACCTATAAAGATACCCGCATCATGGCGATGTTCCCGAAATTCGTTCTCGTAACGCTGAATATCCTGGTGGAGAACGAGACAGCGAACCGATTCCGTGTCCGCCAGGTTCCGGAAATCCTCTTTCTGAACCCCGAGGGGAAAGAGCTGGGCCGTCATCGCGCCAGCCAGCATGTGACTCCTGAGATGCTCCTTGAACGGATGGAAAGCGTTCTTGGCGACCTGGAGGCTTTCGAGAAGCTGAAACAGCAAATTAAAGACGAACCGACGAATTACAAGGCCATGCTCAAAATGGCCCAAACCCTGGAAAGATGGCTCCAGGAGGAGGAGGCCATCCCCCTGTATGAGAAACTCAGCCACACTGAAGAGGCAGGCCAGGAGATCCGGGACCTCGCCAATGAGGGGTTATTTCGATCCCTTCTGGCGTATGGAAACCGCTTGGGCCTGCACGGCGATACCGAGACGGCCATCGAAACTCTGCGAAAAGCGCTGGAACTGTTCCCCCAACATGAACGCACCAATGAGGTGCTGTTCATCCTTGGACAATACTTGATCGACGCCGGGAAGAAGGACGAGGCGATCAAAGTCTTTGAACAACTGAAGGCAAACTCCAAGGGAGAGGATCGGAAGAAAGCAGAGACGATACTGTCCGCTCTGAAGAAAACCCAATAATTCCGCGCACAGGCTGTGAAGTCTGAACCTTGATTTGCTTGATTTCGGGATTATCCTGATTGTTCTTCATCCTGCCGATCCTTCAATCCTGCGGATCGCGGTTCAAACTTCTTCGCCCCGCACGCACTTCCAAAGTCCCATGCCATTATCGGATCTTTTTTGCATTTCCGCGAAAAAACATCTTGACAGAGGTATGCCATAAGTTGTACTATTCCCATAAGATAGCGCAATTATCTTGAAATGAGTTATTAAGTTAGGGAACAGCAAACCGGCAAATATTGCCGTCCGACTGGCACTAAGTCACTAGATGTTGTGTTGTATTCATGTCGAATGGACGCGAAACAGCTGAGCCAACGTATCGAGGAGATTCTTGCTGGGGAGCTGGCGCTCTACAGGGAGATGGAACAATTCTCCCGCGAACAGATCGCGGCTTTGTCCCTGGATACCCCGGATATTGAAAAAGCCGCCGAGATGATCCGGGCAAAGCAGTCCATCGTGCAGAGTCTGAATGAACTCGATAAAGACTCTCGTGAAATCAAGGAAGAATGGGAATCCGTTGCGGAGACATTGGATGAGGAGATCCGCAAACCCGTTCGGGCCGTTGCCGCCGATATTGCCGGATTGCTTGAGACTCTGATGAAGCTGGAGAAAGAAAACGAAGACTGCCTGAAACAAAACGCGGCGGATTTGAATCGAGAGTTGCTTGCAATACAGCGGGCACGGCTGGCTTCCCGGGCATACGGAAGCCGGATCGGGCCTGATGATCCTCGGTTTCTGGACCGCAAACAGTAAGCCGGAAGATATCCGGGCACGTCACTACGGATGCACGGATCGACAGGGTGAGGGTGGATAGTTCATGCGGTGGGCGCTGGGCCGTATGCCTCAGGAGGTAAAGGCCGTGGCAGCCGATCCCCAGGGTTCAGGAATGAGAAAAGATCAAGACCTGCCTGCGATTTCCGACGCGACCCGTCCGGAAGACGTAGCGGAACTGCGGAAAGCCATCGCCGCGTTCAACCGGCACACGGAACGCTTGCAGAATGCCTATGATCTGTTGCAGCTCCGGATCGCCGAAATCAATCGCGAACTCGAACTCAAAAACCAGGCTCTCGAAGAAGCCAATCGAAACCTGCAATCCAAAATCGCGGAGGTCGAACGTCTCCGGGCTGATCTCGACAATGTGATCGAGTCGATGGGTAGCGGCCTCCTGGCAGTCGATACGGAGGGGATTTGCTTCACGTTCAATGCCGCCTCCGAACAGGCGCTCGGAAGAAACCGCACGGAGGTACTCGGCAGACATTGTTCCGAGATCATGGGAAAAGCGGCTTCCGTGCTGGCCCCGTTGCTGCTGGATGGAGATCGTCACGATCATGTCGAGATCTGCATCCCTCATAAGTCCGGGCGGGATGTTTTCGTAAAAGGGGCCGTTTCTCCGCTGTTCGACCGGATGCATTGCCGCATCGGATCGACATTCATTTTTTCAGACCTGACCTCCCAACGCCTGCTGGAGGAACGGGCGCGACGAAACGACCGCATGACCGCCCTGGGCGAATTGGCTGCCGGTGTTGCTCACGAGATGCGCAATCCCCTGACCACGATCCGGGGATATTTGCAAATCCTTCCATCCATGAAGGACGACCTGGAATTTTTGCAGGAGTTTTCGGAGAATGTGATCCGAGAGATCGACCGCCTGGCAAATCTGACCGATGACATGCTCGACATGGCCAAACCGATCTCCAGCGTTTTGGAATGGCGCGACTTGGGGGATCTTTCGGAAGAGGTGCTTCAGTTTCTCGCAGACCGGTTCAGCCGCACCGGAATTGCTTACGAACTCCGGCGCGACCCGCAGGGCAGCCCGGTGAAAATCGACAACAGTCGGCTCAAACAAGTATTGATCAATCTTCTAATCAATGCCATTGAGGCCCTCGGCCCGGCAGGAGGAAAAGTGCAGATTACACTGTCACGAACCGAGGAACGACTGGCCCGTGATGAGGAAGTGCGGCCGTTCGCGGTTTGCCGTGTTCGCGATACCGGGCCGGGTATTCCGCAGAAAGACCTCGACCGTCTGTTCGATCCGTTTTTCACAACCAAACCGCACGGGACCGGCCTGGGGCTTGCGGTCTCCAACAAAATTGTCGAAGAGCATCACGGGTTTCTCCGAGTGGAGAGCGAAGAGGGCACAGGGACGGAGTTCTCGCTGTTTTTGCCGATCGGCGAACGAGATTCGGAGCATTCGGAGGATCTGTCTGGACCTGATAAGGTCCGGAGAAGGGAATAGAAATCATGCCGGCGTATGAGATCCTGGTTGTAGACGACGAGTTGGGAATTCGAAACCTCCTCAAGACGGTTCTGAAAGCGGAGGGCTATACCGTTCGAACAGCGGAAAACGGGCAGGAAGCAGTGGATGCGGTCCGAGAAAGCCTCCCGGACCTGATCTTATGCGACATCAAGATGCCGGTGAAAGACGGGATTGAAGCCCTGAAAGAAATCCGCGAGATTTCCGATGATGTGCTTGTGGTGATGCTGACCGCTCACGGCACAATCGACACGGCTGTCCAGGCCATGAAACTCGGCGCTCGCGATTATCTGCGGAAACCGTTCGATGTCGAGGAACTGAAAGTCAAAATCCGGCGTGAATTGGATCATGCGGATTTGCGCCGAACCACCCGTCATTACCAGGAGGAAGCCGGGCTGAAATACGGTCTGGATCGGATTGTCGGCCAGGACCCGAAGATGGCGGCAATCTATGACTTGATTCGCACTGTCGCGCCGACACGCAGCACGGTCCTGATCCGGGGGGAGAGCGGGACCGGCAAGGAGCTGATCGCCGGGGCCATCCATTACCTCTCGCCGCGCCGCAATAAACCGTTTGTCAAGGTGAACTGCGCCGCCATCTCCGAGGACCTTCTGGAAAGTGAGTTGTTCGGGCATGAAAAGGGCGCGTTTACCGGCGCCATCCGTTCCAATGAAGGCAAGTTTGTCATGGCGGACGGCGGCTCAATTCTGCTGGACGAAGTCAGCGAGATGAGCGCGAAACTCCAGGCAAAACTCCTGCGCGTTCTCCAAGAACGGGAAGTGGATAAGGTGGGCGGACGCGAGCCGGTGAAAGTGGATGTCCGGGTGATGGCCACCACCAACCGCAACCTGGAAGAGTATATCAAACGCGGCGACTTCCGGGAGGATTTGTTTTATCGACTCAACGTGGTCGCCATCGAATTTCCGCCCCTTCGGGAGCGGAAAAGCGATATCCCGATGCTCGTGAATCATTTTATCGATAAGTATAATAAGGAGATGAACAGGCGCATTACAGGAATCTCCAAGGAAGTGGAATCACTTCTCTGGAAATGCGACTGGCCGGGGAATGTCCGTCAATTGGAAAATGTGATTGAACGGGCCGTTGTGTTGGCCAGGAACGCGGTGATCGGAGTGGATGACCTTCCGCTGGAGTTGCGGGACAGCTCGCCGGACCGTTTACTTCCGAATGGGAACGGTCCCCGTGTGGGGATGACTGTGGGCGAGATGGAGCGCGATCTGATTTTCAGGACGCTGGAGACAGTGGGAGACAATCGGACGAAGGCGGCGGACATGCTGGGTATCAGCATCCGCACGTTGCGCAATAAGTTGAACGAATACCGAGAGGCAGGATTCGATTGGCCCCGGAAGATCGTCGGCTGATGAATCCCCAATTCAATTGAGGTACGAATCATGGTGCATGTAGCGGAGCGCACATCAGACGAACTTTCCGCCTTGGATCTGGCGCTGCGCCTGGGCATCCGGACGGAGGCAGTTCTGTCTGCGCTCGGTGATCTGGGATTGGAGACCGATGATCCCACTGTCCCTCTGGACCCCCGCATTGAAGAACAAGTTGTCGAACGGATGGTTGAGAACGGACAGATTGCTCGCCGTGCCCTGAAATCCCTCCACAAACGTCGTCGCCCCCCGGAATTGGCGGTCGATGACCGGATTCTCAGGGAGGCGCTTGGTGCGTCCGAATCCGGGTACAGCGAAAACGCTGTGCCGGACCAGGTAGCCCACCTTTTTGAGAAAAAATCCTCGTTTCTGCAACGGCTGGGCTTTGGACGCGCACGCCCGGTGGAAGAACAGGAAATCACGAGCGTCACCGTTGAACCGGAACCGGACGTTGCCGAGCCGGAAGGAATTCTCGCGCCCCCGCCTGAAGCACAACCCACATACACGCCGCAACCGGAATCTCCTCGAGAATCTGTCCGCCAACCGGAGCCTGAACGACCCCCAAAACCGGCTCCTGAAACCCAGCCAGAACCGGAAGAACTCTCCGAACCGGAAGAGGATCTGGACTTCGAAGATCTGGATTTGGACCTGGAAGAAGAAGAAGAAACTGAAATTTCTGCTCAAGCCGAAAAGGCCCCGATTCTACCAGCCTCGGAATCCGCTCTGCAAGAAGAATCCGACGAGGAGATCGATCTGACAGATTTGGATTTGGAAGGGGAGGCCGAAGAAGGAGAAGCCGATCTGGAAATCGTCAACCTTGATCTGGAAGAGGAAGAATCCCCTGCGGAGTCCACGAAAGAGGCGGAAGAAAAAACTCCCGGAGAAGCCTTGGATGCGGCCCGCGCAGAAACGGAAGAGGAGGAAGAAGAGGAGGAACACGACGGTCTTCTCAATGAAGAGGACGAATCGGTTTTGGAGGGGCTGAAAGAATTAGATTTGGGCGACTTCGGCGTTGATGAACAAGAGGCTCCCGAGGAAGAAGCCAAGCCGGAGGTGGAAGAACCCGATCTCGATATCGATGTGAGCCAGGAAGAACTTCCTGAAATGGAAATCAAGGAAGAAAAGACTGAAAAAGAGAAGGAGGAGGAAGAAGAGGTAGCGAAAAACTTTTTGGAGCGACTGATCGAAAGGCTCGACCTGACTCAGACAGAGATTATTGTCGCGGCGGCGGGGGCGCTTTTGATTGCGACCACGGGGCTCGGATTGGCGGTATATTACTATTTGAATTACAGTCCCAAGAAAGCATCCGAGCTGTGGGAACAGGGCTACCGGGCCTATCAGAGCGAGGTTCTCGGCGAACAGCATTTTGGCGTCATCGTGGATTCATTTACGCGGCTTCTGGTGAATTTCCCGACGGATACCCACTTGGAAGAAGCCGCGTATCTGCTCGCGATGTCGTTTTTCAGACGCGCGGAGGAGTTGGCGGAAACCGATCCGAGTGCCGCGAAGGCACGATATGCCGATGCCGTCGAGTACTTCGAGAAATTCCTGATTGAGCAACGCCGAATCGGTGACCGTCTGGCAAAGTCCGAAGGGGCCGGTTATCGACGGTACATGGACACCGCCAAGGAGGAAGATGCTCATTATTACATCGCTCTTTGTTATGAAAAACAGTTAGAATACCAGCAGGCGATAGATGCCTACCAGGCCTTTCTACAGAGATACAAGAAGTCCCCACGGACCACACAAATTCTGGTGACACTGGGAAATATCTATAAACGATGGGCGGATATCGATGAAAACTCTCGGGAAGAGCGCCTCTTGACCGCCATCTCGAAATATGAGGAGGCCCTCGCGGACCCCGCAACAAATATGGAGAGTCGCATCGCTCTCCACACCCTCATCGGTGACATTTGGCGAAAACTCTACGATCACAATCCGGACCGAGAGGTTTATATCCTGGGAACACTTCGGGGGTATCGCAATGCGGAAAGTCTTCTCGCGCAAACCGAGGCAAAGAGCGCCGAGTATTTTAATCTGCAACGGGATCTGGCGCTGGGTCTGGCAGATACACTTCTGATTCTGGGACAAAATGCTTCCAAAGAGGCGGAAAACATCGAGGCTTCGGCGGAGGATTTGCCCCGCAGCTCGGATCTGCGCGCTTCCCAGCTGGCCGCCGCGGAAATCACCCGTGCCACCGCGGCCGTTCATCTCTCCGAGGCGATCTATTTGTACAGCCGGTTGATCGGTATGGAACCGACCGTACCGCTGCAAGCATCCGCTTCCGGACAGATTCTATCGGTGACCGGCCACGCCGTTCTTTCCGAGGAACAACAAAATCACGTCAGAAATAACCTGGCGGAGGCTTACTTTTATATGGGGCGGTATGAGGACGCGATGAACATCGCGATTCCTCTTATCGAAACTCTCTCCAAACAGGATCCCGGCAATCCGTACCTGGCTTCTCTCTGCTATCTGGTGGGGGATGCCGCCTGGAAAGAAGGCGATTATGACCGCCGGGTTGTAGATTACTACCGCCTGGGAAGAAAGTACTGCCCGCTCTTTCCTCCCGGCTCCGGTGAACGCAGCAATGTGGCCGCGCTCCGTATGGCTAATATCTACTACCAGCGCGGTATGGAAGAAGGGAATCCCCGCGACTTGCAGAGCGCTATTGAGGAATACCTCAATATCATACGCGAATTCCCCGATACCAAATGGACTTATTTGACCCGCTACTGGCTTGCCCGCACGTATGAACGCTATGCCGAGGTGCTGGCGGACCCGAAATCGGACGTCTATGACCCCGCCAAGGCAAAAGAGTATTACCAACTGGCCTATATGCAATACGAGGTCGCCATCACAGCCCGAGTCGGCTCCGTCAACGTTGATAAAAAGAACCAGGACAAACTGAAGGACTGCTACTTCCGTCCGGGACGTTGTGCATATAAAGCGGGAAACCTGGAGAAAGCCAAAGACCTGTTGGGTACGGCGATTGTCTGGTCGGCGACCGGCGCCCCGGGGGATCCCCGTGCCATCCCCTGTCGGGAAATGCTGGGCGATATCTACCTGGAGCTGGGTCATCCGGACCAGGCCATCCGTATCTACGAATACTACCTGGAGAATAAGTTTTATCAGCAGGATGAACGGGGAGACAGCCTCTCCCGTGTTTCGCTCAAGCTGGCTCGCGCGTATTTGAGACGGTTCAGTTACGGTCAGGCACGGGAACTCCTTCGGCAAGTGGTTCGGGACAATCCTGTTGTTCTCGCCCCCGGCGGCAAGGACGTCGTGGAAGGACCCGGATTGGAGGCCCAACGTCTTCTCGCACAATCGTACCGCGACGAGGCCGAGGTCTCTTTCGTCGAAACTCGAAAGGACAAACTCCGTTCGGCGAAAACCGAATACCTGACCCTGTTACAGATGAATCCCAATGAATGGGACGCGGTGCGGGCATTGGCCGAAATCAGTTTCGATCTCGCGGACCCGGAAAATCCCGACTCGTATCGTGAAGCCATCAACTTCTATCAAAAATACATCGAATCGGACATGGTGGAACTGGCGGAAGATCGCGATGTGGTCTACTACCGGTGGGCAGACTGCTACGCCCGGATCGGGGATTACGAGAATGCCGCCACCGCATTGGAGAAGATCAACGGAACAACCATTCCAAAAGAAATGTACGCGCGTTCACTGCTTCTCCTGGGCGAATGCTATCAGAAACTGGCCGCGCAGACCACCGATGAATTCCGAAAACAGTACTACACCCAGAAGGCCAGGAAGACCTATAAGGATACAATCGAAACACAAGATCCGTTCGCCGCTCAAGTAGCGAGGAATCGTATCACCCTGATGAACATCTCGTGACAGCCGGTTTTTCCAACCGGCTCGAACCATTGGAAAAGGAAAGGGTGAAGGATATCGACCAGACATCAACCGGGCAGGAGTTTCCGAGCTGCGGTAAAACTGGCTTCCCGGACTGGGTATTTCGGACAATCCTCCTGGATGGACAGTTGATAAGTTCTTTATTTTCAATTCGTTAACATCAATAGAACCTTCGGGGAATGTGGTACGTGATTTGCTTGCTGGGAAATATGAGGTGCGCCATGGGATTGATTTCGAGGTTGTTTGAGGTTCCGTCCACGGTGATGCTCAAAAAAGGCATCGAGGGGACAGACGCGCGTCACCGGGCGCTGTCAAACAACATCGCCAACGTGGACACACCGAATTACGAGCGGGCGACTGTCTCATTCGAGAAGGAACTGCAACGTGCCCGGTTTGGAACCTCGTTCATCGGGAAAACAACCGATGATCGGCATTTTCGAATCGGTGGAGTCGGGGTGGTCGGGGAAGTGACACCGCGTGTCGTGATCGACAATAACACCCGCTTTCGGGCGGATCGGAACAATATCAATATCGATGAAGAGATGGCGAATTTGGCCGAAAATACACAGAAGAACGTGGCTCTTACGGATTTGCTGAGTCGCCGATATAAGGAAATCCGGACAATCTTACAGCAGGCAAGCCAGACCTGATCGAGGTAAAACAGGATGAGCGCATTTGACATCAGCGCGAGCGGGCTTACGGCGCAACGGGTCCGAATGGACGTGATTGCGAACAACATTGCGAATGCCCAGACTCTGGTCACAAAAGAAGGAGGACCGTATCGCCGACGGTCCGTGGTGTTTGAAGCCATGGGGCGACATTTCAATGAATCGCTGACCCAGGCCCATCGTCGGCTGTCCCGGATCATCGGCGGCGGCGTGAAAGTCAATAAGATCGTTGAAGATCAAACCCCGAACGCATTCACGAAGATTTACGATCCCAGCCACCCGTTCGCCGACAGTACCGGCGTGGTTCTTCGCCCGAATGTGAATGTGGTTCAGGAAATGGTGGATATGATTGACGCATCCCGCGCGTATGAAGCGAATGTCACCGCTTTGAACTCGTCCAAACAGATGATGACCAAAGCGTTGGAAATCGGTAAGTAAGGTGAGGCGACATCATGGTTGAATCAATCGATCCTCGAATTTTGGCGGCGCGGCTCGATCCGACACTGGGACCGCAGGGAATCGGACAACCGGGGGCAGTCAGGGCGCCGCAATTCCCTGCGCCCGGACAACCCACGTTCGCGGAGATCATGAGCAATCTGCAGGAAACGGAAGGGGCCATCCCCGACCCATCAAAGGCACAGACCGTTGCAGACTTGGAGAATCTCAGCGATCAGTTGGACGCTTTGCACAATAACACCATGGAGATGTATCAACGGCTTGCGGAACTCGCGGATCAGCTTACAAATGCCGAACAACCGCGAGATGGAACGGAACGATAAGAACAACAGGAACCCGGTCGGGCAATGAGGAAGAAGGAGTCGGTTTGTGGATAGTCTACTGGAATGGAAAACAGGACCGCTCGGGGTGACACCGACAGGCGGTGCGCCGGTGCAGCCCCGTATACACCGACCTGATCCGGAGGAGGACGGCCCCTCCTTCCCCGAAATGCTCCGGCAGGGTCTTGAAGAGGTGAATCGGTTGCACGGCGATTCCGCTAAACAAGTCGAAGACCTGGTTACCGGTCAAACGGATGACTACCACCAGGTCATGATCGCTGTCGAGGAGGCCGGGATCGCGTTCGATCTGACCATGCAGGTGCGAAATCAGATATTAAGGGCGTACGATGAAGTGATGCGAATGCAGATTTAGTGGGTAAACGGGAAGAAACCCTCACCCCAACCCTCTCCCGGAGGGAGAGGGAACGGTTCTGAGGCTCTTGATAGGATATTGTGATGTGGTCCTTGTGGTTGAAATTGGTACCTGCGGCATCGGGAGGAACCCGGAAAGGAGCCGTCACAATGGGAAGAAGACGGTTGGATTTACCTGTTTGGGTTCTGGCTTCGCTCGGACTGCTGGTTCTCGGCACGTTTGTCGGGATCCGATTCTTCGGTCCGGATTATGTGGCGGTCCCGTATAGCGGGGACTCGGTCAACCGCGATCAGTTGAAAGCAATGTTGCGGTCACGTGGCATCCCGTTCATTGTGACCGAGAGTGAGATCTGGGTCCCCCGGCAGGAGCTGAAGCATCTTTCACTCGATTCGGCTCCCCCGGCTTAGATTGTTCGGACGACTCTGCGTTTTGCGAGAATCGGAGATCTCGCGAGCGCGGAGATGCAGATAAGCAGGCGTTATGAGAGGTTCGGTTTTTCACTGTCACGACCAGAGACCCGCCACGGGTTCCGTGCGCGGGAGTTCGGAGTTTTCACTATTGTTCCATTTCACCAAGGTTCCCAGGGAGACTCAATCATGGAGGAAGTACGGTATTACCGGCAGAGTCCGGCCGCCATCCGGGCCGCCCAATTCGGGCTAGACCATTCGGCTTCCCGGTCACGCAATCCCCATCCCCCGGCATTCCTTCGGAAGGACTTGGCGGGATTCGTTGTATTCCCGCGATCCGGTCTCCTTGTGAAAGGAGATCGCCATGGGTGAGTTTTTCAGCCAGCTGCAGGAACAACTGTCGCGGGTGTGGGGAAACCTGAACGTCCAGCAGAAAATCCTGTTTGTTTCCGCGCCGACGGTACTCATTCTGGCGCTGGTGATTGCGGTATACATCGCCAGCCGACCGGACTTCGTTCTCCTGGTATCGGTTCCCCCCGGCGAGGAACAGCGCCTGAATGAGATTGCCACCAGTCTGGACGCCAGTGGTGTCAAGTACGAACTGCGGGGAGGGAACTCTATCTATGTCCCCCGCACACAGCGGGATCGCGTGCGTTTGACCCTGGCGGGAGAAGATTTGCTGGGCCCGGCAGGCGGACCGGGCCTCGAACTGTTCGATACAACCCGCCTCGGCATGACCGACCGAATCTTTGAAACACAATACCAGCGCGCTCTGCAGAACGAGCTAGCACGGACGATTCGACAAGGCGCACGATACGACAGCGTTTCCGTGCATTTGAGCATTCCCGAAGAAGCTCTGTTCAAGGAAGACCAGGATTTCCCCTCTGCGAGCGTGAAGATAGTCGCCAGTCGTGGAATCTCACGGGAGGAGGTCATCGGGATTCAAAACCTTGTGGCGGCCGCTGTTCCCAAATTGGAGCCTTCCGCCGTTCAGGTAACCGACAAAAACAACCGGATGCTGAGCGGTGTAAGTGAAGAAGCGGACAGTGGAGCGGCAATGGTTCAAAAACAAGACCAGCTCCGCCTGATGAGAGAAAAACAACTCGCGGACAACATCGCCCCACATATTCAGAAAATCGTCGGGCCGGACGACTATGTGTTGAGTGTCCAGATGGTCCTCGATTGGACGGAAAAAACAGAGGAACAGAATAAACTTGATGCGGAAGGACAGGCGCTGATCAGCGAGAAAACTTACGAGGAAGTCTCCAATTCCGCCGCCATGGCGGGCGAACCGGGCGTGGCGGGAAATGTACAGGATACCGGAATCGGCGCCGCCGGCGGAGAGACTCTGAAAACCGAAATCGCCGAAAACATCGCCAATTACGATTACCCGGTAACCAAAACAAAAACCGTTTTCCCCACCGGGGAAGTCAAAGAAAAACATATCGGGATCATCCTGAACTACCATCGAGACCCGAAAACCGGCGACATGGTCCCCTATGACGACGCCGTTATTGAGGACCTTCGACAGACGATCGCCTCCGTCGCCGGAATCAATCTGCAGAATCCCGAATCTCTCGATACGCTTTCCATCAAGTCCCTCCAGTTTGATACCCGCAAGGAATACGAAATTCGCAAGGAATTCTGGGTGGAACAGGGACAGAGGTTGATCCGTACCGGATTGCCGCTGATCGCCCTCGCAATCCTCGTAGGTCTCGGATACATGTTCTTCCGGAAGGCTTTTGCGCCGAAGCCCATTGAGGAAGAAGAGGTGGAAGAGATTCCCATCGAGCCGGTCACCGAATCCCGGGAACTTACACTGGCCCAATTGGGATTGGCTCAATTCGGCGATATTGCCAGCTTGCCTGCTGAAGAACAACGACGTCTGAAAATGCAGGAACATGTGATCTCCTACGCACAGGAGAAACCGGAAGAGGTTGCAGCAATCATCAAGGCCTGGCTGAGCGGCTAATCGATATGGAGTTTGTGTTGGACTGATTCCGCTGGTACGGAGAGGAAATCGCGATCATGGTCCGCGCCACACAAGAGAAAGCGAAAATAACCGGTCGCAAGAAGGCGGCGATTCTCATGGTGACCCTGGGGCCGGAGGTGGCCGCCGATGTCTACCGGAACCTGACCGATGAGGAAATCGAGCAGATCACGCTCGAAGTCGCCAACCTGGGGACCGTGCCCGCCGAAATGACTGCGCAGGTGATTGAGGAGTTCTATCACACCTGCATGGCGAAACAGTACATCGCCCACGGCGGCATTTCCACCGCGCGGGAAATCCTGGAAAAAGCCCTCGGACCGAGCAAAGCCATCGAGATCATTGAGCGATTGCAGGGAATGCTGCAAGGTTCGCCGTTCGATTTCCTCAAGAAAGTCGATCCCGCTCACCTGCTCAACTTCATTCAGAACGAACATCCGCAAACCGTGGCGTTGATCCTGGCCTACCTGGAGTATGAGCAATCGGCGGCGATCATGTCGGCTCTGCCGCCGGAGTTGCAGACGGAGGTCGCGCTTCGCATCGCCACAATGGACCAGACCGCGCCGGAGATTATTTCCGAGGTGGAGCGTGTATTGGAGCGGAAGATTGCGACGGTGTTGTCGCAGGAGTTTACGGTGGCAGGCGGGATCGAGTCGCTGGCGGAGTTATTGAACCGTGTGGACCGGGCGACGGAAAAGAGTATTCTGGAGACATTGGAAGAGGAGAACCAGGAGTTGGCGGTTGAGATTAAGAAGCTGATGTTTACCTTTGATGATGTGGCGTTGCTGGATGACCGCGCGATTCAGCATGTACTCAGCGAGGTAGACAAGAAGGAGCTGGCGGTGGCTTTGAAAGGGGCCAATGAGGAGGTCAAGAACAAGATTTTCAGCAATGTTTCCTCTCGTGCGGCAGACAATATCCGGGAGGAGATGGAGTTTATGGGGCCGGTGCGGGTCAAGCAGGTAGAGGAAGCGCAGCAGAAAATTGTCGCGATTATCCGCCGCCTGGAAGATGCCGGAGAAATCATTATTTCCCGCGGCGGCGAAGAGGACATGATGGTGTAACAATGGGGGATTGCGGATTATGAATTATGAACAGTAGGACAGGCCTCCGTGCCTGTCAAAAAAAGATAAACAGTAGGACAGGCCTCCGTGCCTGTCAGATTGAGGAACAGTAGGACAGGCCTCCGTGCCTGTCAGATTGAGGAACAGTAGGACAGGCCTCCGTGCCTGTCGAAAGAAGATGAACGGCAGGACAGGCCTCCGTGCCTGTCGAAGGAAGATAAACAGTAGGACAGGCCTCCGTGCCTGTCGAAGGAAGATGAACGGCAGGACAGGCCTCCGTGCCTGTCGAAGGAAGATAAACAGTAGGACAGGCCTCCGTGCCTGTCGAAGGAAGATAAACAGTAGGACAGGCCTCCGTGCCTGTCGAAAGAAGATAAACGGTAGGACAGGCCTCCGTGCCTGTCGAAGGAAGATAAACAGTAGGACAGGCCTCCGTGCCTGTCGAAGGGAAATAAACGGTAGGACAGGCCTCCGTGCCTGTCGAAAGAAGATAAACAGTAGGACAGGCCTCCGTGCCTGTCGAAGGAAGATAAACAGTAGGACAGGCCTCCGTGCCTGTCGAAGGAAGATAAACGGCAGGACAGGCCCCCGTGCCTGTCGAAAGAAGATGAACAGTAGGACAGGCCTCCGTGCCTGTCAGATTGAGGAACGGTAGGACAGGCCTCCGTGCCTGTCAGGTTCTCCGAGAATTGAACGAAAGGTACATCGCATGAAGATATTTCTGGCATCGCCTTTGGGATTTATGGAGAGTTCCAGGCCGTTTATCTCAAGACTTGTGAACGTATTGGAAGAAGGGGGGCATACCGTTCTGGACCCATGGGATCTGGCGGAGCCGTTTAGCGAGAAACAGGAGAGCGCCAACCACATTTCGGATGAAAAAACCCGCCGAGAGCAGCTTCATCGAATCAGCATGGCCATCGCCGGGCAGAATCATCAACTCCTGAAGGAGGCGGACGGCATCCTGGCGATCCTGGATGGTTCCGATGTCGATTCCGGGACGGCAAGTGAAATCGGTTGCGCGTTCGGAATCGGTGGTAAAATAATCAACGGGTATCGGAATGATTTCCGTCGCGCCGGGGAGAACGATGGATGCCTTGTCAACTTGCAGATCCAGTACTGGATCGAGCAGTCCGGCGGACAGATTTATACGAGTCTGGAGGCCCTTCGGGATTGTCGATGGGCGTAGTTCGATCAGGCAGAATGGAAGATACGCGAGATGTCGAGAGTCATTAAAGCGCCGAATGTACGCGAAGCGCGCCCGATGAGCATCGTCAACCGGGAGATGGTACTTCGGTACGTAGAGGATGAAGCACAGCAGATCCGTGAACAGGCGGTGGTGGAGGCCCAGGACATGATCTCCGCCGCGCAGGTCCAGGTCGATGAGATCCTTGCCGAGGCCCGGGCGCAGGCGGAAGGAATCCTTGCCGAGGCGCAGGCGCAAGCGCAGGGAATCCGTGAATCGGCTCGCGAAGAGGGAATGCAGAAGGGCGACGCGGCCGGCCGCAAGCAGGTTCGAACCGAAGTTGCCGGTCTCATGGCGGACTTGGCGAACATGCTCAAAGAGGGCCGGCAGACCCTGGAGGACATGATCGTCCGACAAGAAAGAGAAATCCGCCGTCTCGTCGCCCAGATCGCCTCCAAAGTCGTGCAACAGATCATCGATGAGGACCATGAAACTGTGGCGCGAATCGCGCGGGAATGTATCCGACTGGCCGGCGATCGGCAGACCCTCACGATTCTGATTCACCCGGAGGATCACGAGATTATCGAGCAGTATTGCCCGGAATATCGAGTCGCATTCGACAATCTGGAGAAAATCGAAATTCGCGACGATCTCCGTGTCCCCCGTGGCGGAGTAATCATTGAAACCGGCAGCGGCGGAGTCGATGGGAGGATTCACCGGCAGCTCGGGTATATCCGGGAAACACTGGTACCGGAGGAACCCGGGGAAATAGAAGAGCAGACGTTAGAAGATATCCCGGAGCCGGAGGAATAATGTTCGAGGCACATCCGGTAGCATGGCAGAACCTTGAGAGCAGTGTGGCCGATCTGCATACAATCCGGCTTCGCGGCCGAATTGAGGAAGTGGTCGGCCTGTTGACGCTTTCGAGAGGGCCGGGTGGCTCCATCGGGGATCTGGTTTTCATCTATCCGGGCGGGGACCATGCGCCCATTCCTGCGGAGATTGTCGGATTTCGATCCGGGCGTGTCATTCTGATGCCCCTGGGACCCGCGCTTGGTGTATATCCCGGCGCGGAGGTGATCTCGACCGGCGCGCCGATCCGGATCCGCTGCGGGTCGGAAATGCTGGGGCGTGTGATCGACGGAATGGGGCATCCCATCGACGGGAAAGGAACGATGCTCACGGATGAATGGCGGTCCATCATCGCCCGACCACCCAGCGCCATCGCACGAAAACGAATCACAACGCCGCTGGCGACCGGGATCAAAGCGCTCGATGGATTTCTCACATGGGGGCGCGGTCAGAGAATCGGTGTGTTCTCCGGCAGCGGTGTCGGCAAAAGCACACTGATGGGCATGATCGCCCGAAACACCGAGGCCGAAGTGAATGTGATCGGCCTGATCGGCGAACGCGGCCGTGAGGTGCGCGAATTCCTGGAAAAGGACCTCGGCGAAGACGGATTAAAGCGCAGTGTCGTTATTGTGGTCACTTCGGATAATCCGGCGTTGCTTCGGGTAAAGGGAGCTTTCGCGGCTATCACGGTCGCCGAGTATTTCCGCGACCAGGGCAAGGATGTCATGTTCATGATGGATTCAGTAACGCGCCTGGCAATGGCTCAACGTGAGGTGGGCCTTGCCGCAGGCGAACCGCCGACAACACGTGGCTATACACCCTCGGTATTCGCAATGCTTCCGGGTTTCCTGGAACGCGCGGGAACGAGTATCGGCGAGGGGTCTATTACGGGTCTGTTTACCGTGCTGGTCGAAGGCGATGATATGAACGAGCCGGTGGCGGACGCCGTACGCGGTATTCTGGACGGTCATGTCGTCCTGACTCGAAAGCTGGCAACACGCAGCCATTATCCGGCCATCGACGTGCAACAAAGCATCAGCCGTCTCATGGTCGATATTGTCCCCGATGACCATAACATGGCTGCCCGTCGACTCGTTCACGTTCTTTCCGTCTATCGCGACTCGGAAGATCTCATCAACATCGGCGCGTACCAGAAAGGTTCCAGTCCGGAGATCGACCTGTCCATCCAAATGATCGGGCCGATTGAGGAATTCCTGCGCCAGGGTATTCGGGAGCAAGTCTCTTATCCGGAAGTGGTGCAGCAGGTCAAGCTCCTGGCCGCGAAGGCCGGGTTAAAATGACCCCGAAGCGGGAAGGACAAATCATGCGCGCATTCCGGTATCGTCTGGCCTCTTACCAGCGCATCAAGCGCCACAAGATCGAGGAGACGGAACAGGAAATCGCACGACTTGAAGGCGAGGTTCAAAAACGCTTTCGTCAGATCGAGGAAGGCCGGAGAAGGCTCGCGGAATATCAGCGCTTTTTTATGGAGGAAGTTCCGGAAATCCATTCCCCGGAAATTGAGGCAACCGAGGCCGCATTTCGAGGATATACATTCCTTGAGGAGGCACGCCGGTTTCGAGAAATTGAGGACCTGCGCCGAAAACAGGAAAAAAAACGAAAAGAGCTGGTGACGCTATATCAGGAGGAAAAAATGCTGGAACGCCTGAAAGATCGTCAGTATGAAGCCTGGCAGAAAGAGGAGCAGCGACAGGATATCTACCTGCTCGATGAGATGGGGGGGCAAGCGCATTTGCGGAAACAAAAACCCTCCGGTGGAGCCATGCTGGTCATCCTCGGCCTCGTGGCCCTGATCGGGGCCGCAGGCGGGATCCTGATAGCGTTGGGGAAACATCATACAATTCTCCAGCGGTTCGGACTGGAAAAACCGGTTACGGTCGCCTCGGCAACCGCTGAAATCGCCGTAGCGCCCTCCGTTCCCGGTCAATATGACATTAAAGACCTCTACGGGGACTTAGACCGTCCCGCAAACGAAGTACTGAACCAGATGATGGAAATGAGCCAGACGCTCCGACAGCGTCGGCAGGAGGCCCGCGAGGAACAGGCACGGCTCGAAGCTGAGCGGAAAGCGCTGGAAGAAAGCGAAAAACAACTGGCGGACCGTCTCGGCGCTCTGGAATCGAAAATTAACCAACTCAAACGGTTACAGGAAGAGGAACAGGAACGACTGGCCGGTATGCACATGCAGCGCGTGACCGAGATTTCCGGGGCGCTTCAGCGCATGAAACCCAAAGGCGCGGCGGATCTGCTGACCGAAATGTGGAAAATCGATCCGGCGGAGGACCCCGACGCCAGAGACATTGTCCTGGATGTCTTTCGCAGCATCCCCTCCGCAAAACGAAACAAGATACTCGACGCTCTGGTAAAAAGCAGCAAAACCGAAGCGGCAGATATGGTACTGAAATTCGTCCAAATCGAACCGGTTGCAACTCCGGCTTCTGTCGCTTCTACCACATCGACCGTATCCACGGCGGCCGCGCCGGTTCCAACATCCGCCACCGCCCCGGCGACACAGTAGAGATTGTCCAGGGGGCACAAAGGTACTTAAGAACTTCTCCCCCAAGTTTGGGGGAGATAAAGACGGGGTTGAATCTGCCATATCCACTATCTACTTCCCATCCCTCGGTTGCAGATAATAATCCAGCTGATCCTCCACGCTCAATCCCGATGGAATCCCCTCGCGCGCGGGAGAAGTCTCTGCAAATCGTCGAAGCATCTCCCGCTGAAATTTGTCTACTGTCTCGCGATATTCCGGACGGTCCGCCAAGTTGATGAACTCATTCGGATCGTTGAGAATATCGAACAGTATCCGCATCCTGCCCGGTAACGGCCGCCCCGTTTTGTAGCCGTCCTGCCTCTCGCGTTTCCCTGTTATGTAGACAAATTTGTACCGCTGAGTCCGCACCATGGCTTCTTCATTTTCGAGATATTCACTGAACACAACATCGCGGATCTCCGACTGGATTCCTTCGATTAACGGCAACAGGCTTTTACCCTCTACGATATCAGGAACAGGAACGCCGCACACCTCTGAGATAGTCGGAACAATATCAATAAACTCCGCCAGTGAGTCCACAACCTTGCTCTCCGAAGCGCCGGGCAGTTGAACAATCAGCGGCGCGCGTACGGCCTGGTCATAAGAACAATGTTTCTCAAATCGACCATGATGACCCAGGTTGTAGCCATGATCGCCGATATAAATGACCAGCGTATTCTTATCGAACCCTGTTTCTTTCAGCGTTTCCAGAACCAGACCGACGTTTTTGTCCATGTAGGCTACGGAGGTATAATTGGAAGCGATAATGTGCTGTTTTTCGGAGCGGGTCAAATTGCGAAAGATCTCCGGGATTTGCCAATCATCCTCCGGACCGGGTTCGGGCACATCAAAAGAGGCCGGTTCGTACATTCCCCGGTACTCGATGGGGAAATGAAACGGCGAATGCGGTTCGTAAAAGCTGGTAATCAGGAAAAACGGTTGATCTCGACTCTGTCGTAGATATTCCTGCGCCTTGCGGGCAAACCATGTACCCGGCATATCCTCATCGTACGCGCCGAACGGCAGGTATGATCCGTTCAGCCAGATCGCCGCCGGATCCTTAAACGGTCTCCACGGCGGAAGTACCTCCATATCATCCGGCAAGGGCCGCGCGCGATGCAGCTGTTGATACGCCTGATGCTCGGCCAGATCCAGCCGGAAATCAAAACCATGGCGAAGGTCGCTGTTGAAGTGCATTTTGCCGATAGCGGCGGTGGTGTAGCCGTACGGTTTAAGTAACTCCGCGAGCGTAGTCGTTTCCGCCGGAAGCGCCGTCGCCAGTTGAGTCACTCCAATGGAATGCGGCAGCCGCCCTGTGAGAAACGACTGCCGCGATGCGGTACACATGGGGCAATTCACAAAAGCGTTTGTGAACCGCACTCCGCTTCCCGCCAGATTATCCAGGTTGGGAGTCCTGGCACGATCATTCCCATACGCACCGCACACATAAGCCGCGTGATCGTCGCTGATTAAGAAGAGTACATTCGGCGGCTTTGCTGCTTCCTTGACACCGAATGCGCGCCCCCGGTTTGCCGCGCAGGCCAGCGCGACTAATCCTGCCTTTTGTATGAACTTCCGCCGGTCAATCTCTCGTGCCATCAAAGGAACCTCCTTATCGCACGTTCAACTCCTCCGGCATATCATACCCGTTTACCTCCGGATTGTAATACTCGTATATCTTCGACTCGGGCGTTTTGGCCGTGATCATCAGACGCGCTTTCATCGGGATTTCCAGGCCGAACTCCTGGTTGCTGTCCAGATAGCGAAGGTAAATCGTCGCCTGTCTTCCGGTAAGCGTATACCTCGCGATTGTCCCGGCTTTCACCGCACCATCCAGCGCGTCGCGCTCCACCTGGAATCCCGGTGGAATGCCCAAATCGAGAATAACCATCTCCGCGCGCTTCGGGGTATTGTTTCGGGCAGTAACCTTGCAGGTAACCGTTTCGTTCCGCTCCAGCTGGGTACGGTCATAATTCACTGCGATAGACAGCGGTTCGACCTTTCCTTCTTTACCCCATGGCACGAAATAGGAACCGACGATCTGGTAAAGAATGCTGCCGTCGCCTTTGAGTTCCAGTTCGACTTGATGATTCCCCGGATTCTCAATCGTTCCAAGATTGACCAGGCGGACAACATCGCAGTTCTCCGGCGTGATCTTGATTTCGTTTGCGCTCTTGCCGTCAACCTTCACAACGACCGTGCCTTCCATTTCCTCGGTAGCATTGCCGAGCGAGAGGATCATGGCTTTCAGCGCCAGCACCGTGGCGTGAGTCGAATGCCAGGTCCCGTTCGGGTCCTTTTGTTGAATCAGGTAGTTGAGCGCCTTGCCGACTTCCTGCGGATAACCGCCCTGTTTAATCATGGCGATGGCGACTAACGCCGTGGTCTCAATCGTAGCGACCTCGCCATGCGCAAAGGACAGGCTGGCTTCGGACGGCCACTTGATGGTGTCGCGGGTTTCAACGGCCTGTGCTTTCAGACGCTTCAGCAGATCGTCCAATTCCGCGCTTTTCGGATCGGAGGCGGCAAACGCATTCGCTATCATGGCCGTCGTGTAGGAATCCTTCGCGTTCGCTGCCTCTTTCTTGAGATATTGATGGGCCTTGTTGATTGCGTCGCCCTGATATCCGCTCTCCGCCATTCCCCAGGCGATGAATGCGGTCACCAACGGCGGATTGTTCTGTATGTTCTGCCACATTTCGCTATGGGAATAGGTCTTATCCGGTTCCCAGGAGCCGTCTTCTTTTTGCTGGCCCGCAAGCCATTGTTGCGTGCGCGGGATCAGACGTTCGTCTATCGGGTAGACTTTGTTCATATCCGAGAATTCCAGCAGGCCGTAAGCCGTAAGAACGCGCGTTGCCGGTGGATTGCCGAACACCTCAAATCCACCCCCGTCGATCTCGAACGTCAAGAGGCGCTGGTAGCCAAGGTTGATGTACTCCCGCGCCTTCATCTCGATTTCAGGCGTGACCTGCTCGGTCCGTTTCATGTAGTCGAGAACGAGAATGTTCGGGTAGGTAATGGAAGAAGTCTGCTCGAAGCAGCCGTTCGGCATCTGCAACATGCTGTCTAGTCCTTCGACCACCTGGCTGAAAATGCCCGGATAGACGCGAAGGAGGATCTTCGACGCTCCCGGCAACGCCTGGGCCGGAAATGCCAGCGTGTGATTCACCTGGTCGGTAAGGCGACCATTGACCGTGACGAACTGTTCCTCACCGTTGGGACGGACTTCGATATCCCGCGCGACAGCGTCTTCTTTCTCTTCGCTCCAGCCGAACACGGTGATCCGATTCTTGCCAAGATCCTTTGCGCGGATACGGTACTCGACCTTACCTACATCATTCGCCGCGATCTCAACGGTTTTCTTTGTGGAGTCTTTTATCAGGTCGAACCACTTCGCTTCTTCCAGCTGAACCTGTACCGTCTGCGGCCGGGGGAGGTAGTTGTGCACCGCGACTGGGATGGTAACCTCATCGTCTTTGGTCAGCGCGATGGGCAGATCCAGGTCGATAAAGAACGGCTGGAACGATTTCATCCTGCCCTCCCCGCTGCCGAGCTGTCCCCCTTGGGAATTGGCCAGTGCGGTCATGCGCCAGGTAGTAATCGAATCCGCCATGTTCAGCGCAATCAGCCCCTTCCCGTTTTCATCCGTTACCATGGAAGGATTCGTGTACAGAAGTTCCGGGAAGTAGCTGCGCACACGGATATCCTGGGGCTTCTGGCGAAGAGTAGTCGGTTCGGCATCATCGAACGCTATTTGGGCACGCAATACCGAACCGGGAGCGGTATTTTGCGCTTTCCCAGAGAGCGAAAGAACTGCTCCATAGCCATCGAGAAGCACTTTCCCTGCCTCCTCCTGCGGAGCCGCGACATAACCCAGACCGTGGATTTCTTTGAGACTTTCTGCGGACAGCGGCGCGTTATCCGGCGCGATCTCATCCACGACTCGCCCAACCTTTGCACGGACCCGCGCTTGGCCGAGGTTCCAGACATTTTCGAACATGGGTTTCCCCGCAGCCTTCGGCGCGCCCTCCTCTATTCGTCCCGCCTCCAGCTTCGCTAGTCCTTCCCCCGGGGCGAACGCTGCACCGACCCCCATATCCAGCATCTGCACCTGTTCACCCAGCATTATCGGTTGTCCCCCGGCCCGGCCTGCAAACCGACGTCTGCCGATGAACGGTTGAACCGGAGCCTGAATGTCATCCGGCGTATCGAAAGTATGATCCGGCCCGGCGCTGCGGACAATCTCTTTTTCATCTTGCCGTGCGAGAAGATATGCACCTCCCCACGGATCGACACACATCCGCGCATCCGCCAGCTGCACACGCGGGTACAGGATCGACTCCACCGGCCCTTCTTTGCGACTCTCCTTGTTGATTCCGCTCAAGGCATTGGCTAACTGAAGCACTGCGGTCCGCGCGTCGTTCAGGAACGTATCACCGGTAAACTCCCGAAGGCTGTACTGCAAGTCCACATCGTCCTTCGCCAGCGAGACAGTCGCCGCCTTCTTCAGCCAGTCCCGGTCTGCCCGAACACTGCGCACGATCTCTTGAAATGAGAAACCATGAAGCTCATATTTGGGATTGAGCAGTTCCTTCTCGATGGTAAAAAATACTTTCGCCAAACCCGGCTCTTTCTCGGCCAGCGCGAAGACACTTTCATCAACTACATCAATCCCCAGCGCCGCCGAGGTCCCCTTCCCCTCCGAGTCCGTAACCCGGATCTCTACCTGCGCCGGTTCGCCGGGAAGGTACTCTTCCTTGTCGGGTTTCATGCTGATGGCAAGATCGTCCCGACGATTCACGACTACCTTCCGCGTATCGCCCGCCATTTCGCCGTTCGGAAGAATCCGGTAGCCGTGGATCGCAAGCGTACCAAAGAGGTTCTGATCCAGGGAAATGGGAAGCGTCCCCTTCCCATGCTGAAGATCAACAGATCTTGTCAAAACCGTCTGATCGTTCTTGATGACATCAACAAACACGGTTTCGCGCTCGATCTCCGGGCAGAGAATCTCTACCATCATGGTATCCCCAACCTGGTAAATCCCCGCGTCGGTGCGGACCATCATCGGGTATTTGGTCTGTGAAATGTCGATTTGTTTCTCAAGTTTGGCCTCATTTCCCTGGGTGTCTTTGGCCTGGATCGTAAAATCCACGCGGGACAAATCTTTCGGAATATCAAAAATCACAGTAGCGAGTCCCCTATCATCCGCCTGCGCCGTCCTCTCAGTCCTGCTAAAATTATCGCCGCGGAGGGACACCCGCAGTTCCGGCGTGGCCGCGCTCCCATCCGGGTACGAGGCCACCAGGTAAAACGCATTCTCTACTCCCGGCACGATCTCACCGCTTTCGGGGATCAGTTCCACCTGGATCGGCGCCTGCGCCACGTGCGCGACATGGTACTTTTCTTCCTCATGATCCGCACCGTCCCGAACCTTGATCTGGAGGCGCACCATCGCCGTGCCTTTGAAACTGTCCTGGACAACTAATTTGTCAGGAATGGTCATGGCAAATTCGCATTGGCCTTCCGCGTTTGTCTTCCCTTCGAATGTCTCGAACTCGTTGAATCCGACATCGAAGCACGACGCGCTGATCTTTACCGTTCCATCCGCAATCGGCTTACCGAAGAAATAGGCGCATTTAAGCTTGCCGGTGATCTTCTCTCCGGGGGTGTAGTAATCGCGAGTGGTCTCGACGTCAATCTTGAATTTCGGAAGGACATACTGTTTGACCGTAACTACTTTCTGTTCCTTTTGCTCTTCAAGAATGGCGGAGATTGTGTACGCGCCCTCGTTGACCTCATCGGCGAGTTGAAACTCGGCGGAGACAATCCCGTAGTTTGATGTATTGACTTTCTTCTTGAACACCTTGTTTCCTTTGCCGTCTGCGATCTCAAGCGTCATCGGCTTCTCGGAAACGGGTTTCCAGTCGGCGGCACGCAGGACGAGCGCGCGGACATGCATCAACTGCCCCGGTTGGTACACCGGCTTGTCGCTGGTCAAATAAATCCGGTCTTTCGCAACAACCGTTACAGTCTTCCGAATCGTTTCAGTTTTCTCGTCGGATTTCACTTCAACCAGTAGTTCATATTGGCCCTGAATATCTTCCGGTACGGGAAAAGTCACGTCCGCCGAGCCGTGCGTGTCGGTAACCGTCTTGAATAACTCGACGGTCTTATCTTTATCCTTCCGGACCAGTTGGCCGGAAACAGAGGCATTTGCTATACCTTCGTTCTTGCCCGTGTTGCGGACTACAACGCGGGTTGAGGCCGTGCTGCCGGATTCGAATGTATCCTGGCCGAGCAACAGAATGTCCTGCCGGTCAATCGGTTGAGTTTTTCGCGTGTGCAGCGTCCGTCCGCCGAACTCGATATCCACGCTGTATAGCGGTAGTTGATCCGGTTCGATCTTAGTCGGGAACAGGACAGACTCCGTGCGACGTTCGTTCAGCAGAACCACCTGCTTTGATACTGTCTCCACCGCTTTGAATTGCTCATTAAGCAGGCGCAGGGTCAGAGCAGCGATTTGTGGAGCGGACGCACCTGTCGCAGGGAAATCGACCGAGACCAGCAGGCCATCGTCCGTCATCTTCATGTCCACGTCGGACTCGGACGGGAGTGTATCGACAGAGAAAGCGTATTGGCAGAATGTGGCAGCGAAGAGAAATGCGAATGTAATTAAGAATAGTTGTTGTTTCATGGCTGCGCCTCGTGGTAAAGGTAATGGGCTGACTTCGGTGTGGGGGCGAACAATTCAACCCCCTCTGTGTCTCCCCCAATCTTTGGGGGACAGGGTATTTCAGTTATCTCCCTCAATCCTGGGGGAGAGGGTTTGCTGGAGTAGAGATACCGTAGGGGCGACGCATGCGTCGCCCCTGCGTATCTCTAAGGCATCTACCTCAACGCCCGTGTTTCATAAGCCTCTTTGGCGTTGGGATCGACTTCCAGGTCGAATCGAAACTCGCCCTTCCGGTCCACGATCTGGAAATAGAATCCCCAGACACCAAGATTATTCGCTACTTTCAACAGAATCTTGTTCCAGCCTTCCCGGAGTGTTGCGGGTACAGAATCCTGATTGGGTTGAAGACCACGAATACAGGGATTGCTCCAGACCAGTTCATCGTTTACCCAGCAGCGCACGGAATCATCCGAGCCGATCAGCAGATTCACCGGTAATTTCTCCGGCGCGTGGACATAAGTCAGTGCGTAGAGCGAAACATACTGGTTTGGGTGGACGCTTTGTTCGAATTGAAGGCCGGTGCGGTTCTGTGTGGGGTTACGGAAGTGTTGAGTGTCCTCGGAGGACATCCATTTCACCGTGATCCCTCCGGCTCCCGGGTATTCCTTTGTAAAGTCAATTTCCCGCTCGGGTGGCTGTTCGGTTACAAGAGGCCGTTCGGGCGGATCATCGAACGGCCCGATGATCCACCAGTCTGTAATGTAGTTGCCCTTTGCAAGACGGGCATCCAGTTCCGCGCGTGCAAACGCGGCGCGGTCGAACTGTGCGCTTCCATGGTCGGCTAACTCCTGTGCTTTCCTGTACCAGCCGGAGGCGACCTTGGGCTGTGTCTCCGCGAGGGTGTCTCCCATCAGGAAACAGATCTCCAGGGCGCGGGTTTTGGGCGGGTCGGACTGAAGGATCCCCTGGGCTTCCGCTTCCGCCGCCTCGTAGTCGTTCTTGTCTAGTAGAAGTATTCTCAGCAGGGCGAGCCGCGCCTCTTGTGCAAGTTCCGGGTAGTCCTTCGATTGCTTGAGTATTGCCCGGTACAAACCGGCCGCTTTCTCCGGATCGCCGAGTGTCCGGTGAATATCCGCGCAGAGCGCCATGGCGAGAAGCCGCCATGCCCCCCCGTCCCGTGTGGTGGAAATCTGCTGAAACGGGTTGAGCGAGACTTTCAGCAGCGCCTGACGTTTCTCACCGGTCTCTCGAAACGCGCGGTTATAGACCTCCATCGCCTCCAGGAATGCTTTCCGTGCGGCTTCTTCCCCGCCGCCATTCAGACAAAGCGTAATCGCAGGCATCTCCATCTGAGGCATACTTTTCTGCTCATGAGGTCGTTCGGCTTCTGTTTTCCGGAGCGCCACAACCGGCAATTCCGCTCTTGCCGGTTCGACTGCCACCTCATCGACCGGCTGTGGAACAGCTTCCTCGGAAAATGTATCCATACTCTTTTCGGTCAGGTAATTCTTTTGGGGAGTGTACGCCGGCATTTGAATCCAGAGTGCGATTCCCGCCGCGATCAGAACGACGGCAAAACCTAATGCGGGGCGCAACACCAGTGACCTTCTCGGGGCTGTAACGGACAAGGCCGCTCGTTGTGCCTGCTGCAATATGCGTCGCCCCAGCTCATCGGGGACAGCCTCATCGGGAAAGCTCGCCACCAGGTTTCGCACGCTGCCTGTTTGCTCCAGCAGGTTTCTGCATTCCGCACAGTGTTGTAGATGAAGGTCAACACGGCGACGTCGCCGGCCCGACAACTCACCGTACAGGTACGAGACCAGATTCCGTTGAAAGGTTCGGCACCTCATTGCATCAGTCCTTCCGCGATCAATCCTTTTCTCAGAGCCTCCAGTGCATACCGCATCCGGCTTTTCACCGTCCCGACAGAACACCCGGTCACACGGGCGATCTCACGAAACGGCAAGTTCAATTTCTCCCGCAACAGCAGGACCTCCCGTTGTTCCACCGGCAGATTCTCTATCAACCGTTCCAGGATATTGCCGGTTTCTCGCTCCAGTGCATGGTCGCGCGGCGTGATTTGGATCACTGAAGTCGATTCACGGGTCACGTCGGATTCGGGCGTCTCCTCTATCGGCGTATTCAGCGGTTGATGTTTCTGCTTTCGCATCGTGTCGATACAAACCGAGCGGACAATCGTGAACAACCAGGTGGTAAATTTCGCACTGGGGCGATACTGCGCCCGTCCCCGAACAATCCGCAGAAAAACCTCCTGGAACAGGTCATCCGCCGGGTAGCTGCCCCCCATGAACCGTCGAATAAATCCGTAGACCCGATTCTTATGACGCTGGAACAGGGTCTCGAATGCCTCGGCGTCGCCCTTCGCGTATTCGAGCATGAGGGATTCATCGGGTTCCGGCGAATCCATTTCCAGGGGCATCTCCACGATGGTTTCACGGGCGGTTGCGTGCATGGTCATCCTGTTGAAACGCGCGGCAACCGCAAAAGTTTTAATCAGGCGTCAAAGGTTCCGAGAAAATGTCTCCTCCCGGGCCGCCCACGGTGGGATCATAGCACAGGTCGATCCGAGTTCCCTCGCGCCCCGGATCGCTTCGGTCCTTGTTTCCGGGATCGGATATTGATAAGCTTCTGCTCTTGATACATCCTCTATAATCATCCCTGGTCTATTGAGGAGGCCTTCAGTATGGATCGTTTCTCCCGACGTCAGTTTCTTTCGAGCAGTTCCATTGCGGTTGCGGCGCTTGGCGCAGGTGTTGCGGTTCCTTCCGTCGGCTGGGCCGAAGAGAAAAAAGGAATGCGCACTCTGGGTCGTACCGGTCTCGAAGTTACCCAGATCTCATTCGGCGGCCTGGATATCGGAACCTCCGCGCTTCTGCAAGGCGCCATCGATAACGGTATCAACCTGATTCACGTCGGCACCGGCTATGTGAACGGCAAAGCCATCCGTATGTATGGCGAGGTTATGAAGGAGCGCCGCAAGGACGTTGTTCTCGCCCTGAAAGAGGATCCCATCAACGGCATTGACGAGGCCCTTAAGCTCCTGAATACGGATCATGTGGATATTCTCATGCCCGGCCTTCACAGTGTCGAGGAAATCAGCCATCCCGAACTGCCCGGCGCTTTCGAGAAGCTCAAGAAAGAAGGCAAGATTCGATTCACCGGGTTCGCTGTCCACAAGAACATCCCTGAAGTGCTGGAGAAGGCTATCGAACTGGGATTCTACGATGTAATGATGCCGTCCTATCACACCGGCAATCGCGACCAGGTCGATCCTCTTCTGGCGAAAGCGAAAAAGGAACACAACATGGGGTTCATGGCGATGAAGCCGCTTCGCGGTGTCAAGAAAGAAGGAAAAAACTCCACACCGGAAGAGGTTAAGGCCATCTATGCGGACCTTCTCAAAAATCCGCAGGTAGACAGCCTTGTGATCGGCATGGGGAGTTTCAATGACCTGAACACCAATATAGAAGCCTGTTTTCAGAAGTATTCCCAGGCAATGCCGGAAAGTGTGAAAGAAATGATCCGGTATGCCGAAGCGCATGAATGCGCTTCGTGCGGGACATGCAGCAAGGTATGCCCGTACGGTGTGGCGGCTTGCGACATTATGGGTATGGAATACTATGTGGACCGTGGCGATCCGGCGCTGGCCGTGGCAGCCTACCGCAAACTCTCGGCTGACCGGCAGGCAGACTCTTGCCGGGATTGCGGCGAATGTCAGGCCGCCTGCCCGAAACATCTGGATATCCCGGCGCGGATTCGGCAGACTCACGACACGGTTGCGAGCTTCGCTTGAGAATTATTGATGCACAAAACAAACGGCAGGACTCCGGGAATCGGGGTTCTGCCGTTTGATGTCTGCAAAACCGAGCAACCCCACCCTACACCCTCCCCAATCTTGGGGAGGGAAACAACAGAACCTCTCTCCCAAGATTGGGGGAGATACAGAGAGGGTTGAAATCACCGAACCCGGAAATCCAATCCTGAATAGTCCATACTCCCGAAACACCTTCATTGTCCTGTTCTTTCCACTTCCCCTGCATACACCTGAAAAATTCGTTCCGTCATGTCGTCCAGGCGATACAGATCCAGGGATTTGAATCCCCCTTCAGCAAGTTGTTGGCGTAGCGCAGGAGTCTGCCGGACGCGCTCGATTGCCTCGGCCAGTGCAACCGGGTCTTTCGGTGGAACCAGCAGACCGTTCTCCCCATCGCGAATCAAGTCACGGGTTCCAGGGACATCCGTCGCAATCACCGGAACTCCGGCAGCCCAGGCTTCCAGAATGACCATCGGACATCCCTCCCAGAGCGAAGGCAGAACGAACAAATCCGTCGCGGCCAGAAGGTCTGGGATGTCCTCCCGATGTCCCAGAAATCGGCAGGAACCTCCCAGTACGTTTCCGAACTCTGCTTCCAACGCCTCCCGTTCCGGTCCGTCCCCCGCCAGGAGCAACAGCAAAGGGATATCCGATGAATCGCGTTGCTCCAACAGAACGAAAGCTTCCAGGAGATACCGAACACCTTTCTGTCGATGGAATCGGCCCGAATAGAAAATCACAAACGAATCCGGCCTGATCCCAAGTCGTTCCCTCATCGGGATGCGGGAAGTCGAACGGTTACGCTCCAATGGATCGGGATCGACGGCATTTGGGATCACCGAAATTCGGGCGGGGTTGATTTCTACCCAACGAATGGCGTCGTGGGCGGTGGATGGGGAAACACAGATAAAATGGTTTGTGACTCTGCGCAGCAGGCGTTCCAAAACAACCGCCGACATTCGATTCAAACGGGATTGATAATGCGGGGGATGAAATCCGTGGTAGGTCACCACACGCTTCGGGCAATGCGAGAGGAACAGCAAAGCGGTCCGCCCCACAGCCGCCGCGCGGTGACCATGAAAATGCACCGCACGCGAGGTTCTTTCTCTCACCAGCCTGCGAAATTCCAGCATTCCGCGCAGAATGTTCCCCGGCGAGAAATCGAATCCGACCAGCGGAATACCCGACCAGGATTCCGGTACAGAAATCGGTTTTCCTTCAGTATCCACACAGACACAAACATCCCAACCCCGCCGAATCTGTTCCCGCGCCAGAAGCCGGATATGCTCGGCGGCCCCCCCCACCAGGGACGCTACCAGGTGCCACACACGCGGGCGATCCGTGACCGCGCGCGTCTGCCGACTCGCCGGTATTAATAAATCCGGGCCGGGCTCACGCCACACCGAAGCAAGCCACAAGTACAGATACAACACATCGCGCAAAACGGGGTTCCAGTATTTCGAAAAGAAACGCAACCGGCTTTGCCGGTAATGGATTTGTGTTTCCCTGGGGGCAAGCGCCATACTCGCTCCATGCTCGTGCCGCACACACACCTCGCCGGTATGGTAGATTCGGTATCCCGCCTCTCGTGCGCGGAGACACCAATCCATATCCTCAAAATAGAGAAAATAATCTTCATCCCAGGGACCGACAGTTTGCAGAGCCTCTCTTGAGATCAGAAGGCAGGAACCGGATATCCAGGCAACCTCTCGGGTTCCCCGACAGGTTTTTTCAAAACGCCTCGTTGCGCAGGCTCTCCCACGCCGGAGACTTTTCTCCAGGCATTTGCGTCGCCATTCGTTCCACAAAGTCGGATATTTTCCGAGGGTTTGCTGTGGCCGCCCCTGCGAGTTTCGATGCAAAGGTCCCAGCGCGCCCGGACAGGGTAATCCCTGCCGGATGCGAAGAAGGCGCTCAATTTCACCGCCCGTAATCGACACATCCGCATTCAGCAGCAGAATCGGATCCCCCCCGGTCCTCTCGACTCCGCGATTCACCGCAAAGGAGTATCCGCGATTCACCGGCAGGGAAACAAATTGAGCGGGGAATTCCGCTTGAAAGACATGCGCATCAAAATCCGGCGAACCGTTGTCCACAACAACAGTCTGCTCCAGCAGTCCCGCCTCCCGAAGCGATTGCAGCAAACGGCGCAGAAGATCGGGCGTCTGGTAATGAACAATGACAATGGACAGGTCCCTTTGCATGGGGAGGAGTATACTTCCATCCACACCTTCCACTAAGTCCACATGATCGGCGTAATCTGCGGGGCGGGTATTACACCCGACGACGTTTGCTGGTCGAAAGAATCCCCAGTTTTTCGCGATATTTCGCCACCGTCCGCCGCGCGATATTCAGTTTGTATTCTTTATGGAGGATATCGGTCAATTTCTGATCGGAATACGGTCTCTTGGGATCCTCTTTCTCGATCAATTCCTGAAGGATCTCCATGACCGCCTTGGCCGACATGTCATCGGTTCCATCGGACTGAAGGCCGGTTGAGAAAAAGAACTTCAATTCAAAGAGGCCACGTGGAGTCTGCACATATTTCTTGTTCACAACCCGACAGACAGTCGCCTCATGAATGCCCAGTTCATCGGCGATATCGCGCAGTTTCAAGGGCCTGAGCGCGGTAATGCCTTCCTCAAAAAAGTCCCGTTGCCGTTCCACGATCGCCTTGGTTACACGGTAAAGAGTCCGTTTCCGCTGTTCGATATTGCGGATCAGCCAGACCGCAGACTGAAACTTTTTCCGAACGAACTCATACTCTTCCGCCGTAATGTCTTCGCGGTTTTCCAGCATCTGACGATATCGACGGCTGATTCGAAGCGGGGGAGAACCATCGTCATTGACACGAACCTGGTACTCGCCATCCACCAGTTCTACAAACACATCCGGGGAAACATATTCGTTATCCTGGGGCATAAACTGCCGTCCGGGCCGGGGATCCAACGTAGCGATCAGATCCGCGATCTCCTGAACCTCTTCCTCGGTCAGGTTGAGCGCGGCGCCGATTTCCTTGAGCCTTCTTCTCTCCAGGTCCGGCAGATGATGCTCAATGATCGCCAGAACTTCCGGCCGGTCAATCCCGTGATACCGGCATTGGATTTTCAAGCATTCGATCACATTTCGGGCGGCGATCCCGGCGGGATCGAAGCCCTGAATAATCACAAGGACTTCTTCGACCTGCTGCGGCGAGACATCCAGCATCTCCGCAACATAGTCAACAATCGGAACTTCTTCTTCTACCGTATCACCATTATTGCCGCCAAGGGCACGAGTGGCAGTCTCCGGCAGGAATCCGTTTTCATCCAACTGATCGATCAGGTATTCACCGATGCGGTATTCCTCCGGGGTGTTGGTGGAAACTCCCAGTTGCCAGATCAGGTGATCTTTGAGGGTCTGGGGGCGAGCAATTTGGGGCTGGGTGTCCTCGCTGACATATTCCGTCTGGCTGGGCAGATAGCCCACGTCACTGGAGTCTGAGAAGTAGTCTTCCCAATCGGAGTCCAACTCGATGGTTCCGTTTTCCGCCAGCGATGCTATCGGATCATCCCCTTCCCGCTCCGCCTGGACAGGTTCTTCGATACTGGAATCTGCAGATTCGCCCGGTGGGTGTTCTTCGAGAAGCGGATTCTCCACCATTTCCTGCTGCACCAGGTCCGACAGTTCCATGGTAGACAACTGAAGGAGTTGAATAGACTGCTGCATCTGCGGCGTCATAATCAGCCGCTGTTGCATTTTCTGGTGGAGTTGCAGTCGTTGTTCCATCCGTTTTGGTCATTCCGTATAACAGGATTTACCCTTGGAATCCACTCGGTATTATCCGGGGAAACCAACCATCAGGAAAGTGGTTTTTCCGGTATCGCCCCGCGCACTGGAAAGATCCGAAATCGAACGTCCGTAATCCCCTTAAACACAAGAAGTTACGGCAAATATCAATTTCTATGCCAATATTACCAGAACCGCACCACAAAGTCAATGCGTCATCGCAAAAAAAACGTTGAAATCATTGTGCCTCGCGAACCCTATCGGAGAGAACCCATCTTCGGGAACCGCCTCGCGCAAAGTCCAGGTTACTGGTACTCTATGGAATCCGTAACAGAAGAGAGGCCACCTTCTCGTAAAAGGGAGTTGATATCATGGAGCCAGACCCGGAGACAATCATTGTGGATGAAAGCGAGGTCCCCGCACATTTGCGTGACATGGATTCTGTCTCACAGAACGGTCCGCACCCGCGCATCACGGTGCACGAATTCGTATGGACTTCCTCCGGCAGACCAGGTGGACTGGGAAGCCTGATCCAGGTGGCCGTGGGGCTGGTAGTGCTTCTGGGCACCCTCTTGACTCTCTTTGTGGGATTCTGGCTTTTGTTGTTCCTCGCGATTGTGGTGTCATTCGCTGTCGGCGTGATTGGGTTGCTTCGATTTCTCCTCTTTCCGGGGAGCCGTCGGTAATCCTGTTTTGTTCCAGTCGGTTCCCCCGCTGCACGCTCGAAAAGAGGGATCATGACGATCTGTTGCTCATACCCCTGGTCTGGGTTGCCCTCTCCGGCGTCAATTTTTGTCTGGTGTCTCCTTCGGATATTGTCTTCTTATATCTATGCTAACGAAAGTTTGAGATACGAGAGCCGGGATCGGCTTGACAGGCAACTATGATGAACGAAAGGAAACCTGAGCGCATCAGGCAGCCCGCGCCGCCAAATCAATCGGCGGACCTGGCCGCATCCATTCTGGACCTGCTCCAGGAGCCGGCTTTCCTGCTCGATGAATCCTCTTACCTGATCCACACGAATCCGGTCGCTGAGGAGTATTACGGCGCCGGGTCGGGGCTTAGTCCCGGCCAGGATATAGCCGGTTTATTCCAGGACAAGGAGATGTTTCAATCTCTTTTGAACCGCGCGATTGAGGCTGGCGGAGCCGCAATCACCGGTGAACTGATTGCGGTCGACCGTAGCGGCGATCATGTTCCGGTCTGGGCTACTCTTAAAACCATTCCGGTCCGGGGCCGCAAGAAGCGCCTTGTCATGTCGCTTACCCCGAAAACTCGCGAGACCCGCCTTCTCCACAACGCCCGGGAGATGGGGGCGCGTGTGGAAAACCTGTATACCGCACTCTCCGATGTCCGGGCGGAACTGCTCGAACGAACCATGCAGCTCGCCGAGCAGAAAAACAAGATGGTCGCCATTCTGAGAGGAATGGGGGACGGACTTCTGGTGTGCGACGGTTCGGGGAGTATTATTCAGTACAATGAAATTGCCCGCGAGGTCCTGCGCCTGCCGGATGGCGATCTCGAAAACCAGTCAATCGGCCGGTTGTGCCCGGAATTGAGCCGTGTCTTAGGTATCACTCCGCAGACCGGCAATGAACCGATCCGATTGGCCCGCGAAGAAAACTTCATCGTGGGCAATCGTGAACTCCGCGTGAGTATCGCACCCCTTTACGACAACCGGGAACGGTATGTCGGCCTTGTGATGATCTTGCAAGACCGCACCAAGCAGGCCGAAATCGACCGCATGAAATCGGACCTGATCTCCATTGTCTCTCACGAGCTGCGCTCCCCGCTGACTTCCATTAAGGGGTATATCGACCTGCTCATCAGCGGCGACCTTGGAGCCGTGGCCGAAGAACATCGCAAATACCTTGAAATCGTCCTGAATAATGCCAACCGCCTGGCAACACTCATCGACGATATGCTGGATCTCTCACGGATCGAGTCCGGCAAGCTGACAATGATCTTCGGCAAGGTGGATATCAAATACCTCTGTGATCTCGTGTACCTCACCTTCAAGCCACAGGCCGCACAGAAGAACCTGGACTTCCAGCTGGATGTGGCCGAGGGATTGTCTGTCTCCGGAGACGTGGACCGCCTTCAGCAGGCTCTTATGAACCTTGTCTCAAATGCCGTCAAGTACACCTCGGAAGAGGGCGCTGTGCGCATCCGGGCTTACCGTGACAACGGAAATATCTGCCTGGAGGTCTCCGACACGGGGTTCGGTATCTCACCGGAAAACCAGAGAAAGCTCTTTCAGAAGTTCTTTCGTGTGAAAGACAAAAGAACGCGAAACATCGGTGGAACCGGCCTTGGATTGTGCATTACAAAGTCCATTGTGGAGGCCCACGAAGGTGAGGTCACTGTCGAAAGTCAGGAAGGCGCCGGGGCCACATTTCGAATCCGCTTACCGGAATATCATGGGTAGAGGTCAGGCAAAAAGGAAACATTAAGCAGCCTTCCTCCTCCGAAGATCGGGGGGGTAACTGGTGAGAAAAGTCAGGGAAGAGTTGACGGAGAAAGCAATTGGAGGATTCGCGGGAGCGCTGCGGTTGCCGATTCAACCCCCCTTGTATTCCCCCGATCTTCGGGGGGAAACATAAGAGGGACCACTGACTCTTCAATGGCAAGAATAAGCGGGAGAGTTCCTGCCCTGAGAATTCGCGCAGGGCAGGTGGGATTAATCTCCGTCAACTCACGGTATCCAACAATGAATATCCCTTATCGAATCGGAATCGGTTATGACGTACACCGTTGGGCTGAGGGCCGGGAATTGATCCTCGGAGGCGTGAAAATCCCTTATTCTATGGGACTTCTGGGCCATTCCGATGCCGATGTTTTAACCCATGCCATCATGGATGCCTTGCTGGGATGTCTGGCCTTGGGGGATATCGGGAAACATTTCCCGGACTCGGATGAGAAATATCGAGGCACGCGAAGCGTGCTTCTTCTGGAACGTGTCGTTCAATTGGTGGGGGAACATGGGTATGTTCCTTCTAATGTCGACACTGTTCTGGTGGCGGAGCAACCCAGGCTATCACCCTATATTGAGTCGATCCGACGATCCCTCAGTGGATATCTCGGCTTGCCGATGGACTGTGTCAGTGTAAAAGCCACAACCACGGAAGGGCTTCTTTATGCAGGAAATCCCGGTGGGATGGCGTGCTATGCAATGACAATGGTGGTTCCAAAATAGCGGAGAAATACTCCATAATTCCAGCCCACTCTCATAATAAAAAGGCGATGAGAAATATCTTCCCATCGCCTTTAAGTTCATTGGATTGAATAACTTACGGACCTGTGCTGACAATATCCCCCAAGCTGCTTGTCCCATTCGATGGAGCGTACAACAGATCTCGCAGAATCAACTGGCAGTTGTAATAGGCTGCCCGATCCCAATCGGTCGGCTTGGCGCCGGTGTAGTCTTTGACAATAAGGGGCGCCATGTTCGTTCCTTTTCCGCTCCCGGAGATACCGTCCGGACCATAACTGGCAAGAATGTAATAGCTTGTGCCATTGGATCCGTACAGATAGCTGTATTCGTTGCCTTTCCCGCGGAACGGCTCAAAAGGAATACTGGACATGTAAGAGATTGGCGTGGTGAGATAGATTTTCTTTGCGCGCGTTCCACGACCAATTTCGATTCGGGCCGAATCCAGATTCCCAGGATTGTCTTTGTACAAGTTGGAAATAGTTCGGTCCCTGTTGGTCAGCGGCGGATAGGAACTGTTATCCAGGAAAAACGACTCAAGAGCCGTCCTGATCTGTCGTTCCTCAGCCTCTGCGCGTGAAACCTTAGCGCGAACCTGTGCGTTCATAAAGTTCGGCACAGCAATCGCTGCCAAGATTCCAATAATCGCTACCACGATCAGAAGCTCAATCAGTGTGAAACCTCTCAGCCTTCTCATCCCTGCTCTCACCTCCTTTCCTGGTCAAAATTAAGTCCTTTGCCGGCCCATAGAGCAGGGCCGCATGAATTGCCCGGAATAAGAAAAAAAAGACATCGGTAAGATCGGACGCAATTCATGCAAGGCTGAGTTTGTTTCATGCAGAGCTCACCACTACTCTGAAAATATATTTCAATATTCCTCCTTTGTCAACGAAAGGCCTGTGATTTTCCTGTAAAAAGTTGTGAAAAACAATTCAAAACCAGATGGGTTTTGGGACAAAATAAAATTCCTGAGACCACTCTTGGCGGATACGTTTCCTTATTCTCAACTTACTCACATATATAAGCTGAATAAAATCAATATATAACATCATTACTCACAAAACTCACAGGTAAAAGAAGAATAATTCCAAATATAAAATTGTTTAATTTTAAATTATCTTTTTTTCTATGCTCTGTGGAAACCTGAAAAATCTCCATTCAGTGACACAAAACCAAAACATCGGACAAAGGGAGTTCCCTTGCGAAATACCCTGGGAAGAGGACGATATTCCAGGAACTGTAAGGCCACCCGCTTGATTTGGGTGTTAACTGGGAGACCGAACGATGAAGTTTCGATGTCCAAGAGAAGTGTGGGTTCGTGGGATATCCGCAGTCCAGAACGCTGTGGGAAGTCCAATTTCGAATCCGATTGTCGAAAATATCCTGGTTTCATGTGAAAACCAAAAAGTATCCTTTTTTGCAACGAATCTTACTTTGGCAATTCGGTGTGAACGTGATGCGGATGTGGAGGAGGAAGGCAGCATTGTTCTTCCGACGAAGGTGATTATCGGTCTTGTGCGAGATTTGCCGCCGGGGGAAGTGACATTTGAGTGTTCAGAAACAGATGTTGTGATTCGCTGTGGGCGATTTTTCGGGAAAATGAAGGGACAACTTGGAGAACAGTTTCCTCCTTTTATGCCGAGTATTGAGGGGAAAACGTGGTCAATTCCTGCGGAAATGTTGAGAAGCGCGATCCGAAGAACGATTTTTGCCACAAGCGCTGAGAAGTCTCGTTTTGAACTTGATGGAATCAAGATTGATTTTCGTGAAGGGAAAACGTTTTTTGTGGCGACGGATGGGCGCCGTCTTGCACAGGTTGCCTATGATAATCCGGATTCGTCCATCAATTCGTTCGGGTGTCTTGTTCCAACAAAGACGATGGCGGAACTTCTAAACAGTCTCCCGGAGGAAGGGGAGGCACGAATTGTGGCCTCTGAGCGAAGAGTGCTGGTCAGCTGCGGGGACCTGACTGTGGCATCAAACTTATTGACGGATAAGTTTCCACCTTATGAGAAAATTATTCCAAAAGATGCGCAGTTTACGGCAATAATTCCTCGGGAACCTTTTTTGGATATGGTAAAGCGGGTGTCAGATCTGTGCGATCTCGAAACATCTCTTGTTGTTCTTGAACTGGACAAAGGCAGTTTAAAAGTCCACGGAGAACGAGCGGAGGTCGGAGGACGCGGCGAGGAAGACCTGGAAGTTGAATACAGTGGGGATCCAATGGAACTGCGATATAATTATCGGTTCCTGATCGATATTTTAAGAGTTTTGGACACCGAAAAGGTGGTTATTGAACTTTGGGATGAGTCGCGTCCGGGCCTCATTCGAGGATTGGGAATGGATAATTATCTATACGTTATAATGCCCATGAGACGTCCGGAGGAAGTGGACGTAGAGTCGGAATAAATATGTTTTAGATAATAGAAGCAATAAGAGGCGTGGTAATCATCACGCCTTTTCTGCTATGTAGGGGGGATATTCTCCTGGAAAGTCTGTTGAGCAGGGAAGGCAAAAGAGCGCTTAAAGATGGCTGATCGTGTAATTTTCATAGAACCGTCGGGCCGGGGAGGTATTGGACAGTATACTTACAGCCTTGCCCGTGAAATGGTGAATCTGGGGTTGGAGGTTGTTGTTGCCACTTCCGAGAACTGGGAGTTTCGCGATCAGACATCCGGCATTATTCCCTGTTTGTGTTTCCGGGCACATCGGACAAATCCGCGCAAAGTGAGAGCGGCGCTCGAAGAACACATCACCGATCAGACTCTCGCAATTCACTGGCAAAGTACCACCCATCCCTGTTTACTCTGGATGCTTCAGAGTTTTATCCGTAATGGTGTCAGTGAAAAACCGTGGGTTTTCACAGTCCACAATGTGCTTCCGCATGAAGTGAGGCAACTGGACCGGTTTTTCTATTCGCGGATTTATGATCGGATGCAGGGGCTGATCTTCCACGGGCGCACAAGTCGCGCACGGTTCGAATCGACATTCTCTCTGAAGAACAGGCGATGGGCGATCATTCCTCATGGTGAGTATATTTTCCACTTCGAGAATGAACCGGCGCCCGGGCCGAATCTGAACGCCAAAAACATTCTGTTTTTCGGAAACATTCGTCCCTATAAGGGGTTGATTTACCTTTTACGCGCTTTCCAACTGGTTCGAGAGCAGGTCCCCGGAGCGCGGTTGATAATTGCCGGTCAGCCGCTTGCGGATTTCACACCCTATCAGAAAGAAATCGATCTGCTTGGCATGTCTAAGGATATCGACCTTCATCTTCGATATATTCCAAACGAGGAGATCCGCCGGATTTTCTCTCAGGCAACGGTTGTCGCCCTGCCGTACACGGATATTTATCAAAGCGCTGTTGTGCACCTTGCTTATGGCGCGGGGCTTCCTGTGGTTGCATCCAGTGTGGGGGATCTGGCGGATACGGTGATTGACGGCGAGACAGGATACTTGGTTCCCCCAAAAGATGTCCCGGCGTTGCGGGATGCCCTCATCAAGGTTCTGTCGAATCCGGAACGCTGTCGCCAGATGGGTGAAAAGGCCAGGGAATTGGCCGACAAGGAATACAACTGGAAAAATATCGCGAGACGTACCATCGAGTTCTATCGAACCCTTCAAAATAAATCTTCCTGAATACCCCGCCAATGATTTAAAATCCCCGAAGTATGCGCTATTATTTATTTGCTCGAAGCGGTTGGCGATCCCAGGAATTGATAGAAGAGCAGCAATATAGTTTTCTATCTGTTTATCATAAACTGTATGCGTGTTCTTTCCCGAAGAGATGGCCGACCTGTACGAAAAGATTCGTCGTTTCCAGAGTACTTCCTCGAAGGTTCTTTCAATTCAACCATCGGCGGAATCAACCCGCTCAGCCGTCTCCCCTTCCGCAAACCTGGCCTCACTGGCCTCCCTGCCTGGTGTCTCATTCGCGCGCGACCTTCCGGCAAAAAACCGAGAGCGCGATGAGGAGCGAGATCGATTTCTCTCCACATTGGGTGGGTGTATATGTGAAACACCGCAGGGGAGTTTCTGGACACGGCGGACAGTGTTTCCGAGGCGGGACCTCCCATTTGCCTGCTCGGATATGGACGGAGAAACCGTGGCGCATCTTGCCCAGGATGCGGGCCTCCAGGAGTTCGATCCCTCAAAGGCTCTTTTCATTGATGTGGAAACCACCGGTCTCGCCGGAGGCACGGGAACTGTTGCGTTCCTGGTGGGAATCGGGCGGTTTGTGAACGGGGATTTTGCGGTCACACAGTACCTGATGCGGGATTATGATGAGGAACCGTCCATGCTGGAAGGCGTTCGGCAGGAATTGCGTTCCGCCGAGGCTCTCGTGACTTTCAACGGCAAGTCTTTTGATATACCGCTTCTTTCCACGCGGTTTCGGATGAATCGCGTTCGGCAGGCGACGGACTGCCTGATGCACTTCGATTTGCTTCCTCCTGCGCGACGGCTTTGGCGCGCTCTCTGCCGACAGTGCAATCTGATGAACCTGGAGTTGGTGCTTCTGGAGCGGCATCGGAAGGTGGATATGCCGGGGAGTGAAATCCCGCAAATCTATTTCGACTTCACTCGGGGTCTGAGGTTCCAGCGAATGCGCCCGGTTCTGGAACACAATGTGGAGGATATCCGTTCCCTCGCGATGTTAAGCGCGAAGGCCTGCCGGCTTTACCGGGACCCGGAACACGAGGTAACTCATCCACTGGAATGGTTCGGCTTGGGGCGGTGCCATTTCAGGGATGGGAACGATGAAAAGGCCCTCCGGTTTCTGAAGAAATCTCTTGAGACGCATCTGCCGGAAGAATTACGGTGTGTTGCCATGCGGGATGCCGGTATTCTGCTGAAAAAAGCCGGGGCGTTTGACGAAGCCGTTGCGATCTGGGAGGCCATGCTCGTCACCGATGGCGTGTTCCGCCTGTTCCCTTATGAGGAGCTGGCGAAGTATTACGAACATGTTGCTCGGGAACCCAAAAAAGCCCTGGTTCTGGTGGAACGGGCTATGGAGCATCTTCGCATATCTTCCGGCAATCCGCTGGACCACGGGTGGATTTTGTCGCGGCGACGCGATATTCTGCATAAACTGGAAGTGCGGCTCAAGCGCCTGCGCCAAAAAGCCGATATTGAAAAGTGAGGATTATGAATGGAGGAGAGATCCACGCTTCCGCACAGAATGTCCGCAGGGAGCGGAAAGGAGAACTCTGCCATGCATACTCCCATTGATACGCGCAATGCAGCCGGCTTTATGTTTATGGTGCTTGCTTTCTCGGCGTCGCTTCTCGGCGTTTTTCTTTTGTTGTCCCCCCAATTCTCTACCTTGTATTATCAAGCCGGGCTTCGAATTCCTTTCCTGACAGCAACGCTGATTGTTCATCGGACCACGATGGCGATCGTTCTTGGAACAACAGGCGCGCTTCTGACTCTTCTGCCGTTCACAACGTTCTACCGGCGGATGCCGCAGACAGTCACCATGGGAGTGTTCATGATTTATATCGCGTTGATAGGGACTGTGACACTCAGCTTCTGCATACCGCTGGTGCAGTTGGTTTGTCGTTTGGGATAAGCGACGGGCACGAGAGTGTCTCAAAGGTCCAGTAGGTCTAATAGATTCAACCCCCTCTGTGTCTCCCCCAATCTTTGGGGGAGAAGCTTGTAAGCGTACTTGCGGATTCTAAGATGGATTCTTCCGATCATAGGAATACCATGGATTTGAAACAGGCACGGCGGATGTTTCTGGAGGCCCTGCGGACGGAACGGCATCGGGCCGAGAACACGGTGCTGGCTTACGGAAGGGACCTGGATCAATTCTTCTGCTACCTGGGCGATGGGTATCAATCGAACTGCCCGCCTGTAACGCAAATGGGGGTGCAGGAAGTGCGGGGATTCGTGGCTTATCTTATGGAGCGACATGTCTCGGGCCGCAGTGTGAACCGCAAACTTTCCGCGCTCCGTGGATTTTTCGAGTACCTGTATCAACATGGGATAATCGCCGCCGATCCGACCCAGGCGGTGGATAGTGTAAAGCAGATCAAGCGGCTGCCGGTTTTTCTGGATGAGGAGCGAGCGAACCGTCTTGTCGAAAGTCCCTTGAACAACCCGGATCGGGAAGAGGTTCTCCGGATTCGGGACGCCGCAATGTTCGAGGTGTTATATGCTTCGGGGATGCGAGTTTCATCACTGGTCGGGCTGAATGTGGAAGATTATTTTCCGGCGGAGAGGTCCTTTCAGATCCGCGCCAAAGGCGGACTCCGCCAGACTGTGCCGGCAGGCGAACCGGCCTGTGAGGCGGTGGACCGCTATCTGGCCCGGCGGGCAGAGTTGCTGCGAAAACGTTCCGGTGATAACGATCCGGCCGAGCCACATGCCTTGTTCTTGAATCGCTCCGGCGGACGGATCACCGCGAGAGGGGTTCAGCTGCGGGTACGTCGATATGTTCTGTCCCTGGGACTCGGAAAGGTAACCCCCCACACATTCCGGCATTCCTGCGCCACACATCTCCTGGATCATGGCGCCGACCTGCGCTTTGTCCAGGAACTTCTGGGCCACGCCAGTCTCTCAACTACCCAAATCTACACACATGTCACCCTGTCCCGTATGCAGGAAGTGTACCGAAACAACCATCCACGATCCCGGGAAAAGTGATCGCCTCCCTCTGCAACCCACACTCGGCGCTCTGCAATCGGGTCACGGTCCAACACGGAGAATGTCGCCGAAACTGTTCAAGCCGTTACTTGCATCATAAGGGTAATAGCCCGGCCTCTTGCCTCCATCCAGCTGTTGTTCGTAATCCGGTCCCGGAGACACCAGGCACCATTGGTACGGATTGAGATTGTATCCACGGAATTTGGCGTCATCCATAATCCATTGCTGGTCGTGCGGATCGAAATAGCCGTAGCGCGGCGCTGCCTCGCCGTCCCTGTCTGCCTCGCTTTTCTTTCGGAACGGGTCCTGAAAGCTCTCAGCGGATGAGATAAACGCAACCGGAGTCGAAAGTGCGGCGAGATACCGGGGGGCCGTGTGCGACCCCCATTCCGGGTAAGGCATGTAATTGCCGAATTCCAGACGGTATGATTCGATGGCCGTGGCCAGAGATCGGAAATCCGCGTGGACTTTGCTGGCCTTCGCGCGGATTTGCGCGTTGAGGAAATTTGGCACTGCAATCGCTGCAAGGATTCCGATAATGGCTACGACAATCAGCAGTTCGATCAGCGTAAAACCTTTGCGCACCATGTTCCCGAATTTCTCCTGTCGCTTGATATCCCACCTTAATACCGGTAGTTTCTGAGCCGAAGGTCACGGCTTGTCAAGGGAAGCCCAGGGAGATCCCCGACGCGACAAGGGTGGAAATTGGCTCGTCCTGCCATACAATATCCGTGGTTTCTCTTCGGTCCGATCCTGAAGGAGCAAGAGTTCCATGGTCACAAAGGTCATTCTGGCGGACGACCACCGGATACTCCGGGAAGGATTGCGCGCTCTGCTGGAGAAGGACCCCGATATCAAAGTGATCGCGGAGGCGGATAACGGACGACGGGCCGTGGAGCTGGTCGAAACACTGCATCCGCACGTGGTAATTATGGATATCGGCATGGCCGACATGAACGGCATCGAGGCCACCCGCCGGATTTCCGAACTGTCCCGAGAGGTCAAAGTTATCGGGCTTTCCATACACTCGGACAAGAGATTTGTCTTTGAGATGCTTCGGGCCGGGGCCGCCGGATTCCTGCTCAAGGAATGCGCATTCGAGGAACTCCATCTTGCAATAGAGGCGGTTCTCAATAATCAGGTTTATCTGAGTCCCAAGGTCACCGGTCCGGTTGTGGAAGATTTTTTGAGGAATTACGGGAAAGAGGAAACCCATTCGCCTGCCGTTCTTACACGAAGAGAAAAGGAAGTGTTGCAATTGCTTGCGGAGGGAAAAACATCCAAAGAAGCCGCCAAATCCCTTCGGGTCAGCCCCAGCACGATCGATACCCATCGCAGTAACATTATGAAAAAACTGGGGATGAATACGGTGGCGGACCTCATCAAGTATGCTGTTCGAGAAGGACTTACGCCCGGCGAGAAATAGCCCCGCTTCTATAGAGTCCCGTATACAGTCCCCCCTTTGCTAGACGCATCTAGCGATTTTTGAGGCCCCAAATGGAGATTTTTGAGGGCCAATATACTGAAAATTGGGAAACCCAGGGGCCTCAGGTTGTGATATATTGTTTAGAGGGGAAAGCACATTGCGCGGCGCGTAAGGCAAAGAGCGTAAGGTGCGGTTCAAGCCT
>Ga0209201_1000526_pt1 | contig 52702 bp, 71 predicted proteins | sample AD_UKC055_MetaG_FD_184411 | JGI IMG/M metagenome (GOLD analysis project Ga0209201, IMG submission 184411) | Active sludge microbial communities of municipal wastewater-treating anaerobic digesters from USA - AD_UKC055_MetaG (SPAdes) (version 2) | ecosystem: Engineered > Bioreactor > Anaerobic >... | reverse complement strand
GACGCCGTAAGGAGGATCGGTGACCATAAGGCCTGGCTTGGCGCCATCGAGGCAGCGCGCCACGTCATTGTGGTTCGTGGCGTCGCCACAGAGGAGGCGGTGGCGGCCAAGGAGCCATAAGTCTCCTAGCCCGACACCCCACTCCTCGCGCAACTCTTCGGCGCTGTCAAGCTGGGGCATGACGTCACGAAGAGACTCAGAAACATCTGCGATGGCGTTGAGCTCAGTTGAATCGAACCCGGTTAGATCGAGATCAAAGTCTGCCGATATCAAATCGGCCATTATCTCGCCAAGGATATTAGGATCCCACTCGGCCAGTAGCGCGGATTGATTGTCCATTAGCGCATACGCTGCGGCAGTGGCATCATCATCGTCCACGAAGACCGCGGCGATCTCTGTCCAACCAAGGTCCTTCGCCGCCTGCCATAGCCCGTTGCCCGCGATGATCCGGCTGTCATTCTTCCGAACGACAATCGGCTTCCGCTGGCCGTAGTACCTCAGAGAAGTGCGCAATGCCTCCAGGTTGCGTTCAGGATGCAACCGCGCATTACGCGGATCCTGTTTCAGCGAATCAATCGGTACGGCCAACCCCTTCAGCGAATCAATGATCCTCACCTTGGCCTCCTGTGTCAGCTGCATTCTATCCGTTCGGTGAATGATAATCCATCTTCAAGGACCTCCTTCACAAAGACGTTGATCATCTTCGGCAGGTCCTTCTCCTCAAAGACGTGCGTGACGTTTGTAGAAGCCACGCATTCAGACTGCGTTATCCGGCATATCTCCCGGAGCGCATTCTCTAGTCGGATGCGTTCCTTCCGCTCCGCCTCCAGCTGCGCCTCGATCTCCCCGATAATTCCAGTCAGGCCACTGACAACCGTCAAGCCCATCATCTTCCTCCTCTTCTGGACAGCGCTCGGTGTCCTATGAATCCCGCGCTTCTTGTTCGCCGGCAACGCGTTCAGCGCGTCGGCGATCTCGTCATCTAGGTCGCGCAAGGAATCACCCTTGCGCTCGTTGAACATGCTCCGTAACAGGTCAAGCTCCTCAGGTAGCCATACCCCCCAGCTAGACTTGTGGATCTCTGGCCTCATCTTCCCTTTCTCTCTGGCGTTGCGCGCCTCGACAATCATCTCAACGACCTCTGGGGTTTCGTAGTACCTGTACGCTAGCTCGCGGATCTGCTCCGGGGTAGGATCTTCTTCTAGTCTGTCCACCTCCTGGATCAGGGCATGTAGGCGCGGACTTGGACCGCGCCCGTCATTGTCCTCTTTCGGAGCGGTCATTGCTCTGATCCGTAACTCCTTATCGTCCATCGGTCACCTCCTAGGGTATCACGAATCCTCGGCCTCTACGTCCTCCCCGCCGGTTAGGAGGGAGCCCCTGATGATCTTCTCCCCATGCTGCCATTCTACATCATCCGCCGACCGCGCCTTGACAATGCGTACGGGTCCCGACGTGATCACGAATGTCCGGAGCCGCTTGTGCCACTGGCGCCGCTTGTCAATCTCGTCCCAGAGCTGGCGCGTCGGCAGGGTTCCTGCTAGCCGCGCGAGCGAACCCTCCGAATCCATCCGCCGGATAACATCCGCCACCTCGGGTGAAACTTCGGCAAGATGCTCTAACATGCCGAATTCCCGCGCCCACTTGTAGACGCGGATCAGCTGCCGCACTTCCGACGCGGTTAGACCGAGATGGTCGCTGGCCAAGTCGAATAAACTTGACGCGTCGCTGTCTGGGATGAGTTGCCACAGGTCATTCGACAGATACGTTACGCACTCCGCTAGCTCCCAGTTCGCCCGACGCATGGTGCGGACGGCGTCTGCCGCGCGCGCCAGACATTCCATCGCCGCCCTGACCTGCGGGGCCCGATAGAACCATAGCTGATCATGGTCCACAGGTCTTCCCTCCGGATCAATGACTTCCAGCTCGTTCCTCGCAGGGTCCCAGTGCACAATCTGCCACGGTATTCCTGGTCCGTGCAGCTTCCTATGACACTCGGAGCATACGGATATAAGGTTGTCCGGTTGATTCACCGCGCTCTCGGATGAATCTCCGCCCGCGCCCTGATGGTACACGTGAGCGACCTCGGTCGCCGGCGTTGGCCGCTTGTGGAATAGCTGGCATAGACCTTGATCACGATCAAGCACCGTTCGCCGAACACTTTCAGCTACTGCCATTTTCCCCCTCCTTGGCCAGGTCCTCAAAGACGCTCGGTGCGAGCGTCTTCAGACCGAAACGGATTCTATCAGCCAGTTCACGGATCTCCCACTGCGCATCTGGAGCCGTTCGCAGCTTGATGATGTGACGCCACTCCCTGAAGTTGGCCGTCATCACAAGCCGCGTGGTAACTCCCTGGGGTAGATAGTATCGCGCATCCTCCGCCGGGACGCCTGCCTTTATCAGCAAGTCGTATGCGGTGATGCACGCGTAAGCCGCCTCGTCTGCCTTGATCAGGGCGCTGCATTTCTCCACAGACCTGGGGTACACAAACTCCCTAGCCTGGTAACCGCCGACATGATCCAGGCGCTGTGTCTCTACGGTGAAGCTCGCCAGCCGGTGCCGGGTCAGCTGTGCCAGACAGCAACGGCTAATCCCCTCAATCAGGAACGTGGCCGACGCGTGCTCCAAGACCGACTCGTGACCGTCTCGGATCAAGCGACCGATCAGAAGCCGATCATCGTCTGTAGTAGTCAGCTTATGATCGCCGCGCCTGGAAACTCTGGCCGCCATGGCGATCAGTGCCTCTGCGTTCTCTGTCATTGTCAGCAGTGTGACCTTCATCTATCCTCCTTGCTTTGAACAGATCCATCCATTCGCACCTTGAATACCCACCATGGCGAGACGTTGATGTATTCAATCCGCGCTATCATCTCATTGCGCTTGGAGACGTTCCTGGCGATTTCCGTCTTGATCTCAACTCCTTCCAGGCCTGACCCGATATTCGCACCTTGTCCTATGACATAGGCCTCCTGTTCGGATATCGTCCGCGTGATAGCGGCTAGATCGATCGGTAACGCGAGAACAGTATTGTACTGGTCAGCAATAATGCCAGCACACACGCCAGCGGCAATGGTAGAAATAAGCAAGCTGGCGAAAAACATGTCACCTATATAAGAAAACATCATCTCTCGCTCTTCACGCGAATACTTCTTGCGGAAGTTACTATATCGCAGGCCGCTTAGCACAACCACATATGCCAATTCTGCCAAAACCACGCTCATGACTACGATTGTAAGCATTCTTTGCCTCCGCGGTTTATAGAATCAAGTAGCCCAAGCGCTCTAAGCGCAGCCTTCTCGTTTAGAAAGTATGCCAAAGGAACCACAGTATTCCCTTCCATATGGTACATGGCTATCCTCTTTCGTCCAGGAAGCGGGCCTATATAAAGGCCATCCTCTCCAATCTTGAATCCGTACCATGGACTAGAATCATTGCTTTTGTGCTCGTATATTGTTGTCATGTCGCTTGTGCCCCCGCTTTGTACTTTCCAACAAGCTTCTGTCCCTCCGCAACGAGCTTCTCCCGTAGAGCAATGAGTTCATCGTGACGCGCCATGTCAGTTTCGTCTCCTCCCACCTCCAGCCGCTTGTCCAAAACCAAGAGTTCGCCGTCTATCCGCCGGACCTGTTTCCGCAACTCCTCTATCCGCTCGGCACGCCAGTCGGTCTGACCCGCTCCGTTACTGGGTCGGCCCTTGGCATTCCACTCCTGCGCCGCCATCAGGTATTCGTCCCAGTGCTCCGAGGAGTACAACGTACTAGGCCGCAGGTACTGCCGCATCTTGTCATCGTGCAGCCACTGCGCTACCTGGTAGTCCGTTACGAGCTTGAGCTGCTCAACGGTCGCGCCTTCCCTCAGACGTCCCTTGATGTGCTTGTGGTTGGCAGGGATCTGACGGAACCGCTTTCCGGCACGTTCATTGAGGTACTGGAGCACCTCCTCGGCGCGCGCGTCGCGCGCCGAACGCTTACAAGAGGGTTTATCTACTTCTACCTCTACTTCTAATTCTACTTCTATAGGGGAGTTACTCCCGAGTTGCTCCGTAGTTACTCCGGAGTTACTCGGGAGTTGCTCGGGAGTTACTACGGAGTTGCTCCGTAGTTGCTCCGTAGTAACTCCGTAGTTACTACGTAGTAACTCCGTAGTGACCTCAGAGTTGCTGCTACTCGGCACTTCTACCTCGCCGCCGGAACGTTCGATGGCTTCTCGGAAGGCCTTGGATCGGATCGCCTCCACGTCGCGGCGGTAGATCTTCTGTGACCAGCCGCGCTGTGATGGACGGTTGTAGTGCAGCCAGTTTAGGATCAGGACCTCGCGTGTCTCTGGATCGTACAGGATCTTCTTGTACTTGATGAACCGTTCTATCAATTGGTTCACGGTATCTATGCTGTAACCCATCTCGGCGGCGGCCAGTTTCGGTGGTAGCTCGTAGCATCCGCACGCCGTCGTGTTCGGGTTCGTGAGTAGGTACAGATAGAACAGTTTGTCCTCCGGTGTCATGTCCAGCACCTCGGGATCGCGCCAGAACCTCGTGTGCACCTTCCGCCACTCCGCCATACGACCCTCCCTTGACAGGAACGGGTGGCACCTGATACACTACATGTGCCGACCTGTGGCTCCTGCCGCACAAAGGACGGCCCGAGTTCCTCCTGCTCGGACCTACGCACTTGGCCCTCCCCCGTGGAGGGCCGTCTTATTATAAGCCCGGCCACGGCTGCGCGATTGCTGTGTGGCCGCAGTTTCGTCCGCGATACGGTAGAACCATCGGTTACCGTCCCTCATGGTCTCGACCCGCCGGCCAGTCCCGGCGAGCTGGTGCCGGATCTCGCTAATCCGCGTGCTGATCGCTGTGGTCTGAGTGGCCATGGCCAATTCCCACCCCCCGACCCAGCGACCTCCGAGCCCGATCAGGTACAGATACACCCGTCCCGCTGCCGTATTCGAGTCTATACGTCCAGAATGCATGTTCCCCTCCTAGTGAAACACACTTTGATTGCGGGGCAGCCCCGGCCAGCCGTGCCCCGCTGCGTTAGGGTTACGTTCCTCGGAAGGTTATCCCTTCCCTCTTGGCATAGTATATGGCCGGGGCATCGTCCTCTGTCCCGCGTCCCTCTCGCACGCGGAAACACTGCAACATCTACCAGAAGGTGGGTATCAGCTCCTATTTGGGCTTGGTTTTGAGAGGGCCTGATAGCCGGAGCGGGTGTCACCCCGCTCCGGCTGTACGCGACTGAACGCCGGGAATCGAACCCGCGCCTCACTACGGCGAAGGAGGAGGGAAACACCGCAGCCTCCAGGCTTCTGGCCTGGTACGGCGCCGCACCACGCGGTTGCGTCAGTCGCAAGGGCGACGCGGCCGCATCGCCCATCGTTGGATCTAACAAGGGTAACACGCTCCGTACTCGCGGACTATGAGATTCCAGTCTTCCAGAAGAACCAGTGCTTCTCGCACGCGGTCCTCTGGTTCCATGCGGGATAGCAGTCTCACGATCTTCTCAGTTGACACGCCAGGCTCATCTTCGATCAGGCGCAAGATCAACTTCGCTGTCTCTGGTCCCACGGCGTCCTCCCCTTTACCGAGATTCAGCATCGCCGACCGTTAGGTAATACAGGACGGCGAACAACCCGAACACAAGCCCGGATACGATGGCCAGTGCACCGTTCCTGTGTTTTCGGGTAGCAAGATTATAGCACAGGATCGGCCACAAGATCCAACATGCGACTACTAGTGTCTCAAGCATCGGCCACCTCCGGCTCGCCGATCCGCTCGTACTGTCGCACCCAGTACCGGCCTGCAGGCATGAGCCGCTCCTTGCGCTCGACCCACTTCCCGGTGATCAACCACTCCCCGACCCGCGCCCGCTGGCAGCCCTCTGGGACCTTGCTCTGCAACGTCTTTCCTAGCGCCTCGTATTCCCTGGCCGCCGCCGCTAGCGCAGCCCTGCGCTCAAGCAGCTCCTCAATCTCCGGATCGTTCATCCATTCCGTTGTGTCCTTGCTAAGGATTGACGGTTCACAGATGGTAACAAAGTCACACTTGGCACAGTGATCTCCCTCTGTACGATCCGGGTAGGTCTGCCTGGCCAGGTGGCTATTCACCTCCTCTGCCTTGCGGACTAGCTCATTAGCGCGGTCCCAGTCCAACGATACCCATAGGTCCTTGATCCTTGCCGCGTTCTTGTCCTTCAGGATGATGACGCCCATCGGTTGTCCGGTAAGCAATAGGTAGACCTGCATCTGATCCGGCCATTTGCGTAGCCATAGCTGCCGGCTATTCACAAGGTCATCTATGGAATCTATGGACTGGAATGCCCAAGGAGAACACGTCTTGATCTCGCACGGTACGCTCGGTTCCTCCGCCGGCCACCAATCTGGTCGCCGGTGATAGCCGAGTGCGCCGTCAATGTGACCTGAGATCTGTGTCTCGGGCCAGTAGAACTCCTGCTGTGATTTCGTGAACTCGAACCCAGCATCTTCCAGAAGTCGCCGGACGGCTATCTCCTGATCGCGTCCCTCCCGGAAGACCTCCTGTAGGGACACGTCAACCAGCGGCCTGCTCTCCGTGCGCAGGTAACACAGGTACCGCGTGCACGGGTGACCCAGCTCGCTGGCACGATTGCTCATAGCGGGGGACCTCTTGCGCTCCCCGGCTATGTACTCACGTACGGTATCGGCGATCATTCCTCCTCCTTGCGGTACAGATCGTCCGGAGCCGGCTGAGCTTTCGGCAATTGCTGCAACCGCTCAATAAGCTGACTGGCCTCTGAACGAGACAAGTCTTTCGTGGAGCTGACCCCGAACATGGCCTGCGCCATGTTCGTGACTTCATCATGGGTCAGACCGCGCTCCCGTGCCAGCATGTGTACGAAGCTCAATTGCCGTTCGCTGATGAGGCTTGGGATCTTCTGCTCGCTGGCCTTCTCAGCGACTGGAGCTTGCGGTACGACCTCCTGGATGTGGTTGCCGTCGGCGATGTTAGCGTCATCGTCCTCCTGGGAAGCGATGTTCAGGATCGCCGAGATTGCGTACCGCCTCATGTACGATAGCGCCGATCCGAATTCCTGACTCCCACCAGCACCGGTGAGGATGATCTGAACCTCAGATGACACCCACTGTCCAGACTGGTGTAGAAGTAGCGTTTGCAGGATGGGGATCCCGTTCCTGAGAGTAATAAGCTGTGTGATTGCAAGTCCGTGATCCGCCAGCGGCTTGCGGACCGCCTCCAAGATCGCGTCTAGCGTTGCATACCGGAACCGGTATGTTCCGCCGGTGCGAGTCATAACGTCTACCGTCCTGTTCTTCTCAATCGGACGGAATTCCGCCTGCGCCTGTGACAGCGCGCCGATCAACTCCCCCAGATTGTCCGATCGCATCTTCGTTTCGCTTTCCATCGCTCCCCCTTTGCAACTGCTCGAGTTCCTGCTGGATTCGCCTGTAGATAACGCGAGATGTAGGAACCGCTATCCCGCGCTCCCAGTTAGATATTGTGACCCGGCTCACGCCAAGCCGTTCGGCCAGCTTGGCCTGGCTCAGGCCGTAGGCCAGCCGCAACCCGCGGATCTGTGCGGCCAGGGAATCAGAGTAAGCCTCATTTTGTTTCATCTAGCCTCCTCAGTCGTCCTTCTACGCCATCGCAATTAGACGGCCACGTGCGCCTCTCCCACGATACACGTGAACGGCATCGGCGTCAGTCGCATCACGGATCATCCGCGCGAGCTTCTTGGCTGGATACTGTAGATGTTCTACGAACTCCCAGCAGATGTGCGGTTGGTATGGACTCGCCTTCCAGCCCATCTTGATCAGCGATTCTTTGTCCTTGGCTCCGATAACTGCTACGGCGTACAACGGGCACCTGTTTGTCATCCCTTCCTCCTTTCGTTTCCCCCCAAGTGACCTTATTATAGTGGGTTACCCCTCACCTGTCAAGTGCTTTACACTGGAAGTGGCAGTTGTTCCGTCTCAACCCATCGAGCCATAGGATCCGCGCGAACCACAATAACGCATCCTCGGCATCTGGAGTTTCCATGGGCTTCAGCGTAGTATCTCGATCGTACACTTCTATGCGCGCCGTGGACGGCATTCTGTCCCTGTCAAGCTCGCCTGACAGGAACCATCCTGGTTCGCAGAGAATCCTATACTCCACATAGCCGTTATACTTGTCCCATGGAACGTACCACCCGCCACGCGCCCACATCCCAAGCGGGAGGGCCCGGCAATGGTCTACAATCTCATCCACAGACGAGAATACCCTGCGTTTGGGTTTCGGGTCCCCTCTATAACGTCCGCACACAACTTCTACCTTCTCCGCTCCCTTCTCCAGTTCAAGGTACGCCTCGTGCAGACTGCGGATAATCTCAATCCACTTGGTTGCGCTCGCCGCTGCATCCTGCTCTGTTTGCTGCTGAGTCATCTAGCCTCCTCGCGCCACGAAATTATGGACACTGTTCATTCTGCAATCGCCTCCTCAACGACCTGCGCCAGCTTCCCGGTTGGGGCATCGGGCACGGCCTCCCATGGTCCGGCCACGAGCCGCCCGATGCCTGGCCTGGCAAGATAGCTGGCGACTACAACGGATTCCCCACGGAGCGGTAGCGGGTACTTGCAGACGCTCCAGCCGCTCGCATATGTCCCTTCCGCCTTCAGGTAGTACCCCTTCCCTCCGGCGTACTTCTCCCGGTGTTCTATGCTCTCCTCGAAGATCCGGAATTCCGCCGTGGCAAGCTGTCCGCCTACATCATAAGGGATCAGCGGAGGAGATGAGGCTATAAAGTCCTCCGCCTCTTGCCGTGTCATGAAGTGGCAGCGGCGGCCATCCCCGCCTGGTTCACAGTTCATGTGCCACGGCGAGAATTGTTCCGCCCACCACACAGTGCTCCCATCTGTTACGTTCCTCGTGAGTACAGCGCGAACTCGGCATATGGTCTTGCCGGGGCCAAGATGCTCTGTCGGAGTGAACTGCGCTGCAGCCTTACGCATCTCAGAGAACGTGTCGCGGGTGTGCGGAGAAAAACCAATTACAACCTCAAAGACCGTTCTTACTTGGAAGAAGTCAGTGCTTGAGTCTGATCTGTCCACGTCGTACCTGGCGACAATCGCCGCCGCGGCGCCCGGAGGAACAAGCTGCGCGAACTCCTCCTGGCTCACTTCTACCATGCCGCCCGTTCCATCCTCGCGCATCATTCCTCCCTAGAAACATCCGCCGGATAGAATAGACCGTCCTGGCCTTTCACAGCCGCGACACAATCGCGTGGGAATGGTTCTCCGCACGGCGCAAGATCGTCTATGCCACATCCGCATTCCTCGCCGCCGTTGACAAAGTACAATCCGTCATACCGGTGTTCCAGTAACCACCGACGCACAATCTCCATCACCGTCAGCTTGTTCATAGGTCACTGTTCCAACTGTCCATGGGTTGCATCACCACTCCAGCTGCTTCCTGAACTCATCAGGAAACACTTTGATCAACACCGCGGCCCGGCTGACCGCGGTATCGAGCTGAGTGGCGGTACCCTGCAAGGCACCGAGTTCGTTCAGATCGCCTTCCCTGACACGATCCAAGATATGATCGCACCAGGAAAGTTGGCTGGTAACTTCACCTAGCACGCTGGATAGTTCAGACAAGATAGGAATTGCCCACTCCACAGGGCAATCTGGAAGGAAACACGCTTCGAGCAACTGCCGTGTGACCTCTCGCATCTTCGCGATCCGGTTCGTATTCGTCTCCTCCTTCTGCATTTCCTCCTCCTTTCCCCGGAGGGAACTCTGGGTTCCCCCCGAGCGACCTCATTATAGCGGGTCACCTACCACCTGTCAAGTCCTTTACACCTCAAAGTTGAGAATGCCGTGTCAGGCTCACGACTTGGGTTTCTAGGCGGCCTGTAATTCCAGGCCGGTTTGTCGCAGATGTGCCTACTAATCAGGACTTACGCGCTTCTCTTGCGTTCTCTCCTAGCTGCCACCATCGCGCGCGCCAACCGATCAACCGCGGCCTCGAATACCCTCCAGTCGAGGGACTGCCTGTCCTTCGGCTCAATGGGGTCCAGCACGATGTGGACTAGCTCATGGACAATGGCGCGCTCAATGTCCTGCTCCTCTAGCAGCCCGCTGGCCTCGTAGCTGTCCGGGTGGAGAATGGTCAGCCGCGCAACCTCGTTCTCCCAAACGATCTCAATGGCAGCCTCGCTATCGGGTACTGGCAGGACGTGGGATATAACAACGCCGATGCGCCAGGATTGCAGACCCAGCTTCTGTTGCCAGTAGGCCAGGAGTTCGGTCGCCTCTACGTATGCCGAGCGTCGGCTAGCCACGTTTCCCCGCTATACCATGACGCCGCGCCTGGTGTTCGATCGCGGCCAGCGACCGGCCCGGTGGGAAGGCCTTGGCATAGTACTCAACCAGGGCCCCCAGCATCCCAGGACGGTAGTACCTGCGCAGTGCAGCCAGCTCCTTCTCTGTCCAGGGACGGCATGGCGGCACAACACGCATCGCGTCCTCAAGTTCCGGGACGTACAGCTCCTCGCCGCAGGTGTGACCGCCGCCTATGGAACGTGGATGAGCGTCCGCGCGTTCGCCCGGAGGCCTCGTGTGTATTCGCGCCATGTGTGCCCACCTCCCTCTACCGTGAACTGCACCAGCCCCCAATCTACGGTGCCGGAGAAGTTTGTTTCCCCGTGCCTGGTCCGCCCCAACTGTAGTGCAGGTAGGATCATAGCCGTCCAGCCGCGCCCGGAGATCGCTGCGAAATAATGCACATGCGCTCGGAGAATCACTTGTGCCTTGGGAGCCTCATCTCGCTCTGCCCACAGCACGTTCCATACGCGGTCACGCGCCAGCGCCGTGTACCGCCCATAGGGAACCTGTGAGCCGCTAATGCGGTGTTTCACATCGAATACGACATTCTCGACCTGAATAAACGGATGGGTGTCAATCTCCGCGCCGAGCCCGTGTGCGATGAGATCCTCGTATTCCTCCATGTCTCCGGAGTGGTATGCCGTCCCGCGCGCGATAACGGTACGTTGAGCCCCCCAGACATCTAGCGCCGCCTGCGCCATCTCGCATTGTTCTAACCTATCAACCGCGATCAGCTCTGTGCTACCGGAGGATTCTCCACGCCCGTCAATTAGATCGCCTACAACGATCAAGAGATCAGGACTACCGATTGTTTGCCTGATGTCTGTGTAGGCCTTCCATGCCTCCCGTTGAGCCACACCCCAAGCCGCCCGCGCCGGAGGAGCGTTGCGGACTGGCCATTGCCAGTCTGGCGGGGTCAACCCCGCCCGGTGGCCACAGTGCAGGTCCGCTAACGCTACGACAGATTTCACTTTTCCCGGTGTATGTTCCGCTGTACTGTGTCCACTAGCCCGTTCAGAACCTCGGTCTGCTTCTGAAGTGCCTTTGATACCTCCTTCATGACCTCGCGCGTGTTTTTGCGCTCTTCTCTGTCGTGATCCAAGTGGTTTGTAACAATGCGGTCCAGCGTGGTGCAGTTCTGCTGGAGCGATGATTTGATCTCGGACTGGAACGGCTCAATGATACGCTTGAGTATGATAACAATTCCAATCACGAAGACGACAGCGAATGCAATTCCGATGGACAAGTCCTTGAGTTGCGCGATCCAGTCCATCCTATCACCCCCCAATCGGTGTTACTGCGGGCTGGAGGCGGATTGCGATCGGGAGGCGGTCGGGGGAGTCGCCTCCAGCCCGCGAGTAACATCACGTCACGGACAGCACCCCGAATAAATGAACTTGGTGGTGCTAGCTCGCCGTCCGTATGCGTCGGTTATCCACAGCGTCACACGGAACGTCCACGTCTCTCCACTACAATGGCTTGGACCTGCGATATACCAGCAGAACGACTTTTCCTCTGTGCGGATATACCGGATTTCAGGCTCACAGATGATGCCGCCCACTTTGTCTGCTTGCCAGCAGTACGGGATCGGCGTCGGATCATCCGCCGATACAACTCTGACAATCTCCATCTGGTACCATAGGTTCTCGCCGATGGACTCTCCGGCCCACAGGCACACCTTCTGGCCAGGATAGAAGCTGTCGGCAACGCCGCCCCAACCGTTGAGCGTGATGAGAATGGGTTTGAGCGTATTCTCGCCGCCCGTCATATCTACGATGCGGTACGCAGTACGAATCGTAGGCTCGCCGGATGGGGTTGATCCTCCACCCCCGCCGCCGGGCCCCGGAGGCGGACCGCAGCACCCGCCATCGGCTGATCCGCCCCCGGAAGCAGTATTCCATTCACAGATGAGGATGATTACATAAATGTCCCGTTTGTCATACGTATGCGAGACGATTGCCTTCTTCTGGTCTCCTTGGACCTTTGTCCCATCCCCGAAGTCCCAGATATATTTGTCCGCTTTGGACGCCTGCGCGTCCACCACGACGGTAGATATGCCCGCTACCGTAGCAGTGAATTGCGCTACGTACGGATCAACCTCCGGCTCGTCATCGAATAGCCATACGCATCCCCCTATGGTCAGCGCCAGCCCGATAACAAGGCCCGCTACAAGTCTACGCATATCAGCTCCTTATTGAGTGCTCGCCCCCAAAGCCGGGCATCCAGGTGTCGGAGAGATACCGCATGGGGATACATCGAATGCGAACCCCAAGACAACCCATGCCCCGAACAATGGAGCATCAGATGATATCTGATACGGTAGATTGAATCGCACCCAACCCATCGCGCCCTTCCATTTCCCGACGACTTCGGGCCCCACAGCCCAGATTGCATCCGTAAACTGCCAGTCACACATTAGCAGCCATACGCTGATACCGCCGCCGATCCTGAACGACGGCGTCAACGTGTACAGCGGGGTAACGGATAGCCCGTAGTAGCCATCGGCGATCAATGGATTCGACAGCGTAACAGATGTTTTGATCCACGAACCGCTATCCCATCCGATTGCGAGATATGGTGTGGCCGTGGTTCCAGATGGAACGATCTCGCCGCCGATGAACGGTCCAGCATAAGCCGCCGCGCCTACTAGAACGAGTAGAACCACAAGAGCGATAGAAATCTTCTTCACGTATACCACCTCCTAGAGCTTATCCTTGATTGATCCGTAGATTAGCTGCGCCAGCGTCATCACAATACCCGATGCTCCGAACAGGATCTCAGGGTTCGCGAAGATCCCCGCTAGGGAGATCTGACCGAACATGAGTAGAACGAGTACTGCGAGAATTATGGATGCCACAAAGGATAGCCATAGCATCACCGGCCCCTGCCATCCGAGCGCCTTCTTTATTGCCTGTAGAAGAGGGACAGCGATGCCGCCTGCCAGCATCAACGCTACTGTCTGTGCCATTTCCATATAGCCTCCTACTCTGCCAGTGCCGCCGCCAGTTCGGCCAGTTTCCGCAACCCCATTGCGAATACCGGCCTCCACTCCGATGGCATACGATTCATTGCGGCGGTGAGATATGGTTCCAGACGATCCGCTAACTGTTCTGGGTCGAACGAGCACAGGAGTTCGACCGCGATCGCCGGACCGAACCTGCGTAACAGTGGCGATAACAACTTGCTGATCAATGTGCTCACGGTCCCGATCCTCCCCGACTGTCCATAAAGTCACCTCCCGCGAGGCTCAGACGAAAGGCCCTCATCGTGCCTCCGCACAATGAGGGCCCTATTCGGGTGCCTCGGTCGCAGTTTATCATATTAGCGTGGCCGTGTCAAGTATCCTGTCACTCAATGGCCACGCTAAGTTCCGCTACAGTTCCAGAGCCGCTGACATAGATCCTGTATTGACCGGGGTTCTCATATGTGTGCACCCAACGCCAGTGGGTATCTATCCGCTTGCCGTCACGATTAGATGTGAACGTGCCATCTCCCCAGTCCACTACATAGTCCTCTGGAAGTGCCGCCGTGCCCGACCCAACGACCTCCCACCGCATGACGTAGAGCGTCGCGGTGTGGCCAGTGACCTCGACATGGGTCCCTAGATCGTATTGCTTGCTAGCGCATCCAGTGAGCAGAATCAGGGACGCCACGATCGCCATTACTCCCGACGCGACTTTCATGTTCCACCTCCTGCCATTATTATATCACACTTCATTGCGGAGGGAAACTGCGTCTACCCAAACCTTGTCGCTTCCCCCTACGTTCGACTCTACCACTGCGCGCATGGCTTGCGCCGCTCCAGATACGGCTCCGGCTGGCAATACGCGCACGGCGCCCTGCCACGTGTCAACCGCGAGCGGACTGTCCCGGTTCCCGCGGTAGATCTGCACGGTGTCCAGGACCTGCGACGGCGTCACCGTGAAGTCCCAGCGGTCGCCGACTGTGTGGCCAGTTGTGGCGCCGAACGTCACCTTGACATCGTCCTCTAGATGCTGCGCCGCTTCCATGATGTTGACGCCGGTGACAACCCATGTCGCACCCCCGTCATTAGACCACTTGAACGTGTCCGGCGTGCCGGTTCCGTCAATCTGGACGCGATACGAGATTGGATCTGACTCCAGACCGGTGTAGTGGCCGCCTGAGGTCATATCGTCCAGACCGGAGCCGGTGAACGTTGCCGCGCCGATGGTTGCCGCAGTGCCGAACTGCCCGTAGAGCCGGATGTCCGCGTTAGCGAGCGTGGCAGCGTAGCCTTTCGGAGCAAGGTCTGTCCCATCATAATCCGTTAGGTAGAGCTTCCCTCCGTAGCCGTCCGGGTACGCCATCTTGTTGTCCTGGTTCCCAGACGTTCCAACGTAGCTTGGATTCGATGGGTCGGCGAGGGAATACACCTTGATCACGCGGTTCCCGGAGGAAACGCCGCATGTGTAGAGATAGGCACCGTAGAGCGCAAGTCCGTACGTACCGTTCGATGCGTCCCCGAACGCCCGCACGTACGTGATATCGCTGGGATCGGAAACGTCATAGACCTTCACGTCGGATGCCGTTTGTAGGTATAGATTGTTCCCATAGACGACGATGTCAGTGGCCGCTGCGGCTGGCGTGGCCGTGTCGAGGATTGCCGCAGCTAACGGGTCAGAGATATCTACTGAGAACAGGTGGGCGCTGCCGAGTGCGGCAACGTAGAGCATGTTGCCGGAACGAGCCAATGAATATGGACCTATTGATCCTGGCAACCTGAAGCTCCGTGCTGTCGAATAATTCGAAGTGTTGATGACATAGAACATTGAGCCGACGGCGTTATATATATAATCGCCTAATAGAAGCGCCGTGTGTGGGCCTGGAGTGATGGTATATCGCTCAAATACTAGTGTTTCTTGCGGGCTGGATTTGTCATTCCATGTACCATCTCCGAGTTGGCCATATTCATTTGCACCCCATGCCATTATGTAATTGTCGGCTCTTATACCAAGGCTATGATACTTGCCGCCATTGATTGCTTTCCAAGTACATGACCCGATTAGCGTCGGCGATGTTCGCTGTGTCGTGGTACCATCCCCAACTTGGCCACGGGTGTTGTCTCCCCAAGCTAACAGTCTATCATCGGCCCGGATACCGATGGAATGGACATGGCCGGTGTCAATAGCTTTCCAAGTACATGACCCGATTAGCGTCGGCGATGTTTGAGTGTTCGTGGTTCCATCCCCAAGTTGGCCATATGGGTTCAATCCCCAGGCCAGAAGCCTATCATCGGCCCGGATACCAAGCGAATGGGTATTGCCGCCGGCAATGGCCTTCCAAGTACAAGTTCCGATTAGTGTCGGTGATGTTCTATTTGTCGTGGTTCCATCCCCAAGTTGATAAAAAGAATTGTATCCCCAAGCTAATAGTCTATCATCGGCCCGGATACCAAGAGAATGATACTGACCGCCAGCAATGGCCTTCCATGTACACGAACCAATGAGCGTTGGAGAAGTACGATCTGTCGTAGTTCCATCACCAAGTTGCCCATTGCCGTTGTACCCAGAAGCTAGAAGCCTATCATCTCCCCGGATATAGAGTGAATGAAGTTCTCCTGCCGCAATGGCCTTCCAGGTACACGAACCAATGAGCGTTGGTGAAGTACGATCTGTTGTAGTTCCATCACCTAGTTGGCCATAGTAGTTGTCTCCCCAAGCTAACAGTCTATTGTCGGCCCGAATACCGAGGGAATGGGAACCGCCGCCTGCGATGGCCTTCCATGTACAGCTCCCGATGAGAATGGGCGAGTTTCGATTGGTAATACTCCCATCTCCAACTTGGCCTTGGTTGTTGTATCCCCAAACACGAATCATAGCATCAGGACCGAGACAGATGGAGTGATTGTATCCAGCCGAGATAGCAAGTATAGACAGCGGGTTATCTATATTGTATGTATTGTATAAATCCAACGTCTGATCTGTACCTATAGAATACAGCTTCAATTCATTGTCGCCGATCATTCCCAGCATCAAACCGCTAATCCATAGACGTCGCGGCGTGTAGCTCAGACTGATGCTGCTCCGCACGACAGGATTAGCCGGATCGCGCATGTCGAACGACACGAGCTTCGGCGCGCTGCCGCCTACTCCTACGAACAGACCGTTAGCGGAGCTTACGCATACCACAGACGTTCCCGTTCCTGATCCGGTCGCGCTGCCGACAATCGTGGGACTGGTCGGCGCGACATCCGACTTGACCGCCACGCCGCCCTTGACGTCTAGTCCGGCGTTACACGGCCCCCAAGTCGAGTAGAGCGTCCCGGACCCGGTGCAGCGCATAGACCGCGACCCGTGGTACGCATCGGCATCGTCTACTACCCAGTCGCCGTTGACCTTCCAGGAAGCCGGCTTGCCAGAACTCACACGCTCGAAGCTGTAGTTGTCCACAACGTTCTCGTGCACAGTTCCAAGCGACGGGATAGAATCCAGTTCGATCGTGCCGCCTCGGATATAGATGTTGTAGAATTCCGCGTTGCCATTTTTGAATATGGCCCAACCGTCCTCGCCCTCTACATAATTCTCGCTGCGGTGTGTCCCGGTTGTCACCAGCTCCGAACCGTCCCATGCCAGCTTCGGATTAGATGAGCCGCCGAGCTTGAACGTGCCGCCGTCAAGGTTGAACTCAGTCCCATCACCCGTTCCCCAGTTAGTAGAGCGGAGCGTTCCACCGATCAACGTCCGGCCCTTGATGTCGTACTGCGCGATGATATGCTGCGCGGCCACGGTATCGGCTAGCAGATTGTCCTGATCGTCCTCGTTGGGGATGTAACCCGACCCAGTCCCGTTGTGAACCGTTCCCGCGGTCTCGGTACCATCCCTGGCCACGACCGTGACCTTGTACTGATACGCATAGCTCGTGTTCAGCGGCGAGTGCATAAACCCGGTAGTCGTGGTACCGATCAAGCTCCAGGAACCTGGGAAGCCGCCGCCGGTGTTGACGTCAGTGTAGACCTTGTAGTGGGAGAACCCAGACCAGGTTGTTTTCGCCGCGCGCATCTTGAGGAAGATCCTTCCAGCGCCTACGATCACGGCTTCGGCATTCCCTGCCCCCCAGTCATCTACATGAATATCGTCTGGACCGATCAGTCCAGAATCGCTAACCTCGGTAGAAGGCAACCCCTGGTTGCCGGCCCGGTCAACCGCGCACACCACAAAGTACCACGGTCCCAAGCTTGATCCATCCAGCGCGTAGGTGAACGTTTCGGCGTTGACAAACCAGACGCTGTCGTAAGTGTTCGGATCTCCGACGTCAATGGATGGCGCATCTGACACGAAGATCCTGTACCCGGCCAGGGCCCCGAACGGAAGGTCCTCGCCGTCCGCGCGGACCGTAGGAGCAGTCCACGATACGACTATGGCCTCGACTACACCGCTCGCTGTCACTCCTGTGGGAGCGCCTGGTGCGACAGACCTAGAGGGGAGCCGCGCCGCGACCGGCTTGCTCCATGCCGATAGGTTGGATCTTACACCGTAGATATGCGGCCTGATGTAACCGCGCGTCGCCATTATCCCGCCCAGCCTACATAGGTCAGCACGTCATTCTGTGCTGTGAAGTCATATGCGGCCTTCGAGAGCACGATGGTCATCTCGGGGTAGGTTTCGATGTCAATAAAGAAGGAAGCGATCCCGTCGGCGCCAGTCACAAACGGGTTGGCCTTTGGAGTGGTCGCGGCCTTGTCCTCGTAGATGTCGGCCGCGTCCGTAGTGCCGGCCTCGTACACCGTCACCGTTACGGCTGGGATGATCAACCCTGTCTCGTCTACGATTGCTCTCGCCCATCGTCTGTACGTCGCCATATTACCTCCTCGTACTTACTGGAACAGACGCGATCTCACAGATCATCCTCTTCCCCTCGCTAAGCCCCTCAATCTGAACATAGGGGTAGATGTCCGTGGCTACATATGTCCAGTCTCCCGTCGCTCTCAGGATCTCGTACGTCTCTCCGTTGGTGATCGCGTCATCTACCGGATCTATCGTGAGAATTGTCGCTGTGTTGGACAGTATCCGGCGGCAGACAGCGTTGCGCGCCGGAGCGGTCAGCCACAGGTAGTGACCGGCCAGCGCGCCCGGCGTCCAGGCCTTGTCCGTGTCCTCGACCGTGTTCGATGAGCCTCCCGTCGCAGTCCCATAATCTACGAGCGTCCCTTCCCTGTACCGAACAAGGTAGCCGGAGATGTTCCAGCTACGCGTGCCAGCCCAGCGGACATGCAGGACTGGAGCAGAATCCCCAGAAACACCCTCTCCCCAAACTCCTCTGGCTTCCGGATTGGAGGGAGGCTCTGGGATTGGTCCCGTGCGCTCATCACGATCACGATCGTGTTTCCCAAGCCAGTCTGTACGCGCACGCGAGAACCAGTACCTCCGCGCGCCGATTCGCTTGTATAGAGCGCCGCGGAGGACCGTGGAACCGACTGTATCCCCTTGCCCGATTGTCATGGTGATACCAGTGACCCCTAGCGTGACTGTCTCTGACGGCGTGTCAATTGTGACAAGCTCGCCGCCCTCGAATCCAAGACACAGCCAGGGGATATGCGCCTCCGCGTTAGGACACGGCGAGGAGAGATCGTGTAGAGCGTAGTCTGCGAGCTTCACGGCCTCGGCGCGCGTATCTATGAGCGAGCCAGCCTTCTCGACAATGCGCATGTACCGGTGCTTCCTGCCTGTTCCATCTGGGACGCCGTAGATGAGCCGCGCCGCCTCGTTTGCCGCATCTACTACGGCCTCCTTGCCGGTTGAACGTTCCCGGTAGACTACCCGCACCGCAGTGCGCACGTTTGCCTCGGTGTAGTCTGTCCTGAATAACCGGATATTCCCGCCGATGGTAAGATCCGGGGTTACGTTGGACCGGTCCGGGTCTACGATCGTAGGACGAAAGTCGCCGCTCCCAGCGTGGTACTTCTCCGCCAGGACGTACCCGATCGCGTTCACGGGACGCTGGATCGCCTCTAGCAGCGAAACATCCCCGATCTCGTACTTATAGACGTAGTACAGAGGATCGTCTTCTACCTCAATCACCGGAGCGAACCCGTAGTCGGTCAGGATCTGGTTCAGACAGTTGGTCGCTGCCGAGATATACGTGTCGCTGTACACGCGCCCTTCTCTGATATCAATGTAGTAGTCGGCGTACGGCTGCAGGATTCCGACTACGTCAACGTCTAGCGTATCGTCTCCGTTGACGTCCTCGGTGCCGCGCGTGTTACCGGGTCCAACGTAGCCATCGAAGACGGTAGCAGGCGTGTTGCCTCCCTTGCCGATCTTGATCTTGACCCGGTTGTACCCCCCGAGGAGAGGGATGCCAGACGGGTTGAAGTCTGACGTGTGACCGGGGTCAAGCGACTCGCCGGCATCCCTGAACGGCGCATGGTTGGCTAGGGTTAGCGTCGCCGTCCATGCCCCCGTGTCATGCGAATAGACCATGGACACCGCTAGCAAGCGCGACTTTCCTGGGAACGATGATCCGCTCGGAGAACACAGGTTCACGTCGCCCAGGGTCGGGTGCGATACCACTACCTGGACGCCCGTTATCTGTGTCGCCGTCAGACCATCAGTGATCGTCCTCACTTCTGTGCCGCCTCCAGGCTAGTGACCTTGTTCTCAATTGCATCTACACGCGCCTTGAGCGCCGCGATCTCATCCTCCACCATCATGGGTGCCGGCACTTTCGACCAGTCAGGCTTGTGACAGATGACAACGGGCAGCTTGTCCGTGCGGCCCTTGGAATGAGCGATAACAGTGACCCAGTGTTCGCGGTTGGCATAACCTGATACGTCGGTCGTAGATTCCACCGTGAGCAATCCGTTCTCGTCTAGCTTGACTCCTGGGATAGGATCCAGAAGTTCCCACTTCTCGACAGGTTCAGTGGCCCCGAACTGGAGCTTATTCGTCCCCTTCTCGGGAATGTAGCAGAACGTATTTCCATCATTGATCTGAAACATTGCATCCCTCCATGTATCGCATTCCGTTCAGCATCGTCTGAGCGCGCGCCACTTCCAGAAGCTTCTCAACGCTTGCCCCCCAGCACTCTTCTTCAATCTCATTGCTACGCATTCTATCAGTTATGCCCAAGCCGCGCTGCGCGCAGGCATAAGCGGATTCAGGATCGCCATGCGCTAACCAGAACTGCGCCAGCCTGATCCATGGTTCACGCTGGGACGGGTTCTCGGCCAAGGAGCGGATCATCCAGACGGCGATCTCGTTCGGGTCCCTGCCGAGTTGGTTCAGACAGTACGCGATCAACCGGCAGCTAGTCGAACGCGTCTGGGCGATGCCATCTACGTCCTCGTACGGCTCAATATAGCGATCAGAGATGGCCAGGTGGCGCTTCAGCTCGGCGATTGCTTCCTCGTATCGTCCATGGAACCAGAGTTCGCGTCCGTACAGGTGCGCGCAACGTTGATCGTCTGGGTATTCTTCGGCGGCCAGCTTGAGTAGAGATATCCTAGACCACCGTTCGCTCTTGTTCGGGTCTGGGTAGTGACGGATGATCTCCTCGGTGCACGTCGTAACGCACTCCCCGGGAGCGGTCCGCACCAGCGTCTCATGGATCGGGTAGCGCCAGATATACCCATGGCGTGAATGTATCTTGAATCCCCATACAGAAAGCCTGGGGATCGTCTGCTCCTTATCCTCCCAGTTATGAATGAATGGATAGCGGAGCATCGTTGTCTCAGGCGTCCACGCCTGCTCTAGTTTCTCTCGCCAGTCCGGTAACAATACCTCGTCTAGGTCCATGGAGATACAGATCGTTGCATCTACAGGAACGTATGAGAGCGCCATGTTCCGAGCAAGGTCAAATCGCCAGGGAGATACAGTGATATCGTGAATAGTAGCACCAAGAGAGCGCAGGATATCAGGAGTGCCATCAGTGGAACCGGTATCACAGAGAATAATTTGGTCTACGCCTGCCATTGATTCCATGAATCGCTTGGCATGCTTGGCTTCATCTTTGCAGATCCCGTAGACGCAGATCATTTCAGCCCTAATGAGTGATACTCCCCACCGGCGATGGCCTTCCAGGTACAGCTTCCGATAGCCGTGGGAGATGTTCTTTGCGTCGTGGTCCCGTCTCCCAGTTGGCCGTAGTTGTTGCGACCCCAGGCGTAGAGTTTGTCATCTGCTCTGATACCGAGAGAGTGAGACCTCCCACAGGAGATGGCCTTCCAGGTACAGCTTCCGATAGCCGTGGGAGATGTTCTATCCGTCGTGGTCCCGTCTCCCAGTTGGCCGTAGTCGTTGTACCCCCAGGCGTAGAGGCTGTCATCTGCTCTGATGCCGAGAGAGTGAGACATCCCACAGGCGATGTCCTTCCAGGTACAGCTTCCGATAGCCGTGGGAGATGTTCTATCCGTCGTGGTCCCGTCTCCCAGTTGGCCGTAGCTGTTGACGCCCCAGGCGTAGAGTCTGTCATCAGCTCTGATGCCGAGAGAGTGATACTGCCCACAGGCAATGGCCTTCCAGGTACAGCTTCCGATTGCCGTGGGAGATGTTCTTTGCGTCGTGGTCCCGTCTCCCAGTTGGCCGTAGTTGTTGCGACCCCAGGCATAGAGTACAAATCCCTTAGAGTAGAACTCTTTCCATAGCCGCACGTACTCTTACGGCCTCGGCAGTGTGAACAGGCTGGGCCTCGATCGTCGCGGAGCCGTTACGAACGGAGCTGGCGGATGCAGACATAGACACAGCGACCGCAATCTCGGCGCTGACGTCTACATATCCCCCGGCAAGCGGACCGGATCCCCACCTGCCCCCGCCCCACTTCCCGCCGCCCCACTTGCCCCAGCCTTCCTGCGCCACCTACGTCCTCCGTGTGAATCGCATCTTGTAGAAGTAATGCGGGTTTGTGGTACCATTATAACTCATAGAAATCACGTTGTTGTACGTGGCTTCGTTCACTCTAGACACAACAAATGTAACGTAAGTGCTGTAAGCTACTTCAACGTCGAAGATGATCCCAGTGTCGTCTGAGGCGATAGTGCCGCTGTATTCCGTCCATGCAGTCACGTCCGTAGCATTCATGATGCTGTTTTCTGACGGTGACGCCTTCATGATCCGTGTGTCGTAGTCAACTTTAGTGGAGGTAGATCGGCTATAGATGCTGCTGACTGCGCTGACAAGAGATCCGTCAATCGGCATCGTGATCTTGACTGCCATTGCTCCGGTCCCAAGAGACCGCGTCAAGCCATTCAGGTACGTAGCGAACGAGGTAATCGCCGTAGAGCTACCCCACAGGGTATCGGGATAAGCAGTTGTGAAAATGAGAGTCCGTCCGGTGAGCGATGCAAAGATGGCGTTCATCGCCACAGAGGAGGCTACCACAGCATCCATCGCCGCAGCGGAGGCTGCCACAGCATCCATCGCCACAGCGGAGGCTGCTACTGCCTCTATTGCCTGAGTAGAGGCTGCTACCCTATCCATCTCCCGTCTGCTGGTTGCCAACATCGATATTTTAGCCAGGAGCGGTTTCGTATCGCCACGGGCGATGAGTGGACCGGCCCACTCATCGAACATCCGATCCTGCATGATTCCGCGTTGGGGGAGCAATATCCTAGGCATCGATCTCGACCCCCCACAGCCGGTACTTCAGGTCCGTTGCGACCTCTCCCTTCACGTAGATCTTCTCGGATGCCAACAGTGGCAGGTTCAGGTCCGTCATTAGCAGCGTCCCTTTGGACGGGATCTGCTCGTCCCCGGACAGGAGCGTCGTCCCCACCTTTACATTCCCGTACTTGGCCGCTGCGTTGGCGTTGTAGATCCAGAGGCCCTGTATGATCAGAGCCCTCCCCGACGCTGGGGTATAGTCACTACCGCCCGACTGGATAGCGGCCTCCGAAGTAGTCATAGCTCCCTCAAACACTTTTAGCGTATCAGCCAAGGAATCTCACCCCCAGTAGAATCCTATGCAGCATCTGCGTTGGGACGCCTACAGCCGCCCACTTGACGCCCAGCGCCGAGGCCTCGTCTGCGGTCAGGACCTGGCCATCTGATCCTACAGCGAGCCGCCCCTTCGTGTGGGCTGCGCTCGCGCTGATAATGTCTCCCTTGGCCTCCAGGAGCGCGTTGATCGGCTCGGCTGGCATCCCATGCTTGTGGTCCCGTCTCGCCGCCACCGTGGCTTCTCCAGTCGAAGCAGTATCACCGAATGCCTGAGTCGACGGTGCTGTCGCATCAAATGCAGCGATGGTCGAGTTTGATCTGATGACTGTAGTCGCATCTCCAGCTGCAGCTGATGTTCCGAGTGAGATTGACGGGGTGGCGAACGCCGGGATCTCTGATGCCGAAGCGAGCCTAACCTTAGAGGCGGCAGTCCCGACGTACACTTGATCGTAGTCCGTAGAGATGGCTGGCTCTCCGTGGCTAAGCTCGCCAGCTTCTATCTGTGCCTTGGTGCCGCGCTTGATCAGTATCGTGTTCGCCATCACACCTCCTATCTCTTACGGCGCTCCGGCTTCCCCGCTTGCTCTACCTGCACCTTCAGAGCGTCGCGTTCCGCAAGCAGGTGAGCGATGGTTTCGTTTAGGGAACCCACCTTGGCCTCAAGCTCGCCGACCTTCTTTTGTGCTGAGGCTAGCTCGGTCCTGGCCTTGCCGTGAATCTCGGAAAGCTCATTGTACTTGGAACTCAAGACATCGTGTGACGCCTTGTACTTCTCCGCCTGCTCCAATTTGGTCTTAGCCTCGGCAGCGGTGGCCTGAGCCTTACTCTCGGCCATCGCTGCCGCCGCAACCTTCTCCGCTGCTTCGCGTTTCGTCTTGTCGAGCAGGCGCTTGGTGTGCATGATCTCGACAGTAAGTTCGCCGATCTTCGCCACCAGGTCATCCACAGACAGGAGGGCCTCGCCTTGGTCCTCCCCGTCCCGTGTCACCGTTGCCTCGTATTCCATCGTCCCCCCTTCTACGACAGAGTCCCGCCGTCAATCGTTGATCCGCTGTGGAGCAGCGTGTTCACTCCGGCGCCGTGTACACCAGTCGTGGCCGCCGCGTGGCCATAAGCCCACTTCGAGGACGGCGCCTTGGTCTGTAGGTTCTCAGTCGGAGAATCTTCCAGATAGGTACTAGAGAATGTCACGAACTCCAGTCCCGTACCATTCCCCTCTGAACCCTCGTTCACGCGGACTATTTTGAACGATGCTCCAGTGTAGTTGGCAGGAGTATCTGTCAGGTCCACAAACGTATTGACGCCGGAGGTCTGCGCAGCCCACTTGACCCCTGCGGTCTGAGTGCTGTCTGCCGTCAGGACGTGATCGTTTGTACCAACTCCCAGCTCCACCCAATGGGTCCCGTTGCCTACTACCAAGTTCCCCTTGGTTGGACTTAGGCCGGCGATGTCTGCTAGGCCGCCCGTGGCAGAGATGACGTTCCCGACCTTGGTGAGCCCTGTCCCAGCCGAAACGTAGCCAGCGCCGGAGAATTGCGCGAACGTGATGGCCGTGGTTCCAAGGACGATGTTCTCCGGCTCATTCGTGCAAACCCAGCCGGTGTCCTTCTGTGTGGTGCCGCCGGATACAAACACAAACGAGTGCGGGACTTCAGCCGCTGAATCCATGTCGGCAGCACGCGACCAAGACCCGGATGCCGTGACGTAGATGCCGTTCTGGCTAGCCGTGCTCTGATTTTTCACCAGGACACGCGATTCGCTCGTGAGTACGCCGTCAATCGTCTGCTCGCCGGAGAGCGATGTCAGGTTCTCCGTAGTCGCGCAAGCCACGGCCTCATGGACAGACAGGCCGGTTGCCACTGAATCAACGTAGTCTTTTGTGGCGGCATCCTGCGCGCTGGCCGGGTTGGCCAAGTTCGTGATCTTCTTTGAGTTCATGGATACGTCAGCCCCGGCCTGTCCGGTTAGGATTGTCCATAGCTCCGTCCCAGTCAGAGCTGCGATGTTGCCGCCAGTTTTGCGACCTACGACACGCTGCTCATCAACCGTTACCGCTGCAGGCGTATCCGCTGCCACCGAGGCAAGGATGCTATGAGCGCTGTACTCATCCCACAGGCTCACCCGCTCCGCTGCGCTACCTACTCCAGTACCAATTGCCAGGATCTTGTCATCCGTCTTGAACCCGAACTCTCCTGTGTCGAGTTGGGTCCCGATCGCAGCCGTGCCACGTTTGATCTGAATCTTCGCCATCTAACACCTCCTACAGGGTCCCGCCGTCAATGTCTCCGACGTCTACAAACAGTTCCCACTCCGGATCAACGCCCGGCTCCTTGCCGATGCATCCTTCCTCAGTGATCCATGTCTTACCCATATATCCTACCACGTCATTAGGAGCATACTCCGTTTCGTTATCCCATGCGCCGCGCCACTGTACGCCAGGCCCCTGCGGGCCGACAATCCCGGTCAGGATGATCTGAGGGACCTCTTCCGTGATTACCTTGATTACGTCCATCACGTTGTCACCTCGCGCGTTACCGCCGCCACAAACGTGACGTGCCCGTACTGATGGAGACGGCGCTCTCCAGAGTCAGAGATCAGGAACAGGTCGTAGACTGCGGTCCTGTCGCGGTGATCCGGACAGATCCCATCGGTATCCTCTGCCGAGATGATCAGATCGTACCGTCCCTTATCCGTGAGTTGGTTCGCAATCTCGATGCCCCCGTTATCCGTTGTCAGTTCTAGGATGACATCTCCTACCGGTGAGGAGCGGATCTGCATCTCCGCGCTCCATCCAGTCAGATCAACTGGCGTTTCTTCCTGCCCGGTCTTCCAGATGAATCCCTGGCGGTAGTCGGCGTTCTCGTACACTGTCAGGTTTATATTCGCTCGCATACCTCACCTCCTATGCCGGGACTCCTGGAAGATTATAGCCAGATCGCATGTTATCCTTGGCCGCCCGCCTCTGCACGCTGCGATAGACCACTTCGCCGTCCAACGTCACGATGTTGTTGATCGTGATGTCCCCAAGCGGATACCGACTGAACCGTTCCAGCGGGATGATGGCCTCAGGCCCAGCTTCTCCTGCTAGCACCATCGTTGGCCGCGGGATGACGCCGCCTTTGGCCGCCGCGGGAGCGCTGGCCCAAGCCGCCCTGGCTTGTGCATCCGTGAGTACGCCTAGAACGTCTTCATAGAACATCTGTTCTGAAGCGGTGAAGATTGTGCCGATCCCAGGAACATAGATCCCCTTTGTGCCATCTCCCCTGGAAAAGCCAGCGGCCCAAAGCTCTTCGCGCGAAAGCCATGATACTCCCTGTGGAGCCTGAGATGTCGTGCCGCCGCTGGAACCGCCGGAAGATCCGCTTGAGCCGCCGGAACTGCTTCCCGCGCCGCCGGACGATCCACTTGAGCTACTGGATGCACTACTGGACGTCCCTGAGCTTCCAGATCCCATCTTTGGAAGCTTCACCAGCCCAAACGTTACGAAGCTTACTATATCACAGATCGCATTCCAAGCCCACTTGATGACATCTACAACGCCCTTCAGAACGTTTGCGACTAGGAGTAATCCATCACTGAACAGCTTGAATACAGGCCGCAACGGGTCCAGTAGCCCGGCTATAGACGCCAGAAGTCCTCCGATCGTGTCCATCCATCTGATGTCCCAGTCCATCTTGCTAATGAACCCCTCAAGCTTGGCTGGGATACTGTCAATCCATCGGATTATGATCCGCTCTATCTCTGGCCATCTATCCTGAATTGTCTTCAGTAGCTGCTCGAATAGCGGCCCGAGTTGCTGGAGAACCCGTTCGGCGTGTGGCCATAGGTTGCGCAGTGACTGTGCAATCAGGTCAAGCATCGGTTGCAGGTGGCTAACTACCGCATTCCACACGTCCTCAAGCGCCTTCTGAATAGCCGGGAATACGTTCGAACGCAGGAACGGATCTACCTGCGTCCGCCACCACTCTAGCAACGCGCCGAATATCTCGCGCAGGTCCTTGGCAAACGTGTCCCTCATCCATATCGCCACGCTGTCAACCATCGCCGCGAACGTTGAGAGGACTGAGATCCCAAGATTCACAACTGGAATGAGATTCTCCTTCACAATCGTCCACAGCGCCGCCAGGACGTTGGCAACCGAGTCAGCCAGTTTCACGATGGCCGGCCACTGTTGCCGCAGCATCCCGAATACGTCTTGGACAAGGAATGGGATCAGGTCATCGGCGAGGAATCGCCACAGCCGCTCCATCCACTTTCCAAGCTCTACGAACACCTTGCTCTTCAGGAACGGGTCTACGTCGTTCTTCCACCATTCTAGCAATGAGTCAAAGATGGACTTCAGGTCCGCCGCGAACGTGTTGGCGATCCATTTTGAGATCCCATCTAGCGCCGAGGAGAACGTGTCTGTCACCGCGAGCGCAAGCTGCAATCCTGGGATCAACGCCTGGACTACAACCTCCCACAGAGCGCCGAACGCTCCGCCGACCCGTTCCACGATTGTAGCCACGGTTGGCCATGCCTCGACAATGAATGCGAACATGTCGTCTCTCAGGTATGGGATGATCTCGTCTCGTAGCAGTTCGTATAGCGCCACAAACCACTCGCCGAGCTTCGGGAACACCTGGCTCTTCAGGAATGGGTCAACCTCGGCCTTCCACCACGCCGCGAATCCGTCAAAGAATGCCTGTAAGTCAGGAAGGAGCGTTTCGAGCATCCAGTCGGCGATCGGTTGTAGCATATCTACTAGCGTCTGAACTACTGCGAGGAATGCCGTGATAACCGACGGTGCGATTGCCTGCCACAGGTCCTCCAGCGCCTGAATGAACTGGCGGATTGGTTCTAGGATGGCATCAATCGCATCCTGGAACTTCTCGACAATGCCCCGCAACCACGCAGGCAGCTTGTCCTGGGTCGTTTCGCCGGATAGTGGCGGCTCCCCAGGTGTGGCGGCTTTATACTCCGCACGTTCAACCTTCCAGCCTGATGGCACGTTCAGCGATCCTTGGTAGATTTGCTCCTCGGTTTCTCCGAACAGTCCTGCGATCTGATGCAGCACCGCCGCGATCGGCCACAGGAAGCCTAGGAGGAGGGACAGGAAGCCTTTTTGAACCGCTGCCAGGTCTGCCTGGATCATGGCCATCTGTTCGGTCTGTCGAACAATGCCGGATAGCGTATCCCCAAAGCGCATCAGGACTGAAACGACTGTCGTTCCTACCTTCTGCAGGTTGCTTCCTAGCCAGTTGGCAGCATCTCTGACTCTACTGAACGCCGCCTCGGTCCACCCAGCGACCGTGTTGAATGCATCCCGAGCGATCTGCGCCCCCTCCTCCAGCGTACGTGTCAGCTCGTCTACTGTATCGGTGATGCTCTGGCTGGCATCGGATAACCCCTGTTTCAGGATGTTGTACGCTCCAAGCGCGACTCGTGCCCAGTTCCCGGTAGCAAGACCGCCACCGATGTCCTTGATCGAACCGGCGTATGATCCGAATACGTCTCCTGCAATGGTGTCGGCAAGCTGGTTCACGTAACGTGCATCTAGAGCAGAGAGGAAGTCGCGCACCCGATTACGGGTATCCTCCGAAAGAATGGTGAACGTATGCCCCAGGATAGTGATCTTCTCCGGGATCGCCTCTAATGCAGCGTTGAACATGACACCCCAATCCCCGGCGTCCTTCAGCCAATCCTTCCATCGGATAAGTTCCGGCGTTGTACCAAGGACCTCTGCCCGGAATTCCACAAGCGCATTCTCGGCCTGGGTGGTGTCCATTCCGAGGATCTCAAGCTTGCGGATCTCATCCTCTAGCACGCGGATGGCTGCATCGTACTCATTGAGCAAGACTTCCGTGCTGACCTTGGCCGCGCGGCTTGTGGTGCCGATCTCCGCGAACGGGGCCTGGTTGATTGTCCGGATCATAGGACTTCCATACGTCGCAGCGGTTTGAATGCTGCCGGTGGCGTTCATCACGGCTTGTGCTATGGCCGCGTTCTGTATAGTCGCCGTCTCTACGGTGGCCGTGAGGGTTTCTACGGCGGCATCCACCTGCTCTACCGCTTCGGCTAGTGTCTCAACCTCATCATCGAACTGTGGGCCCCCCGCCGCCTCCCACGCCGCGATCTGAGCCCAGTTCTTCTCCCCGATGCTAGACGGAATGATCGTCTCGCCTTCGTGAACGTAGACGAGGCCATCTTCCTCGACAACGCCGCCGTACTGGTACCCAGGAACGCGCCGGCATACGCCACCGACACACGTCGTAGATGCTGCGGCCTGTGCAGACTGGCCTAGATCCCGGATCGCTTGCGTTGTGGTAACTATATTCTGTGAGAAGTCCTGTAGGGAGCCGCCGGACTCCTTGACCCAGGCCGTGAATTCCTGGCTTGGGACGTACCCTCCAGCGGTCATCTCTCCGTAGATCCGCTCCAGGTTTTGCTGGCCAGTCCATGCCGGCTCTGTCCACCCGGCGAGCGGCTGGCCGACGGCTCCGGCCACGGCGTCGCGCATCGCCTTCGCCAGCTCCCCTACGTACTCGCCTGTGGAACCAGTTAGACCGGCTTCGCGTATCCTCCGCCCGACTTCTCTGGGGTCCTCGTAGATGAGTGCCCTCAGTTGCCGCCGGAATGCATCCAGCGGATCGAACAGCGCCACAATCGCATCCAGGGTTTGCTGGAACTTCTCCGCCGGGTATCCGAGCGTGTCCAGCCATTCGATCGCTTCCTCTAATCCGGAAACGAGTTCACGATACTTGCCGGACATGGCGCCCAGCTCCTCAATGTTGAGCCGGTCAAGCATCCCCATGAGTTGCGCGAGTTGGAACGCCGCCTTGGCCGGGTCGGCAATTGAGATGTCCCGGATCATCTCCGCGAGGGTTTGTGTCTCCTCCGCGAGCGCATTGCACGCTGCCGATGCCGAGGAGCACCCGCCACTAAGCCCATCCATCTGCTCGGTGGCCGACTTTGTCGCCTCCTCTAGACTGAAGCTTCCGAGTTCAAAGTCGTTCACAAACGAAGCGGCAGCTTCAGCCGCAGCGTCTATTGCTGATGTCGCGTCATCAACCTCGCGGCCAAACGATCGCAGCGCATTGATCCATCCCTGAGCGGCTGGGACGTCGTAGGCGGCCCCTCCAGTAATCCACCAGTCCTCTAGCCACTGCGCGGCCTGGTCTGTCCACTTGGTGGCTTGACCGCCCGCCTGTAATGCCCTCCCCCGCTTCCATATCGTTTCGATCAGTGAGCGCAGCCATGGAATCCGCATCATCCAGTTCGGCACTACGAATTCTCCCGGCTCTAGCATGGCCGGCACGATGTCGCCGGAACCCTGTCCTGGGACTGCGCCGCCCGTTTGATACGGTTGAATGGCGCCAGGTGGCAGGACTAACTCCGGCAGCGACGGCGCCGTCAATGACATGGACGCCCCGGATAGGGCCGACTGGAAGGCCGCTTGTAGCTCTGAACTGAATTGCGCCGCTGCCGCCGAGATGGCCAAGGACGCGTCAATCTGCAATCCGCTAACCTGTAGCCGTAAGGAGTTGATCGTCTCCTCTAGCGCTTCTCCGTACGCCTCGCCAGCATCTCGGGCCGACGTTGGGATCATCAGCTCCTCTGGTGTGAACCCATATAGATCGGCAAGCGCATTGCGGATTGCCTGACTTGCATTAGGATCCGCTATCTGATCCTGGACAGCCGTCAGGTAGGCCAGGATGATCTCATCGGCTTGATCTGGAACGGTCTCGCGGACCGTGGCGAACATCTCATCGTGGACTTCTACGAAAGCGTCAATCGCTTCTTGGAAGTTCCCCTCGTTGTACGCCTTCTCCAATTGCTCCCCTAGAGCCCGCGCATTCATCCTGCTCATCTCTGGAGGAGCCATGGTGGTCGGGAATACCCCAAACGTTTCCCACAACTTCTTCGCTTCTTCGAATGGCGGGATAGCCTCCCGTGCCTGAGCTTCTTTGCTAAATCCCAGGACCCCGAGGAAGGCAAGGACTACCGGGTTCGCCATAAAGGCCGCGATGGCCGCGATCAGATTTGCTATTCCTGTAGAGATGCCGGCAATGGCTGCGACTACGCCGGTCGCCCAACCCACGACTTTGATTGCCACCAGGGCTGTGAATGCACCTACTAGCGCCTCTACTGTCGGCGTAGCGTCCTCAATACCGAACAGCGCCAGGATGAACTCGCCGATCGGCGACAAGAGGCCCACCAAGGCCTCGTAAAGCTTCATGACCTTGTCTCGGATGCCGTACAGATTGACGTCCCATGCGATGTACATCGCCAGCGCCGCTGCGATTAGCCACGTGATCGGAGATGATAGCAACGCGAACGCCTTGCCTAGTAATGCGATTCCTGCCACGAGCCCGATCATCTTCAGGGCGTGCTTTATGAAGAACTGAATCCCTTCTGAATTCTTCTTCATCCATTCGGCCATGGACTTCACTGCTGGAACGATACGGTTGAGTATCTGGAGGACTACCGGCAGGATGATCTCGCCGAGAGCGATTAGAAGCTCATTCCATTGCGCGGATACCTTGTTGAGTTGGAACTGGTAACTACCGGTGATCTTCTCTAGAACCTGCGCATAATTGTCTCCGGCTTCCTCTATATCCTTGAAGACTTGCGCCGTTTCCCCGCTCGCTGCGTTCGCCGCCTCCGCCGCTGCCGCGTATGTCCTGGAAGAGAACCCTAGCTGCTCTAGATCCATCCCCGCGGCCTTCGCTGCCGCCTGAACAAAGGCCAGGGACTTCCCAAGTCCAAGCTGTTCGATCATCGCCCGCCCGGAAGTGAAGCCGAGCTTCTGAATGATTTTGCCAAGATCGCCCGAACCTGTGGCGAGAGTGGTTATCGTTGTCCGCAGCCCGGCTGCGGCAGCACCGGCATCGCCCATGGTCTGTGACATGACCGTCAGCAATGCGAGCGTTTCATCCAAGCTGACGTTCATCCCGTAAGCCACAGGTCCTACCATGGCCACTGCGGCGGCGATCTCCTCTATGGGCCGTTTCGTGGCAACGAGCTTTGCGGCCAGTTCCTCCGCCTGATCGCCGGACATGCGGAAGGCGGACATGATGTTCTCAAGAGAATCGGCAGCCCTCTCGATCCCGAGATTGTCGAAAGTACCAAGCCGCGCTGCGGCCTTGTAGATCTTCATCGCCTCGGTCGCACTGTTACCGGATTGGACGATCTTGTCGAATGCCCGGACGCCAGCGCTGGACATATGGCCGTACTCAATGGCGATATCGGCGATCTCGTTTGACAACGTGCGCATCTGTTTCTCGGATAGATTCCCCATCCGCACCCACAGATTGCGCCACGCTGTGTCGAACTCGCGAACGACTTGGACAGACTTGCGAAGCTGCGCGACCGCCGCGGTTAGACCGACTACCGCGGAGGCCATTCCTACGATGGTAGATGTAGCAGTCTTGGCAGACTGAGCTATTCCCTGTGCGCCCTGGCGGAATCCGGACTCGGCGCTACGGACGTCAGAAAGGAACTTGTCCTTCTGTAGCTGGATCTCGGCATACGCTACGCCGATCCGGTTCACGCCATCACCCCCTCGGCCCTATCAGGCCCTTTTCCTTGCAATCCACTTCTAGGTCATCTTCTAGCGCCTCCGATACCAGCGTAGCGTGCGGTACGGCCTGGCGCACCTCCTTCCACACCTTCTCATCGGCCATCGCCGGTATCTGCTCCCCCATGCGGTACCTGGAGATGGCCCCCAAGCCCGCTACGAGGAACCCGAACTGTTCGTCGTCGAGGCATCCGATGTCGTCGAGCCCGATGCCGTAGGTGGAGCAGACGATGGGGATGAAGTCCCAGAAGTTCCACTCTCGGCTGCCCCACTCTCGGAGTTTTTTGGGTTGCCTACCATGGAATCCAGCATCTCATCAATCGTCTTGACGGCATCGGCTCCGGTTGCCTCTTCGGGGATGTCCTGAAGCCCGGTACACCACAGGAATGCTGTCTCCAAGACCTGGTTCGATCCACTGAACAGGACGTCCACAAACGCCCTGTCAATCGGGATCTTTTTCCCGTCCTCTTCGATCTCATCCCCATACTGTTGCTGCAGCGCTAGCGCCAGCGCCTCGGCCATGTGCCGGCGCGTGAACACCCCGAACAGCGCCTCGGCGTATGGTTCCCAACCAGACAGAAGCCGCGCCAGGAACTCTTGCTTCCACAGCTGCGCCTCGCGCGCATCGGCGAACTCGTCCGGTACGCCGCGCTCCCGCAGGTCCTTCATCGCGGCCTCGGAACAACGCGCCATCGCCATGGCCGCCTTGTTCCTGGTAGTTGCCAGCGAGAACGTCGGCGTGTCCTTGCGGACTAGCGCCTCGAATTGCGCCTGGTGCCATAGGTTCAGCCTGGGGACCTCAATCTCGGTCCCGCCGACATTGAACTTGCGAACGTGCGCCTCTTTGGACGCCGCCCGATACGCCTGTAGTAGGTTCGACTTGCTCATTCCGTCTCCTTGGCTTGTTCAGCGAGCTTCTTTCGTGCCAGGTCAAGCATCTCCTGCGACCGCTCATCCCAGCACTCCATCTCAATCTCAATGCAGCCCTCGTTAGCCGTAATCATATGGCCACGACGCAGCGCCGCCTCGGCTGCCGCCCAATCCCCGGCTGCCAGCCAGAACTGACCCATACGGATCCAAGTCTCGCGCTGCCACGGAGCCTCCCCAAGCGACCTCAGCATCCAGATCAGAAGCTCGTCCGCTGGCCGCCCTTGGGCCCCTTTGCACGCCGCGATTAGGCGACACACGGCGGCGCGGAGCACGCTCCACTGATCTATGTCCTCTATCGGAGGGTCAATGTACCCTGGCACCAAGGAAAGGAACTTGTGCGCCCAACGCTCCGCCTCGGCATACTTCTTCTGACGCGCCAGCTCCGATGCGTAGTAGTGAACCATTCGAGGATTGTTCACGTACTGATCCATCCACATCTCATAGAGCGGCAGCCTGTTCTCGGTTTTATCCCGCTCAATGTCGGGATAATGGCGGATCAATTCGTCCTTGATGAGGACAACTTGCTGCTTCTCTGGGTCCTCCGGCTCTAGAACCTCGTGTACCGGATAATTCCACCTGTAGCCATGCCGCGCGTGGACCTTGAATCCCCAGATAACAATCTTCGGCTTTGTCTGCTCCGGATCAGTCCAGTCCGTTGTGAACGGGTACCGTAACACGGTAGTGCCGTTCACCCAACTGCGCTCTACGATCTCCCGCCAGCCGGGAACAAGGACCTCATCTAGGTCCAGACATACGCACACGTCGGCGTCTTCTGGAACGTAGTCAAGGCTGATATTCCTGGCCTTGTCAAAGCGCCACGGGACCACCGAGATAGATTGCACCTTCGCACCCTTCCGGCGCAACAGGTCAACCGTATCATCGGTGGATCCCGTGTCGCTGATATAAACACCATCCGCGTCTCGGGTCGAATCCATGAAGCGCGCTACGTTGCGCTCTTCATTCAGACTGATCCCGTACACACAGATGTTCATTCTCGCCTCCCGCTAGTTAGCCACCGCCGAAGTGAATCCAACGTCGCCTTCCACCGTGAGCGTAAGGTCGCCCTCGCGCACGCCCTCTAGAGGGAACCTTTGTGTGATCCCCGAGATATACGCCCAGAACTCCCACCGCTCGTGAGTCGTAGTATTCACGTAGAGCAGTACGTACACAGGTTCTTGCTCTGTGATCTGGTATGTATCATCGGTAGACCAGAACGTGCGGACCGTGATCGTCTCCCCGCTCCGCAGGACCGGGTAATGCGACCTGAACCCGCTGTTAGCTGCCGCCGACGCGAACGTGGTGATGTCTTGAGTCTGAACGGTGATGGATGCGCTCAGCTCCCCGGTCGCTCCGAGGATTTGCTGTAGCAACATCAGACCACAGTCATCTATGTACCACGTCTGATCTGCATTAGAACTGAACGTATACACGATCTTCTTCGTGTCTTCAGGAGCGGTGATGCGCATTGACCACAGGCCCCAGCCGTTCTCAGAGTATGACGGGGTACTTGTAATGGTCATCGTCTTTGTGGCGAGCGTATCGTCAGCATCATCCTTGAATACGACAGTTAGGAGCGCAGACTTCCCCGTCTGCATCTTCGCCCACACCTTGGCAACGCAGGCGACAGCACTTCCGAGGGCCGAAGCCAGCGTGACCGTTTGGTACAAGCTGGCTCCGGTCCCTCCGTCTGTGCCCTTGGCAACGAATCCACTGCCGCCGCGGGACCCGCCGGACTGTGCTACTACCGTCCCGGTGGAGCTCCAGCCTGTTAGCGCGCCGGACTCAAATCCTGGGTTGTCCAGTAGGTTCTGCTTGACAGCAGCGCCTATTGTCCGCCCCACCGAGCGGTAGATGCCCGCGAGATAACCCTGGAGCGCCATCGGCTATCTCCTAGCTCCCGAAGTGGGTTGCTGGTTCGCCGTTCAGCAATAGACCGTAATCGTACGACACCGCATCATCTAGCGGGGCACGCAGCGTGCATCCCGTAACGAGATACGTTGCCTGCCAGATTACGACCGAGGCCGAACTGTCTACCAAGCGTAGCGCCACGCCGTCTTCATCTCCGATCTTGGCCTGCAGGAACGTCCGCGCCAGAGCTTGGCTCGAATCTCCACCCGAAAGGACGTTGACTGTCACGTTCTGTGCTTCGTACAGCGTCAATAGATGGGTCCGCCATGGTAGCGATGAATCTCCGTGCGCCGTGATGTCAACAGACCCGTGCACTTGATTGAGTTCCGGGAAGGATCCCCCGCGGATGCGAAGCGCATCCCAGGAAGACGAACCAGTATCCACTTGAATCAGATAGTTATAACCGCGTTCTGCCATCATTCACCTCCTCACTGAGCCAACATGACCCAGTACCTCCGCATCCCCCTCCATATCTTGGTGCCGCCGACCTCTTCCGAGATCACGCCACCAGCTACATCGGGGAATACCTTAGCCGTGCCCCATCCCGATACGGTTACTTGTGCCTTCCCTAGGCACGCGAACACCGCATCGTACAGCGCCACGGCACCAGTATACGTCGTTGTCCACACGTCCACCTGCAGCCTCACTATGTTCAGCTGCGGATCCGATACAGCATAACAATATTCCTGCCGGTCAGTCAACGGACAAACGTAGGTGATGTACGGATACGCAGGATTGTCCGCCGCGCCCATCGGGTACACCCTGGTCGTGATTGCTTTGACGGCCTCATCTGTAATCAGAAGATTACGGACCGCAGTCGCCAGCGGACCCGCCCAGTCAGCCACCTACGTCACCCCCAATATCCGCTTGACATCATCTCGTGTCCCGTCCAGCGTTAGCGTCAACCATGGCCTCGGCGCCATCCTAGATGTCCCGACCTCCAAGTACAGCGCGTAATCAAGCTGCTTGCCGCCACGTTCCTTTTCTAGAACACCGAACCGCCCCGTGACGCCGCTCTTGTCAATCTCAACGTCAAAGGTAATGGAAGCGCGCAGGTGACCGGTAACAATTCCAGGGAAGCCGCCTTCCGGACTTGGACTCCCATGATACATGTTCGTCTTGGCATAGTCTGTGCAGAACGCAACGGCATCCCGCATCCGGTTAGCGGCCTCGCGGTCCACTAGCGCTTCAAACTCCGCGCTATTCCATTCTACCTGTACTACATGCGGCTCAGGCATCGGTTCCCTCCAGCCGAACGACGTGGCATTCCAGATGATGCCCCATTCCGTCAACGTCGTCAGCGGAGAGGACATCATAGTACCGCCCTTGCCAGAGGATCCGGTCGCCAGGAGCAGCGTCTATGTCTGCCGGTAATACTACCATATGCGTAGCGACCCGTGCATCGGCCCCCCCGGCTGCCTGTAGCGCCTCGCGCCTCGCGTAATCGCCCATCACGACACGGCACTTCGCACCGCGGTCAATCCGCGACCAGGTAGGGATCTCCTCCCCGTAGTCGTTGACCGTCCGCGTTGCCCGGTAGATGTCGCAGGTCGTGTTCAGCCCTAGCATCAGACCGTCACCCTCTTGTACCTGTCCAGCCGCAGGAGAAGGTCCTCGTTGATCCTAGTCCCGCCTCCGCTCATTGCCCACGGTACCGCGGATCCGAACGTGACGCTGTAATTGCCGAGGGAGAACTGCGCAGCTCCGCCAGCATCGCGGTACGCGTTCTGAATGACAAGCAGCTGCCGACAAGCCAGCTCAAGAACAATCTCCTTCAGCTCGGCTGGGATCGGTATGTGATTGCCGGACTCGGTCGAGGACTCGTCTGAGTAGCCGCCGATGTACTTGATCTGCACGGTCAACGCATCTGTCTGGTAACGTTCCGTTGTGCCAATCAGCTCGCCTTCCTGGGAGCCGATTAGCCGTATGTAGCTCGGGTAGACCGCGTAGTCGCCAGTTGACAGTTCCGTATTCCAGACAAGGATCTGCTTCACCTCAACGATCGGTGGCCGAGTGACGGAGATCACGGGTGAATAGTCGTGCGTCTCCGTCACCTCGGCCTCATCGAATTGCCGATCGCAATAGGTTTCACAGAACGACTTGGCCCACGCTAGCAGGTCGGTCACAGACAGACCGTACTCGGTGGTCCCATCAACGATGGGTACCCCGGTCCGCGCTGCTACGTCTGCCGCTACAGGCCAGGCCACGTTAGCTCACCGGAATGCTCGGGCTATCCCACGCTGTCAACGTAGCACAGCATGTAGATGACGCCCCGTTGCTAGCAATCAGCTTGATCCGGCAGTACTTCAAGAGATCCGCCACTGGAATCGCATACGTGGCGGCATCCACGCCTGATGTGCCCGTATAGGTTTTCTCCGCGAACACATCCGACCAGGACCCAGTCGTGCCGGCGCGCGTCTGTAGTGTCACCTTCACTGTCTGAGAAGTCCCAATGTCGTCCATGCTCAGGATCAGGACGCCGTCCCGGCAGTTGCCGACAGTGATCCCATTGTCACCAGAATCGTTCACCGGCCCGTAGAATGTAGCATTGTCCCTAAGCGCCGGATAGAGCAAGGTGACTGTCTTCATGTTGCTATCATGGTCCATGCGCATTCAGATCACCTCCGCGTTACGTGATATTGATGATACGGAACTCCGCCGGCTGCCGCGGGGCCCCATCGGTTCGATGAGATGCCACAATCCCAATCTGTAGCTGGTCGGCATACCGCTCGCGCAGGACCTTGATTGCCAACGGCCCGCTGTCCGCAATGACGTAGTTCTGGAAGTTCCCCAGGATGATATGAGCAGTGGAGATCTGCGTGCTCATGTAGACGGGGAGCCCGAGAAGCTGATTCCGTGGCGCCGCAGCTAGATCCACAATGTACTGGAACTGGCCCGTGCCGGACTTCCACTTGCGGATCGTCTGCATCGTAGTCGGGTGCATGATCCAGGCGTTGTATGTGCCGTTCGCAGCGTCAATCGCTGCCATCTGATCAAGCAGGGAGTCAAAGCTGAGCGATGCCGATGCGACGTTCGATACGGTGACGCCAGGCTGGGAAAGCAGTCCCAGCGGTTGCGAGCCGCCTGTACCGGAATAGTACGCAAGGTCCTCAGCCAGCCCGATCTGTTGCGTGATGTCGGCCCGTACAATGGACTCAGCAGAGATGGCGCTATACGCGATCAGATCCTCGTCCAGCACCGTCCTCGCCGCTACCCGGCGCGGCTGCAAGGTCAGCATCCCGAATGCGACATCGGAATCCGTGATGGCGCTGGAAAGCGGAGAATCCCCAACCCAGTACGCCGTCGTGCTTGCCGTCTGACGCGGGATCCGCAGCGTGAGCGGCGCGTTCGGAATCACTTGAGCGCCCGCCGCCCGGAATACGGTGCGCGCGCTCAGTTGCCCGATTAGCTCGGCTGACAGTTCCTCTGGAACGAGGAAGCCACCAGCCGTGTCGGGAATAAGCCCTAGTGCTTTGTAGACACTAGAATTGCTGGACTCCTTGATCCAGTCGCGCTCAAGCTCACGGCCATCCCAGTTCCCGGTGACAATTCCCAAGACCGCCTTCGAGATCTGGAATTGCTTGAGATCATCAGATCCTTTCGGCTTCGTATGAATAGTCGGGAACCGCGTTTCCTTGCCGACAGCATCCTGCGCATCTACCGCAGCGACCTTTGTCGGTTCCTTCATCTCAATCCCAGGCGTAACCGGTGCCGGAACGCCCTTTTCCTCAGCCTCTTGCTCGGCCTTTAGCTTCGCCAGCGCCGCAGCAATCAGCTCTTCCGTTTGCTCTTTCGTGATCGGCTCTGCCATATTCTCACCTCCGTACGACGACTGTTGCAGCTAGTGCCGCGGCCTGACTCCGCAGAGCCTCGACCTCCGCTACCGCTTCGTCGCGTTCCGTGCGTAGCTGCTGGACGTACCCTTCTACGAATTCTAGCAACCGCTCCGGAGAGATCACCCCGGCTGCGAATGCAACCTTCGCATCCTCCAGCGTACGCAGTTCCACGTCGGCCTCCTTCTTCGTAGCCGACTCGCTCACCGCATCCTTAGTCTCAACTGTTTCAACCACAGTCTCTTCATCTACATGCGCGTCTAGCGCTATACCCGTGACCTGCTTTGGACGCTCGCGCGCCTCGCCCGCCATCCACAATGACTTCATCACCGGGGATCCAGAGGAGAACACCATCTCACCGTAACTGTCAAGGACCTCACGCGCAGAGTTTGTGCGCATGGCATCGGAGTTCGCCGGGATCACCACTGGACTGAATTCGATCATCTCCCAGCGGTCGTAGATCCAGCCGGACTCGTTCTCCCTGACGGCCCGCGGGAGGAACCCGATGCTCGTAGCATTCAGCACGTACGCGTCCCACAACCGCTGGTAGACGGCGGCCTCGGTATCGGGTTGGTCCGTGAGCCACTGCCACTGCGCCCAGATCCTGTCCCCGTATACCCGCAATTCCTCCGCGAAGCCGATCGGGAACGTCTTTATATGCATCGGAAGGACGACTGGGTTGGCCAGGTAGCTATCCAGTTGAGCGCCGTTCGCGTTGACAACGTCGCCGTCTCTGTCCGGAGCGCTTGACGTAATGATAGCGCTCGCTACCGGACGCCCCTCGGCGAGGAACTTGCCCTGTACGATGAACCGGCGCCGTGGCCGCCCATCAGGGACGGTCCGCTCGCACGGCACGAACTTATAGACCGCCTCGATAGACTCTTTGTCCAGTAGCCGCTGGATCTCGGCCCTTGGCAAGACCTGGCGGTCGCGTTCGCCCTTGATGCGTACCTCTGTTACGATCAGTTGCTCGTTCTCCATCTCGCCCCCCTCCGCCCTTCCGAATCGGCGGCGTTGACAGTTCCAATAGCTTCGCACCGCACCGGGGGCACTGGTCTGCCCAGTGCTTGAGAATCATTCGGCACTCGGTGCATTGCATCAACATTCACTACGGTGCCAGGTACCAGTAGATGTAGACCGTTACCGATCCGGCATCCCCGGCTGTCCCGCCCGCCGGGATGGACCCGATAACAGTTACAGCGGTACCGCCCACTGTCCCGATGCCAGCGAACGGCATCGCACCAGAAGATCCCATCCTGAACACGCCAGTCGAACTCTTGACGTCCAGCGCATTGACCCACTTTGTGGTCTCCCCGGTTATTCCGACCGACAGCTGATGGGTCCCGTCGCCATTGCACGCCGTAGTAACAACGACAACCACGTCCGTGACAATTGCGTTTGCCGGGAGAACGAACAGGTTCTTGGCAGTTGTGTCCGTGTAGGCCAGGGTGTTCGATGACACCATCAGCGCGCCGGAGTTGGTCGCCCCCGTGTGATAGATGGCCCCACCCACCACGAGCGGCGGCGTCCACGTCAGTCCGCTGGAAGCAGTCAATGTACCCGTGACCGTCAGGTCTCCCGTGATTGTCGTGTCGCCGGTGATTCCGAGCGCCCCGCTCAGGGTTGTGGCCCCGGAAACGGTCAGAGCGTTGCCGACAGCAACGTTGCCGCGCGTGGCGAAGTTGCCATCAATTGTAAACCCGCCAAGGACAGTGCCTTGCGGTGTCATCCAATAGATCCAATAGTCGCTCAACGTCAGCGTTGTCTGACCCATCGCCAGCGCGCCGAACAGAACGACCGCCATTAGTAGAATCGCCTTCTTCATGGATCACCTCCCAGCGGTGTTCAGTAGATACTGAACATACCGCTTACCTTCCTGTTCGAACCATCCTCGCAGGGCAATCTCTAGATCCCTGCCCCCAGATTCCTCGGCCTTGGTCAACAGCTTGTCCCACTCCTCTAATACCATCTGATCCCAGGCATCCTTGTTCTCGTAGATCATCTTAGTCCCGCCTCCCTCTCAGCCGCTAGGATCAAGTCCTGCCAGCGCTTCGCGAGCTTAGAGAACGATTCAGCCGCATCCACGGCCGCGGCGAATTCGAACCGCTCCGCCGGAGATAATGCCAAGATTGTCTCAGTAAGCGCCACGGCTGCGACCCGTCTACTTAGTGCAACATTCATAGCCTCAGAACCTCCTTCTGAACTGTCACGGCTGTTCTATTCAGCACTACCCAGATTTCAGCCGTTGGATCGTCTGGTATGGCGTTGCAGACAATGGCATCATATCCGTGCATCGCTGCCAGTCGGCCTGGATCTTGGATCAATGATCGCGCCCTCAAGTAGTCCTCGCGGGAGAGTCCCAATGATTCTCTACGACTGCTCAATTCGCGTAAGGCAGCTTCCATCTTCTTCCTAAGGTCTTCCTTGCGTATAATTTTGGCTCCCGGTCTCAATGCCATACGCATCACCACGCCCTTCCCAGGAGCGTTCGCATATACGCCGGCAATACGTCTCGCTGCCTCCGGGTTTCCGGCTGCCGTTTCCGTGACAGCCATCACATAAGTTCCGGAGCCATGTACGCCAGTTCCACAGAATAGGTCACCTTCCATGTATTGCTTGGCATATTGTTCAGCTGCCAATCCGCGATACATTTCCACAACACCATCTTGCTTGACAATTACATCCATTTCATTCTGGGACACAAGACGCGGTTTGCCATCAAAACCCTGCATATGATTGATTTCTCTCAGAACAGGATCGCCGCGACGTGTCGGAGAGTCGTAATCGTAATCAATGGGCTCCCTGGTCGCTTCCATGGCCGAACTCCGTGTCCATACCCCAAGGTCGCCATCATCGAATCGCGCTGGCTGATACGGGTCTTGGTACTCTATCTCGTCTTCCATATGCAACGTCACCGGCACCGGAGATTCCGCGCACCGGCAGTTCACGACTTCCGCAGGCCCGGCTGCGGGGTCCCCTGGGTATGCCAGCGCAACGCCGGTGATCGGATTCACAAACGGCTCGTCCAGCGGCTTGACCGTGCCGTGCAGCATCTTGTGCCCCTCACGGCTGTCCCCGTGTAGAGCGTGTAGCCACTTGCGCTGCTCAATCCCGGTCTCCTCGTACAGCTTGTGCTGACCAGTGGCGACAGCGGTCAGTGTCTCCGTGCGCGCGATCCGCTCCGCACGCACCCGGCTCATCCAGTCGAACTGCTCGCGGAGCCTGTCAGCGATGGCCTGGGGCCCCTGGCCGTCGCGCATCCCCTCGCGGATGACATCCAGGACCTCCGCTTGCGTTTCCTCTGTGAGCCACCGGCGCAACTGCTCGCCGCGCCACCGTGTGTACTCCTCAATCGTGGGTTGGAACGAATACCGCTGCATCCAATCAGCGCCGATGTCAACCCCGAGCTTGGTAAGTATCTCCGCCCCGTGCTCCGCCCCCTGTTCGACAAGCTTCGGCAGGTGCGCCCGCGCTACGGTCTCCAGAATGACGCCGCCCGGATCTGCCGGAGCCACGAATGCGTACGGGTCTCCTGATAGCGGCCTATCCTGCGCGGCTTTGATCTCTTCCTTGGTCTCGTCCTTGTTCGCGCCCTTTTCACTCACCTCACCGACCGGAATGAACCCAGCGGGTACGAACACGCGGTCAAGGTCCTCGCCCTCTCCCACCGGCTTTCCCCACCAATCGCGGATCTCGTTCGGCGTCCACCCTTGCGCGAGGAGGCTCACCCCGATCTGTGCCATCTCGGCAACGTCCTCCTGCAGCGCCTCAATCTCGGACAGGTCAAAGAACAGCTGAATGTCCTCATCAGGAACAAGCTCGGCATTGAGCGTCTGTTCGATCTTGCCAAGCCTAGGGATGACGGCATTCTCCCAGAAGAGCCTCCGCATGGTCTGCGCGGTCGCCCGGTTTGTGTCCTGATACAAGCCGACAATGATCGGAGGGACCCCGTACGCCGCAAGGATCTCCTCTCTAGACCACGCGCGCAGGTTCAGGAACTGCATGTCCCGATGGGTCGGCGTGTACCGCTCCGGCCTCAATCCAGACCCGAACACGTGCGTTCGGTGCGCGTTCCCGACACCGCGGTGCTTCGCCTCCCAGCGCGCCTCCACTTCCTGCGCTTGGCTGGTTGTTAGCGCCTGATCAGTCACCAGTACCATCCCCGGCGTGGCATCGTTCTCAAAGAAGAGCCTGTTCCAGTCAATCGCCTTCACGTCTGCCAGGATCGCCTGGCGGAGAACCTCGGTCGGCGACAGGCCGTAGTACGGCGTCTCCGGATTGAAGTACCTGAACGCTATGAGATCGCGCTTGTCGAACACGATGGCCTTCGCGCTCTTGCGGTAGACCCAGCCGCGTATTAGCTCCGTTTCCCCAGGGATAGCCCACACATACCGCGGGTCAACCATCGGCCACAGCGCCGCCACCTCGGTCCTGTTCTTGTTCGCCCAGATACGCTCCCAGTACGCCTCGCCCTCCAGGTCCAGGTAGGTCACTGTCGCCTGAATGAGATCGTTCTGTGTCAGGCTACCGTCACCCATCGGGTTGGCTAGCAACGCCAGGACCGGGTGGTCCTCAATGATCTCCGCGGTCCCCTTTGAGATCATATGCGGGATGACCTGATCCCACTTGAGCCCGTGCAGCGCCTTGTATTGCGCCTGCGACATGCGGCGCTCAACGCGCATGGCGCGCAACGGCACGTCAGCCGCGGCCATGGCTATCGCCCGCACTGCGGAATACGTCCAACTGTGCACGCGGTAGGCGGACGTTAGATCGGTCCAGCGGGTTAGGTGTGGCGCCTCCGCACCGGTGATAGAGAACTCAGCCGGGATGACCCGGCCCGACTGCGTCGCGCGCGTAACTTTCCCGAGCCCTTTGTCCAGCGCTGCTAGAATTCCCACGCTCGCCTCCAAACGAAAGGCCCTCGCCGTTGGGCGAGGGCCCTATTCGGGTACCTCATGTCACGCAGTATAGCGCGACTAGTACACTATGTCAAGACCAGTAGGATGTCCGCTTAGACCTCTTTTACTATGACCGGCGCGGAGCAGATAGGACAGACTGGACCCTTGCTCTGACCGGTTACCTTGCGCACCCGGTACGGGATGCGCGTCGGTCGCACCTGGCCGTGCGACGTGCAGTAGTACCGATACCGCTTGCGCTTCTTCGCTGGATCAGTCACTGGTCGCCTCCTCATCGTCCTTTTTGTCAATCAACCAGATGGCCTGCTCGCTTATAACCAGTGCGCGCCCTTCCGCAACGCGTTGCCTGGCAGTTTCTCTGGGACACATAGCCGTCAGCAACGTGCCGCCGCGCCACACCTTGATGCTGTTTGTCAACAGCATATTCGGATCTTTCCGCCATGATTGATCTTCTGGACCGCTGTTCCACTTCATGTCAACCCCTCCTTGCCTGCCCTGTCGCGCCTCGCGTCGCCCGGCCTGGCCTTACCGCGCCATGCCTGCCGCGCCGCGTCAAGCCTCGCCCAGTCCTACCTTGCCGCGCCTCGCCTGGCCTGCCATGCCCCGCCTTGACCGGCCTTGTCGCGCCGGGCCTAGCCCAGCCTTGCCTGCCGCGCCACGCCCAGCCTGGCCGCGCCTTGCCCCGCCCCAGCCTCGACTGCCGCGCCATGTTACGTATGTAGGCTGTAGCTATCCTGACGGGGAGCCTTGTCTCTGAGCATGAGTTTCACCTGGACCGCGCGCATAGCGTCGTAGACCGATATGAACTCCTCCAAGTTCTTGTACTTTTCCTCCCAGCGCTGGAACTCGCTAATCGCCTGTTTGATGGCTTGTTCGCGCAGCTCAGCATCTTCCAGCACTTCCTCTGTTCGCAGGTATCCGCCACGCTCCGCCTTGCGAAAGTCAGGGAAAGATGTGTACATGCGGACCGCCACCAGTTTATCGGGGTCCTCCGGGCTCTCGATGACAGTTACGCATACTTGAATCAGGTCCCTCGCCTGTTCCAGACGATACTGCTCCGCCGCTTTGCTATCGTCCCACTCAAAGTGACGGTGGAGAACAGATTTCACAGGCCTGGCGGCCTCCACAACATCTGCCGGACGTAGAATTCCTGCATTGTTCTTACGGATTTCCTCTAGCGCAGCAACAACTTCCGGATTCATCATGCCTCCTGTACGATGTCAAAGCATCCCCAACCCATCCCGCATGACCGCGGGCTATCATGCCTACCTTCCCCAATCCCAACTTGCTGCCCAGCTCGTAGCATAAGGTTCACTACATCTTCCAATGTGAACTGCTCGGAGTCGTACTTGATCCGTACCGTAGCCTCCCAACCAGGCTCCCACATAGGACGCGGACGTATGTCCACAACTCCTGTCTCATTCCGCGCCGGCAGTTCGCTGTACTTCGGTTCCCCTTTGGTGATCTTCACTAGTGGGGTACCGTCCACTACGTCGTACCCGTCAGCATCAACGAACACAGACAGTTTCGCCCTTGTCATGGCGAACCCGGCCAACCGGCAAGCTGAGATCAATGCGTTCCTGAAAGCTGGCGCAGGAATACCATGCCAGCCTTCTGTGGACTTGTGCATCGCGCCTTCGTAGAGGGCTTTGAAGTCCTTTGGGGTGCGTGCACTCCCCTTCTTAGAAGTAGAACCAGCTTCCTGCTTCTCTCGCATCATCTCCTGAGCTTTCGCAGAGAACCTGTTCTGTACATACGGACTAGTGCCCCTGATACGAACCTCGACCGCCCGAATATCCGGCGCCCGGATAACGACTTCCTGCTTCGCTGCCAAGATATGCCTCCTTGATTAGATTGTGTTCGCCAAGCCGCGCCTGCCGCGCCTGGCCCGGCCATTCCGCACCGCGCCCCGCCTAGCCTTACGCCGCCGCGCCTGCCGCGCCTGCCGCGCCGTGCCTCGCCACGCCCCGCCGGGCCACGCCGTGCCGCGCCGCACCAGGCCTCGCCATGCCTGCCGTGCCTTGTTACACTTGGAGCATAGTACGTTCGGCTCTCCCCTCCCCGCCTGTGACGTCCACGCGGTCTATTATACCCCGTTATGCTGCAGTTGTAAAGGTCTTTATGCGCCATTGCCGCCCCAGCGAGCTGGCCGCTTCCCTTGGAATTCCAGCCAGTCGTCTAGCCTCTGCACCACCAGCCACGGCTGCCGGTCCCTGCGCACTAAGAGCAGCCGTGCCCCCTTACCGTCAAGCCACCGGTAGAGGCTCTCCGGAACGTGGCCGCCGCGCTTGACCTCCACCGTGCCGATCCCCTCGACGGTGACATCGCCGATTATGCCGCCCGACTCCAGCGGAGCGGTCCGTATGGCGCTGTAGCCGGCGTCGGAGAAGATGCGCACGACTTCACGCTCGCCGTCCGCGCCCTTGCGCCGCGACTTAGCGGCCACTGCCGGGTGCCTCCGAACGCTGCGACATGATGGACCAATCATCTTCCTGCGAATCCTGTTCTGTGGCTTCCTCCTCCCACTCTATCCCCAAGTCCTCGTGGGAACGCTTGGCCTTGCGGGGAGCCTTCTTGAACGTGGCTACGTCCAGCCGGGGGTACTGAAGCTCCTTCCCGGCCAGTAGCTCGGCAATCGTGAGGATCTGGATCTTGGGGTACTTCTTCCCTAGGGCCTCCGCCTCATAGAACCCCGCGCTCGCGGCTTCCTTCCGCATCGGCTCGGTGGGTTCCTCAAGGGCGATGAACGCGCCTACCGCGGCCCCCTCTCTCTCCACGTCTCCCTTGAGGGTCGCAATGTCATTGCGCTGCACCCCGCCGCTCTTGACCTGGACGATGATCTTCTTCGGCTTGCCCGAGTTGTCGTCGAAGAACCGGATCACCCCGTCCACTCCCTTGTCTGCACCCTTCTTCTCTTGGTAGGGGAGAGCTTCCACAAGACCGAGCGCCCATAGCTGGAACTGGTAGCGGTCCTCTTTGGCCAGGGCCTTCGCCCCTTCGAGGTCTGTAGGAGCCCCGATCACTTCATACGGGGAGAGGTTGGGACCGAAGGTATCCCGGAGGCGGTGGCGCATGAGGGATACGGCAATATGAGTGATGTCAATCCCGATCCATCGCCGCTTTAGACGCTCTGCAACGGCGATGGTAGTCCCGCATCCACAGAACGGGTCCAACACAAGGTCGCCCTCGTTGCTTGAGGCTTGGACGATCCGCTCTAGTAGAGCCTCAGGCTTCTGGGTCGGGTAGCCGAGACGTTCGCGGGCCTGAGGATTAATAGGGGAGATATCAGTCCAGATGTCTTGAATGGGAATCCCTTGCATTTCATCTAAATAAACTTTATACAGAGGCACATTCCCTGGACGGGTCTGAACGATACGCCCCATTGCAAAAAGCTCCTCCATTTTCTCTCGCCTATGCCTCCATGGGCGCACAACTCCTAGAAACTCGTAGGCAGGTACGCCTCTTGCAGTACCACCAGGACTGGTTATCGGACAAAGTTGGTATCTGCGACCAGTATCAGATTCTATATGTCTATACGCTTTGGATATGTATTCTGGATCGTACGGCATATATATTGGATTCCATATCCAATTACTCCCTGCGGTATAAAATAGAATAACATCGTGAATCCTGCCATATCGTCCGCACTTCGGCTGTTTTGAGCTTTTAAATGGGAAATAGCGTTTCCACACGATCTCCGACCTAAAGTTGCTTGGCCCGAATATGGCGTCCATTACAATCTTCAGGTAGTGGCTCGCCGTTGGGTCGCAGTGAAGATAGATGCTTCCAGTCGGCTTGAGAACACGCCGAAGCTCGGCCAACCGGATCGCCATCATGGTGAGATAGGCCATCATGTCGTTCGTCCCAAGGAACCGCCGGAGCGCGTCCATGAGGTCCGGGAGCTTCCCCGGCCCCTTGGTGACAAGCTCGTGGAACGCCTCCTCTGACTCCATCCCCCAGTGCCAGGTATCGTCGAACGCTTTGATCTGCGCCTGGGATCGGGTGCCGTTCTGCTCGGCAAAGAGGACGTTGTAGGTGGCCTTGGAGTTGAACGGAGGGTCCAGGTAGATCAGGTCAACGCTCTCGTCGGGAACGTACTCCCGGAGGATCGGGAGGTTGTCCCCGAAGTAGAGCTTGTTCTTCCACGCTTCGCTCACAGCCCGCCTCCGCGGCTACCGACCATATAGCGTCGGCGTCAGAACGAATTGCTGTTTCCCGTCCTTCAGCATGTGCGCCTCCAGCTGCACCTGGCGAACAACGCCGTCCTTGATGTGGAACGTCACGCGCGCGTCCAGCCCCAGGTTGCACACCTCGTCCAGCTGCCGGTGCGCAATAGCGCGTGCATTGTCCGCGTGGCAGCGTGTATTTATCCGTGCATTCCGTGCATTCCCTACTTCTCTATCTGCCACGATGCCGGCATCACTCGCCATTGGCCTGCCCCGTCCTTCGCCCATGCCGCCGATTCCCTGATCAGTGTCAACGTCCCGGACATCTCCCGCACCGGCAATGCACCAGACGGCACCAGGGTCAGAACGATCTTCGCCCTCCGGCTGTGTGGCTCCATGGCGTTCTCAGGCTCCAGCCCGACTATCCTGTACTTGAGGAACGCCGGCACCGGAGGAAGGCCGCGGAACGGTCGGCACCGATCCGCAATCCACTCCTCCCAGCCGTTGTAGCGCATCCCATGAATGACCATGCCCAAGGAGTCGAGAAAACGTTCGACTACCTCCAGCGGCTCCATGACCGGCTGATCGTCTGTAGCTTCCGGAGGAGCCTCCATGGTAGGAGCCTCTACCGCGGTAGGCGCATCTACGACCTTGCGTGGTCGCCCGCGTTTCCGAACAGGTTCACTTTGTTCCGGCATTGGTGCTCCGGTCACACTTCTTGGTGCGCTGCGGTGCTAGGAAGTACAGCGCAAGGAGCGCGAACGCGGCCACCCACCAGGCGGGAGCGCGTTCTACAGCTGCGGAGTACGCCGCCACACCAGAGAATATCGCCAGTGCAAGTCTCAGCATTACCAACCTCCTACGAGCGTCTTGCCAAGCGCCCAGGATACGAGCGCAAGGACCGTCACTACGGACACGACAGTTGCACCCATGCCGACGCGCCAGACCAGCCGCGCCCGCTTGGGTAGCAGCCGCGCCTCGTCTTGTGGCGTTGTCCAGTACACCCACATAGACCATCCCAGGAGACCGACCGTCACCAAGACGGCGAGCCCTAGGAATGGGTAGACGAGATTCATCATTTGCGCCCCCGCTTGCCGCCACGCTTGCCTCCGCGTTTGCCGCCGCCCCCGCAAGGTTCCTTGACAAGATTGTCTGACATGGTCACCTCCTAATACAGCCCGATACGGGCCCAGATCGGAGTATCATCGCGCACGATCTCTGAGTACGTCAAGGCGTGCGCGTAGTGATCCGGACCGCTCTCCACCCACACCGCATGTTCGTTCTGGCCGGTCTGCACGATCTGACGCGTGATTGCCTTCACGTGCCGGTAGAAGTCCTCGGGTAGGTTGGTAGGGATGCTCTCCTCGGCATTGAGCAGCCGCGCCACAGCGTTATCTATCGCCTCCGTACGGTTGACCGAAAGAATCGTGACACCGTCTTCTACCGCCTCCCTGTCACCAAGTGACGCCGGTCCAAGGTACCGTACAAGGACAACCCGGCCTGGGAATGCCCTGGCGAGTTCCTTGGCCTTTGTAACCTCCGGCGCGGCGTCTATCGCACACCTCTGCACGTTGTAGGCGCCCATCAGCCGCGCCACGCCTACCCAGTCGGTTGTCCCGGCCCATATGATGCCGCCCTCCATCCGCCGGATCACTACATGGAGCACGGCCCCAACGTCAACGCCCATCACAGTCGGTCGCACTGAACCAGCTAGCATCTCCCCTGACCGCGGTAGCGCCGCCAGAACCTCGTCCGTGATTCTAGCTCCCTCTGGAGCATACGGTAGCCCCAGCGTCATATTGTAGAACACCTGCATCCTTGTGGCGTTCCCGCGCGCCTCGTTGTACTGCGCCACAATCTCCGCCGGCGTTACGGTAGGCGAAACAAGTTGCGACATGCGGAACGATCTGTAAGGTGCATCGGGAGCTCCGACTACCCATGCCCCGTTGGCCTTGTCAAGTGGCCGCTTGCATTCCGGACATACAAGCGTTGGGACGCCGTCAACGTCAGCAATGCTATCCGGCCAGCGCGGTTCGGCCCGCTCCCCGCACGGACACCATAGCTGCCACGTCTCTTGTGTCCCTCCCATGTAGGCCGTGTGAATCCCAGTCTCCGGGAATTGCGGGTTCGATAGGTCTATAACGTACTTGTACCGGCTGGCCCCCAAACGCGACAGAGCTTGTTCGGCGGCCTCTTCCGGCATGACCTGTAACTCGTCCCGCACGATCATGCCAACACCGATCTCGCGCAGCTTCTCCAGCGAATGCGCCCCGCGCAGGTAGAGCGGCTGGCCAAACCCGACCTTGAGACCGACGTTAGTAATGTCGGAGAACGCCGCCCGCAACGTACCGGAAAGCCGGATGGCCTTGTCAATCCGCGCCTGCGCCATGTCGGAGAGAACGCGGTCGCTGGGGAGCATGTACAAGACCCCTTCCCGCCGATGATCCATGAACCACAGGGCCGAGTTGATCGCCAGCTCTGTCCAGCCTGTTTGCGCGCACTTCATGGTTACGATCCTTCCACCAACGGGTAGGTTCCCTATTGCACGATACACATCCCGGAGATAGGGCATTCTGTGCGGTGGCCGCGTGATTGAGTAGTAACCGCCATCCGGCATGACACGATGCGCCCGCGCCCAGAATAACGGATCGGTCGCACCGTAGCCGATCAAAACGTCACGCAACATCTCAGTCGCTGTCAGCATCAACCTTCACCTGGTCCCATAGGCGGTGTACAAGTTCCTCGTCCTCTTCGCTCATCGGCACCGCCGGCAGTTTGACGTCGTGCCGCTCCGTTGGACGTCCTTCCACAAGTTCCAGCGCTTTCACTATAGAGGCCAGTGCCTGAGGGCCCTGTGCCAGGAACCTTACCATGTCCTTGGCCGCCATGTCCTCCCAGCGCGCCATAACCTCTGCGACTTCCTTCTCGCTCATGCCGCGCGACGTCACAAGCCGCTTGATCGTCTCTCGCAAGGCTTGGGTCAACCCGTCCCGCACAAACCGCAGGATCTCCGCCGACCGGTCTCTCGCATCTACGCTCCCTGCCACTGCCGCCGCAGCCGACGCGTGTGCTGCGCGCGCGGACGCTTCTGCAATCTGCTGGGAATACGCATCCCTCAGACTGACCCAGCCGTCACGCGAGGACAGCGCTTTCAGTGTGCGGCTGCCGACACCGTACTTCTTGGCCAACGCATCCAGTGATGGCCGATCGGGGCCCGTGATGTATTCTGTGCGGATAGCTTCCAGGAGCGCCGGACTGATCTTCATGACACCCCATTATAGCGGAACACGATGTCTCCGCGCTCGTCCACTCCATCAGGAACGAGGACGCCGCCATACCAGCGCATCAATCCAGTCCATGACTGTATTTCGTCCAATGAATCATCGGATTGTGGTGCTATAAACGGCCACATTATTCAGCCTTCATTGGGGTTTCCCCGGTCGCATCCTTATACCGTTGAAGGCATACTGCTACATAACTCGGATCTATATCCATTGCGTAGCATGTTCTGTCAAGATTCTCCGCCGCAATAATCGTTGTCCCACTACCGACGAACGGATCGTAGACGTCAGGAAATTCATGGTTTCTGATTGGCCTCGCCATGCATTCGAGTGGCTTTTGAGTGGAATGGCCGCCAGCGACGTTTGTGTCGAGATCAATAGACCAGAGCGTAGTCTGGCTACGGTCCTTTGTCCTACGGGAAGATGCGCCTTTGCGGACAGCATACCAGCAAAGTTCGTGCTGAATATGGTAGTCGCCGCGGGAAATGGGGAAATGTGTTTTTGCCCAGATGATCATCGTGCGCAAGACGAAACCGGCGGCTTCCAAAGCTTGGCCATGGACGATAGACAGGGCGCCTCCAGGTGACCATGAATAGATCACATCGCCAGGGAAGAGTTCCCAGGCTTCACGCCAATCGGCGCGGTTATCGTTGGCGATCTTGCCTGTGCGCTTTGGGCCGCTGCTGTAGGAGAGATGTCCTTCGACGGCGGCGCGCTGGCGCCAGGCTGGGTCGTATGCGACGCCGTAAGGAGGATCGGTGACCATAAGGCCTGGCTTGGCGCCATCGAGGCAGCGCGCCACGTCATTGTGGTTCGTGGCGTCGCCACAGAGGAGGCGGTGGCGGCCAAGGAGCCATAAGTCTCCT
>Ga0209201_1000521_pt1 | contig 53004 bp, 33 predicted proteins | sample AD_UKC055_MetaG_FD_184411 | JGI IMG/M metagenome (GOLD analysis project Ga0209201, IMG submission 184411) | Active sludge microbial communities of municipal wastewater-treating anaerobic digesters from USA - AD_UKC055_MetaG (SPAdes) (version 2) | ecosystem: Engineered > Bioreactor > Anaerobic >... | reverse complement strand
AACATACATGCGCAGATAGTACCGACCAAAATCATGCATGTCAATAAATTTGTTTGCTAATTACATGACTACAAATGATAAGCCATAATCGTGACTATCGCGCTTCACGACTCGCTCAAACATGATTCTTAGGCGGGGAACTCCGGCTTAGTCGCCGGGTCTATTCGCCCTTCCGGTCAGGCCTTTTCCTTGAAATCGCAGCCCAGCCAGTTTTTGGCCAGGATGAGCAGGATCGGGGACGCCATCGCGATCAGGCCGTAGATCACCCACATGCGCGACGTGCCCGCGTTGATGAAGCTGAACCAGCAGTTGTTGTCCGCGCAGAACATCAGCCTGTGCGAGTTCTCAAGCAGACCCTCCCTGGGGCAGTACTTCATCAGGAACCATCCACTGTACAGCGACGTGATCACCTTGGTCAGGAACCAGGGAAACTGCGCGACACCCATGTAGGCGCCGGTGCGGCCGGGTGGGGCGATTTCGGCTGCATACTGCAGGAATCGCGGCTGCCACATAGCCTCGCCGACCGTCATGATCAGGATGTATGCGAACAGGGTCCACGCGCTGGGTCCCAGCGCCAGCAGGAAGGTCGGCGCGGCCATCACCGCGGTACCGATGATCATCATCCGGTAGATCTTTTTCTTTCTGGTCAGGGCCGCCACCATCGGCACGATGAAGAAGATCAGCAGCGGGTTCAGGTTGACCGCGAGCTCGAAGTTTTCACCGATCGGGGTGCCGCGGAAAGCGCGTTCAACGTACATCGGCAGGGTCAGCCAGTTGTGGGCGAACAAGGTCTGGACCGGGATAAGCGCGAAGATGAAGAACGCGAATTTCGGGTCGGCCAGCGGGTGGCTTTTCAACCACGTCAACAGGTTGAATCGCTTTTTCGCCGGAGCCGCGTCCGCCACCGTCCCGCCCGTCTCGACCGCCGGGTCCGCCTGAGCCGTCCCGCCATCGGCCAGCCGCTCCTGTTCGGCCTTCTGTTTTGCTTCGGCTATGGCCCTGGTCACCACCTTGCGCGAAAGGATGATGGTCGTGATGATCAGGCCGAAAGCGGTGATGCCCGCGTACACTCCGTAAGCGCCGTCGATTCCGACCGCCTTGCGCACCGGACTGAAGAACGAGGGCAGCCAGCCGCCCAGATTCATGACCGCGTACAGCATCGCGTATCCCATGCCGGCCGTCTTCGGGGTCATGAACTGCTTGACTGCCGCGTACGCGGCCGGCTGGTACATGCCGTAACCGAGAATCACGAACAGCATCCCGAACATCGCGGTCAGGTGCATCGGGCCCCAGATCCCGCCCGACAGACCCAGCAGCGAACTGCCGGCGATGATGGTGCGCCCCAGCAGCATCAAGGCGAGCGCCGCGATGATGGCTATGCGGACGCCCCACTTGTCGGCCAGCCCCCCGAACAGGAACATCGAGAACGTGATGCCCCAGGTCAGGAAACCGACCATCGGGCCGGCCTGGGTGTCGGCCAGTCCGACGTGTTCGGTGAAGAACATCGCCAGGTACCCGAGCATCCCGAAGTAGACGAACCCTTCGATCAGGTAGGACAGGTTGACGCCCCACAGGGCGCGCGGCGCGTGGAAGAGGTCGATGAAGGGCTGGGTGATTTCCCGGTACCACGGTGTGTTTTCTTTCTGTTCGTCGGCCATTCGGAGGCTCCTTGACAGGGGGCGGGCCGGTCGCCGTGAATCCTGGCCGGGCCCAACCGAAGTCTAATGCAGTACAACTCATTTGTGCACAGATTTGACAGGGTTGCCACTCGGTTCAACAATCCGTGTCAGTCGTCATGGTTCGCCGGCGCGTCCGGCAAAGGGGACTTCCGTTCATGTCGCTGATTTCGTTCCGGCGCCAGGCGCGAACGCCATGGTTACCCCTTCGTGTTTCGTCGTCGGCCCTGGCGTTGTTGTTCCTGACACCGTTTCTGTTCACGACCGCACGGTCCCAGGTCGCCCCGGCCGACGAGCCGATTCATCTGTTGTTTGTCGGCGACATGATGCATCACAAGGCTCAGGACAAGCTGGCTGGCCAGCATAAGGAAGGTCGCGTGGCCGGTTACCTCGGGATGTGGGAGCCAGTCGGGCCCCGCATCCAGGCCGCCGATCTGGCGGTCGCCAATCTGGAATGTCCGATTACCGGTGGCCCGATCTCGCACTATCCCAGGTTCAACGGTCCGCCCGAGTACCTTCAAGCCCTGAGATCCGTCGGCTTCGACGTTCTGACCCTTGCGAACAACCACGCGATGGACAAGGGGCTGGAGGGGTTCGGGGCGACCTTCGGGAACGTTGTCGGGGCGGGCATGCTTCCGGCCGGCGACGGTCGGCCCGTTCGGGTGATCGTCAAGGGACGGACGGTGTCAATCCTGTCGGTCACGATGCTGGCCAATCAGGGCGCGAACTGGAAAGTCCCCGAGGGCCGGGTCGGCCCATACCTGGTCAGATACCGGCTGGCGGACGAAAGGGCGGGGCTGGTCAAGCGGGTCCGTGAGATGGCTCTCGATTCGGATCTGGTCGTGGTCAGCTTTCACTGGGGCATCGAGTATGTACGCGATCCGCCCCGTTGGATACGCGCCTGGGCCCGCGAACTGGCCGAGGCGGGGGCGGACGTGATCATCGGGCATCATCCGCACGTGGCCGGTCCCATCGAGTGGATTACCCGCGAAGACGGAAAGCAGACGCTGGTCGCCTACTCGCTGGGCAACTTCTCGTCGGGGATGATTCGCGGCTCGGAACCCCTGGGGTACATCCTGGAATTGAGGGTGTCGGCCGATGGCCGGTTGAATCCCGAGGTCCGCATGATCTGGACCGCCGCCGACAGCGATAACAAACGATGGCGCAGCTTCAGAACCGTCATGGTCGACGACCTGGAAGCCGATTGCGCCGAGCGTGCGGAACGTCTGCGCACCCGCACCGCCGGCCCGGAAAACGGCCCGCTGATGTCGCGGACCGGCGCGGCGCCGCACGAGTGTCAGCGATATCGCAACGGACTGGTTCCATTCAAGAAATTTCGTCCTGGCACCATCGCCGACCCGGTCATCACTCCGTGAGCGGGGACGATGACGGTGCCTTAATCACGCAGTCGTAATAGCAGAAGATCCGGTTCGAGTTTTCGCACGGCTCCTCGCCGGATTTCATGAACAATTCCGTGCAGTCACGGGACTGCCTGGGATCGCACGCGGCATTGCTGTCGGGCGCGTTCGGACTGTTTCGCCACAGCAGATGGAATCTTTCGGGCATGCTTCCGCACAGGGAACGATCTATTTCGTTCACCTTCCGATGTAGCTGATAACGCACCCGGGGATCGATTATCACGCGGTAGTCTATGCGGCCCGCCAGCGCATCCTGGTACTCCAGAAGGGTTGTTCCTCCCCCGACGTTGGTCACCACCGGCAGGGCGCCGTCTACCGTCAATTCCGCGAAATCGGCCATTCGTTTTTCATCGTAGTCCCGGTTCTGCTCATTGGGCATGCGTGCGTCGAATGTGAGTAACACAAGCGCCACGGCGACAGCCGCCGGTAACAACCTCTGGACAACCCAGCCCCGTTTCCCATCCGCACCGCGCATGGACGCGGAGATATCGGGAATGGCGCAGACAAGCGCCGCGGCCGACACGAACCCGATCCCCTTGAACAACGCGAAGTAGTAGGCGCCATTGACGTTGCTGAACACGAACGAGATCACGATTGCGACGATCGCCGTCAGAAGGTTGGCCAGGCAGAAGCGCCATGCGCCGCCAAACCTTCTGAACGAACACGTCGCAAACCCGCCCGCGACCAGAACCGGCATCACGAACGACAGTCCCAGCGGTGGCTCGTCTATGAAAAGCGCCCGCAGCATCTGCCATACTTCGCCCCGAGCCATCTGGTGGGTCACGCCCTCGCCCAGAATGAAAACCTGGATGGCGCTGTATGTCACCACCGCCATCGCCAAAACCGTCAGCGCCGCGTGGACCCTGGGAATCCGCCCCCGGCGCGTCTCGAGGATGACGAACAGCGCAAGCAGGCCGGCCGGGACCGACATCAGGTAGGAAGTGTAGTACCCCGCAAGAATCAGCAGCGCCGGAACCGGAATCCATTTCCATCTGTGTCCGCGCTCACCATGATCCATGACCCACAGAACCATCAAGGCCAGGAAGACGCCCGCCAGGTTCCAGTCGGACAGATCGATCATGCCCATCGTCTGTCGGACCGAGATCGCCATCCAGATCGCGACCAGTGCGGCAGCGCCCCGGCCAGAGATTTTTCTGGCGATCGCACTGAAAAGGAACATCTCGATGACGACCCACAGGAAATATGTCAGCCGCAGGATTGCCGGGTCATGCGAGAGCAGGGCGGCGGGGCGGTTCAACAGATACGCCAGGAACGGATGGTTCCAGTCCCCGAATACATCCCGGGCCGAGTAGACCACGCGTAGAATCGGGGCGTCGTTGTTGAACGGGATGTTGAACACCGGCAGCGCGGCAAGCGTGGCCAGGGCGGCGACGAACAAAGCGTCCACCGCCCGGAAACGCCATCCGTCGCGTCCGGACAGGAATGCCATGGCGGCGAAGACGATGCATAGAATCAGGAAAAGGAAGTCGAAGGTGTTTGAAATTCGAAGGAAACTGAAGGAGTCCAAAGCTGCCTGACCGCCTGGGACGCGGCCACCCTCGATCTTTCCGCTGACAAGACCGAGTCCATCAACCAGTCGTCCGGCCGCCTGGTCGTCGAACCACCGCGGGGTGCCCGAGGTCCATTCCGTCTGGACGGTCCGGCGGCACGAGGAATCGAGCGTGACACGCACAACGGCCGCGTTGGCGCCATCCTCGAGCCTGATCGAGACGATTTTGTCATCCGAGGAAATGGACCACCGCACATCCCGGTTCGATGCCGAAACCTGTTCGAACCAGTCGGAGACTATTGAGTGCGCGCCCTGTGAGCCGACCGATTTCCACACGCACCGCGCCCACGCGGCCGAGTGGACCGCCACGACCAGCAGGGCCGTCATAACGGCGGTCAGAACTCCTCGCCACCCACACAACATCGGGGCCACCCGCCGGTTCACGAAAAACAACGCGCTCGCTGCGCGAGTATTAGTTGGACCGGGGGCGGAGTCAATAGCGACGCGACGGCGGATCACAGGTTTTTGATTGCGCGGTTGCGAGTGTATATCTACGATGTTCTGAGTATGTGCACGGTGAAGTTCATGAACAGGACCAATCTGGCCATTGGTTGCGCATTTTTTCTGCTTTTCACCGCGTGCGGCGAGGATGCGGTCCAGGACGCGGACGTTGACGTGTCTGATTCGATGTCCGGGCATTCCGACGTGGCCGCGGTGGATATCGACGCCGTGGCCGGGGATGCAGACGCCGTGGCTTGGGATGATGTGCCGGGATCTCCTGTAATGACTATCGATCCCCAGTCGTTTCTGGATTTCGGCCTTACCGCGGTGGGGACAACGTCCACGCGCAAGGTTGTTGTCGCCAACGCCGGATCACGGGATCTCGTAGTCCATTTCGGATTCCCGATCGAAGGTGACTCGCACGAAGAGTTCCTTTGCGAGACACAGTTTCCATTGACCATAAAGGGTGGCGAGTCATCCGAGGTCCCCATCGTATTCACCAACAAGGGCGTCACCTGGGGTGTTGTCACCTTCCACCTTCTGATCTCGACCAACATCCCCGGGGCCGAACAGTGGAGTCTTGAGCTTCGTGCCGATCATGGGCAGGCCAGGCCTTGCGTTCCATCTCTGACACCCTCGCTTGTCGACTTCGGCTTGGTTGCCCCGGGCGCCACGAACACGTTGACCATCGGAATCGGCAATAAAGGGTCCGGCTACTGCATGTTCCAGAGGCTTTCGATATCCGACTGCGAGACTGCCGGCGACTCCTTCAACTGTCCCGAGCCATCCAACTCCGGAACTTCCGAGCTGTTTCTGTTGGCATCCGAGGGCCCGACAGGTTCAACATCGATCGGCCCTGACGGCGTCCTGAACCTGGACATCGCCTTTCCCCCCCCCGGCTGACGCGGTCCAATCGGAATTCGCGGGACTTCTTTCGGTAGTCGTGACCGACCAGACGAACCCCGCCTCCGAATACAGGCTGCCACTCGAAGAATCCACAGGGGGCTATGTCCCAAATCTGATCGGCTCGCTCGCCGTTCCGCAGGATTAGTCGGGTCGCGTCATTCCGCCTGCAGGATGAAGCCGTAGTAGCGGGACATCCAATAGGCGGCAAGGACGTCGGCGGAGTCCATCTCGACGTTGTCGTCCCAGCCGCCGTCCATCACGAACTGGCTGGTGTTGTGGCGGTCGTTCGGGCGCTCGTCGGACGGGACGATGCGGCCATCGCTGCGCATCCGGCGGGTCTTGTCGCGTTCAATATAGAACTCCGGAGCGGGAATCAGGTCCAGGCGGTGGCTGTTGTGCAGTGTCCAGCGGATCAGGTCCAGCGGGTACAGGCGCAGCCAGCGCTCGGCCACCGACATGTCGGGCACCGTGCGTGTGATGACGCCCTGCAGGGAATCCCAGACCGCGGACTGCTGCATGTTCAGGTAGTGGTAGACGCGGTTCCAGCCCTCCATCCACGTCGCCTTCAGGGCCGGGTCGGTTTCGTACTGGACCAGGATGAAAAATGCCTGTGTCGACAGTTCGTCGCCGTCGCCGTTGCCGTGGCGGGCGGGCGGTTCGGTGGAAACCAGAACGTTGTCGTCGTAGTGGTTCTCGTCGTTCATCAGGAATGTCTTTGCGTCCTGGAACTTGCTGCTGCCCGGCATATCCAGCGTCTGGCCGGATTCCAGCCGGGATTCCTGGTCGGTGGTCATGTGAATCGCCAGGTTCAGGGCCGCCAGCATCTGCGCGGAGCGCTGTCCTCCATCGCCGAACAGCCCGAATAAATTGACGTATCCCGGGTCGAACTGACCATACGTCGTGCATTCGCCGGTCGGTTTCCACAACTGGTATCCGTGGTCGATGATGCCGCCCACGATGTTGGATACGTGCGCCGCAATCGCGTGCTTCTGCGTTTCGTCGGCGCACAGGTCGTACGCCGGCCCCATCATGAACATGTGGGACGTGACCTCGTCGTTCGAAGTGTCCGACTTCACCCACCATTCGCCGTCAGGCGAGGTGAACCATTCGCCGTCATCCGGGTCGTCGCAGTCGTCCAGCCGGCATCCGTCCTTGCGGATCAGCGCGCGCGCCAGGAACCAGTCCTCGCCCGTCAGCAGTCGCAGGTTCAGCATCGCCTGCAGGCTGCGGTCGAAGTTCGACTTCGCGCCCGGGTCGCCGGTCGCCTTCCATCGCATGCACTCCGCGATCACCCAGTACGAGGTCCAGCCGCCGTCGTTGTCCGAATCCCACGGAATGCTTGTCGACAGGTCGCCCGGCACGGTCATCCGGCTGTCCGCCACCGCGCCGTCGCGATCGTGGCGCAGTTCGATCTTTTCGCGCAGCAGGGTCATCTTGTCTTCGAGCGTCATGTTTTCCACGGTCACCCAGGTCATCCCCGCGGAACTGCCGAAATATATCGGGGAATCAACGGCTTGCGGCGTCGTGGCAACGGCGCGCAGGTCCTCGGACACCACCCAGCGCATCGTGTTGTAGAAGCGCCACTCGGGGCCGTCGCCGCGGTCGATCATGCGGTAGGCGCCGCCGTTGGTGGTGACGATGAAACCCTGGTCGGCCGTGCGCGCGATGTCGGTGGCACCCTTCAGCGGCACGCGGCCGTCCTGGAACTGGCTCAGGTTCAGGGGTGTCGCCCCGTTGGTCACGGTCGTGAAACCGGCCATGCCGTCCGCTCCGGCCACGACAAGTTCCAGCTCATCCGGGATGCCGATGTCCGTCACCATTGCCTGCGGCCCAAGTCCCGCCACCGTGACCTTCGCCGCCAGATCCGCGGCCGATCCGTCCACGGCCAGGTTCCACTTCTCGATGCTGTCGTCGCCTTCTTCGAGGTTCCAGGCGATGTAGATGGCGGTCCCGTTCCTGTTCAGCGTCATGGCCGTGATCGGGAAGCCCGACCCGGTGAATTTCCCGACGTGCTTGAAACCGGCGGACGACAGCGACCATACGTCGTCGCCATCGGTGGTCAGCATCCAGTCCGGGCCGCCCGTCACCTTCGTGTAGGGGCCACCCTCCGCGACCAGTTCCACCGAGGGATTGGCTGGGTCGCCGGCGTACAGGTGAATCGCGTCGCGCTGCACGAGGTAAATGCCGTTGTCACCGTACCCTGCGCCCACGACCGGGCCCCACTGACTGTCCGCCACGATCAGGGCCGATTCCGCCGATTGGGTGGGATCCGTGGCCGGCACGCCCCGGAACCAGAATCCGGTCGAAGTCACGATAAGCACGTCCTCGAATCCGGCCGGCGCCCAGGACGGTTTCACGACGATGTCGACAATGTCCGTGATTCGTCCATCCACCTCGATGCCGGTGTGGTTGACCTCCTGCGGGAAGGTACGGTCATAGATGGGCGAAAAAACCTCGGCGGGGTGGGTCGCGTCGGCGTCGGCGCCAGTGTCGCCAGGCATGGTATCCGCGGTGTCGCCCGTCTGGCCGTCCGTGGTGACAGCGTCTCCGGCCGTCTCGTTCGTGTCGGTGTCAAGCGAGTCTCCCGTGTCCGACAAGATATCCAGTTCGAACGCGTCGTTGACCGGGTTTGACTCCGAGCATGCCAGAGCAAGCGACATAACGGTCACGATCAACAGAATACCGGCAGGTTTCTTCATTCATTCAATCCACAGAAGACTGCTGATTGTTGCACACAATTGCAGTGCCTGTACGGAGTGATCTGTGATAAACCTCGCCGCGTTCGAGATCATTCCAGGAACATTCCAGGAGCCATGATGGCGAGAGTCATACGCGAATGGACGCTGACCAGTGAGATCGGCCGTGGCGGCATGGGTGTGGTGTATCGCGCAGAGCATCGCTTTTTGGCTGGTGAGTGGGCGGTGAAGGTTATTCTGCCCCAACTGGCAGGTGATCGGGAAAGTCGTGAGAGGTTCCTGTCTGAGACGATGCTTCTCTCAAATCTTCAACATCCGGGGATTGTTTCCATTCTTCCTCCATTTCAGGAGAACGACGAGCTGTTTCTGCCGATGGAGCTGCTGACCGGCAAATCACTGGACTCCTTGTTGAAGGAGGTTTCGGCGCCGTGGGATTCAGTTCGAAGCGTGGATATCCTTTTTCAAGTCGCGGATGCCGTCGGATACGCTCATCGCCGAACCCCACCAGTGATTCACCGAGACATCAAGCCTTCGAACATCCAGGTCATGGATGATGGGCGCGTGAAGGTGTTTGATTTTGGACTTGCCCGGGCGGTCGGCGACAAGTCGATGACCGCGACAGGAAACGTTGTCGGGACTCCTGTCTACATGGCGCCCGAGGTACTCAAGGGTCGTCGCGCGAATCAGCGTTCGGATGTTTTCAGTCTTGGCATCACGCTGTTTCAAATGCTTACGGGCCAGTTGCCATACGAGCTTCCGGAAGATGAGTCGTCGTTGCATGCGTTGTACATGTCCGTGATTCTCGGCAATGAGCGTGGTTTGCCGGATGTGCGGGAGTTCTCTTTGCAAGTGCCGGCCTGGCTGGCCGCCTTGACCGCGCAGATGTTGTCCGGAAATCCTGAAGATCGTCCGGCCGATGCCGGCTGTGTCGCGGAGATGCTGTCCGCATCAAGAACCTCCGGGAGTTCGACGCATGTCAGCGCCGACAAAACCAGGATCGCGATAAATCTTGACGACCTTCCGAGTGTTGCCGCCGCCTTAGACGGTCATTCCTTTGAATCTGGTTCTGACAGATCAGAGGTCGGTTCGGACAGGTCAATGATTAAGATTGATGTAGCTGCGGAGCATCTCGAGAGTCCCAACAACCGGTCGCAGGAGTCATCGTCACTGCAGAGTTCGCCGTCGGTCGTGAAGGCAGCGCATGGCGTTGGCGGCAGGATGATACTGCTCTCGATGGTTGCTCTGGCCCTTGTATCTGTTGCTGTCCTGGGCATCTGGTTGATTGCGTCGGACTCCGCCGGTTCGGACATCGAGGGTGTGCCGGGGATTGTCGAGGTTTCGCCCTCGCCGGTGGAGAATGACAGCCCCCCCGGTAACACGACAGCTCCTGTGGCGTCGGAAACAAAGTCGTTTGTTGAGACTCCTGCTGGAATCAGATGGATTCGTATCCCCGGTGGCACATATCAGATGGGGTCCATCGAGGGCAAGAACGTTGAAATGCCGATTCATCAAGTCAGTGTGGCGGATTTCGAGATGGCCGCCACAGAGGTCACTGTCGCTCAGTACGAAAAATGCGTGCGGGCCGGCAAGTGTCTGGAGCCGGAATCCACCCAGAATCACTGCAACTGGGGGAAACCGGGTTTCGAGAATCATCCTGTCAATTGTGTTGATTGGAGCAGGGCCTCTGCTTTTGCCGCCTGGGTGGGCGGAAGGCTGCCGACCGAGGCCGAATGGGAATACGCGGCGCGTGCCGGTGGCCGGGATCAAACCTATCCATGGGGTGAATCGCCTGCCACATGCACGCTTGCCGTGATGAAGGATTCCACGGGCAGAGGATGCGGACGCGAAGGAACCTGGCCGGTGTGCTCCAAACCCGATGGAAATACGCTTCACGGTCTGTGTGATATGGCTGGCAACGTCTGGGAATGGGTGTCTGACTGGTTCGGCGATTACTCTTCCCGTTCCGTCTTGAATCCGGAGGGACCCGCTTCCGGCTCTCGCCGCACGTACAGGGGCGGTTCATGGCACTACGGCGCCGACATGATGCGAGTATCGATTCGATACGGGATAAAACCCGAATTTAGTAGTGGTTACCTTGGATTCCGCCCGGTGAGACCCGTCCGATGATGCCCATAAAATATCTTCGCCGTGGCTTTCCCCGAGTTGGCTTGGCTTCGTTGTATGAACAGGATATCCGGTTGTGCGCAAGAGTCTGCTGTAATACGATTTTCGTGTCATGACGTGGCAGATGGTCCGGCATTTGGCCGGACACGGAGGTTCAAGATGCGTCGTTATTTTTCGCTGGCCGTGGTCATCGTGACCGTTGCCATGTCAGCGTGTACGGTCGAACAGGTGCAGCCGCCGACGACCCTTTCGAGGATCTCGGTTGAAAACAATAACTTCCGCGACGAATCGGGACGTTACCTCCTGATCAACGGCGTGAACGTCAGCGGCACTTCAAAGGTTCCGGTCAGCGTGTCGCCGGTTTCCTACGTCGGCCGCCCGTTCCCGATCGACGAGGTCGACGGCTGGTTCGAGAAACTGCGCCGTGACGGTTTCAACGCGATTCGCCTGCTTGCCGTCTGGGAGGCGGTCTGTCCGGAGCAGCCCGGCGTCTACGACACGGAATATCTGGACTACCTGGAACAGGTCATATCGAAGGCGAACGACCACGGCATCTACGTCCTGATCAACTTCCACGAAAACCTGTTCAGCCGTCACCTTTACTCGGTCTTCAACGACCATCCGACCATTGGCGAACCCGGAAGCTGGCAGTCGATGATCGGCAGTCTGTTCCCGGCAAAGGATCCCGAGACCGGAAAGCTCTACTACGACTCCAAGGTGGTCGGCGACGGCGCCCCCAGATGGGCGGTCGAGGCGTGCCTGCCGGAAAAGGACCTGGACGCGCCTACCTACGGGATGCTGCGGATCCTGGGCGACGTCACCATGGAAAGCGGTAACCTGGGCAAGCTGATTTCCGCGTTCATGACCCTGCTTTCCGGCGGTGAAGGCGGGATGACTCCCGAGATTCAGGAGTTGATCGGCGTGCTGTCCGAGAGCCTGGCGGACCTTACCGCCGCGGGGTTGCTGCCTTACGACATGACGCAGACCAACGACATGATGCCTTTCACCCTGTGGGCGATGAACTCGTTCCTGTCGGTCGACGTCGAGAAGTGCTACGCCGCGTTCTTCGCTGGGAACGAGGTGTTCCCGGGCCGGCAGATCGACGGGGTCCCGATCATGGATTACCTGCAGCAGGGACACATCGATTCCTGGCTGCAGGTCGTTTCACGCGCCAAGAAGTACCCGAACGTCCTGGGTTACGACGTGATGAACGAGCCGACCGGCATCTTCATCGTCCTGTCGGTCGTTTCCGCCTACGTTTCGGCCGGTTTCGACAACATTGCCGCATACGCGGCGCTGACCTCGCTGATCGACAAGGATACCGTCGACGCCATCTACAACATCATCGACGCCACCGGGTTGCTGCCGTCCGTACCGCTCGAACTGACCGAGGATGCGGTGGCGACCAGCATCACCGATCCGATGCTGAAGATCATGCGCGACGCGGTCGAACCCAGGTTGATCGTCCTGCTGGACGCCATACCGGCGTCAACCGACGCCCCGACCTTCATCGCGACCGAGCCTTTCAAGACCGACCAGGCTACGGCCATCGCCGACGCCAGGGCCGAGATCACCCAGAAGGCGACCGCGAAACTCGGCTCAATGGAATCCGGGATGCGAGAGGCGATCATCGGACAGATGGGCGATCAGGCGGCAAAGGTGATCAACGACTCGATCAAGAACGCCGCCGCGGCAATCAAGGCGCTGCCCGCCGACGTGCTGGCCGATCCCCAGTCGGACGCGGCCCTGATGGTCAAGATCGAACAGAAGACGCGTGCATACGAGGCTGCCGCTCCGCTGGTGGCCGACACGGTCGCCGAGGTTCGCAGGCAGAAACTGATGGCCTACTGGGACTCGATCAAGGCCGAGTGGGGCATGGCGGACATGGACCTGTTCGCGACCATCGACCTGAACATGAACCTGGAACGCAAGTACATGATGCGTTACTGGAACAGGATCGGGGCCGCGGTCCAGCAGGAAGACCCGAACGCGATCATCTTCATTGGCGACCCGCTGGCCATCAACAGCCTGTTCGGCGGCGAGGCGATGTCGATGATGAACAACTCGCCATACAAGCCCGAAAACGTTGACAATATGGTCCATTCGTACCACTGGTACCCGGGCAGCATCTACCCGCTCGGGCTTTTCCAGGTGCCGCCTCAGAAGTACAACGCCGTCGAGTGGCGCACCAAGGATTTCATGACGCCGCTGGCGGGCAAGTACACCCGCACCGCGAACACGTACGGAAACGTTCCGGTCGTGTTCACAGAGTTCGGGACGTACTTCAACTTCAACTGGAACCTGAAGGACCTGGACTCGATCCTGGCAACCATCGACGCTGACGGCTACGATGTGTCCGCGACCATCCTGAACCGTGAATACGAGTCGTTCGAGGATCTGCTGGCGCACAAGATGGTCTGGTGCATGTCGGGCGACAACGACTACCAGCTTGGCGACCTGTGGAATCACGAGGACTTCTCGATTTACGGGCCCGACGGCGAGCCGCGCGGGGAACAGGGCTGGCTGCGGCCGGTCGTGCACGTCTCGGCGGGCGAACCGATCGCGATGAAGTTCTACTCCGCCCTGCACGTCTACGACCCCGACAAGGGCGAAAGCGCCGAGACCCTGATGGGCGAGTTCCATTTCGCTTACGAGGGCCGACAGTCCGATCTGCCGACCGAGATATTCGTTCCGCAGTACCAGTATCCGGAAGGTTTCTACGTCTGGCTCAGCGACGGCTGGGCGGTATTCGACCCGGAAAGGCAGATCCTGTATCACTACCCGACAAACGACGACCCGGACTGGGTTCACGAGGTGACGATCAGGCGTCCGGCGGCCGGCAGGTACAACGACGACTGGTCCTATTTCTTCATGTATGACGGCAACAAGGTTGTTGGCGACAGGAACCGGGGGGTGGCCAGATGAAAAAGACAGCTTTTATTCTTGCCGTCTTGACGTTTGTGTCGCTGGCCGCGGTGAACGCGGTCGCGCAGACCGCAGCCGAACCGCAGGCCGCCGCTGAATCGCCGGCCGCAGTCGAATCGCCGGCCGCTGAACCTGTGGCATCCGAACCGGCGCCGGCGCCCGCTGAACCCGTGACGGTTTCGGACGCCGACAAGGCGTTCGGCCGCGATCCGAAACCGACGATCGACAAATTTTTCAAGAAGGTGTTCGCCGTGAACTTCGAACTGGTTTCGATGTTCCAGTACGCGAACGACACCGATTTCGATCGCAGTTCGGCCCTGGACGACAGCTACGGCCAGTCGACAGGCATGTTCGGAACGTTCCTGAAGCACAAGCTGAACGTGACGGTCAGTGATTTCTTCCGCTTCTACTACGAGATGGAAGTCGGCATGGACATCTGGAGCCGCAACTCACCGGACGACATGCTCGGCGTTCAAGAGGATGGCGGTTTCTCGTTCGGCCTCCGCCAGCGCGAGCTGTTCGGCGAGGTCGCCTGGAAGAAACTGACGTTTCGTCTGGGATACCAGCGCATTCAGGACGTGTCGGGCCTGTTCCTGAACCATTGGTTCGGCGCGGGTTCGTTCAAGTACGGGGCCGAGCGCGGCAGTCACATCCGCGCGTTCGGCGGCCAGATGCCGGATCAGACCTTCGAGGGCTGGGACTTCTCGAAGAACAGCCTGCAGAACGATGTCTACATAGCGGGCGTCGACGGGCAGTGGGTGTTCAACCCGTGGGTCAAGCTGGTCGCCGGCGTGTACTACCTGGGCGATCTTTCACTGGTCGATCATCACACGCACGTCGGGGTGCTGTCGGCCGGGGTTGCGTTCGAGCAGAAGAACTGGGACGCAACGATGGCGGTCGTGGGTCAGTTCGGAACGCGCATGAACGCCGCGGCCGACGGTTCCGACTCGATGATCAAGGCCTGGGGTCTGGTCCTGGACGGCGGTTTCGACTTCAAGCACGTCGAGATGCGGCTTTCGGCCACGCTGATGAGCGCGGACGACGACTATGACGGGAACGACTCGCTGGCGTTCATGTGGTCAGGCAAGCGTCCTGGCATGTCGATGCTGCTGTCCGAAAACGACACGCGCGACGTCGGCACGAACATCGACGAAAGGATCTCCAGCAGGGACGGGGCTTTCTTCAACACGACCGCGGGTCTGGCCGGGATCGACTTCGCTCTGTACTACAAGCCGGTCGACTACATCAGGCTCGGATTCGTCACCGCGGCCCTGATGGTCTTGAACGACGACAACGCCCTGGGCGGCGAGTTCGTCGGGTCCGAGAACGAACTGGTGTTCGAATGCACGCTGCTTCACGACCTGTTGAAGCTGAACGCGGTTGGCGGCCTGATCGTTCCAGGCAAGGCGGGCGGCGCGCTTCTGAACCGCATCGATCACACCGCCACAGACAATATCTACTTCGGTCAACTCGGCGTTGTCATGATGTTCTGAATCGGGCAACGGAACGCTTGACACCGGGGTGCACGCCCATTAAAAGACTTATGCAGTGAATACATCGGGAAAATGGATGAGTTGGAGGGCTGGGACAGTGATCGTCCTCGCGCTCGCGGGATGGATGACACCGGGTTTCGCGGACGCGCGGGTTTTCGCGGACGCCAGCGGTGACGTGACATCGACCGGTCCATTGTCTCCCGATGCCTACCCCGATTCGGAATACGTCAAGGGAACCGGTGCCTTCAACCAGTCGCAGGGCGTGACGGCGGATCAGGCTCTTTCGGCGGCGCGCGATGCCGCCAGGGGCGAGGTGGCCAGGTTTTTCTCGGTGACCGTCGATTCGTCGTTCAGCAGCCTGGTCAATCACGTCTGCATGAAGTCCGACAGCGGTCCGGCGTGTTCCGAAAAGGCCAGCGTGCAGGACTTGACCCGCACCAGGACGTCGGTCGTTCTGGAAGGTGTCGAGATCGTCGCGACGTGGCGTGAAGGTTCGACGTGGTACGCGACAGCGGTCCTTAACCGAAAAAAGGCGGGTCAGGCGTTCGTCGCCGAGATCGACGCGCTTGATTCCCAGATTCGTTCCCTTATCGAGCCGGGTGGCGATGTGCCGCCGATCGTAAGTGTCAGAAACGTCCGTCGCGCCATGACTTTGCAGGTTTCCCGGCAGATTCAGGCTGGCAAGGCTGCCCTGGTGGGCGCGGTCCCGCCGGCGTCCACCGTGTCCGACTCACGCCTGCTGGGGCTTTACAGGGACGCCCTGGCCGCGATGCCGGTCGAAATCAGGGTGTCCGGCGAGGGCTGCGACGACATCGCGAGGGCCGTCAAATCCGGACTGGCCGAAAAGGGGCTGGTCACGGTCGACACCGTCGGCTCCGGGGCTGTCGTTCTGGAATTGCGGTGGACCCTGACCCCGATTCCGGGAACCAGCCAGGGGTTCGTGTTCGCCACCTGGAACCTCGATGTGGCCTTGTTCGATGCCGCGCGCGACGCGATGGCCGATTCGATCGGCCGTAACAGCATGTATTTCGATTCATTGTCAGGCAGGGAAGGACACAGTCAAATGGCGGGGGCCAACCGCCGCTGTGTTGTCGCTGCCGTTTCTGCGTGCGGGCCCGGCAGCCGGTTGATTGATGGAGTTGTCGCGGCCATTCTTGTCGATCCGGGGGTTGAACCATGATCGGTCGTGCCGTTTCTCGTTATGTTCCGGATTCCCTCCTTGCCGGGATTCCGCTTGTCATGGTCCTCGTCGCCTGTTGCGGGTGCGCGCCCCGCGAGACGGATCGTTCCGACTCGACCGGCGACTTCCCTCCGGGCGTGTGCAAAATCGATGGCGGCAACAATTCGGTGCGCCTGAATCCCGAGTGCGTCCAGCGCGATGTCGGCGTCATGAAGGGCATCGCGCTGAAGGAACTGGGAACGGTCGGTCTTGCAACCTTCGACACTTCCGGTGTCGTGAAATCCTGCGAGTCCGGCGCGACGGTGTCCGCGGTCAACCCGGAAACCAGCGGGGTCACCGCCGTGGTCGGTCGGCGGCTGCTGGAACAGGGCGTGCCGATGGTTGAGCGAGATCCCGTCATGATCGACGAGATTCTCAAGGAACTGCATTTCTCCACCAGTGATCTGGTCGAACAGTCCCTGGCTCCGTCGATTGGCAAGCACCTCGGGGTCAAGACCCTTGTCGTCGGCAGGTTCGAGTACAGCGGATCGTTTCACGCGACCCCGAACGAGGCCGGTGAACTGGTCGTCGGAAAGGCGGAACGGATCGCTTATCAGGCGCTCAGGATCAAATTCCTGGATGTCGAGAATGGTCGCATCCTTGTGGATGCCAGATTCAGTATCGCTAGCCCCGACGTGGATATTCTTGTGCCGAAGCTGCTGGCCAATTTCGGGATGCAGCAGATTCTGGCGCGCATGATGTTCGATCGGACGCAGGAAGCGTTTTAAAGAAGAGGTGGCAGATGGACAGCAGGAACAGCGGCGTGTCGGCGGACCCGGCCAGGGCTGGAAAGATCGGAACGGCGGTGACCGGAGCGGCCGCCGTGATAGGGGCGGGCGCCCAGGTCGCGGTTGGTGCCGAGATGATCTCGAACGTTGTCGATTCGAGGGATGAGGCGGTCGAATTCGCGCGCCAGCAGGTTGAACTGTTCACGCAGGAAAGCACCGAACGGGTCAACACCGTTCTGGAAGCCCAGATTGCCAGGTTCGAGTCGTTCGCGGCAGACCTGGAAGCCAGGTATGTGGCGTCGCTTGAACAGCTCGGCGCGTCGATCGATCAGCGTCTTGCCGAAAGCGAGGCAAGGCTTTCCGCGCAGATAGAGGAGAGCGCGCGCATCGCGCGGGCCACCATCAGGGATACCGGGCACGACGAACAGTCGGAGTTGCTGAAAGTGGCGCAGCAGGCCGAGGATGAACTGGTGTCCCAGCAGGAGAATGTGGTCAGGGCGATCAAGGAGGCCGCGGACGCGGCGATTGAGTCCGCCCAGGATTACGGCCGCAATCTCAGGACGGAAATCGAACAGAAACGCAGCGACGTCCTTAACGAGCTCGACGCCAGAAAGAGCGACATCGACCAGCAGCTTCAGGACGGTCTGTCCAGCATTCACGTGGCCGGGGATCAGATGGTCGCCAATCTGGCTTCCGGAGCAACGCCCGGTGTGATAGTTTTCGGAGCCGACAGCGACTCGGAGGACACGGTAAAGCTTGGATAGTTCACCCCCAGTCACCAGGTCGAAGGCGGTCAAGGACCCGATTTCGGAATCGCTTGCCTTCTGCGTGATGTCCGAAAGCCCCGATTTCCCCCCGGAGATGCGTCAGGGTGTCACCGGGATGCAGAGCCGTGGCAAGGAGATAATGTCCCGGTCGGGCGGTCCCTCCGACTGGCTCGACTACTACATGATGTTGCGACAACTGGCCGTGGACACGGTCGTTGCACTGAACAAGAGCGTGGCGTCGACGCTGACGCCCGGCGATATGTCCGCCGGGGCGGGGCAGGCGGTCTCCAGGCACCTGTCCAGTGTGCAGAAGCTGCTGCCCGAGGTCACAAGGATCGACCACGACGCGTTTTCCTATGTGGCATCGGTCCGCGTGCCAAAGCAGCGCGACACGTACATCTGGCCTTTTCTTGAAGAGAGAATCGCCGATATTGTGACGGATCATCAGCTCGATGACTCGGTTCTGACCGTCCAGATCGAGGAGTCGTCCTGCCAGAAGCTGGTGGGCGCCGTTTCACAGGCGTTTTCCCAGTGGCGCACGCAGGCGCTGGATGGCCTGTTCGATCGGATCCGGTCACAGCGCGAGCAGATCGTGGCCTGCGTTCAGGATGATCTCGTCGCCATACAGGAACAGATTCCCCAGCCTCCGGCCGTCGAGATGGAACCCCTCAGCATGCCTAGGATATCGCCTTCCGTTTCCGCGCGGCTGCCTTCGTGGCCCGAACTGGCGTGGCGTTTTTTCAGGTCTGGATTCGGAATGGTATCCATGCTGGCGGGCGTTCTGGGGTCGGTCATTCTGATGCTCAGCACCAGTGGCGGAGCCTCGGGCGGGAACCTGGGCCAGAGGGCGCTGATCGTCCTGTGGGCGCTGCCGGCGCTGGCCATTGTCGCGATTCTTTATGCGGTGCGGGCGCGCGGAATTGAAAAGCGCAAGCTGCTGAGGCATCTTGACGGCGAGTTGCGAAAGCAGCTTGAGACCAGGTTGCGCCAGGCCACCGACTCCACGATGAACCAGATTCAGGCGACCATCAGGAAGGCACAGTCAAATACCGATTACGCCATGAAGACGTGGTCCCTGAGCCTTGAAAAGAGGGTGGTCAAGGCCGCGCCCCTGGCCTCCCCGACGCCTGTTCCGGACGGGAAGTCCGTGGCACGTGTTCAGGCGATGCTGTCCAAACTGACCGGAAAGATTCTGCCCGCGATCGACATTCGAATCTCTTTCCTCGAGAACGTCGGTTCCGATTCCTGACCGCTTCATGGAAACCATATTGGCCGGTTTTGTCAGGTGAAGTGTCACGCATGATGTGATACAAATTCAACCACTCACAGAGCTGGATGGGGTCAATGTCGAAGACTGTTCGCGAGTGGACACTGCACGAGGAGATCGGCCGGGGCGGCATGGGCGTTGTCTACCGGGCCACGCACGAGATGTTGCCGAGGGATTGGGCCGTCAAGGTGATTCATCCCGAGATGAGCCGGGATGTCGAGGCGCGCAGGCGATTCCTGACCGAGGTGGTGCTTCTGAAGGGCCTGCGTCACCCGGGGATCGTCGAGGTCGAGACCCCGTTCGTCGAGGGCGGCGAGGTCTATCTGCCGATGGAGTTGCTCAGTGGCGTGTCGCTGGAGTGTGACCTGCGTCAGAAACCGGGACCGTGGCGGGTTTCGCGAGCGGTCGATGTCATGTGTCAGGTAGGCGAAGCGCTTGGCCACGCGCACCGCGGCGACCCGGCGGTACTGCATCGCGACATCAAACCGGCCAATATCCAGTTGCTTGCCGACGGACGGGTGAAGGTGCTGGATTTCGGCCTTGCCAGGATGCTTGGCGGCAGTTCGCTGACAACAACAGGCAAGGCGGTGGGGACTCCCGCGTACATGGCGCCCGAGATTCTGGACGGCCAGAAGGCTTCGACCGCTTCGGATGTGTACAGCATGGGCGTCATCCTCTACAGGCTTCTGGCTGGAAGGATGCCGTATGACATGCCGGCCGAGGAATCGTCGCTGCTGGCGCTTGTCATGGCCGTGGCCCGCGCCCACGAAAAGGGAATCCCGGACATCGGGCGTGTGGCGCCCGGAATTTCGCCCGAACTGGCGTCGCTTGTCATGAGTTCGTTGTCCAGGGACCCCGCGCGCCGTCCAGTCGACGGAGCGGATTTCGCGGAAAGACTGCGGGCCGTGGCCGATGGGGTCGCCGAAGTTCCCGACACGCCCACTGTGAATCGTGATTCCACGATGCTTGGCATCATTCTGGAATCGCCACAGCCACATGCCAGACCCGTTTTCGTGGAAGAAACAAAGCCTCTGGAGGTTGTCCCTGAGCCGATTCCGGCAAAGCCGACCGGTCGGAGGATTCTGCCGTTCGTGTTTGTCGGCGCGGGGTTTGTCCTGGCGATTCTGGCGGTTGCCGGCGTGCTTGGATACCAGTCGATACGTCAGACGGCGGAGTCCGCCCGACTGGCGGAGACGGAACGACTGGCGCGGATTCAGGCGGGCGAAGAACAGAAGCGCAAGGCGGAAAACGACCGCCAGGCCGCCGGGGAACGTGCCGCCGAATCCGCCAGGCTCGTCGACTGGGTAGCTATCCCGGGCGGTTCCTTTTACATGGGAACCGATTCCGGCCGCTACGAGGAGGGACCACGTCACTACGTTTCAGTCAGGTCGTTTGAGATTTCAAAAAGCGAGGTGACCGTCGCTCAGTACCGCGGATGCGTTCAGGCCGGGGTGTGTTCGATGCCGAACAGCGGTGGAGACTGCTCCTGGGGACTCTCCGGGCGCGACGATCATCCGGTCAACTGTGTCGACTGGCATCAGGCCCAGACCTACGCGCGCTGGGTTGGCGGACGGCTGCCGAGCGAGGCGGAATGGGAATATGCCGCGCGCGGTGGCGGTCGCGATATCGAATACCCCTGGGGAAACACGATAGCATCGTGCAACTATGCGGTAATGACCGGCGGCGGGGCGGGCTGTGGCCGGAGCAGTTCATGGCCAGTCTGTTCGAAGTCGGCCGGCAACACAGCGCAGGGTGTCTGCGATATGGCCGGGAATCTGTGGGAATGGACCATGGATACATGGCACGAACGCTTCGATGGCGCTCCCTCGGATGGTTCCGCCTGGATCGGCCCGGGTTCGGCCAAAGTGATGAAAGGTGGCTCGTGGGGAGCCGACAGCAGATTCGTCCGGGTTTACAGTCGCGACAACCCGTCATCCGGCTATCGAAAGAACGTGGGCATCCGCGTTGCACGGGATGCTCAGTGACTTTGATGTGGTGGTGTTCGTGAAGCCCCGATTCGGTTTCCTCCTGAACGCGTTGTCGTGGTAAAACTGGGGGAACCGGCGACAGCGGCCTCACGGGGGCGTTTTGCATGGACATTGTTGTTCGCGAGTGGACGCTGCACGAGGAGATCGGCCGTGGCGGCATGGGCGTTGTCTACCGGGCGACGCACGAGATCCTGAAGGGATCCTGGGCCGTCAAGGTGATGCTGCCACATCTGGCGGACGATCCCGAATATCGCAGCCGTTTCATGTCCGAGGCCAGCGTCCTGGCCGATGTTCAGCACGTCAACATCATTTCGGTACAGACGCCATTTCAGGAAAAGGGACAACTGTATCTTCCGATGGAACTGTTGACCGGCAGGTCGCTCGCCGAGGCGCTCAGGGTTGAAAAGGGTCCCTGGTCCGTCATGGCGGCGACCGACGTGCTGCGACAGGTGGCGGCCGGGCTGGCGTGCGTGCATTCGCAGCGCCCGGCGGTTCTGCACAGGGACATCAAGCCGGAAAACATCCAGATCACCGATGAAGGCACGGTCAAGATATTCGATTTCGGCCTGGCCAGGTCCGATGACGAGGCCGCGGTGACCGCGGCCGGGAAGACGATTGGAACCCCGGATTACATGGCGCCGGAACTGCTTCGCGGCAAGCCGGCGACCAGGCAGTCGGACGTCTATGCCCTGGGCCTGGTGATGTACCGCCTGCTGGCGGGAAGGCTTCCCTGGGATATCCCGCACTCGGCCGGCGCGACTCCTCTGGCCAGGGTGATGGCGCTGCTTGAGACCCACGGACGAGGACTGCCGGATGTGAGCACGTTCGCGCCCCACCTTCCGCAGGAACTGGCATGCCTGACCATGGCCTGTCTTGCCGCGGACCCCGCCGATCGTCCGGCGGATGGCGCCCAGGTGCTGGAATTGATGAACGGGCCCGCGAGCGGCGGGGACAAAGTCAATTCCAACGGCCTTGACGAGTTGGAGATAGACGGTCTGGATGTGTCCTGGGGCCTCGGAGCGTCCGGCAGATTCGATGATTCGCATGGCGATCCGGATTCGCCCGAGATACCCAGGCCGCTCGACGAGGAAGAGGAACGCATCCGAAGGCGGCTTGCAAGGAAGCGGGGCCGGGGCGCGGGCGGCGGTGTCGGCGGGGTGTTTGCCGCCCTGCTGGTGTTCGCCCTGCTGGGCCTGACGGTGTGGGCCGCGATCGACGCCCCGGGATTTGTCGCGGTGGTCAGACAGGCGGCGGCGCTGGTCGGGGTCGACCTGCCCCTGGATGCCGGGACGGGACGGGCCGGCGATGTGCCCGGTGACGTGGCCGGTGATACGGTCGGCGGCCTGCAGGGGTCGGATGCTGTCGGTGAGGCCGGCCGGGCGGGAAAAGCTCCGGGTGCGACGGGCGTGACGGCGCGGGATGCTGGTGCGGCGGTTGCAGGCGCGGCGTTTGCAGGCGTGGATAACGCGCCACCGGCGGCCGTCGATGTCGACGCGGTCGCGAGCGTGGCGGATCAGGCGCCAGTTCCGGTCCTGGTTGACGAGGGCCGGATCAACGCTTCGGCGGTCGGGATTCAGTGGGTCCCGGTTCAGGCGCGGATGTTCACCATGGGAAGCGGTGGGCCGCGCGATGTGACCGGGCCGGCTCACGAGGTGTTCGTGCCGGCGTTCGAGATGGCCAGGCACGAGGTAACGGTGGCCCAGTACCGCAGTTGTGTCGAGGCCGGCGAGTGCACGCCTCCGCGCTGGTCCGGGTGCATCGGGTATCAGCGCACCCCCGGTGGCGCGACTAAAAAGATCAAGAAATACGAAGAGAAGGTCCTGACGTTCGTGCCTCAGGACTTCCGCGGTGATGATCAACCAGTGGTCTGCGTGGACTGGGATCAGGCCAGCGCCTTTGCCGCGTGGGTCGGCGGGCGTCTTCCGACCGAGGCGGAGTGGGAGTCGGCCGCAAGCGCCGCCGGCGGGGCATTCCCCTGGGGCGAGACGCCGGCGAACTGCAAATACGCGGTGATGGCGTTGACATCGACTTCCAGCCCGGACGGGGAGGAGTGGGGCTGCGGGACAGAAGCGACCGCGCCTGTCTGCTCCAGAAAGAAGGGAAACACTCCATCGGGTATCTGTGACTTGTCGGGAAACGCGCAGGAGTGGGTCCAGGATGTCTTCGTGAAGGGTTACGCCGGAGCGCCGGTCGATGGCAGCGCAAGGCGGGACGACATGATCGAGCGGCGTGTCTGCCGCGGCGGCGCGTGGTACAGCTTCAGGGAAGGGGTCAGGTCCGTCTTCCGAGCGGGACACCCTCGTGATTCACATAATATCGGGATTGGGTTCAGGCCGGTTCGTCCGGCGTCGGAAACGGCGGGCGGCGGCGCGGGCGGTGGACTATGAGGATAGTGGTACTGGCGACAGTGACCCTGGTCGGCCTTCTGGCAGGCGGGGCAAAAGCGCAGGAGGGGTTTTGCGCTCCACCGACGTCGGGGCGGAAAGCTGCCTGCGGCCCGACTGAAAAGGTACGGACCGGGGAAAAAACCGGGGAGAAGCCCAAGGACAACTCCAGGGGAAAGCCCGGGGAGAAGGCCCGGGGAAAGACCGGCGGAGTCACGGCTGGAAAGAAGGGCGAAAAATCGACCGACAGGTCCGTGCGTCCCGTCATCGGCAACGAACTGACGTGGGTCAAGGTTGACGGCGGGATGTTCGAGATGGGCTCGAAGCTGGGCGATCCCAACGAGCGTCCGGTTCACCAGGTCGTGATCTCGGGCTTCGAGATGGCCACCACCGAGGTGACGGTCGGTCAGTACCGGCGTTGTGTCGAGGCCGGGGCATGCACTGTCCCCGGCCAGGGCGCCGAGTGCAACTATCACCTGAAGAATCACGAGGATCACCCGGTCAACTGCGTGGACTGGGCGCAGGCGGCCAGGTTCGCGGAGTGGGTCGGCGGGCGTCTGCCGACCGAGGCGGAATGGGAGTACGCGGCACGGACGGGCAGAACCGTCGGCCGGCAGTACATGATGACGGTCGAGGATTTCGCGAAGCCGGCGGAAGGGCAGCATCGCAGGTTCACCGAACTTGACGATATCGCCTGGTATCAGGGAAACAGCGGCGACAAGTCACATCCGGTGGCCACGCGCAAGGCAGGCGGCAACGGCCTGTATGACATGCTTGGAAGCGTGATGGAGTGGGTGTCGGACTGGTACGGCGACTATGCTGAAGGGCAGGTCGTCAATCCGACCGGTCCCGCCACCGGTTTCGTGAAGATAGTTCGCGGCGGCGCGTGGGCCACCCACGGCGTGCGTGTCAGCGCCTCGTTCCGCCAGCACGCGGATCCCGAAACCCAGGGCGCCTACGTCGGCTTCCGCCCGGTAAGAACGCCAAAACCCCAGGAAAAATCCCGCTAGTGCTGTGTCCCTGTGGCATCCACGAAGTGATCGTACTTGGACTGTGCCGAGGCGCATGCCGGTCGCCTGCAGTCGTTCCAGACGCAGTCTTCATTTTCATCCGGTTCGGTCAGCGGATCATCGTCCTCACATTGTTCAACACACTGCTTCAGTTCGACACAGGAACGGATTTCGCATCCGCTGAAACACCCGGTGTAGTAGGAACGGCAATGGGTTCGCAGACAGGCCACATCCATGCACCCCACGGGGGGCTCGCCCGGGTTCACGACGAAGACCTCCCCATCCTTGCATTCCACTCCTTCTCCGTCCTGATCGGCGGCCAGACATGAGTTTTCGATTCCGCACAGGAGCATGTCCACCAAGACTATTGCTCCCGTCCAGATAAGGTTCTGTCCGCACTCGGTCTCGCACCTGTCATAGGTCGCGACATCATCGCAGCCGACAACACAATCCAGAAAAACCCCGCATTCGCCGACCCCGACAGGACATTCGGAACAGAAGGAATCGTTATCGCACGTTGCCCCGGAGACATCGGTTTCAGGAAGCTCTGGAGTGACGCTGGTGTCTACCCCGGAATCTGTTTCAACTCCGGATGAATCGGAATCGCTGGAGTCAAACTGGATGTCACTGACCGGGGCATCCCTGGCGCCGTCCGAGTCCAACGAATCCGTATCGACGGTGGTTTCACATCCAAATAGAAACAGGCATGACAAAAGCATAAAGAAACGTTTCGCTTTCGCATGTGTGATTAGGGCTTCTACATAAAGAAACATGGTTCCTTTCCTTATTCCGACAGTAGGCCTGGTTCTATCGTCGGAATCGTTATCGTAGAAAGTTTTCGATATGTCGAAAACAATTTGGTTATCAGTCAAAAGTTTCGGTTATATCGAAAACAGTTGGTGATTGATTCCGGATCGCGGCCGGGCTTTCGTCCGTCCCTACGGCGAGTCGGTGACTTTGATGCCCTGGAAACGAAGCAGGGCGTCGAGGATGGTCAGGGGGTGTGGCGGACACCCTGGGATGAACAGGTCGATCGGAACGGTGGTGCAGGCTCCGTTCAGCGTCTCGGGGTGGTCAAGGAAGGGGCCGCCGCCGATCGCGCAGGTTCCGCAGGCGATAGCCAGCCGGGGACCGGGCAGGGCTGCCCACGTCTTTTCAAGGGCCAGCGCCATGTTCTCGCTGACCGGACCGGTGATCAGCAACGCGTCGGCGTGGCGGGGCGACGCCACGAACTGGATTCCGAACCTTCCCATGTCCCACGCGGGCGTGCCCAGCACGTTCGAGTCCGCTTCGCACGCGTTGCACCCGGCCGCGGAAACCTGCCGCAGCTTCAAGGATTTGTAGTAGTACTTTTTGGCCGTGGCCGACAGGCATGACGCCCGCCTGGGCGATTCCGCGGTGATTACCAGGTCTTCGCGCCGCGCCGCCGCCAGTTGCCAGTTACGCGTGAACGCGATGTTCTTCGATGGACACGCCGCCGCGCAGTTCCCGCAGAACAGGCAGCGCCCCATGTCCAGTTCGACCGGCATCCCGGCCACGCCGGCATTCGAGCCGTCCGGTCTGGCGCCGACCGTGATCGCGCCGTACGGACATGCGTCGGCGCAGGCCCGGCAGCCCTCCGGACAGGTGCCTTCAAGCCTGGGCCTGCCCTGGAAGCGGTCCGGCAGTTCCGGCACGGACCCGCGCGGGTACTTCATCGTCCTGTATCCCTGGAAGAAGCGTGCTTTCAGTACGCGAAGCATCCTGTATTCCTCACAGGTCGTGACCGCAGTACGACAGGTTGAAACTCTTGTTGCACAGCGGAAAATCCGAAATCTGCTGGTTTCGAAGGGACAGCGCCAGTCCGAACCAGTTGTGGAACGACGGATCGACCATCTTGTAGAACGAGAACCGTCCGTCCCCGTCCGTGGCCGCCACATGACAGACCTCGCCGCGCCAGCCTTCGCTGAGCGAGACCGCCATCATGTTTCCCGGCAAGGTCCGAACCGCCTGCTCGACGCCGTTGGCCCGTGGCGCCGCGTCATCGCGGATCGCCGCCGCCAGCAGCGCCCGGACCATCTCGATCGACTGGCGCATCTCCATCCATCGGATGCTGGCCCGTGCCGCGCAGTCTCCGGCCGTGCACGTCGGAACATGGAACTCCAGGTCGTCTATGGCCCCGTACGGCAGGTCGACCCTGACGTCCACCGGTACTCCGCTGGCCCTGGCCGCGGGACCTACCAGTCCGACGGCAATCGCGTCATCCCTGGTCACGATCCCGGTTCCGTCCATCCTGGCCATCACGGAAGGCGTCTCGAACATCAAAGGAACCGCTGAAACCAGGTCTGCCTCGATCGCGTCAAGCCGCTTCCTGAGGCTGTCGCACCGCTCCCGGTTCAGTTCGTGCCTGACCCCTCCCGGGATGGTCAGGTTGCGTCCGAAACGGTTGCCGCAGATCACGGCCGTCATGTTCAGGATCTCGCCCCTGATTCGCGAACAGTAGTTCTGCGTGGGCAGGAAGCCGACGTCGCCGGCCAGCGCGCCAAGGTCACCGCAGTGATTCGCCATCCGTTCCAGCTCGATTCCCAGCGCGCGGACTATCTGCGAGTGCCGCGACGGCCTGACGCCGGTAAGCGCCTCTACCAGGCGGCAGTATGTCGACGCGTGCGCCATGGTCGAGTCGCCCGCGGCCGTCTCCAGGTAGTGGATCGTGCGTCCATCGGGCCCGCCGGTCAGCGCCCGCTCTATGCCGCGGTGCTGGTATCCCAGCGAAATCTCGAGGTGGTATACGGTCTCGCCATGACACTGGAATCTGAAATGACCCGGCTCGATCACGCCCGCGTGCACCGGCCCGACGCCGACCTCGTGGACTTCGGCGCCTTCCATCCCGAAGAAGCCCGTGACACCGATGGTCGGGCGGAACCTGCCCTGGACGTGCGGTCGCACGAACCGTACAGGTTTCAGCCACGGGTGCCCCTCGGGCTCGACCCCGTGCAATTCGTAGATTTCGCGCTCGAACCAGTGGGCAGACGGGCAGTCGGTGGTCAGGCACGGGTATGAACCGGACACGAACGTGGATACGACGCCGACCTGTTTCCGCGCGGGCGAGCCCAGCACCGCGAACAACTGGTGCCGATTGTCGGCCTCGATCGCGAAAAGGGCGGACAGGCGGTTTCCTCCGGCCAGACAGTTCGCCACCACGCCAAGCCACGTGCCCATCCGCAGCACGGGGACTTGCGCCGTGGGAACCGCCGACCCGTTCGGGATGAAGAGGATCGTTTCGTCGGATGCGGTCATCTCAATCCCCTCGTCGCCAGTTCAATCACCTCGGCCAGCGGACCAGGCATCCACAGTCCCAGAAGCATCACCGCCACCAGCAGAACCACCGGCACCGCCTCGGAGAAGACGGAGTGCGTGTGGTTGGTGCCGGGACCGGTTCCCTCGATCGGGCTGCCCCAGGCCATCCTGACGAGGGCCCAGAGCATCGCCGCGAAGGCAAGCGCCAGACCGGCCAGGAACAGCAGGGCCACCACCCAGTGTCCTGTCTGGATCGCTCCGCGAAGGATCTGGAGTTCACTGAAGAACAGTCCGAACGGGGGCGCCCCGGTGATCGCCAGCAGACCGGCCACCCACAGGACTCCCTGAACGGGCGCCGACCGCAGCAGGCCCCTGACATCGTTGATGTTTTTCGTCTTGAAGGTCGCCAGGATGTTGCCCGCGACAAGGAACAGGGCGCCCTTGGTCAGCGAGTGGTTCACCGCGTGAAACAGGGAGCCGCTGGTGGCCAGGCCACCGATGCCGATGCCGGTCGCCAGGATGCCCATGTGCTCGACGCTGGAGTACGCCAGCATGCGCTTGTAGTCGGTCTGCGGGATCATCAGCATCGCCGCCCACAGGATGGACAGCAGTCCGAATCCGATCAGGGTGTGCCGACCGAAGTCGCCCATTCCGGAAGCGTCCAGAATGCCGAGCATACGCAGGATGGCCAGGAACGCGCAGTTGAGAAGGGCTCCGGACAGCAGGGCGGACACCGGCGACGGCGCCTCGCTGTGCGCGTCGGGAAGCCAGGAATGCATCGGCGCCAGGCCCATCTTCGTGCCGTAGCCGACCAGCATCAGCAGCCAGGCCGCCTTCAGCCAGTTCGGAGACATGCCGGGGGCGACCGCCAGCAGGTCCGGGATCAACAGACCTGTTTCTTCCATGCCCCCACGCGCGGTGGCGACGGCCAGGAAGAAGTTGCCGAGCATCGCCATCGCGATTCCGACCGAACAGAGCAGCAGGTATTTCCACGCGGCTTCCAGGCTGCGGGCGTTGCGGTGGAAGAATATAAGCGGGGTGGTGGCGAGCGTGGTCGTCTCGATGGCGATCCACATGATACCCATGTGCCGCGCGGTCGTGACCAGCGTCGTGGACGACAGAAACAGCAGCAGGCATGAGATGAAAACGGCGTCGGGCTGGTTGTTCAGGTGCAGTTCGTCGCGATAGTCGATGATGCGTCGCTTGCGCTCGGGCCCAAGGTAACCAAGCGAGTAGAGCGACGCGCCCAGGAACAGCACGCTGATGATGGACAGAAACAGCAGCGACAGATGATCAAGCGCCAGCCAGCCGCCAGCGGCGGTCATCCCGATGTCCAGCGAGTTGTCCGGCAGGCCGAGCGCGATGAGCGGCGCGGACATCAAACCGCGAACCTGAAGCCAGATCGAAGTGACCATCAGGAGGTGCGCGATCGAGGCCGAAACCAGGATCACGCGGCTGGCACGTCCGATGAACGGCAGAAACACCAGCAGTCCGCATATCGCAGGCAGCAGTATCAGCGCCCAGAGCATCGTTCGGTCCCTCCGACGCCTTCAGCGTCCGTCCCTCAGGTTCGACAACCGGTCGATGTCGATGTGATCGAACTCCCGGTTGATGTGGTAAATGATGATTCCCATTACGAAAACGGCCGCCATCAGATCCAGCAGCACGCCCATCTGCACCAGCCAGGGTTCGCTGACGGCGAAGGTGACGCCGAACAGGTAAACCCCGTTTTCAAGCACCAGAAAACCCAGGACCTGGGTGATCGCCTTCCTGCGCGCGACCAGCAGGAAAGCGCCAGTCAGGATGGTGAACAGCGAAATCGGGACCAGGATCTGGTCGACGCCGCCGAGCGGAACGGTCAGCCGCCTGGAGGCGAAGGCGCACAGCGCCAGCATTGCCGCGCCGATGATTAAGGACTTCGTGTATCCGACGAGGGGCTCGATTTCGTTGACGACCTTGGTGCGATCGATGGCGCGCAACACGAGCGCGGGCAGGACGATGACCTTGATGGCGGTCGACCCGGCCATCATCGCGATAATCCACCAGTTCTCGCCGGCCGACGAAAGCAGGGGCAGCAGGTTCAGCGCCAGCGCCTGAATCGCCACGGCGCCGACGCAGGAGCGCAGCCTGGACGCGCCGAGCAGACGGAAGTTCAGCAGAATCAAACAGATCGCCAGCAATTCCAGGATCGTCTGCATCCGTTACCTCAGTCCCAGGCCCACCGCGAGCAGCCCAAGCACCATCGCCACCACTAGAAGCTGCGGCACCTTCAGCAGCTTGAGGCGGGCCATGATCGATTCGATGACGCCGATGAGAATGCCGATTACAAACACTCCGCACACGCCGGCCACGATGTCGAAGGCAGCGTCGCCGGTCCGCATCGGAAGCGCGACCGAGATGACGATGGCCGACCAGATCCACAGCTTCAGCGCCGACGCGTACTCGATCATCGCGAGATCCAGGCCGCAGTGATCGAGGATCATGACTTCATGGATCATGGTCAGTTCGAGATGCGTTGTCGGGTCATCGACCGGGATTCGGGCGTTTTCGGCCAGCAGAACCAGCATCAGCGCGGCGGCGACCAGGATAAGGACGCCTTCGCCGCGCATGTTCCCGGCGGCGGCCCACGAGTGATCCAGCATGGTTGACAGCGACATGCTGGATGAAAGGATTGCCAGGGCGATCAGGCAGGCGAAAAGGGCGACTTCGGCAAGGGCCGAGAACTGGACCTCGCGACTCGCGCCCATGCCCTCGAATGGGGAACCGGTGTCGAGGGCCGCGGCGACCGTGAAGAAACGGACGAGGCCGAAAGCGTATGCCAGGAAGATGAAGTCGCCGGTAAAGGCAAGCGGACCGGGCACTCCGCAGAGTGGAAGCACCGCCAGCGCCGCAAGAACCGCTCCGAGCGTCACGGACGGGCTGGCGCGGAAGACCCAGCTTGTGGTGCGGCTGTAGACCGGGGCCTTGCGGGCCAGTTTCCACAAGTCGCGGTAGGGTTGAAGCAGGGTCGGACCGTGCCGCCCTCCGAAGAACGCCTTGACGATGCGGATAATCGAGAGCAGCGCGGGCGCCAGCAGAAGCGCGAGAAGAACCTGGATGGCGGAGATGATCATGGATGTCACCTCAGGTTCCAGATCATCAGGATGATGATCGTGACGAAGATATACATAAGGTAAAGGTGCGTGGAACCCTGCTGCAGGCGCGACACGAGCGAGGCCAGTCTTGTGACCCCGCGTGCGGCCGGTTCGAACACGCGCGCCATCAGAACGTCATCGGTATGGGTTTCGAGCGAGGCCGCCGTGGGGAAGAATCCTTCGGGGGCCTGCACGTGCCGCCGCGTGCGCAGGACGATACGGAACATGCGCACTATGGGGTCAGCGAAGGACGAGGCGCTGTACTGGACCCTGGGCGAGGCGGCGGCATAGCCGCAGTCCCAGGTAGGCGACACGGTCGAGGCGCGTCCCTTCAGAACGTGGCTTCGCAGAAGCGCGGCAGCCAGCACCAGCAATACAAGCAGGACCGTGGCGACGGTGATGTCGGCCAGCAGGTTGAACACCTGCAGCGAGTCCGGGAACGACGCGGCCGTGGCGGCCATGCCGGTGGCGGTGCCGGCCATTTTTGCCAGCCAGGGGGCGCCGAGGGCGAGGCCGACGCAGAACACGGCGAGCGTGATCATCGGGCCCAGCATGGCGCGGGGCGACTCGGTGGCGTTGGCTGGAGCGGGGCCGCGCGGTTCGCCCAGGAAGACGGCTCCGGCGGCCTTGGTGAAGCAGGCCAGGGCAAGTCCGCCGATGATGGCCAGCGACAGCGCCGTTACCACACCGGCCCAGATTGCGCCGCCCGACACGATCAACATGAAGGCGCCCGCGTAGATCAGGAATTCGCTCATGAAGCCGTTCAGACCGGGCAGTCCCGAGATCGCGGCGGCGCCGGTAAGGAATGTCGCGCCGGTAACGGGCATGCGTTTCATCAGTCCGCCGAGTCTGTCGATATCGCGGGACCCGGTGGCGTGAATAACCGACCCGGCGCCCATGAAAAGGAGGCTCTTGAAGACGCCGTGGTTCAAGGTGTGCAGGATTGCCCCGGCGTATCCGAGCATGGCCACCAGGTGGTTGCCGGTCGCGGAACCGACCAGTCCGATCCCCATGCCCAGGACGATGATGCCTATGTTTTCGATGCTGTGGTAGGCCAGGAGTCGTTTCAGGTCGTGCTGGGCCAGGGCGAACAGCACGCCAAGTATGCCAGAGGCGGAACCGATGACGACCAGGGTCCAGCCCCACCAGAGCGGGGGCACGCCGAGCATCGAAATGATGCGCAGAAGACCATAGATGCCGGTCTTGATCATCACGCCGCTCATCACCGCCGAAACGTGGGACGGCGCCGCGGGGTGTGCCTCGGGCAGCCAGATGTGGGTCGGAACAAGGCCGGCTTTCGTGCCGAAGCCCGCGAGCGCAAGCAGGAAGATGGTGTTGGCGAGACTCTGGTCGGCACGCAGACTTCCGGCCGCGTTGATCGAGAAGAAGTCCAGCGACGTGCCGTTACCCGCAAGCATGAACATGACGAACAGGAAGGCGGCGCCGATGTGTGTCGTGATCAGGTAGATCCAGCCGGCGCGCGTCACGCCGGGATGCTCGTGGTCGAAGAGGACCAGGAAGAACGATGCCAGCGACATCGACTCCCAGCCGATCAGGAAGGTGAGTCCATCAGCCGCGAAGACGACCAGGAGCATCGAGGCCAGCAGGAGGTTGAACCAGCACCATGAGCGTCCTGCGGCGCGCGGGTCCGTGCCGTGTCCGGACAGGTATCCACGACCGTAGATCGCGGCCAGGGCCGTGACCGTCGAGATCAGGATGGCAAAGATGGCCGATAGCTGGTCGAGGGCTATGTTCATGGGGCCGAGCGGAGTCTGCCAAAGGGTCCAGGCCTGCCAGGATGGGGCGCCCGCCAGCACCGGTACGGCGGATGCGATCGCGAGGGCGGCGCCGGTCACCGCGCCCGAAACGCCCAGAATGGCCGCGCGGCCGGGGTGGCGGCCGGAGTTCAGCATGGCCGCGATGCCCGAGACGAACAACACAACCAGGGAGGCGCCAAAAAGGACCATGACACTACCTTTCGTTGAAAGGCAGGCGGCAGTACACACCGGCCGTCGCTTGCGGCGCTATTGTAGCCATGGTGGTAGTAAAAGCAACCTGGGGTCAGGGTCAGGCGTAGGGGCGAACCGCCTCCGCGTAGGGGCGAATGACAATTCGCCCTTTCCGCGAAACGCCTAGAATTTGACCTTTTTGAAGATGAACTCGGGCAGGTGAATGATGACGAACATGATGAATCCCCAGAAGAACGGCACATAGGCCGTGTTCATGTGGTAGCGGGTGGCTCTAAGCATGCATCGCGCCACCTTGTCGGGCTGCGACGTCAACAGCCCCTTCTTCAGGGTGGCCGTCATCGGGGTGTCCACGAATCCCGGCTTCAGCGTGGTGACATGCACGCCGGACGCCGCCAGGCGGGCCCGCAGTCCCGACAGGTAGGCGGTCAGTCCCGCCTTGGTCGAGCCGTACAGGTAGTTGCTGGCACGCCCGCGATCGCCCGCGACCGATGAGACGGCCGCGATCAGGCCCGCCCGGTTCTGTTCCATGTGAAGGGCAATGTGCTCGAGAATAGTCATTGCTCCGACATAGTTGATCTGCGCCATGGTCGCGGCCAGTTCCGGGCGCCGGTGGGCATCGGCCTCGTCGACCATCGCCCCGAAGAACAGCCAGGCCTCGTCGATCCGCTCGACATTCGCCAGCAGGTTCTGCATGAAAACCCCATGACCCGCCGTGTTGCGCGCGTCGAATTCCACGACCACGGGCTTGTTCCCCTGCGACCTCAGTTCAAGGTCGGACGCGATCTTGTTCAGCACGTCCGGGTCGTTTCCGGCCAGAATCAGCCGACTCTCACGGCACAGCAGCCTGGCCACCTCACGCGCAATCCCCGACGACGCGCCAAGTATCAGTATGTTTTTCATCTGTAGCTCCTGCTTCCGTACACTCTGTCCGCCATCACTCAGCGAACCAGGCCAAGCCTGCGCGCCATGTCCGACTGGAAAACGCATCCAGGGTCGTACTTCGCCTTCACCTGCTTGAAGTCGGCCACGCGCGGGTACATCTTCTCAAAGGTGGACCTGTCCATACGGCCGTCCTTCGCCAGGTACAGACGTCCGCCGAAATCCAGCACCTTATTGTCCCATTCCCTCATGTTTTCCAGGATTTTTCCGTCACCGTACGGGAAATCCAGCGCCAGGAAGAAGCCGCCCATCGGGAACGACAGCGGGGCAGGGTTCTCGATCTCTCCGAACTTCTTCAAAACGGCCAGGAACGATGCCTTGCCGGTGGCGCTTATCATCTCAAGCAGGGTGCGGATACCCTTCAGGCTGGCCTCCGGCGGGATCAGGAACTGGTACTGCAGCAGACCGGGCTTTCCGTAAATCCTGTTCCAGTGGGAAATCGCGTCAAGCGGATAGAAGAAGCTCTCGTAGTCCATCAGTGTTTCCAGCTTCTTCGGATGCTTGGCCTGGTATGCGAAATTGAACGCCGACACCGTGTATTTGTTCAGGATCCACGACGGGAAGTTGAACGGCACGGTCAGTTTCAGTTTGTTCGCCACCTGCAGCGGATTCTTGCCCCTGGGAACCTCGTGCGGTTCGGCGAAGCGTCCCTTCATCATGATGCTCTGGCCCAGCTTGCCGCCGCCGGCCACGCAGTCGATCCATGCCACCGTCATCGGCCATTCGTCGGTGTTGTCGAACTCGTGGAAGATCGCTTCCAGATTCGAGGCGCGGATGCCTTCGTACCTGATGTAGCTGGATTTGATCTTCATCAGCTCGATTTCGACGCTGAGGACGACGCCGGTCAGTCCCATGCCGCCGCAGGTCGCGTAGAACAGGTCGGGATGCTTGTCCGGCGAGCACGCGATCTGCGATCCGTCCGCCAGCATCATGTGCAGACATTTCAAATAGTTGTGGAGCGGTAGCTTGCTCTTGCCATGCACGTCGCACGCGACGCATCCGCCGATGGTCGGGTGGGCCGTTCCGGGCGTGACGGGCAGGAAGTATCCGCGTGGAATCGCGAATTCCAGTATTTCCTTCAGCGTGACGCCGGCCTCGACGTGCAGAAGACCGGTGTCCGCGTTAAACGCCAGAAAACGGTTCAGCGGCTTCATCGCCAGGCATATGTTTCCCGCGTTCAGGGACGCGTCCGCGTACGAAAGTCCGGTGCCGCGCGCCAGGAAGCGGAAATCGCCACGCCTGCGCAGCGCCTCGCCGGCCATGAAATCCTCCCACACCGGCACCACGCGCGCCTGCGAGCGCGGGTACCGTCCGAAGCCCTCGAGCTCGGTAAGCGGGTACTTCAGAAGGTCTGACTTGTTCATGATGTCACTATCCTGTTATGACCGGCATCCGTCGGCCATCTGCCGCCTGAACCGGATTCAACCGATCCATCGGCCATGGGGATGAAGCGATCCGGTACTCCCGGGGCGCGCTGCATCGCGACGACCCCTTCATCGGTCAGCACCTTCAGGTAGCCGGCCGTCTCGTTGGCAAGCATCAGTATTTCCCACCTGAAGTTCCTGCCGAACAGTTCACATGTAACCTGAAACACGGTCCGCGCGCCAGTTTTCGTTACTATTCCGCGAACGCGCGACAACCTGATCTCCTGGGTCCGCATGATCATCCGGGCACGCGCGCCCACGTCGGCGAAGGTGGCGCCGTGACCGGGACAACCGGTCAGCCTCGTCAGGGACGCCGATTCCACCAGACTCGCCCGATATCGCGGCAGCGCCTGGTGGTACATGCCCTGGTCGCGATAATCCAGAGCCGGACTTGAAGCCACATGCGGCAGGATATGGTCACCGGTGAAAGCCAGCGGCATGTCGTCCATGAGGAACACAACGTCGGCCGGCGAGTGCCCCGGGCGGTAACTCCATGAAATCCTGCGGCCACCGATATCGACCACCTCGGGCAGCGGCATCGCGTCGGGGCAGGGCACGGCGGTCGACGACAGCGAGTCCAGCATCGTCCTGGCCCGGTCGCCCACGTCGCCCTCGAAACCCATCAGGTCCAGCACCGGCGCCATCGCCTCGACCTCGACCCTGGAAACGGCCTTGAAGTCGCGCACGCGCCGCAACTCGCTTTCGTGCACCAGAACCGGACATCCCGCCTCACCCGCGACCATCCCGGCCCCGCCGCAGTGATCGATGTGCGCGTGGGTCAGCAGCAGCATGCGGATATCGGTCATTTTGCGTCCGATGTCCGCCAGCGCGCCGCGCAGTTCGTTGTTTGACGCATCCGTCCCGGTGCCGGCGTCGAAAAGGACTGGTTCGTCGCCGTCCAGAAGCCACACGTTGACATCGCCGGTCTCATACCCGGTCGTCAACACGATCCGATACACCCCGGGCGCGGACAGCCAGATTCGATCGCCGATCCTGGTCTCACGCGGTTGGTCGGTGCGGGCGTCCGGGGTGTTCATACTCATCCAGGCAACAGGGTCGGGATTACATGTCCGCGGTGATGAAACCGTAGTAGCGGCCCATCCAGTAAGGCAGCAGGTATCCGGTCGGGACGTTCAGGTTCCACGGGGCCTCGCCGCACGTCTCGCGGCTGTAGGGGTCTCCCCACCACTCGAACGTTGAAGCGCAGCGTTCGCCAACCGGAACCGGGAACTCCGCCTGGAACTCACCGTCGAAACGCGACTCGCAGTAGCCGGGGTAAGTCGATGCCGAGTCGCCGAAGTGTTCGGCCTGCGAGGTCCTGAATTCCCTCAGGCTGCAGATGCCGTCGGAGACCAGGTCATACGCGTGCGGATTGTCGGCGTCCAGCCGTTTCATGGCGGCATAGCCGAAGTTGAACCACGGGTTCTTCTGCTTTTCGATGGCGCGCGGCTGGTCGCCCTCGTTCATGAAGTGACTGGCCCATGCGGCCTGGACCTTTTCCTTCAGGGCGATATCGCCCGCGAACCATGCCAGGTGGTGGATCGCCGCGAAGACCATGCTGAAGTTGTTGTAGTTCGCCTTGCAGCCTTCAGGTCCGTTGTAGAGGATCAGGTTGTCAAGCTCGGAATCGTACGCGGGTTCCCCGTCCCAGGGCCAGCCTTCGCAGCTCTTGCCTTCGCTCTGCAGCAGGCACTTGTTGTAGAAGTCGCGCAGGTCCTTTCGGCCCGAGGCCACTGCCGCCATCTGCATGAAGTCCAGCGAGTGAACGGCCAGGAATCCAGGCGCGTTCGCGAACGAGTAGATATTCATCTTGCCGTGTTCGGTGTCGCGACCGTCCCAGTCCTTGAAACGCATCCAGTTGACCATCAGGTGATTGCCGACCTGGCCCAGCATGTTCGCCGCCGCGGTCCTGATCTGCTTGTCATCCACCAGCCGCCACACGGCGCCGAGCGCGAACATGTGACCGGCGTACTCGTCCTGCGACACGTTGTCCAGCAGGCACCAGTCGGCGTACTGAACCGGAACGCACACGTCGTGCTTGACCCATTCCATCGTGTTTCCGTCGACCGTCTGGATACAGCCGTCCGACGCGATCTTCAGCCACCGGTTGTCGTCCTTCTCAACGTCCGGGATGTAGGATTCCAGGTCGGTGGGGCAGGCGATTCCGTCGACGCCGGCCGGGATGTACTGGCGGGTGAACAGTCCGGGCACGCCGGTGATCTCCATGCGCCATTTCTCGCCTTCCATCAGCGTGCGGATGATCTCTAGAGCCGCTGGATCCCTGGTGACGGCATAGCGGTACGCCTGGGAGGCCAGGTACAGCGCGCTCCACAGACCGTCGTTCTCGCCGGTGTGCCAGCCTTGAACGTCCTGCCACGTGGCATCGGCCTCGGAAACGGTCGGAGCGTAACATGGGGCGACCTGGTCGCCCGTGCATGCGACTTCGGCTTTCGGCAGCGTCACTCCCGCCAGCCACTTGAGCTGCGGATTGATGTGCAGGCGGCCGGCGATATCATCGTAGTACGTGGCCTTGATGCCCAGAGACTCCGTCGTGGCGGCGGGGTTGTCCTCGCACTTGTCCCACGTGGGCGAGCCCCATTTCCATGGCTCGACGCACTGGGCCGACAGCCCGTCGGTCGACGCCTCGCACAGTCCGCCCATGGTCGCCACGCAGTTGTTGGTCTCGAACCACAGGCCGGAGTGGCACTCCATCACCTTGTAGCCGTCCTCGCTGCACTTCACTTCGGCGCCGTTGCATTCCGGAGCCTTGCCGGTCTCGGTGGTGACCATCTGCTGAAGCTCTTCCAGATAGCGTGACTGCAGGTACTGGCCGCCTGACAGGGATTTGTTGTACAGGATTCTGTCGTCATCGTCGCGCCACTGCTGCCACGAGAGAATGTATCCAAGCCAGTCCTGTCCCAGGCCGACCGTCATGACCTTGCCGCCGGAACGCGCAAGTACCCGCTCGATCTGCTTGCCGAACTCCGGCAGTCCCTCGCCCGGGACCGTGATCACGTGAACGTCGCCGATGGTCGTCCAGTTGAACTGCGTGTCCATCGTCGATTCCGGATCGTCCATTTCTTCGGCCGAAGGCACATCGAAGTGCAGCGGGCCGATTTCGACATAGTCGAACATGGTGTAGTCGAGCATGACCGGGACCGTGGTCTCGGGATGGAATCCGAACTTGTGGAACCGGTGTTTCAGTCCGGTCTCGGGCACCGCGGTCTCGTTCGCGAGGTCCGCGAACGCCAGATCGGCCAGGCCTGTGCCCAAACAGCTGACCGCGGAGATGAACTCCTGCCTGAGGTCGGGATCCTGGTAACCCTCGGGGAACATGTCTTCCATCACGCACGGTTCCTCGCCGGGCTTGTCCAGCATGTAACCCTCGGTGTAGACAGAGCCGACCATGCCCTGGACGTAGACAGCCGGGGCGCCGGTCAGTTCTTCCATGCGCCTGCAGAACGTGCCGATGTGACCGGCCGAGAAGGCCTTGAGCGCCTGCGGGTAGTTCGTGACGTGGGCAGTCCACCTGGTCATCGTGAAGGCGGTCTTGCCGGTCGCCTTGTCGACAAAGTGCAGCGTCTGGATCGCCGTGTCGTCGGCGTAGATGTCGCTGTCGTAGTTCGGGGCGGTCGCCGTGTTCGCGTGGAAGATGTCGACCGGGCGCAGGTCGGCCCATGCCTTGACTGCCGCGTCAAGCACCTGCTCGCGCATGAAAGCCGCGTATTCCTCATCGCGACCGGATCCGTCCAGCGGACCCCACAGACCCATCGTGTCGGTCGAGTGATGCGTGTGGGAAGCGGTGATGATGATGCGCCGGCCATCGAAGTTGTCGATGCCGAATTCCTGCAGGAACTTTTCAGCCGCCGCCTCGTGAATCAGATCCACGTCGTAACGCAGCATGCCGACCAGGTCGGTAGCCACGAAGATTACAGCCTCGCCGGTCGCGTTGTCGCGGACCGCTATGGCGCGGGCCAGCAGCGGGTCATGCACGCCTTCCGCGAAACGGCAGTAGTCCGGAACGTTCATACAGTTGCCGTAGCCGCCCATGGTGGTTCCGACTTCGCCGCTGAGGTCCGTGATGCCGATACCCGCCGAGTACCCGGTAGTGACCACCGGAATATCCGATGTGTCGCCAGTCACGTCGGCCGTGTCGGTTTCAACCGTGTCGGTGGCGTCCGGCGTCTCGTTTCCGTTGTCGCCGCAACCCGCGGCAATCGCCGTCAGTCCGGCGATCACGGCCATGGTCGCGATTCTCTTCAGCATTTCTCGTAGATTGGTCATCGGGTGTCTCCTCGGCTCCTGCGTTGGTCATCGTTTCGCGGCACCGTGCGCGCACGGACGCCGTGGGATTCTAGACTATTGAATGGACGGGGTCAAAACAGTCCGGGGCGAAATTCAGTCCCACGCGGCGCGGAATCGGGGCTGTTTCACGGCATTTGTGTTGTTGCATTGGTCGACTGTGAAACATAGAATGAACGGCGTGCATACCCATTCGAGGTGAATCAATGAATCTTCGTGGCGTTATCGGGTGCTGGGCAATGGTGTCATGCTGTCTGCTGGCGGCCTGCGGAACGGGTGGTTCCGGTTCGGACAACCAGGGCGCCCTGGATGTTCTGCAGTCCGATACTGCCGACGCCGTCGACGTGGCGCGGGAGGACCGCATGGAGCCGGGAGATCAGGCAATTGGCGGCGACACGGCCGACGCTGTCGACCCCGTGGATGTCGAACCGGGTGATGACGGCCTTGCCACGGATACGACCGCCGCCGGCTGCAAGCTCGCGGTGCTGCCGGAATCCACCAGTTTCGGCACGACCCAGGTCGGTTCACCGGTGACCCGCCAGGTTCGGCTTGTGAACAGTGGCGCCGGGGTGTGCAAGGTCAATTCGGTCGTGGTCTCCGACTGTCCCGTTTTCCCGCCCGGCGAACCGAAGTGTCCAGCCTCCGGCGACGCTGTCGCTTCGTCCATCTTCACCATTGTTTCGGATCTGCCCGGCGCGGAAGGAATTGAGGCCGGGGCATCGTTCAACATTCAGGTCAAGTTCGAACCGACCGAGACTGACCAGAACGTCGGTCCGGCCGGTCAGAGATGGGCAATCCTTTTCGTCACGGTGCAGGACGACAAATCCGATCTTCAGACCGTGATTCCCGACTGCGGCGGGCCGTGTCAGCCAAACATGCTCGGATACACCGGTTCGGGTAGCACCGCCATCCTTCCGGAAGTCATCGACTTCGGCGTGGTGTCGCCCGGTTGCGCGTCCAAGGGAATTGAGGTTTGCGTTTACGGCACGGGAGTCGTTCCCGTATCTCTTGATCTTGTGTCGATTTCCTCATGCGGCGATGAGTTCTCCATTCCGTCTCCTTTGTCGCTCCCGGAATACCTTGAACCGAGTATGTCGACGTGCTTCGGTATAGTCTACGCCCCGTCCGGTGCGGGCAACGATGAGTGCACGCTGAGTCTGATCGTGAACGGAGCCGCCAGATCCGTGTTGAGTGTTCCGATCAAGGGCTCCAGCATCGCGGACAGCGCCCAGACCGATCGGTTCGTGCATTCCAGAAGCGACGCCGTCGACATTCTGTTCGTCCTGGACGACTCCGGGTCCATGTGTGACGAACAGGCCGTCCTGCTGGACGCCTTCGAAGGCTTTATCGAAAACGCTCAGGTATGGAACAACGACTTTCACATCGGTGTCATCAACGTGGACGCCGTTACGCCAGGCGTTGCCGGTCACCTGAACCTGGGGGACCGCACGGACCCCGTGCGCTATCTGGTGCGCTCTGCGACCATCGTGGAGGATTTCGTGGCAATGGCCGACATCGGCTGCGATGGATCGACATACGAGGAAGCCGGCCTGCATGCGGCATTGACCGCCCTTATGCCGCCGCTGACAACGGACACGACCGTCGCGTGTGACCAGGACACGGACTGTTCGTCGAATCCGGTCATCTGCCCGGATCCGGCCGACTGCCCGTACATCTGCGTGCAGGATACGTGCGCGGGATTCAACAAGGGATTCCTGCGTGATGACGCCAGACTCGAGGTGATAGTGCTGTCCGACGAGGGGGATCTGAGCTGGATGGATGTAGCCACCTATGTGCAGATGCTTCAGGGCCTGAAGGCGGGCAGGGGCGAGGGACAGGTCCATTTCAACGCGATCGTCGGCGTCGAGGGCGTGCCGGTTTGGGGTGACAGCACATTTGAGGTATGCAAGTCGCCGACCGGATCGACCGCGGCTGCCGGCACGCGTTACATCGAGGCCGCCGAGGCGACAGGAGGCGTGGTCGGATCGATCTGTCAGGGCGAGTTTGATACCGTCATGAGTGAAATTTCGCAGCAGGCTTTCACCAATGGCGGCAGAATGGATTACTTCCTCAGCCGTGTCGCGGATTCGTCGACCATTCAGGTATCGCTTCAGGCGCCGGATGAGACCGTTCCGACCCCGTGCGGCGATGGCTGGGAGTACGTCGAGGCCAGTAACTCGGTGGTTCTGGACGCCGCCGGCAACTGCGTTCCCGACGTGGACGACACCGTCGTCATCGGCTACCAGGTGCTTTGTCTGAATGACTGACCAGGATTAACGGGGCGGGTGGGTTACTTCGCGACCGGAACCAGTTCCATGACGCTTGTCTGACCCTGACCGAACACTTCGGGATTCATCGAAAGCTTCCACAGACGTCCGTTGTTCCAATCCTCGAAGGCGTTCGAGTACGCCGGCGTGGCCGGCCATCCGGACTGGCCGAGGTCGACGATCATGTTCGAGTTCTCGGGCTCGGCAAAATCAAGAACCTGACGGAACGCGGGGCCCTCGCTGACCGGGAAGGTGTCGTAGTCGCCCCAGAATCCGCCGCCGGCGGCCCAGACCGTTTCCCACGAACCGTCGGTCTCGAACGGGCCGACGTCGAACGCGCCGCCCGGGATTGCCTTGCCGAACGCGTGGTGGAACGTGATGGTGTGCAGACGGCCCCAGCGCCACTCGCAAACCTTCGAGCCCAGGACGCGATCAAGGCGTTTGACGGCGCCCTTGAATCCCATGACGAGGATGTCGTCGCGGGTCTCGACCTTTGGTGTTCCCTTCAGGTCCCAGACCTTCGCGTCGGGGCGATCCGCCCAGAGCGTGTCGAAGAATCCGTAGGTGATGCTGAAAATCCTGACCATCTTTTCGAACAGCAGGGGCAGGTCGTCTTCCAGCCCGAGCACCCACGCCTCGCGGTAGGTCGAGAAAAAGACGCTGGCGCCGACCGAGTCCCTGGTCGCCATCATGTCCCAGGCCTTCATCGCTTCCAGCGCCTTCTGTTCCTGCGCGGTCAGTTCGACACCTTCAAGTGCCTTGAAAATGTCGGGCATCAGACGTTCGGCCTGCTTGACGTAGCTGTCGGTGTGCATCTTGCGGAAGTCGTCGCCGGTCCAGTCGTTACGGGTCTTCAGCAGTTCGCGTATGCGCGCCGCGCGGTATCCCGGCATCGAGTCGATGCTGAACGGGAAGGGGTAGTCCGAAGCCGGCACGACCTGGTTGTTGGCCGTGACTATCATGCCCGACGGCGGGTCGTACATCTGCGGGAGCTGATCGAACGGAATGAATCCGTCCCATTCGTATTCGCCGGTCCAGCCGGGAACCGGAACCGTGCCGTCGAAGGTGCGGCGCATCGGTACGAGGCCCAGCGGGAAGTAGCCGATGTGGCCCTGGTCGTCGATCGCGACCCAGTTCTGGATCGGCAGACCCCAGGTCTTCAGCGCGTCACGGAACTCCAGAACCGTCTTCGCGCCCAGCCACTTCATGACGGTCGTGATCTCGTCCGACGGCTGGACAGCCGCGGTCTTGAGCGCGATCGGCGCGGCGTCGGCCGGAAGGCCGCCGATGGCGGAGTCGTTAAGGATCGGTCCGTGGCGGGTGTAGCGGAGGTCGAACACAAAATCCTCGTACTTGTTGCCCTTGCGCACGCGGATTGTTTCCTTTTCCACACGGAAAGGCTCGGAACCGTTTTCGGTCAGGTACCTGGAAGGATCGTTCGGATCCAGCTTTTCAAGGTAGATGTCCTGGACGTCCGCGAAGGTGTTGGTGGAAGCCCAGCCAACATGCTGGTTGCGTCCGAGCAGCAGCAGGGGGGTGCCGGGCAGGACCGCGCCGATCGCGTCGATGCCGGGTGCGTTGAGATGACAGATCATGAACGTGCCGGGCGCCATGTGCAGCAGGTGCGGGTCGTTAGCCAGGATTGCCTTGCCGGACTTCGAGTGCGCGCCGGAAACCGCCCAACTGTTGGACGCGGCCTGGCTGAAGTACGGGCCGGCCTGTTCCTGGACGGTCGCCAGGGTGGACAGCACGGCGCTGACCGCCGGCTCCCACTGGGCGATGTTTTCGCCACGATCAACCAGGATCTTCAGGGGATTGGCCCTCATCGGATCGGGGTCCAGGCGCGGCATCGTCGAGTAGTCGTGATCCTCGCGCTCAATGATGTGCGGTCCCCACTGCGGAACGCCGGGGTGGATGTCCTGCTGGGCATCCGGGCCGTTCACGGCGGCCAGCACGAAACGCATCATCTCCCACGGGAAGTTGGTCGAAAGCTCGAACGTGGTCAGGCGCGCGACGTTCAGAACGTCGACCACGTCCCACGGCATCGGCGCGGTGCCCAGAAGGCTGTATTCGATCGAGATCGGTTCGCCCGAGGCGATGTAGGAGTTGATGCCGCCGATGTAGCTTTCGAGCATGGCGCGGCTTTCGGCATTGAGTGCCTGGGCTTGACGCGTTGAATCATGGGTAAGATTCATGACCCGGAAGAACCGGTCCATGCCGAGAAGATCGTCGAAGGGCATGCCGGCCGCCGCGTCCTGATTGCCCATCAGTTCGGCCATGCGGCCACCGGCCATGCGGCGAAGCGTGTCCATGCCGAACAGGCGTTCGCGAGCGTGAATCCAGCCAAGCGCGTACCACAGGTCGTCCGTGTTCTGCGCGTAGATATGAGGAACATGGTGCTCATCCCAGGTGACCTTGACGGGCTGATGAAGTCCGGGAATGGCGTACTGCCCTTCCGTGACCGGCGACGCGGGTTTCGACACATAGCCGATGAATCGCGACGCGGTGCACGATACGGTCAGGACCGGGAGAATCAGGGCTGCGACAAGCAAAAATCCGGTATTCGATCTCATTGGTTCACCTCCAGGCTGGCCGTAATTTAATCCAAATTGACGCAAAGCGGCAGACCCTTTTTGTGAAAAAAGTAACCGCGCGGTTTTTCCGGGAAGGCGAGTTGGTGTTCGCCGCACACGAGATTGCCGGATTATTCCACCGGCGTTTGATTGCCGGTTTATTCCACCGGCGTTTGATTGCCGGTTTATTCCACCGGCGTTTGATCGTAGACTGTCACCCGTCTTGAAAAAGCGAGGTCGCTGACGATATGAAGATCACGTTTACGCCTGCCGAAAGGCACGAGCTTCTTGAAAGATTCATTCGTTACACCAGGATTGACACACAGTCCGACGAGAACTCGACGACCAGTCCGTCGACCGGGAAGCAGAAGGACCTTGCCCGTCTGCTGGTTCAGGAGCTGAAACAGATGGGGCTTTCGGACGCCGCCATGGACGAGTGGGGCTATGTCACGGCAACCATCCCCGCCTCAACGCCCGAACTTGGCGCGAAGGTACCGGTTCTTGGCTATCTGGCGCACGTTGACACGGCGTTCGGCTGCAGCGGCGCCGACGTCAAGGCCCAGGTTCACGAAAACTACGACGGACGCGACCTTGTGCTGCCGGGCAATCCGGACGTGGTGATAACGGTCGCCGAGAATCCTTTGTTGAAGAAGGCGGTCGGCCACACGGTGATCACGACCGACGGAACCACGCTGCTTGGCGCGGATGACAAGGCTGGTATCGCCGAGATCATGACGGCCGCGAAGTGGCTGCTGGATCATCCCGAATTTCAGCACGGCCGCATCCGGATCGGTTTCACGACGGACGAAGAGGTCGGTCGCGGCACCGAGCACTTCGATGTCAAGGCGTTCGCCGCCGATGTCGGATACACGTTCGACGGCTCGGAACTGGGCGAGATCGAGGACGAGACGTTCTGCGCGGACTTCGCCCGCGTGACAATCGCCGGCAAGGACGTTCATCCCGGTTACGCCAAGGACAAGATGATCAACGCCGTGCGCGTCGCGTCACAATTCGTCGGGCAGCTCCCGACCGGTTTCCTGCCGGAGACCACCGAAGGGCGCCAGTCCTACCTGCACCCGTACGACATCCATGGAGACGTGTCCAAGGTCGAGCTGAAGTGCCTGATCAGGGCTTTCACTTGCGAGGATCTGGCCGCGCGCGCAGCCGATCTGGAATCGGCCGCCACCGCCTGCCGGAAGGCGTTCCCAGGCGCGACCATCACGGTCGAGGTGAAGGAACAGTACCGCAATATGGGCATGATCCTGGAAAATCATCCGCTGGTGATGGCCAACCTGAAGAAGGCGGTCGAGGCTCAGGGGATCACTCCGGTCCGCAAGGCCATTCGCGGCGGCACGGACGGCGCCCGCCTTTCGTTCATGGGACTGCCGACGCCCAACGTCTGGGCCGGCGGACAGAACTTCCACAGCCTGCAGGAGTGGGTGTCCCTGGAGTGGATGGTCGCCGCCTCGGAAACGGCGGTCAGGCTGGCGGGTGTCTGGGCCGGAAACGAGTAGTCTTCCAATCTTCTTGCAACATCGGGGGCTTGTGATGAGGAACGCGTTTCTTGCGGCGGCTTCGGCCGTTATTTTCAGTGTGACGGCGGTCGGCTGTTGCGATAAGGACGTGGACAAAACGGCGGGCGTCGAATCGACGGCCGCGGACAAGGCCTCGTCGGCGGCGGACCCACGTGGAGGTCAGATGGTGACTTTTGCCGAGAATCACGGGTTGATTTCGAGTACCGTCGAACAACTGGTTTCGAAACATGGCGAGGCGGTCAGGGAACGGGCGGAACGCGGAGTGCGGCAGGTTGCCGCCTACTGGAACGAGGGCGACGGCTCTGCCGACGAATTCACTGCGTTCTGCGTTGACCAGTTCATCCCCGATGATGAGCATCTGACGCTTCTGCTGGAACGTTTCCGCACGTCCCTGGAGGCAATCGGGGGACATGCGGTCGCCATGACCAGGACCCTGCGCGAGCCTGTCGACCTGGCGACGTACGAGACGCTGCCCGTGGACCTGTTGTTCGCCACCTTGAATCCGTTCGACCATCTTTCCGAGGATTTCTTCACCACAAAGGTGGCCTTCACGGGCCTGCTGAACTTCGGGCTGCTCGACACGACCCAGGCCCGCGACCTGTCCAGGCGCGAGTGGGCCGAAGTGCGCCTTGCCCAGACGTTCGCGCGCCGGGTTCCGGGCGATGTGACGGTCAAGGTCACCAGGGCTTACGCCGAGGCCGACGACTACATCGCCAGATACAACATCCACATGGGCGGCGTGATGAACGAGGACGGCTCGCGTCCGTTCCCGGCCGACCTGAAGCTGATTTCGCACTGGGGGCTTCGCGACCACATCAAGTCCATGTACTCCGACCCGGTTGGAAATCTGGCATCCCAGAAGACCATCCTGCGCGTGATGGATCGCATCGTGAACCAGGAGATCCCGGCCATCGTCATCGACAACCCCGACGTGCTCTGGAACCCCTGGACCAACGTGGTCACCGACAAGGAAGGCAAGACACTGGACAACAGCCGTGAACCTGATGAACGCTACGCCAGGATTCTTCAGGTGTTCAAGGCCGAACGGCTGGTTGACGCGTACTCGCCCCTGTATCCGACCCATATCGACCGCCGCTTCAAGCTGGATCGCGAGATCGCCGAGGATCGCGTGCGCGGCATGCTGGAACTGGTGATCGGCTCGGATACGACGAAGAAGGTCGGCGCCCTGATCAAGGAACGCCTGGGCCGTGACCTTCAGCCCTTCGATATCTGGTACGACGGGTTCAAGAACCGCGCGGCCGTGAACGAGGACGTCCTTACGGCCAAGGTCGCGTCGAAGTACCCGAGTGTGGCGGATTTCAAGGCCGACATGCCGAACACCCTGGGGCTTTTGGGATTCACGCCCGAGAACGCCGCCTACCTGACCGGCCATATCGAGGTCGATCCGGCGCGCGGGGCAGGGCACGCGATGGGGGCCGGCATGCGCACCGACTCGGCCCACCTGCGGACGCGTGTTCCGGAATCCGGAATGGATTACAAGGGTTACAACATCGCCCTGCATGAACTGGGGCACTGCGTGGAACAGGTGTTCTCGTTGAATCGCGTGGACGACACGCTGCTGGACGGCGTCCCGAACACGGCGTTCACCGAGGCTTTCGCGTTCGTGTTCCAGTCCCGCGACCTTGACGTCCTGAACGCCGATGGCGCGACCGGTGGCGGTCTGGTTCAGCCCGACCCGACCGCGGTGGCGATGAAGGCACTGGACGCGTTCTGGTCCCTGGTCGAGATCGGCAGCGTGGGCTTGCTGGACATGCAGGTCTGGCGATGGATGTACGAGCATCCGGACGCCACTCCCGAACAGCTTCGCGTCGCGACCGTCCAGATGGCGAAGGACCTGTGGAACAAGTACTTCGAGCCGGTCTTCGGCATGAAGGATTCGCCGATCCTTGCGATATACAGCCACATGGTCGCCTATGGCCTGTACCTGCCGGACTATTCGATCGGATTCATAATCCAGGCGCAGCTCGAGGATTACATTCGCGGCCGCAACCTGGCGACCGAGATGGAGCGCATGTGCGTCCAGGGCAGGATCAGTCCCGACGTGTGGATGAAGGGAGCCGTCGGTTCCGAACTGTCGCCCGACGCCATGCTGAAATCTGCCGAAGCCGCGCTGCAGAAGGTCGCGGGCACGCCGGAACAGCCCCGGAAATAGCACGTCATTTTCCGGATCACCGCCGTCCGCGGACTATGTTGAATCCCTCTTATCCGTGCTAACATCTTCCAGGTATCAGGGCCGGGGAACACCATCGTGGCGATGATGAGGACCCTCGCGATTCTGTCTGCGACGCTCTCGGCCTTCCTTACGGTCGTCGCCTCGGCTCAATCTCTTCCGACCACGGCGCAGCTCGCGCAGCATCCATCGTCGCCCGATATCGAAGTGAAGGCGCCTCCATCGGTTCTGATTCTGAATTCGTATCACCGCGGCTATGACTGGTCCGACGCCGAGGCAGCGGTGATCGAGGACATATTCGCGTCGCGGCGGCCGGATGCCAGGCTGTTCTTCGAGTCGCTCGACGCCAAACGAATCAAGTGGAACGAACAAAGGGCCAATACGATCGCGGGCGCGCTGGCCCTGAAGTACCATTCCATGCGGTTCGATTTGATTATCGCCCTCGACGACAACGCCTATGACTTCATCCTGCGCTTCCGGGACGGCCTGTTCGGGCAGGTTCCGGTGGTGTTCTGCGGCGTCAATTACTTTGATCCCGCCAGGTTGCAGGGGATTGTCGGCGTCACCGGAGTCGTCCAGCAGATCGACTTCGTCGGCAACATCAGGCTTATCAAGAGGATTCTGCCCGGGGTCTCCACCATCTGGGCCATAACCGACGGCTCCCTGACCGGCAAGGCCTACCGGGCTGCCTTCTCGGGCACTGGTCTGCCGGAAGGGATCAACGTCGAGTTCCTGAACGGCGAGGAGATCGGCTGGCAGGACCTGCTGGCCCGGCTTTCCGCGCTCGACAAGGATTCGGCCGTCCTGAAGCTGATCTGGCTCGAGGACCTCACATCGGGCTACATCGAACCCGACATTGGATACGCGGCCATCGCCAGGGCCAGTTCCGTTCCGGTCTTTCAGGTGACCGAGAGTGGTCTGGGTCAGGGACTGGCCGGCGGACTGCTGGTGACCGGGCACAGTCAGGGCAGGCAGGCGGCAGGCATGGCGCTGGATATCCTTGCCGGTGCCGACCCGGCGACGATGCCGGTCGTCACCGAACCTGAGTGTGAGGTCCGTATCGACTGGAACGCGCTGGCCGAGCGCTGGGGCGTCACGAACTCCGATTATGAGCGCGCGCGCCGCGCCGATGCCGAACAGACCACGCCAACGGTCAGGCTGGAAAAACCCAACTACCGGATATGTCTCGCCAACGATCCTCTTTTCTCACGGTACGACCTGTTGACCAGGGAATTCTCCGGAATGACGGTCGAGTTGTTGAACCTAGTCGCCGCAAAAGCCGGTTTGACCTTTACCTACGTGTACTCCGAACCTTCCAAAACCGTTTCGAACCTGCGTGCCGGAAGGTGTGACGCCGCCATGCCCGAGTTCACCGACCGTTTCGATCGTGAGATGCTGGACATGTCCGAGGTCTCGCTTTTCGCCGACTGGGGCGAGATCTATGTCAGAAGCGGGCAGCCGATTTCGGGTCTGGGTGAATTGAAAGGCCGTTCGATAGCGGTTGTCGGGGATTCGGCGTTTTACAAGCCTTTCCGCGAGCAGGTCGAAGCGATCGGCATGCCGGTCAACCTGTTCTGGGTGGCCTCGTACGAGGCCGCGATCGAGCTTCTGCTGGACGGCGGGGTGGACGCTGCCCTGGTTGGAAGGTTTCACCCGATTTCCCTGCGCAAGGCGTCAAAGCTGGTTCCCACGGGCATCATCATCTATCCGGTCGCTCAAAGGATGGTTGTCGAGCGCGGGTCGAACGCGGATTTCCTGGGTGTCTACGACAACATCCTGTCAGGCATGATTCGCGACGGGGATTCCGATTATCACCGCGTGCTCGGCCGTCACACGTTCAAGCCGGGTGAAAAGTGGATCCCGGGCTGGGCGTGGATCGTGCTTGTCGCGTTCTTCGTCACGCTGATTTTCGCCGTGATAACGCGCAGGCGGGTGTGGCACAAGACACGCGAGCTGCGCGAACGCGAGGCGAAACTGCGCGTCATCCTGGATTCGATCGTGGACGCGGTTGTGGCGGCCGGTCCCGACGGGCGTGTGATCGATCTGAATCCCGCCGCGACCCTGCTTACCGGCTGGGATGACAAGGACGCGGTCGGACAGTGCCTCGCCGAGGTCGTCGATCTGGTTGACCAGGAACAGGATCAGCCGATAACCGGCTGGGTGGAATCCGTGCTGGGCGGCAACCTGGTGCAGTTGTCCAGCGATGCCAGCCCGACCCTGCTTTCCCGCAGGGGAGGCTCATTCAGGATCGAGATCTGCGCCACGCCGATTCGGGACGAGGTCGGCGTGGTCAGCGGTATCGCGGTCGTCTTCCGTGACGTGACCGAAAGCCTGCGCACCGAGGAGATCCGGCGTCAGTCGCAGAAGATGGAGGCGATTGGCCAGCTTGCGGGCGGGATCGCGCACGACTTCAACAACGTGCTGGGCGGGGTGACCGGTATCTCGGAGTTTTTGATCAGCCGCTACCGGGAAGACCCGACCATCGTCAAGTACTGCGGATTCATCGTCGAAAGCGGTCATCGGGCTTCGGTGATGATACGTCGTCTTCTGGACTTCGCGCGCATGGGAAAGGTGGAGTCCGTCGCCGTCTCGGTGAATTCGGTCGTCGGCGCCGCCGTTGAACTGCTCAAGGGCAGCCTTCCCAGGGACATCGAGATCGTTTCGGAACTGCTGGCCAGTCCGGACGTGATAATCGGGGACGGCGCCCAGATTGAAAACATGGTGCTGAACCTGGGGATCAACGCCCGCGACGCGATGCCCGAGGGCGGCCACATCGAGATCCGCACGGCCGTCTGCGAGCCGTTCGAGAGCGAGCGCAGAATAGGGCGTTTCCTGCTGGCACCGGGCCTGTATCTGACGATTTCCGTGGGCGACAGCGGGATCGGGATCGCGCCGGCGGTTCGGGACAAGATATTCGAGCCGTTCTACACGACCAAGCTGAGCGGCATGGGAACCGGGCTCGGGCTGGCGGCGGTCATTGGTATCGTCGAGGAGCATCAGGGTGCGGTTTCTGTTGAAAGCAAGCCGGATGGCGGTACTATCTTCACGGTCTATCTTCCTTTGAGCGAAGCGGAGGTGAATGTGCAGACATCGGAACCCGAGGCCATTCAGACCAACTACCAGGGGGTCGTGCTTGTGATCGACGACGAGCCGATCATCAGGACCATGGCGCAGGTCCTGCTGACCGAATCCGGATTCGACGTGATCACGGCGGTCGACGGTCGGGACGGCCTTGAAACGTACATGAAACGGCGGGACGAGATTGATGTCGTGCTGCTGGACTTCATAATGCCGGTGATGGACGGAATGGCGACTCTGCGCGAGCTGATCGCCTTCGATCCGGACGTCAGGGTCGTCATCGCTTCCGGTTTCACCAACGATCACCGCAAACAGACCCTGCTGGACGCCGGCGCGGTCGACACGGTGAACAAGCCCTTCAGCCAGCAGGAAATCTGCACCGCCCTGATCAACGCCATCAGCCGTTAGTCTTTCGCGACAATAGACGCCAGTGTCCGGTCCATCAGGGCGGACCAGCCCCGGTTCGCGGCCGGGTTGGCAGGACTGGGATGCGGAGCGGTGACGATGTCGATGGAAAGCCCGGTCAGGGCCTCGGCCGCGCGCGTGCTGGAAACGCCGCCAAGACCTATCACCACGCGGGGCCGCAGGTACTCGACAGTGGCCCGAAGGGCTTGGTCGCAGGCCTGATACAGCGGCAGACGCTCGGCCGTCGGCAGCTTGTCCGGCGTCAGGTTGCGTCCGGAATCCTCCATGAAGACCAGCGGGCAGTAGTTGGCGACGAAGAAGCGTTCGAAAAAGGTCGCGGCCGAGCCGAAAGACGTCTGGGCCCAGCCCCAGAGGCGCCTGCCACTGACTTCGGAACGCTCGCAGTCGAAGCCCTGGACGGGGCGTTTCGGATGTTCGATCGGGGGACGTCCGATCGGGGCCGAAATACCCATCCAGTCGCGCACCGCCGAAATCTCGCCGAAGGGCACGCCGGTCTGCGCCATGCCGAAAGGTCCGGGGTTCAGACCGAGAATCAGGATCTCCCGGGGGGCCGCGCCGAACATGCGGCAGTACTCGTCCCACGCCGGCCTGGCGTATTCGAGCGGGTTGTAGACGGTGTGGACCGGGGCCTTGAACGAGAGTCGCGACACGGCGCGCACCAGATCATCGGTGATGCCGGACAGCATGGACTACCCCTGTTTGTCCTCGGCGTCGTTTCGATTGACGACCACGATTCGTTCCTTGCGCGAGGATGTCAGGCGCGAAAGGATGATGAAGGACAGGCCCCGGAACCTGGGCAGCAGAAGAATCAGCCCGGCGACGTCCGTGATGAAGCCTGGAATCAGCAGCAGCACGCCGGATATGACACGCGTGGCGTCGAAATATGACTGCATGGTCGGAAAGGTGGCGAATTTGTCGCGCGTGACGCTTTCCGTCATGAACTTCGGGATGTTCCTGATCAGGATCACCAGCCCAATCACGCTGGTCACGAGCGACGGCACCGCGATCGTAAGCCAGCCGGCCAGATCGTAGAGCGCCGCGAAGATCAGGACCTCGAGCATCGGCACCACGACCGACAGGATGATGATTATCGCGATCACGGGAAGACCTCGTCCGACTTTGGTATTCTATTCCGTAGTCTTGTTTCTGAAAACGTCCCGGTGTCCTGTCCCTGTTGTGGATATTGGACACCCGTCCCAAGGCTCGCGCCGTGGGCTCTGGATGGACGGGCCTCGCTGCGCTCGGGCCTATATCGTTTTGGGGTGCCGGGATCCCAG
>Ga0209201_1000520_pt1 | contig 53035 bp, 38 predicted proteins | sample AD_UKC055_MetaG_FD_184411 | JGI IMG/M metagenome (GOLD analysis project Ga0209201, IMG submission 184411) | Active sludge microbial communities of municipal wastewater-treating anaerobic digesters from USA - AD_UKC055_MetaG (SPAdes) (version 2) | ecosystem: Engineered > Bioreactor > Anaerobic >... | reverse complement strand
GGATTCAAGGTGTTTCCTCCAGTTATCTGGTTATCGGGCGTCTGGACTTGTATTGTCCTTGCGCATATCATAAAGTACATGGGCTCATATCAGGGGCAGCACGGAAGGGATTGTTGAAAACGGAGGAATAGATGATGGACCAGAAAGCGAACCACACGAATGGGCAGCCGACCCGTCGTGCGTTTCTCAAGACAACGGGCGCAGCCGCCGCAGGGATTGCTCTGGCGGGGCAGCGGACCGCCAGCGCGGCCGCCGAGAAGCTTGCTAAGGACGGCGGTCCCAAGGCGGTGACCGTTGATTTCGGCGATGCGGCGAAGTGGCCCTTGTATGGCGAGAAGGAAGAGAAGGCTATCGTCGAGCTTTTGCGGCATCCAAGTTACGATCCTATCAAGAAGCTTGAAGACGAATGGTGCGCACACTTCGGCATGCCGTTCGCCAAGGCCCATTTCAACGGCACGAGCGCGCTGGCTTCGATGTTCTTCGCGCTGAACCTGCCGCCGGGCAGCGAGATCATGGTGCCGAGCTATACGTTCTTTGCCACAATCACGCCGATGCGGCTTTTCGGACTGGTGCCGGTATTCGTGGACATCAATCCCCGCACGCTGAATTTCGATCTCGAGGATGCCAAGAAGCGGATCACTCCGAACACGAAGGCGGTGTTGCCGGTGCATTGGATCGGGTTGCCGGCTGATATGGACCTGATCTGCGAGTGGGCCGATGAGAAGGGGTTGATTGTGCTCGAGGATTCCGCGCACGCTCACTGCGCCAAATTGAAAGACAAGTACGTGGGCACGTGGGGCCGGATGTCCATCTACAGCTATCAGATGAGCAAGCCGCTGCCGGCGATCGAGGGCGGCATGGGCATGTACCAGAACAAAGAAGACTTCGAGCGGGCCACGGCCTTCGGCAATTACGAGATGCCGGGCATCCCCTCTGACAGCCCGGTCTTCAAATACAAAGGGTCGGGATTTGGCCTCAAATTCCGGATGCACCCGCTTGCCGCGGAACTGGCGCGCTGCCAGATGCAAGGTCTCGAGGAGCGCAACGCGGCGGGCGCCAGGCAGATTCGCCGCCTGAACGACGCCCTGACGCAGCTTCCCGGACTGTACGAGCAGTCAAGCGGCCGCAGCGATATGCAGCGCCTGTATTACTCGTGGAACATGCTGTTCATTGACGAGGCCGAGGCGGGCATGTCGCGCGATGCCGCGGTGGAAGCGCTCAAGGCGGAGGGCGTGAATGCGAGCGCGTTAAGCTACACGCTGCAGCACAAACTCCCGTTGTATGCCGAGGATGAATGGTGGCACCACAAACCCGTCATCCCCGAGTTGCCTGGTTCCGACCAGGCGAACGCGACCAGCATCGCGCTGCCGTATTTCACCAAAGAGGTGCCCGAACTCGTCGACCAGTACATCAAGGCGTTCGAAAAAGTGTGGGCGCACCGTGGCGAACTGGCCTGACGGACGCCGGACGAAAGCACGAAGCACCAGTAAACACGATCACACGTGAAGGAGGGGTGATGAAACGTTTTCGGGGGAAAGAAAGCAGAAGCATGTCGAGGCGGACGTTCCTGCGTAACACGGGAGCCGCCGCCGCAGGCGCCACTGTTGGCGGGTGCACAACCCTGGGCTCATCCGCATCCACGGCGGTCCTAAGCAGGGAAGCGCTGGCAATGGACGGCGGAGCCGCATCGGTAACCGTCCCCAAGGAGACGATTGCCGCCGCCACCAAATGGCCGCGCTTTGGCGAGACCGAGAAACAGGCGGTCTGGGAGGTCCTCGATCTTTCAGCGAGCACGGTGTACCGCGACCTGCCTGTTCTCGAACAGGAATGGCGAGAATATCACGATGTTCCGTACGCAAAGGCGCACTACAACGGGACAAGTACGCTTACATCGATGTTCTTCGCGCTCAATCTGCCTCCCGGAAGCGAGATTATGGTGCCGTCGTACACCTTCTTCGCCACTATCCTTCCCATGCGGTTCTTCGATTACGTGCCCATCTTCATCGATATTGATCCGCGTACCGCATGTTTCGATCTTGAGGATGCCGCCAAGAAGCTCACGCCAAACACCAAAGCCATGGTCCCGATGCATTCGTGGGGGCTTCCCTGCAATATGGACCAGATCTGCGCGTTTGCGAAGGAGCATGGGCTGATTGTCTGCGAAGACGCCGCGCATGCCCACGGTGCGTCGCTTCAGGGCAAGAAGATGGGCGCGTGGGGGGATATGGCCATTTTCAGTTTTCAGGCGACCAAAGTACTTCCGGCCATCGAAGGGGGAATGGGCAATTACCAGACCCAGGAGTATTACGAACGCGCGGCGGCCTTCGGCCACTATGAAGACCCGCCGAAGTTCCCTGAGAATAGCCCATACCGCAAGTACAACGGGACCGGTTTCGGGCAGAAGTACCGCATTCACCCGATTGCCGCCGTGCTGGCGCGCAAACAGCTCGCCGTGCTGGACGAACGCAACGCGGCGGTGCGTGCCCGGGTGCGCGCGTTGAACGGCCGGATTACCCAGCTTGCCGGATTGAGCGAGCCGTATTGCCGGGACGATATGGAACGTGTGTATTATTCCGTGAATATGCTTTTCCTGGACGAAGCGAAGGCCGGGTTTACGCGAGAACAGGTTCTGAAGGCGCTTCGGGCCGAAGGTGTGAGCGCGTCGTCGGGCGCCTATCCCGAGCAGCATAAGTTCAATATATACTCGGAAGAGCAATGGTGGCACCACAAGCCGGACGTGCCCAAGTCGCTCCCCGGGTGTGAGCAAGTGAACCGCTCGTGCATCTATTTACCGTTGTTTTACGAGGATTTGCCTGAGGTAACGGAGCAATATGTCCGCGCGTTCGAAAAAGTGTGGGCGCACCGTAAGGAAATCGGCAAAGCATAGGGTTGGTCCTGAATGACTGGGAGGAGTCCGATCAATGCGTAAGAGGGGAGCAGTCTGTTTATTCGCGGTGTTGATCCTGACCGGGCTGACGCTGGCTTGCGCGAGAACGCCGTTGCATGCCGCCGCTGAGCAGAAGCCGTCTGAGGCGCTTACGAACCGCTTGGCGTGCCGGCTGGCGAACTACGGGAAATACCAGGATGCAGCCCTGTCTCATCTGCACAATCTTGGCGTGCGGTACGTGTTTATGAACGTGCCTGCCCCCGCGGATGCCGAGACGGAGATGGCGCGTCTGGCAGAGCATGGCCTGAAACCCCTGGTCATGCGCGGCAGCACCGACCTTTCGAAGGATGCGAGCGTGGAAGAGCTCGGACAGCAACTTGCCGTATGCGAGAAGATGGGCGTGAAATACATGTTTCTTTCGGCAAAACGCAACGATGCGCCCAAAGAAGCCGTGTTCGACCGGCTGCGGCGCGCGGGCGATATCGCGGCCCAGCACGGCGTCACCATCGCGCTCGAAACCCATCCCGACCTCGGGACCAACGGCGACGTGCACCTCGAAACCATGAAGGCCATTAATCATCCCAACATACGGGTCAATTTCGACACCGCCAACATCACCTACTACAACAAGAATACCGACGCGGTAACCGAATTGAAGAAGATCATCGACTATGTCGCCACGGTCGAGATCAAAGACCATTCGGGGGAGTTCGAGACCTGGAACTTCCCTGCTGTGGGCCAGGGTGTCGTAGACGTGCCTGGAGTGCTCAACGTGCTTCGCGAGCACACGTATGCGGGGCCGGTTACGCTTGAATTCGAGGGGATCAAAGGGGTCGAGCTGAGCGAGCTCGAGACCAAGCTGGCAATCGCCGAGTCGATCGCGTATATCCGGTCGCTCGGCTGTTTCGAGTAGGCGCCGCCGAAGCTCGGCCCGCCCGTTTTGCATGTCCAGGCGCGGCAGCCTTGGGATCGGAAGACCGCCGCGTTTCAGCCAGCGGCAAGGAGAACAACTTCGATGAATGAACCGACACAGGGCACCCTCCAACTCCCCGATTACTTCATGATCGGCGGGTATTTCATCCTCATGCTTGCCATTGGCGCATACTTCTACCGGTATATGCGGCGGATGAAGGATTATTTCAGCGGGAGCAACACCGTCCCCTGGTGGCTGAGCGGCATCTCATTCTACATGACCAGTTTCAGTGTTTCCGCGTTCGTCTTTTATCCGTCGATCTGCTACCGGTACGGATGGGTGGGAGTAACGCTCCTCTGGGTGGCGGTTCCTGCCACGCTGTTCAGCGTGGTGTTTTTCGCGAAACGCTGGCGCCGCGCGCGCATCGACAGCCCCGTCGAATATCTCGAAACGCGCTATAATGCCTTTCTGCGCCAGGTGTTCGCGTGGCAGGGTATTCCGGTGAAAATGATAGACGACGGGATCAAGCTGTTCGCCACGGGAACATTTATTTCGATCTGCACGGGCATCAACATCAAATACAGCATTTTCGGCGCAGGCGGGATCATGCTGATCTACACGTTCATGGGCGGACTTTGGGCGGTGATGGTGACCGATTTCATCCAGTTCGTGGTGCTGACCGTCGGCTTACTGGTCATTTTTCCGCTGTCGATTCAGCGCGCGGGAGGGTTTGCCCAGATATTCAACAACTCTCCCGAGGGCTTCTTCAATATGACTGCTCCCGAATACGGCTGGACCTACGTGATCCCGCTGATCATGCTTTACAGTCTGGCCTGGAGCAGCATCAACTGGGCGCTCATCCAGCGGTATTATTGTGTGCCTAAGGAGCGGGACGCCCTGAAAGTGGGATGGGCGGTTATAGCGCTGTATATCATCGGACCGCCGCTTATGTTTTCTCCCGCGATCGCTGCGCGGCAGTTTATACCTGAGCTGCAAGACGCTGGCACCATCTACCCGCTATTGTGCACCCAATTACTTCCCGCCGGGATGCTGGGACTGGCCATCGCGGCGATGTTCGCGGCCACCATGTCCACCTTGAGCGGCGACTACAACGTTTGCGCCAGCGTGCTCACGAACGACGTGTACCGCCGTCTGATCCGGCCGTCCGCCTCGCAGAAGGAACTCGTGACCGTAGGCCGTTTGATGACGCTTCTTGTCGGATTGGTTGCCCTTGGCACGGCGATGATTCTGGCTCGCTGGAAGGCGGAAAGCATGTTCCGCGTAATGGTGACGCTGTTCGGGGTCGCTACCGCGCCGGTGGCGGTTCCAATGCTCCTGGGGCTGTTGTCGCGCCGGTATACGGGCAGGAGCGCCATCCTGGGGTTCCTGTGCGGCACCGCGGTGGGCCTTCTGCTGTTTGCTTTGTCATTCCGGGAAGAGGCCCTGACGTTCGCTGGCATTACCTGGCAGCCGGACAAGGGGGCCATTTTTCTCGGCAGCTTTGAAGTCAAGCTCGAGATCGCCATGTTCTTGAGTACCGCCCTGTTTACCTACGTGGTGATGGAGCTGGCAAGCCTGCTGGCGCCCGCCACTGCCAGCGAACTCGCGCGGGCAGGCGCTCTCCTTGAACGCCTCGAGACTCCCATCGGAGACCTTCCTGAGGATATAGAGCCGGAAACCGGTTCCGGCGTCGTCATGTCGCCGTTCCGCGTCGCGGGAGTATGCGTTGTTATAATCGGCGTGATGATGCTGGTCCTGATCCCATGGATGAACAGCCCCATGGCGCGATTCCTCGACATTCTGTTGGGATTGGCCCTGTTGGTGGTCGGAGCGCTTATGTCGTGGGGAAGCAAGCGGAGCGCCACCACTCAACCATTATGAGGCATGGGCGGGGCCTTGCCCTCAACGGTGCGCCAAGACCCGGGGGGCCGTGTTGAACGACACATCGCCGGCACGGCGTCAACGTGACACCGTCGGCGGTTCTGCTGCATACTGCGGGGCCGAGAGGGGTTTCCTGTCGACATAAGCCAGTGCATATGGAAAAAGAACGGCTGGACATACTGGTGCAGCGGCTCGCGGGCGTGTCGCGCTCGAAGGCCAGAGGGTTGATTCAGACCGGTCACGTCTACGCCCCGGACGGCCGAAAACTCGATAAACCGGGTGTGCGGCTGGAGGCGGATACCCCGCTCGAAATCCGCGAAGAGGCGCGTTTTGTGAGCCGCGGCGGCGACAAGCTCGAGGCGGCATTCCAGGCGTTCGAATTCGACGTGTCCGGGCGCGTCGCGATCGACGTGGGCGCGTCCACGGGCGGGTTTACGGATTGCCTTCTGCAGCACGGGGCGGCGTATGTGTATGCCGTTGATGTGGGTTATGGCCAATTGGCATGGCGGCTCCGGCAAGACCCCCGGGTCTGCGTTATGGAGCGTACGAACATCCGAAACCTGGTTCCAGAGGCGTTAGAAAGACGTCCGGACGTATTCACGGCCGATTGTTCTTTCATCTCGCTGCGTTTGGTGTTGCCGGTGCTCAAAACCCTGCTGAAGACGCCGGCCGAAGGGGTGGTTCTGGTCAAGCCCCAGTTTGAGGCGGGCAAAGAACTCGTCGGGAAGGGCGGGGTCGTCCGCGATGAAGAGGTGCGCGACCGGGTCGTAAAGGACGTCATCGAGGCCGCTATCACGCTGGGGTTCGAGTCGCGCGGCCTGACGCCTTCTCCGTTGAAAGGTCCCAAAGGCAACCAGGAATTTCTGGCGCACTTGACGCTTCCGGCGTTAGAATAGGCCTCCAATCAGCGGGAGCGAGCCAAGGTCACCATGCTTGAGAGCCTGCACATACAGAACTACGCGTTGATCGACGATATCGAGCTGGAGTTCGGCGCCGGATTCAATGTCCTGACAGGCGAGACCGGCGCCGGCAAGTCCATCATCGTCGGCGCGTTAAACCTCGTGCTTGGCGCACGGGCGTCCTCGGAAGGCGTGCGTGACGGGGCAGACAGGGCGCGCGTAGACGCCGTGTTCCGCATCGATAAGCCGTCGCGCGACTTGGCAAAGGTCTTGGAAGAATCTGATATCGTCTTCGAAGACGGCGTGTTGATACTCTCGCGCGTGGTGGCGCTGGACGGACGCAGCCGCGCATATGCGGGAGGGGCGCCCGTGCCGTTGGCGGTACTGGCCGCGGTCGGCGATGAGCTGGTCGACCTGCATGGCCAGCATGAGCATCAATCCCTGCTGAAGCCGGCCCGCCAACTCGACCTGCTGGACGGATACGCCGGCATGGAACAGAACGCGAAAGCCGTCTCAGAGGCCGTTGCGTCATTTCGGCGCGTTGAACGGCAGCTTGCCGAGTTCGAGGCCGGCGACCGGGAACGCGCCCGGCGCGTCGAGTTCCTGCAGCATGAGGTGCGCGAGATTGAGAAGGCGAACCTGCGCGCGGGCGAGGAAGAGGAGATCCGGGAACGCCGAAACCTCCTGACCAACGCCGAGCGCATCTTTGAACTGAGTTCGCGGGCATACAGCGCCCTATACGAAAGTGATGAGGGCGCGGTTGTAGACACCCTCGATGCGGCGTCGGGCAACGTCGGGGAGCTTGCCGCGATCAACGACCGGTTCAAGACCCTTGTTGACCAACTGGCCGATGCACGCGGCAAGATAGAAGAAGTTGCCGCCGAGTTACGCGAATTTACCACCGAGATCGAGTTTGATCCCCAGGAACTCGATGAGCTCAACGCGCGTTTAACTCTCATCAGTTCGCTGAAACGCAAGTACGGGGAATCGGTCGAGGCAATCCTGGCCTACCTGGACCGTGCCAGGGCGGAGGTCATCTCGTACGAGAAACGCGACGAGCGCCTCATTCAACTGAAGAAGGAACGGGAGGTAATGAGCAAGGAGGCCCACCGGCTGGCCGAGGCCCTGTCGGAGCAGCGGAAAAAGGCCGCCCGGACCCTCGACAAACAGATTACCGCCACGCTTGCCGAGCTCGGAATGAAGGGGGGACGTTTTGAAACGCAATTCGAGCGGGTGGACCTCTGCGGCACGGGGCTGGACCGGGTCGAGTTCCTTCTGGCGGCCAATCCCGGCGAATCGTTGAAGGGACTGCGGCAGGTTGCGTCGGGCGGGGAAATCTCGCGTGTGATGCTGGCGCTCAAGAGCGTATTTGCGGAAGCCGACACGATCCCCACCCTGATATTCGACGAGATTGACGCAGGCGTTGGGGGGGCTGTAGCGACCAAGGTCGCGGCGAAACTCAGCGGCCTTGCCGCGTCGCATCAGACCGTCTGTATATCCCATTTGCCCCAGATTGCCGCTGCGGCCGACACCCATTTCCGCGTGGCCAAGGAAACGCAGAAGAAGCGTACCGTCACCTCGGTCGCGTGCATTGCCGGCGATGACCGGGTGCGGGAATTGGCGAGGCTGCTGGACGGATCGGTCTCGGACGTGAGCATCGAGCACGCGCGGAGCCTCTTGGCCCGCCAGACGGCATAGAGCTCATTTCCTTGCGGCCAGAGCGTGCAGGGCTCTATGAATCGCACTCAGATGAAAACGCATGAGGGCCGCGCGCTCCGACAAGTCCCGGTAGATTCCGAGCGTAGTTTCCGCGAGTTGCATGGGATCGGCGCCTTCGAGATTGTCCCGTTGAAACCGCGCTATCGTAATGAGCGGGCGGCAGCCTTCGTGGAGTTCGGCGAAGAGGCGCGTGTCTTCGTCGAGCCGCATCAGTTCACCCACGATTTCCTTCGCAACCGTTATGCTCTTGCCCTTCCGCAGACACGCCTCCAATTCCCGGGTCTTTTTGATGCCTTTGACGGCGAGCTGTTCGAGCTGCAGGAAGACCCCGTCCCAATGGCTGCGCCAGGAGTCGACGGTCTCGAGATTCGATGCGTCAAAACATGTGGCCGCCTGTTGAATGCTCTCAAGAAGGGTGTCAGCAGCAACGGCCGGGCACAGATGAGCAAGCCATGTGTTGCGGTACGCCATGCGGATAAGGTCGATCTCGGTCATCGGACGGCGGATGAGCGGATACCATTCGAGAAAGCCGTCCGGCGCAAAACGTGATTGGAACACCTCGAGTCCGGTCCAATCAGAGGTCGCAGCAAGCATCTGAAGGGCTTTGCCGCGGTCTGTCGCGAGGACGAGGTCGAGCAGGCCCGAAACTTGTGCCGGCTGGATGGCCCCGCGATCCTCTCGGGCCGCATCCGCCCGGTCCATAGGCGCGAGATAGTCTTTGCGCTGTTCGACGGCAACATGACCTTCGCCGTAAGGCCCGGTCTCCCTGAAATGGACGTATCCAACAGACAACAAGAGGATGGGACAGCCCACGGCCGCCGCGATGTGCATGGTTCCGGTATCGTTGGTGACGAGCAAGCGGGCGCGCTCCAGGATAGCCGCGACTTGGTGAATGGTTGTTTTGCCGAACAAGTGCGCGGCGATTCCCGGCGCATGCCTTTCGAAAGCCTCGCCCAGAGGGGCCTCGGCTTCAACTCCCAGCAAGCAGATTCTTGCATGCCGGTCATTAACGAGACGGCGCGCCAACTCGGCGAAATGCGCGGCGGGCCAACGCTTGGGTTCGTCGCTTGCGCCCAGTTGCACGCAGACGAGGGATTCGTCCTGGCCGATCCCGTGTTGTGCGAGGATATCGCGTGCCTCGCGCCGGTCGTCATCGGTGACGGCAAGATTGAGGCCGGCTACGGGGGGCGCATCGTTCATGAGATTGCGAAAGACGTCGCTGATGTTGATGTCGCTGTACACGCGCTGGTACACGCTCGTGAAGAAATAGTTCGTCCAGCGGCCGCGAAGCAGAAATTGCCAGTCGTCGCTCAGATGCGCGCCAACGCTCTCCCCGGCACGGACCATTTTGAACAACATGGCGGAAGCGATGCTGTGAGTGCAGTTATAGATCACGTCGAATTTGCGCGCGTTCAGATTGTTCACCAGAGCTTCGGCGGTACGGTACGCGCGGAGAAGGCGTTCGGAATCGCCGCTGCGCAAATCGAGGAACATGGAGTCTTCTTCGTAAGGGATGACGTCGTTGATATCCGGGTTGCGTTCGGCGATGCCGCGCGCCATGGGGCGCACCATCGCGGTGATGCGGGCATCCGGGTAACGCATTCGCAACGCGCGCGTGAGGGATGATGTTTGCAGCATGTCGCCCATTCGGGTCATCTGGGCCACCAGAATCCGCATGCCGTCACTCCAATCCCCGCTGTTCCAGCAACGCCTCGTTGGACACACGCAACTCGCGCAGATAGGCGAACAGCGCTTCAACGCGCGTGTGCGGCTTGAGCCCTTGGGGCAGGTGCTGATTGACCGTATCCTGCTCAAAAACGGCGTCCGGCGGAAGAGTATCGAGAAATGCCGCAAGCTCGGCGTCCGCGGAGCAGCGTTGCCTCATTTCGGCGGCCGTCCGATGAACGCGAATGCCCTTGCGGAGGATGCGGGCGCCATGAGCCTTCAAGAGCAGTTCAAGCATTTGCGCGGCCCGCTGCTCATAGGTGTGGTCACGGAGGGCCCGTTCGCGTGCGGCGGCTGCGATTTGCCCGCGTTCTTCAGGATGGGCGAGGTAATAGTCGACCTTTTCGCGTAATTCCTTCAGCGAAGCATACACAGGCAGCTCGGTACCGAAATTGAAGCATGCATCGAGCCCTTTGCACGGATCACAAAGCTGAAACCCTCCGCAGGCGGCGATCTCGAACACCCGTGGATTGATGGCGTCGCAATTCGGGTCCACTCCCGGATGGCTGGTGCTGGAGTGAAGGTTCAGGTTGATCTTCGAGCCCGCTACGATTCTTGCGAACAACTCGGAGGTGAAGCGCTCGCCGGGACGCTGTATCGCGGCGCGGAGGGACGGATGGGTCCAGTTTACCCCCCAGATCTTCAGCACATAGTCGGTCAGACCGGCCAGAAACTGGTTGCGGTTCATGTAGCCCGCGCCCGCAAACGAGATGTCGCAAGTGAACTCTTCCCGCTCCTTATCGTTCAAGACGATAGGCCGGTGGCTCGCCGGGTCACAGCCGGTGAGAACGCACGCGGCGTGCTGACAGCCCGCCTGGCGCAATTGTTCCTCGAACGGGCCGGGTTGTATGTGAAAGAAATAGTCGTAGAGCGGGGCGATCTCCCGCCAATAGGGGAGATGCCGCCAGTTCTCGATGTACCAGAACGCCGTAACAATCCCTTCGCGAGCCAGGCGGAGCGGAAACTGCGGCGATACGGGCGCCTGGGCCATCACAATGCAGATGTCGGGCGCAAATTCCATTACGCGGGCATAGGACCATTCGCCAAGAAAATGGGTCAGGAGGCCCCCAAGCTGAGTCGAGGCTTTCCGGGACTTGACGGAATGGGCCATCTCGTCGTAGACGTTCCACCCCCGGCTGTTATCGACATGGCGGGTCTGATGCCCGAGCATTCGAAACGCGCGGACCAGGTATTCCGTGATGGGAAGCGAGCCCCCGAACATGGGCCCGACCACGGCTATTCGGAGCCGCTGCCCGCGCAGGGCTGCTCCGGAAGCATGCGAGGCCATCGCCTCAGCGAATTGCGGGTGTATCTGGGCTGTCGGCGGGTGCACCAGAACCTGGGGTGTTGCCCCGGCGAACTTCTGGAACGGGGGGGAGTCCGCAATTGCGTCCGGGTCCCCAACCCCGAGAAGCACCTCTGAATCGCGCAGTAGACCTTGCACCGCCAGCGAGGCCACGGCCCGGTCCGGCTCAACTGCGGCGACCCGGTATCCCCGGGTGAGCAGTTCGACGATGTGATAGCCCAAACCAACGCCTACAACCAGGACCGGACGGGCAGGGTCGAGGTTGGCGGAATCGACCAGGCGTTTCGCTTCGTCGCGGGGTTTGTAGCGGCTGTGCAGGCAGACCTCGCCAACCCGCACGGTCGGCTCGCCTCCGCGTCCCTCCTCCAGATGCAGTTCCGGCGGAGCAGTGACCTCGGCTAGTTCGGCTGCCCATTCTCGCGCGGGTTTCATCATTACTCTGATACCGTTGGCTTTCCTGGCGCTTAAGTTCCCGGCATTTCTTCAAGCAGTCGGCGCACATCATTGTTCGCCGGCTCAAATATAAGCAGGGTCTCGAGCCGCTCCCGAGCTTCCTCGCGTTTACCCAAACGCATCAATACGCGCGCGAAACGTATCGTCATCGCCGTGTTCCCAGGATAGAAGTCAACGAACCGGCGAAGAACCGGCTCGACCCCTTGCGGTTTTTCCATGGTCTCTCCCAGATTGACGAATTGTTCCATGAGAGCGGCATTGTCAAAATGAAGTTCGAGCGAAGCGCGCAGCCGCTCGAAAGCGCCTTCCGGGTTTCCGCCCGCCAGCAGGGCGAGTCCCCACGCGCCCAGGGCGCGGTAATCCGCCGGGTCGGCTGTCACGGCTTGCTCGAGGCAGGGCAGCGCTTCGTCATTACGGTTCATGGCAACGAGCAGCACGCCCAATTGGCCGAGGATGTCGTTTCGGCCTGGAGCGAGGGCGTGGGCCTCGCGCAACGCCGCTTCAGCCGCGTCAAGCCGCCCCATCCGGCCGAGGGCCTGTCCCATGACGAATTTGCGCTCGCCTTCATCGGCATGGTCCGCGGAAGCGGCAATTCCGTAGGCCTGCTCGTAACGGTTTTCGGACATCGCCGCCCGGGCGCGGTCCAGAGGCCCGGATGCCGATTTCCGCGCGGCTACGAGATATTGATACACGAGAAAATCCTGATATTCGGCGTCGTCCAGCGGGCCAACGGTCAATCTGCCGAGGGTGATCCCCCCGTCCGTGTTTCGGGGGAGCTGAGCGGGCTGGAGCATCGAGAGCGGAGCCATCTGTATCACATCGTAGCCTGCTTCCTGAAAAAGATGCTGCATCTCGACGGCCGTGAAGAACCGGAGATGGGTGCGGTCCAGGATGCCCGCGTCTTCGTACTTCCAGCGGCCTTCGGCGAGCATCTGCACCACTTGGCAGAAGCGCGCATTGGGAATGCTGGCGATTGCCAGCCCGCCCGGCGCAAGGAACGGGGCGATTCGGCGAAGAACCTTCGCGGGGTCGGCCAGATGCTCGAGAACATCGCCAAACGTCACACAGTCAAAGTGTTCCGGCTCGAAGGGCAATTCCATCCGTTCAATATCGCCGCAGAGGACGCCGTCGAGCGCTTCTCTGGCAATGGCGCAGGCACGCTCTTCGATCTCGATGCCAATAACCTCGCCGGCGCCGCGCTCCTTGAGAGATCGCCCGAAGGCGCCTGCTCCGCATCCGATATCCAGGATGCGTTTGGCACTTCGCGGGACGTGCACGGCCAGTTCAGCACGCGGAGAGCAATAGTACCCCCCGTAATGGTAGCGGGACTCGCCGCTCAAACCTCCCAGCAGGCCGGCGGCCTCAAAGACACAACCGAGCAACTGTTCCATACGTTGCTCGTACGTGTGGTGGTTGAGCACAAACTCCTGCCCTTGTTGCGCAATCCGCTCACGGGCCGCGCCGTCGTGCAGGTAATGCTCGATAAGCTCGCACAACTCATTCTCGCTGTGATACAGGACAAAATGGGTCCCCTCCTCAAAAAGGTCCACGAGGCCTTCGGCACTGTCCGTAATGAGCAATGCCCCGGATGCCATGGCCTCGAATACCCGCATGTTGAGGTCGTTCTGGACGGCCGCGTTGATCACGATTTTCGATTGGGCATACGTTCTGGCCATGTCGGCGGGCCACTGCTGGCCTGTCACATGGTTCGGAAACCGCTCGCGTACGCGAGCAAGGAGTCTGCGGCGCCGCTCGTGCGGGTCATCCTGAACGCGGCCTATATAGCCGACATCATGACGGCGTTCCAGGCTGCCTACGTCGTGCAGCTCGGGCGAACACGCCAGCGGCAGCCAGTAGACGTTCGCGATGCCCGCATCTTGAAACAGCGGCACTTGGGCTTTTTGCGCCAGAAACACGAAATCGAAGTGCCGGGCGATCTCAATACGGATTTGGGGCGCCAGGTGCGTATCAATGAGGTAACAAGCCTTCGGCATTGCCAGCCGTTGAATGTCGGGCGCGATCTGTTTGGGCCCGGAATCGACCCAAAGATACAGATGAGGGCTGAAGCCTTTGGGCAAGGCTTCGAGAATGTCTTTGTAGCTCGTATTCAAGCTGGCTTCAATGTCGTGCGGCGGGTAATCAGGGGCATCCGGGGGAAACCCCCAGCGTGTCAAGAGTGCCTCCGGACACCGGAAGCCCGCTGTCACCACATGGTGACGTTTTCGCAGCGCTTGCTCGAAGTATCTCCCCGTTGTAACCGGCGAGGCCATGTAGTGAAGGAGGATCTCAGTTGCCGGCAGCGGGTTTGCGGGAACGGCGGGCGTCACAACGCGTTTTTGCGTCTTTGTGGGCCGGCGCGGACTGCGCTCCGCCGCGGACAGGATCGTTTCGCGCCATTTCTCCACGAAGGATTCGAGCGGGAACGCGCGCGCGACGGTTTCCCGGGCGCGCGCCCCAATCTCCCGGGCGAGGCTGATGTCCTCCAGCAGGCGTTTGACGTGTTCTCGCAGCACCACGGGCTCGTACGACAAAAGACCGTCGACGCCGTCAGTTAGCGGCGAGGTCGGGTTGGCAAGGGAAACGACGGGCATGCCGGTGGCCATCGCCTCGAGCAGGGCGAGGTTGTAGCCGTCTTCGTATTCTTCGCGCGTTACGTGCAGGTAGCAGCGATGCGTGCGGTATATGGCGCGTAACTCGTCGAAGGATTCCGCCGGTTGCGACTCGGGGATATCGGGGTTATCCCCGACGATACGGTTGGCGAACCCCGCGCAGACCTGTTCCTGGAAGTCCACGTCGAACATGCGGTTGCGCATCCGCATGCAGTTGCCAACGCGAATCACGGCCGGTATCTCCCCCGTGTACCCGCCGTATTCTTCGACATCTATCCCTGGACGGATGACCCGGCCGGGGAGCCCGTAATCATCGCGTTTGGTCTCCGAGATGAACACAAACTCCGCGAATTCGCGAAGCGTTTCAATGAGCCGCTGAAAGGTTTCGTGTTGAGCGGGACTATTCTGGATCGTCGTTTCGAGGAAGCTGCGCCGGTTATGGCAAACCAGGATGAGCGGGGTGCGGGTCTCCACGACTTGTTTGCAGATATTGGCGGCGTTGGTTTCATTCTGAGCGATGACGGCATCGAACCGGCCCTGCGCCAGTTCCCGGCGCCATGCTCTTTCTTCGAGGAAGGTGAAGGATGGCGGGATAGGGCGGTAACGCGTGTACCATTTCCGGGCGAGCGGCCGCCGATCGTATTCGCCGACGACGAAGGGCATTCCCGTTCGCGCCATGAGGCACAAGTAGGGTTCGTGAAAGTTGAACGTTAGAATCCGCGGCGCGACCATGCTCACCCCGCCTGCCGCTCGGCCTCTTTCTTCAACAAGGCGACGATCGTCCTCTCTTTTTCGGCGCGGGGCGCCAGCTCATACTCGAGGAGGTCTCCAAGGAGCACCAGATCGCGTGATCTCAAGGCCTGGCTGGCCTCCATCAGGTATCCGTTGAGGTCGTCGTGAAACCCTCGAACCGTCTGGTCGTCAAGATTCAGGCCCTCGAGCGAGAGTTCCATCGCGTTGGCGATCATCAATTCCCGTTCTTTGATGGTGCTCCAAATCGCCGCGAGCCGCTCGAAAGGTTCGTAGCCCGCGTCTGGCGATTCGCTTTGAAAAACTCTTGCCAGTTCATGGCATGCCACGGGAAGTTCAGGCAGTGAACGGTCGATTTCAGAGAGGGATTCCTGCACTAGTTTCTGGGTGTTCTCCGAGGTGATGACAAGGCGTTGAACCGAACTGAGAGGCTTGCTCTTCATGGAATCGACAAGTGCTTCGGCGCTGACGGCATCGTCATTCAATCGCACCGACATGATGGAACGGCCTTGAGCGTGAAGCTTCTGTCCAATGGCAACGACCAGGTCAAAAACGTTGCCGGGCCAGTCACCGGCCGGGGGTTGCGCGGCTCCGTCCACTATGACTTCCATGTGCCATCCTCCCCGGCGGTTATCGTGAAATAAGGTTAGAAATGCCGTCGATTTTCGCCGCGGAAGCGGCTTGGGCGTTTTCGGCCTGAATGGCTTGGTAGATTTCGCGCCGGTGCACCGCCACGGACTTGGGGGCCACAATGCCCAGTTTCACCTGGCTTTCTTTCAAATCGAGGACTTTGACCTCAATGTCGTCTCCGATCATGATGCTTTCGTCCTCTTTACGGGTTAGAACGAGCATTAGATGCCTCCCGGGCCTGTCCCTGGCCCTGCTGGGGTTGCGCGAGGAAGAACTGGATGGGGTAGTCGCTGTGGTCAAGCAGCGCCTGTTTTGCGAGCCGCAACTTGGGATTGACGAGCACAGGCGCCCGGAGATTGGTGCGCACCTTCATTTTATCCTCGGGGACGACCACCAAGGTATAGACATCGAGTTCATCCACGGAAGTGACGGCCAGTTCGCTCAGTTCCGCGGGCCGTATGCCGATCGCGTAGTCGGGGACTACCACGGACGGATCCATGACTATGAACGCAAGTTCGCCTGCGTCTGTAGATTGCAGCCATTTGAGGTAGCTGCTTGGTCCGGGCAACAGAACGAAGCGGCGGTAGTCCTGAAAGCCCAGAATGGGCTGGGTAAACGTGATGATGTCATTAGGGTCGACATCTATCGACCCGAATCGCGACGTTTCTAACTGCATGGTGGCACCCCAGCTTCCCTTTGCCGTTTCCCGCGCGCATCGTACGCAGCCCCGCACGCCCAAGGCCGCGCCATCATGGTATTTCCCCACGGGCAGACCGCCGCGTGCCGCTATTTGCGGCATTTGGCAGCGTGTTTTACGCATACTCGATCACAATTCAGTATGCACGAAACCCCATATGTGCCGCAAGGGCACGTCGGGGCGCGCCCGGCGTGAAGTGCGAGAATCCTGCGCTTCAACAGTTACTTTTCGGTTATTGGCTGTGGCGTGGATAGCCGTTTGCGCCCGCATACCAGAGACACCCCTCGCCCAGAATGGCTTCGACCTCGCGCTGAAGCTGCGCGGACGGCGAAACCACGCACGAGGGCGTGGCATGAACGGTTATCTCGTCATGGTTTGGCGTGACGCAATGCAGGTATACATCGCAATGGCCCGGCTGGGCATCAAGGATCTCCGCAAGCCGTGTCAGCAGAGCCTCGTCAAGACCCACCGTATTGAGCCGGATGTGCACGGTCTGCGTAAAACGGTTCTCGGTCTCGTCTATAGGGACGATATCTTCGGCCAGCAGGGTCGGTTCGTCGTTTCGATAGTTCACTTTTGCCTTGACCATGACGATCATGTCCGGCACGAGCAGTTCCGCCTTCGCCTCGTAAAGGTCCGAGAAGACAACCATCTCACAGGGACTCTCGAGGGTTTCCAGAGTCACGAAGGCCATCTTCCGGCCACGCTGTGTCAAGTGCGTTTTGACATTTGAGATGAGCCCTCCAAGACACACTTCCTGCCCTTCGGCAAGGGAAGACAGGTCGGCGGCGCTTACCGTCGAATAGCGTTCCAGCAAGGCGGCATGCCGGGCGAGCGGATGGCTGCTTACATACAAGCCCAGCATCTCTTTCTCGAGTGCAAGCAGATGGTTCTCCGGCCATTCCTCGAGCTCGGGTTTTTGCCGGGTGATGGGTTCAGCGTTATCGCCGGCCATGAGTTCGAGGAGAGAAGTCTGCCCGGAAGCGCGTTCGCGCTGGCTTATCTGTCCTTCGCTCAGGGCTGCTTCGAGAACTTCCTCGACCTGCCTCCGGTTCCAGCCGGTGCTTTCGAAAGCGCCGGCGCGGTTGAGGCTTTCAATGATGCGCCGGTTCAGCACGCGGGAATCCAGGCGCGCACAGAAATCGAAGATGTCTTTATAGGGTCCCTGCTCTTCACGCTCGCGTTGAATCGCCTCGACGGGATCGCGCCCAATGTTCTTGACGGTTCCCATGCCGAAGCGGATGGCGCTGCCTTCCACATGGAAACCATAACCGCTGTAGTTGACGTCCGGGGGCAGAATCTCGATGCCCATTCGGCGGCATTCCTCGACGTACTGGGCCACCTTTTCAAGGTTTCCGGACTCACTGGTGAGCAAGGCCGCCATGAACTCGACGGGGTAGTTGGCTTTCAGGAACGCCGTCTGGTAGGCAACGAACGCGTACGCCATGCTGTGGGATTTGTTGAACCCGTAGCCCGCAAACTGTTCGATCTTCTGGAACAGGGTATCAGCCGTATCCTTGTCGATGCCGTTCTTCCTGGCGCCCTCGGCGAAACGCTCGCGCTGTTGCTCCATGAGGTCGGCCTTCTTCTTGCCCATGGCGCGCCGCAGAATGTCGGCCTGTCCGAGGGAGAACCCCGCGACGGCTTGCACGATCTGCATAACCTGCTCCTGGTACAAGGCCACGCCGTAGGTCTCCTTGAGAATCGGCTCGAGCAGGGGATGGTCATAGACGAGCTTCGACGGGTTATGCTTGGATTCAATGTATTGATCTTTGAGCTGCATCGGGCCTGGGCGGTACAGCGCCACGAGGGCGCAGATTTCCTCGAGACTCTCGAGCCCGATGCGTTTCGAGAGATCCCGCATGCCCGAGCTTTCCAGCTGAAACACCCCCGTAGTGCGCCCGGACCGCAGGAGTTCGTAGGTCTGCGCGTCGTCAGGTTCGAGTGCGTCTATGTCGATCTGGATCCCCCGGTTTTCCGCAATGAACCGGACGGTGTCGTGCACCACCGTGAGCGTGCGCAGGCCGAGGAAATCCATTTTCAGCAGCCCGACCTCTTCAGCGGTTTTCATCTCGAACTGCGTGGCGACAATATCGCTTCCGGAGGCTTGAAAGAGGGGCACGTGGTCGGTGAGGGGCTCGTCGCAAATGATAACGCCCGCGGCGTGAGTGCTCAAGGTTCCGATGCTGCCCTCCAGACGGCAGGCCAGATTCCAGAGTTTGCCGATTTGAGGGTCGCTCTTCACAAGCTCTTTCAGTTCGGGTTCTTTTTCGGCGGCGCTTTCCAGGGTGATTTTCAATTCATCCGGGACAAGCTTGGCGATACGGTCCACGTCACCGTAAGACATTCCCATGACGCGGCCGACGTTGCGGATCGCCTGTTTGGCCAGCATACGGCCAAACGTAATGATCTGGCTCACATTCTCGTAGCCGTACTTTTCGCGCACGTACTCGATCAATTCCGAACGCCGGTTGTAGCAGAAGTCGAGATCAAAGTCCGGCATGGAAACGCGTTCGGGGTTCAAAAACCGCTCGAACAGGAGGTTGTACCGAATCGGGTCGATATTGGTGATCGTGAGGGCGTATGCGACCAGGCTGCCCGCTCCGGAGCCGCGGCCGGGCCCGACGGGAATGCCTTTGCCCCGGGCCTGCTTGATGAGATCCCATACCACGAGGAAGTAATCGACAAACCCCATTTGCTCGATCACGCTCAGTTCGTATTCGGCGCGCTCAATGTGTTTCGGGCTGGGCTTGCCGTCGTAGCGGTCCCGCAAACCCTCCATGACCAGTTCGTGCAGAAACGCCTGTTTCGTCTTGCCCGGCGGCGGGGCATACTGCGGAATGAGGTGTTTGTGCAAGGGGATCTCGAGGTTGCACAGGCTGGCGACCTTCTCGGTGTTCGTGACGGCCTCGGGCCATTCGGCAAACACCTCGCGCATTTCTTTCGGACTGCGAAAGTGAAACTCCTTTGTCTGAAACCGGAACCGGTTCTCTTGGTCGAGCGTCTTGTTCGTCTGGATGCAGAGCAGCGCATCGTGCGCATCCGCATCGTCCTTGTTCAGATAGTGGCAATCGTTGGTGGCTACAAGAAGCAGGCCGTATCTGCGCGCCATCTCGATCAACTGGGGGTTTATCCGGCGCTGTTCGGGCATGCCATGGTCCTGCAATTCCACGAAGAAATTCTCGGGACCGAAAATTTCGAGGTAGCGCTTCATCGCTTCTTCGGCCTTGGCTGGCTCCTCACGCAGGAGCAGTTGGGGGACCTCGCCGCCCAGGCAGCCCGTCGAGGAAATAAGGCCTTGGGCATGCCGCTTCAGGGATTCGAGGTCGATCCGGGGTTTGTAATGGAAGCCCTCCAAGTAGCCTATGGAGCTGAGTTTACACAGGTTTCGGTAGCCCGCTTCATCTTTGCAGAGGAGGAGCAGGTGGGTATACGCGGTTGCCTGGTTCTTCGCTGAGCGGTCGGTGCGGTGTCCCGGCGCCAGGTACAGCTCAGCCCCGATGATCGGCTTGATGCCGCTCGCCTTGGCTGCCAGATAGAAATCAATGACGCCAAACATCGCTCCGTGGTCAGTGATTGCGCACGCCCCCATGTCGTATTCCTGGCACCGCTCGAGGAGTTCAGGAATCTTGATGGCCCCATCGAGAACACTGTATTCGGTATGAAGGTGCAAGTGGCAAAAACCAGCATTCACTGAATTCGCTCCCATAATATGTTCAAGGCCGTATCGGCCGTTTGCTGCTTAATGTCGCTGCGCTTCCCTGTGAACTTCGCCCGGACAACGTCGCATCCGCCTGGCCAGGCAACCGCAATATAGACCAGGCCCACGGGTTTCCCGGGGCTTCCGCCGCCCGGGCCTGCTATACCCGTCACGGCGAGTGAAACATCGGCGCGGTAGCGGTCGCGCGCGCCTTCGGCCATCTCCCGAGCTACTTCCTCGCTTACCGCTCCCACGCCCGCCAGGGTTCCCGGCGAAACGCCCAGCAGGGCCATCTTCAAGGCATTGGAATAGGCGACAATGCCGCCAAGAAAGCACTCGGACGCACCCGCCACATTCGTGATACGGTGAGCGATAAGCCCGCCCGTACACGACTCCGCCGTGACCAGCCAGAGCTTTTCGCGGGAAAGAATCCCAACCGCTTGCTCTTCCAATGTCCGTGGTGGCGTAACCATATTGATTCTAAGGGGTTATGCGCTTCTGCCCCGTGCTTGAGGGTGCAGTTCGCCCTCGGCTTTCCTAGGACCGTGCTGCGTTGTCCACACCGTATCATTTAGGCGATGGCAGTGGCAAGCCCATTTTTCGGGACACGTTTCCGGCTTCTTTTCATCTGCCGTCCTTGCCAGAGATGACGCCAGTTCGGTATACTTCTGACGTTGGAATTTGGAAGGGATTTCGGGGCAATGGGATGGGCCATCTTCTCCAACTACGTTACCTTCTCATAGCCGCGGGGGCGGCATTCTTGGCCAGCGTCGTGCCCGTGTGGGCCGACCCGCCAGTGCTTGGGAATGTTGACCAAACCTCGCGCGAGGAGCTCATTCGCGAGATGGAGACCCGGCGCGAAGCTATCCAGAGACGCCGGGCCGGTCAGACGCTGCGGGCATTCGTCAATAAAGAGGGGGTCTTGACGCTGACCAACAAGCTGGGGAAATACCGCGGCGACCCGGGGTATACCGAGATCGAGATAGACTACGAACCGATTGTTGTCGCGAAGAAGTATAAGCGCTACACCTCGCCCACCGAATACAACCAATCGGCCATTGAAAGCCTTGTAGCCGACTACGCCAGGCAATATGGCCTTCAGGAAAGCCTCATCTATGCCGTGATTCGCGTGGAGAGCAATGGCGACCCGAATGCGGTGTCCCGCGCCGGCGCCCGCGGGCTCATGCAGCTCATGCCCGGAACCGCCAAAGAGATGGGGGTCACGAATATTATCGACCCTGCCCAGAATATCGCCGGCGGCACCCAGTACCTTTCGAAACTCATCAAGTTCTTTGAAGGGGATGTCCGCCTGGCATTGGCCGGATACAATGCGGGCCCCGAAAACGTCAGGAAATACGGCGGGATTCCTCCATTTCGCGAAACCCAGGATTATGTGCGGAGCGTGTTGCATTGGTGGCGTGTGTACAACAGTACGTCTGCCCGGCCCGAGTACTTGTACGGCGCTCCGAAATCGCTCGCCGAATACGCCAAGAAAACGCCGCAAGATTCCCAAAAGACCCCGGCGTCCCTGGTCGCGGGCAAGAAATCCGAGGGAGGGAAGAACGAGCAGCTTGCACGCGCGGAAATCGAGGGCGCCCGCGAATACACCGTTCACTTCACCGACGGCACGAGCCAGCCCGCCGACAAGGTCATTTCCGGAGAGGATCATTACTATATCCAGTACCAAGGCGTAACAAGGCGCGTTCGCAAGGAACACGTCAAGACCATCAGCTAGGCGGTCGCCATCGTTTCTCCCATTTCCTCGGATCCCGTAATCCATGGGATTTTTTGTTTCAGGCAAAGGACGGATTCGGTTGTTTTTCCCACTATTGTTAGAATGAAGGATATGGTGTAATATAAAGGCGGCAACCGGTCTCACGAAAGGTGAAATGTTGAGCAGGGCATCCTCCAAGCTATCAGGGCAGAAAGGGGCGAGAGTATGAACAAACGAGGCTTCACGCTGATTGAACTCCTTGTTGTCATCGCGATCATTGGGATTCTCGCGGCAATTCTATTGCCCGCCTTAGCGCGGGCCAGGGAAGCGGCTCGGCGTGCGAGTTGCGCGAATAATCTCAAGCAATGGGGTTTAATCTTTAAGATGTACGCCAATGAGGCAAAGGGCGAAATGTGGCCGCCCTGTTATATTGGGATTCCTCCGATCACGTACAACTGCAATGGCGGGCCTCCGCCGTACGGCGAGCAGGGCACAGGCGACCCGGTGATGAGCCTGGGACCCCGGCCGGCCACGCTTTATCCCGAATACTGGACCGATCCGTTGATCGCCGTATGCCCTTCCGACGCCAATTCGATGGCCTATGGTGACAGCATTGAGGAATCCATGTGGGACCGCTGGACCGGCGATCCGATCATTGCGGTGGACTGCGCCGAAGGTTGGATGGGGTCTAACGCGATCGACAACAGCTACCACTACATGGGGTATCCGTTGGACAATATCGGCATGGAAGACCCGGCGGATCAGATCGATTCGGCGATCCTGAATCCGCTCATTCTGGCTTTTGGAGGCACGCCGCCGCCGCAGTCGGGGCCGGTTCCTATTCAGGCGGTCGCATGGCTCTATGCTGTCGCGAATGAACTCATGGGACTGAGCGGCCTCAATTCCTGGGCCACCATGGGTGACTACGACGTGTCGAATTACCCGAACATCGGCATGAGCGGCTTCGTCGGCGCAGGCAATTCTGGAGGCAACACGATTTACAAGCTGCGCGAAGGTATTGAGCGGTTCATGATCACCGACATCAACAATCCCGCAGGGTCCGCCATGGCTCAGAGCGAGCTGCCTGTCATGTGGGATACGGTCTCGACCGAGGTGGGCGAGTACAACCATATTCCGGGCGGCTCGAATGTGCTGTATATGGACGGGCACGTCGAATTCATGCGCTATTCGCAAAATGGTCCCGGACCCGCAAACAAGGGTTTCGCGTTGGTCGTGGGAGTGCTGAATACCGCCGAACTGTAATCCCAGGAAACACCTGAAAACCGGTTGCTGGCGGCCCGCAGTCCACTGGATTGCGGGCCGCTCGTGTGTGCGTACGCCGCCGCCATTATATGAACAGGGCGCGCATCCTGCAGTAAACCGGCATATCCAAATACCATTCCTCTCCGAAGGTCACGAGAACACTTATGGAAAAACTTTCCATGGATGTTCTGAAAACGACAGGACATATTGCGACATGAGACACAAGAATCCGTCTGCATTGTGCGTGTTCCTACCCGTCCCCTCTTTAGGCGTAATGTATTGAATAACAGAGGCTTGCAGGATGTCCCGGTACAAGGCGAATGAGGTTGAAAACGCAGATTCGCCAATGAAACCCCCTTGTTTGCTGTTTGGGGAAGCCTCCCTCCCAGCAACATGATCTAGGCAACCTACCAGTGCTAGCATGACTATTGCGGAAAAAGGTGCTTTGTAGTATTGTGTTTGTAGCAGGAGCGGGTTAGGTAATCGATTTCTGGAGCTTGGACATTTCAAGAGTCATAAGGGAGGTAATGCGCAATGAAAAAGAAAGGATTTACGCTGATTGAGCTGCTGGTAGTGATCGCCATCATCGGCATCCTGGCCGCCATACTACTACCAGCGCTTTCCCGCGCACGCGAAGCCGCACGCCGGGCAAGCTGCGCGAACAATCTCAAACAGTTAGGCCTCGTGCTCAAGATGTATGCCAACGAAAGCAAAGGCGAGAGGTATCCCGCGGTATGTGAGGCTGATGGCTATCCCGGAGTGAATTGCGACCCCATTCCGGGTGTGCCGAATGCCCTGTTGCCGGCTGGAGGTGATGCAGCCACGGCTTACTCGTTCTTCATTCCCGCCGTCATGCCCGAGTACCTGACCGACGGCAATGTGCTTGTATGCCCCTCGGAATCCGATCCCGGTTTGATCAATAACCCGGCTTCGGATGAGCCCTGGCTGCACGTCCCGTGCGACGAGTTTGGTCTCGACAATTACGGAGACAAGCCGGGCGGCTGGGCAGCGGCGGACGAAAGCTACTACTATCTTGGATATGTTCTTGACCGGGCCGATGCCGAAGATATCGATTCGTCCGTATTGAATGCCTTTGGGCCGGATGTGCCCCCGCCCCCCGGGCTTGTCTCCGCTCAGGTGGTGGCAGCGTTGGGTTTCATCGAGGCGGTTCACCTGATGGCGACCACTCCGCCTATCTTCGCAACGCAGATGGCCCTGCTGGATAACGACATCGATCTCGGCAGCTCGTATGTCGGGGCCGTGTCAGCAATGATTGGTGTGCCGCTGGTAAACATGGGCTATGGCAATGGCGGAACGAACACCATTTACCGCCTGCGCGAAGGTATCGAGCGGTTCATGATCACCGATATCAATAACCCCGCGGGGTCAGCTATGGCCCAAAGCGAATTGCCGATCATGTCCGATTTGGTTGCTACTGTCGCGGCACTGTACAACCACGTACCCGGCGGCGCCAATGTGCTCTACATGGACGGCCATGTGGAGTTCATCCGCTACCCCGGGAAAGACTTCGTATCTCCAGGTATGGCCACTGTTGTAGGCGTGGCAGGGTAATGCAATACGCATAGCTATCGCCTGACCCGCTCCGCCCCCCCCGGAATCCCGACAGGATTCCGGGGGTTCTTCTTCCTCCCCGTCCTTTGTGTCTCCGTGTGAGTTTTCCCAATCGCCGTGTTATCCGGCGATTCGGGATTGGACCTCCTCGTTGAAAAGAGCGTCCTGAATGTGATAGATTGAAATCCCGTTAGGGGACGGGATGTCCTTCCTTACTTCCTAACCTTTTGAATGTCAAAACTTCACGCTTATATGCGCCGCAAGGGTGCATGAATCGGGGGTAAGCCATGCCAAAATCCGCATCGCCCGTTGTGTTGGGAGTGATCCCCGCGCGTTACGGCTCTACGCGTTTCGAGGGAAAAGTGATCGCTCCTCTGCTTGGAAAACCTCTCGTCGTACACGTCTACGAGCGTGCGCTGCGTGCGAGGCATGTGTCGAGGGCAGTCATTGCCACCGACGACGAGCGCGTTCGTGAGGCGGTGGCGCCGTTCGGGGCGGAAGTCGTCATGACCCGCGCGGACCATCCCAGCGGCACGGACCGGATTGCCGAGGCCGTGGCGGACTCAGACGCGGATATCATCGCGAATATCCAGGGCGACGAACCGTTGATCGACCCCAGGGTGATTGACGCCACCATCCAGCCGTTGTTGGATGATCCCCATGTGCCGATGTCTACCGCGCGCTGTCTGATACGGGACCAGGAATCGGTAGAGAACCCGAATGTGGTAAAGGTGGTCTGCGATTCGAAGGGTCGCGCGCTGTATTTTTCGCGGTGGCCGGTTCCGTATGTGCGCGGCGAGAAACCGGACGTTTCTTTCGGATGTTATTGGCAGCACATCGGCCTGTACGTGTACCAGCGGGCGTTTTTGCTCGAATATGCGCGGATGGCGCCCACGCCGCTGGAGCAGTTGGAAAAGCTTGAACAGCTGCGGGCACTGGAGAACGGCTACCCGATCTCGGTGGTCGATACGGAGTACGAAAGCGTGGGTGTGGACACGCGTGAGGATCTGCAGCGGGTCGAGGAGTTCCTACGGCAGCAAGCAGGGGAGAACCGCACTAATGCCTAGTTACGTCTTTGTCACGGGGGGCGTCGTGTCGTCGGTGGGCAAGGGGATCGCAGCCGCCAGCCTTGGGATGCTGCTCGAGTCGCGCGGCCTGAAAGTGGCGATGATGAAGATGGACCCCTATATCAACGTTGACCCTGGCACGATGAATCCCTACGAACACGGCGAGGTATTCGTGACGGACGACGGGGCGGAGACCGACCTCGATCTGGGCCATTATCAAAGGTTTACCCGCGCGAAATTGTCGCGAAAGAGCAATGTCACGACGGGGAGCGTCTACAACACGGTCATACAGAAGGAGCGGCGCGGCGAATACCTGGGGAAGACCGTGCAGGTTATTCCGCATATCACGGACGAGATCAAGGCCAGGATACGCATGCTTACCGCGGAGCCCGAGGATGACGCCGACATCGCGATCATCGAGATCGGGGGCACTGTAGGCGACATCGAAAGCCAGCCGTTTCTGGAGGCCATCCGCCAGTTCAACCTCGAGGCGAAACCTGCGCCGTGCTGCTTTGTACATGTAACGCTGCTTCCGTATATTGACGCCGCGGGCGAACTCAAGACCAAACCCACCCAGCACAGTGTGCGCGCGCTGCGCGACATCGGTATCCAGCCGGACCTTATCTGCTGCCGGACTGGGAAACGCACGATAGGCCCGGACCAGCGGCGCAAGATCGCCATGTTCTGCAACGTGACCGAAGATGCCATCATCGGCGCACAGGATATTTCACCGATCTATGCCATTCCACTGAGTCTGCATGGGCAGGGCATGGATCAGGCCGTTCTGAATGTCTTGCGGATCGACGCGCCGCCAGCCGCCCTGGACGAGTGGCGGGACTTGGTCGAGCGCATGAAGCACCCGAAGGACGAGGTCCGGATCGCCGCGGTCGGAAAGTACGTGGCTCATGAGGACGCCTACAAGAGCATCAACGAGGCATTCAGCCACGCTGGCGTGGCAAATGACTGCAAGGTTCGGCTGGAATGGATAGACTCGGAGCAGTTCGAGAACGGGATCTCTCCCGAGGAGGTTCTGGAGGATTTCGACGGGATTCTGATTGGCCCCGGATTCGGCAAGCGTGGTGTTGAAGGCAAGGTGCGTGCGGTGCAATACTTGCGTGAGAAGAAGAAGCCGTTTTTGGGCATTTGCCTGGGTATGCAAATCGCATGCATCGAAATTGCGCGAAATCTGTTAGGATTGAAGGAGGCGAACTCCACCGAGTTCGAGCCGGAGACCCCGCACCCGGTGATCAGTCTTTTGACCGAGCAGAAAGGCGTGAAAGACATGGGCGGCACCATGCGGCTTGGCGCATACCGGTGTGTTTTGAGGTCGGGAACCAAAGCGCACGAAGCGTACGGGATGGACATGATCACCGAGCGTCACCGGCACCGCTACGAATTCAACAACGTCTATCGCGAGCAATTTGAACAGGCCGGGCTGACCTTCAGCGGCGTGCATCCGCGAAAGGAGCACGAATTGGTCGAGATTGCGGAGCTGCGGGAGCATCCCTGGTTTTGCGCGTCTCAGTTTCATCCCGAGTTCAAGAGTACCCCCTTGAAAGCCCAACCGCTCTTCAGGGAGTTTGTAAGAGCGGCATTGGCGGAAAAGAAGTCGCGTGGCAAGTAATGCAGAGCTGAGAGAACATCTTCGGATGGCGCTTTCCTATCGCGAGAAAGCGCAGAGTCTACAACAAGACAGCGCGCGCGCCTGGTCCGCGGGCAAGGTCGACAATGCGCGTTACGAGACGCTTTCGCGGTTCTACGCCGACCATCTGCGTCTCGCCGGGAAAGAACTCGCCAATTGGCGCGAAGAAGCCGCCGCGCGTGTTGACCAACTGCAGATGGAATACGCGCAGCTCACGCGCGACCTCGAGCGTTTGCGGCGCGAGGAATCCGCGGGACGCATCGCTTCCGGGCCGGCCGCCGATGAGCGGGCCCGGCTGAACCGCGAAATCGCCTGGCACGGCGCTGCCATTGCTGAACTACAGCAGCTTGGCAAGGCCGAAACGAGCGTGGCGGCAGGAGGCTATTTGGACCTGCCGCTGGAGGCCTACGGCGGCAAACCCGGCATTCCGCAAGCGCCGGGCCGGCGAGGATGGCGCTGGACGTGGCAGGCAGTGGTTCTTTTGCTCGCTTTTGCGTTGGTTGGCTTTGCGCTGCTCACGGCCCTTCCGTTGTTTACTGACTCCGACTGGAGTCTCTGGGGGTCAAAGCCGCCAACGCTGCGGTGTACGTTTGCATTTGGCCAGGACCAAGAAAAGACTCTGCGAGTCGACTGCAAGAACGAGGGAGACCGCCCGATTAATCTGTATCTTCCCTGGCCGGCCGCGCTGCCTCCCGAAACCGGATTAGATGAGCGGTCGGTCGGCGGAATCGAGGTGCAACTGCGCTCGCCGGAAGAAGAAGACTATAAGACCCAGCCCGTACCGTCCGAGTGGTGGTTTCAAAACGACCACCCGCTGACCACGGGGGAGGCCGTCGTTGTTGAGCCGTTGTTCACAGTTCAACTGGTCCTGGATACGGCTATGGTTCGAAGTCTCGGAGACAACATCGCTGGTATTCGGTTGTTGGTAAAGCGGGGCGATGGAACCGTCTTCGGTACCTACGAAGCGTCGTTTTCGCAACCGCGGACCGGGCGGACTCCGCCAACACCGCGCGCTGCAGTTGTCCCAGGCATTGCTGAAGCAGCGCGTCGAAATGTGCCAGCGGCTGCCAGCGCCGCAGCGCCGCGTGCGCCGGCGGGGCCCCCGAGCGAGGCGAAGCCATCTTCTCAACCGGGCCAATCTGCCGCCCCGGGGGCCGAGGAAAAGCCCGAGGCCGAATCGGAAAAGCCAAGTGAGCCGCCGGTGTTTGCTTATGTGAGTCTAGTTGGAAATGTCGCAGGAAAGGCGGCGCTTTCGATCCGGCTGGCACAAGAGGAACGTCCTCGGCGTGTCACGGTTGAGGTTGGAGACGAGATTGGCGGGGGCTGGCTGGTGGACGCGTTGGAGGAAGAGGCCCGGCTGGTGGTAGTTCTTTCCCACCCTGCAACAGGCCGAACGGCGCACGTGGTGCAAGGGGCGGCCGAACCCGTCCGGCTGCTGGAAGCCAAAGAATAGGCGGGTGCGCCAAGGCGCCTCCGGCTCCATTGTCTCTATTCCATGCGGGTTTCCACCCGTGCTACGTACTGCAAAGCCGCGAGGTAGCTGTCGGGGACGCAGGAACCGAAGCCGAGTGCGGGGGCGATGTGCAAGTTGTCGAACATCCCTGTTTCCAATAGCTGGCCCGCCATCTCTTTGACGCTGGTCCACTCCGTTGGGATGACTGCAGCCGCGAAGATGATCTCGCATGCCGTCTCGGGCGGCGGCTTGGTGACGAACAGCGATTCTAAAGAGTTCTCGAGGGCGGTTTGCCATCGGGGATGTGTGCGGGGCACCAGTGAAATATTCCAGAAGCGCTCGGGTCGATCGATCCGCCAGAACCCGTCGGTATCAAGATACCGGTCGCGAACAACCGCTTCGAGTTCCTGCACTCTCGTTCGCCACTCTGGACGTTCCTGCCCCTTTAGTTTTGCCAGTGCCAGGGCGCTGTCCAATCCCATCCAGGTGCGGATGACGAGTTCGGGGCGTTGATCGTCACGAAGCCTTTCCGGGTTGAAGGCGGTTCGCGGCAGTCCCGTACGCGGGTCCGCCCAGGCCTCGAGGAACTCCGCGGCAAGTTCGATCTTGGGCCACGCCGCGTCGAGGAATGCAGCGCGCTCCTCCGGGGATACGGCATTTGCATGCTCGTTGCACAACCACAGTATCCAGGCAACCGCTTCCGTATCGAGGATTACAGAGGGCACGGCCTCGGTTCCATTCGCATACAGTCCTGCAGGGAGGGAACCTGCCGGGCAACCGGGAGCGTTTTCCGTGCGCAACGCGTTCAGATAAAAGTCGATCCGTTTGCGCACGAGATCGTGCCGCCCCGCCACAGACAGGGCATACGCGCCCATGACACCGTTTTGAGGAATGTCCACGTGCAGGGGAGGGTTTGCGAGAGGTATCCGGACCAGCGCGCCGCTTTCACGGTCCATGCATGTCAGGAGCACCTCGAGCATCTTGTCGTGCATGTCCGTGTTGGGGCCGGAAGGCGCCACCGTCTTCACCCAATCGTCTGAGGCCTCGCGCAGCAATTCGTCGTATCCCTTGCCGCGGGCGTAATCCAGGTTCTCGATAGCGGCGGAATAGGTGTTCCCAAAAGCGATGTATACGGTGACGGGGGCAGCCTCCGCATTTCCCGCCACGCCGGAGTACGTGAATTCGAAAGCGGAATCGCAGTCTCCCACGGCGGCCGTCCGGCCTTCGAGGGCGCCATTCTTGACTTGTTCGAAGGCGGAAGACGCGTCTCCGAACACCCCGCACTGAAATCCGGTGGCGGGCTCGGATGGGCTCTGCGCAATCCAGATTCCCTCGTCGAACGCTTGCCATGCGGACGCGTCTCCGCCCGAACGGGCGAGTTCCCGGGCCGTAACCCAGTCCTTCCCGCGAAGGTCCTGGGGGCGAAAATGGACGATGGTGCGGCCGTTGTCCGGCGTGAAGACGGCAAAATCGTTGGCATAATCGAACACGCTGTCCGCCACGGGCAATTCCGGGATCAGACGCGTGCACGGGGTGAAATTCGCGCACCAGTAGGCCTTGGCTGGCGCCCGGAGAGGGTCTGGCCGAAAACGGGCAACCAGGATATCGCGTTTCCCATGGACGAAGAATAGCGGCGTGCCCGTTTGACCGCCGCCGCCGGCGACGCAGCCCTGCTGCGCGCCCGCTTGCGGAGAAGCGTACCGGCCCACGCTCGCGGTGTCGGTCATGCAAGTCTGGAGATCATCCTGGGTCTCCCAGGAAAAGGTTTGTTTGCTGCGCGTCGCCCAGCACAAGCCATGGCCTTGCGGGACGAAGAACTGGCCTGCGTCATCTGTTTCAATGGAATAGGTGAGTTGATCAAAATAACCTGGGCTGGGCCAGTGCACGCTGGCGACGCGGCCTGTGTTGCTGAACGTCACCGTCAATTTGCCATTGCCGATGGCATCCCCGGCGTCCAGCGGTCCGAAAGCCTTGCGCAACAATGACGCGGCATCGTTGTCAGCCGCCGAGAAACCCGTGGCTTGCAGGAACGCTATGACGATCGCGAGAAGTCTCATGGGCGGGCCGGAACCTCCTCTAGCGGACTCACCAGCGTGCCTTCGAAAGCAACCCCATCGTGCCGGACATGGGCGACAATCCGGAGACGGCCGAGGCGCGCGATCGACCGGGCATATTTGCCGAGATAGACATCGACCTCCTGCGCATTCATCTCAGGAACAAGTTGCAGTTCGCCGGCCTTGCGCAGGATCTTCTCAGCGGCACGTCCCACTGCATCCCAATTGATCTGAAGCGCGGCGTCCGCGTTTATGCGGGCGCCGGCTCGTTCCGTGGCGAGAAGGTCATTCATGAGGTCTTGTCGAGAGGTAGCCAGCCAGCGGTCACCGTCTTCCGCGAGGCAGATAGCGAACTTTTCGCCCAGCAGCGTTGCGATGGCGCCCTCGCGCCCATTCCATGCGTAGTCCACGGGAGCAAGCGGGGCGATGACAGGTTTCCAGGGATGTCCGGATACGCCGGCCGAAGACGCGCGGCGCAGCATGGCGCCCCATTCGGGGATGGGAACCGTTCCGGCGGTGTCGACATCCATCAGTGCCAGGCTGCATTCCGCCACGTGTGTGGGCCAGTTTTCTGCGGGAGACTCGAGGGCCCACCGGTCCCTTACAGCGCCGGTCAGCGGCGCAAGGCAGTTGTAGATGCTGTTGTTCTCCAAGGGACGGCGCGCGATTCTACAAATGTCCGATGCATCTGCAAGACTGTGCGTAGTCAGGGAGAAAAGCGCCGTTTCCGGCCAATCGTCCTTCAAGAGCAGACCATCGTCAGCAGGGGTCAGAGTTGTGTTCAACATGCCCGTTACCGGAATGTTGGGTTCCGGGCTAATCTGGACGGTCCCGCCGGCCCAGCGCATGCAGAGGCGGTCGCTGCCGTCGAACGAGGCCGCGTCGAGCGGGGAAGCCTCTAGAGCCGCGCGCACATATTCAGGAGCGGGGGAGATGATCAGGAACCTGTCCCTCCATGCGTAGAACTGACCGGCGAAAGAATACAGCCCGCCGGCGTTGGGACGCGCCCCGCCCAGGACCCGCAGAGAATGCGCGAGGCGTAGAAGCAGGCCGGGGTGCACGCATATCCCCTGCGTATGGTTCCAGCGGGACCAGACCAAGCGAGGTCCGAGCCAGACGCTCCAGCGTAAAGGAGTCGGCCGGACTCCCGTGGCTTTGCGCACCGCGAGTTCGAAGGCCTCGAATGGCCTAGGGGTCTCCGACATGAACCGTTCCGCGGCGTCGCTGGCGGCAAGCCTGGCGCAAAACGAAGGGAAATCAGCCGATACCGCGACGCACGCGGCGTCCGCGGGGTGAAAACCGATGGGCCGGTCCGCGCGTTTCAGGTGTCTGTCCAGGGCGGCGAGGACGCCTAACGCCAAGCAGACGCCAAGCAAGATTCCCCAGCGGCGGACGAACCGGCGAAAGCGTGCTTTTTCCCCCGTGGCGGCCATAATGTGTACTTGCGGAACTCCTTTGGGCGTGCGGTCCGGAACGCCGGGCTACAGCAGCGGAAACGCTACGCCTGTTCCCAAATCGCTTCTTTTTTCTTGTCGCGCTCGTGTTCGAGTTCCGCGACCTTTTTCCCAAGCTGTTGCTGAAATTCCTCGAGCTCAGCCGCGGAGGACGCTGTGGCTATCCTCTGGTCGTACTCGAGCCGGGCCTCCGCGATTCTGGCTTCATAAACGGTTTCTATCTTTGCGATTTCTTCCCGTTGGGCATCGTTGAGCTTCTTGGTGGGACCACTGGCCTTCTCGAGACGTTCCATGGCCAGTTCGTAGGCGCTTTTCATCTTCTTGCTCACATCTGAAACCCTCCTCACGTCCCAAATTCGTCTTCAAGGACCGCTGAGATAAACCGCTCGATGGAAACCGGGTAGTAACGGGCGTCGGGAGTGATGATCAGGCCGGTAACAATATCTTCATACCGGTCGAACTCGTCGCGAGTGCTCGCGACAAGTTTATCCAGAGACTCATGGAAGTGCTTGACCTCCAAATGCTCAGACTTGCATTCGATCGGCCTGCCGCGAAAACCCAAGAAACCGAATATCCGGCCCATAAGGTGAACGTCGACGTTGTCTTCGCCAAATATCTCCCCATAGCTGGGTTCAAGATGGGTGGGACGAATAATGAATCTGGGCGAGACATGGATCGTCCCCTTGACCCGCATCGTATCGCAGCCGGACTCGAATGACTCGCCCAGAAGGATGTAGGGCAACTCATGGTATCCGCTCACGATGCCATACGTGGGCTTCCTGAGGATCTGAGTCTTCTCGTATATGCTGCGTAATTCTTCGTGACTCGGCATGTCGTCTAAAACCATGCGGATAGATCGAGTTTTGTATACGTTGTCTTCCAAGCGGTTACCGGGGGGTTGACCGCTGCGTTGGCGATGTAGGCAACCCTGTTTCCGGGGTCAAAAACAAAGGAATGAAGCGTGTTGCCCGCGGCAACCGGTCCGTTTGCTAGAAGAGCCAGGGCTGTTTCCACATCCACGGCATGGGGTCGGGCCTGGATCTGTTCGCCAAGCCATATGTAGCGATGAAACGTGTTCTGCTGCTGCAGAAATGCCTTGGTCAGTGGTTTCGCCGCTTCCCAGTTGCTTCCGTCTATCCCGATTTCAGACCCCATCGCCTCGACAAGTTTCCGCTGTTGGATTTCCCCGCAAGGATGATTCGTGCGCCGAATCGCGTCGGGGATCGGCTCGTGACCCATTTCGGGGGTCTCATGAGGATCGGAAGGAGTGAAGACGTCGACGGTGTTATAGTCGACCTCGAGTGCGCGGACGTCGGGGATTTTTCCATCACCAATAACGAAATTCCACCCGAGCGTGCGGGGACCCTTCTGGACAACGCCCACGGCCTGCTCGAGGGTGGCGGCTTGCTCGAGCACCATGCGCATGATGATCTGGAGGGGAATACCGTCAAAGCTCTCCTCGGGAGAGGAAACGGTCATTTCTCCGATGGTAATCTGTTGCGAGTTCATCCCGCTGACGCCGCCAATTGCCCCGGCATAGGTGATCATCATGAACGGCTCGCCGCCTTGTGGCTGCCAGACGAGCGTTACGGCATCCTCCTGCGCTCCCTTGCCGATGGTCCAGTCAAGGTTGCGCGCATGCAGCAGGCGTCCGTCGGGGGTCCATTGTCCAAAGACGGCGAAATTGGAGCAGCCAGGCGGGGCGTTCGGATCGTGGTGAAGCAACTCGGCCACGCACGCCGCAATGAGCAGCTCCTCGTATGTGACATCCTCAACGCCCGCAGCCTTGAGGCCTTCCACGATCCCGTTTATCTCCTCGATGTATTGCGGCGGAAAGTGCTTTGCCATGCGGCTGGCCTGTTCAAGCGAGTATTCCGGACTATATCCGTTGCTGTACAGGGCACGCTGGAGGTAGCCCTCTTTCGTGATGTGCCGGATCTTCTGTGCAAGGAGACGCCCGTGCTGGAAGCCCATATCCCTGTGCGGGCCTTTCATGACGCACACAAGCAGTTCGCCCGCGCGATAGAGCTTGCCGGCGCCTTCCTCGTCGAGCAACTCGGTCGTTTCTGGAACGAGAACAGCGGGCTGGTAATCAAGGGGCTCAGGCGGCGCCGCCACGGCAGCGGCCAGGCCTTTCTGCGCATCTTCGGATGGTGGAGGGACAGCCGCTGCCTCGGGTGTTTCAGGCGGTTGAGCGGGGGCCACGGTTGGCGCCCCCGGCTCGGGTTTGGAAACGCCGGCGTCTTTTGGACCGCCGCACGCCGAAAGCACAATGGCCACAACGAACAGGGAAATCCAAAGCCGGTAATTGAGGTTCATGGTTGTCATCCTACAAGCTGCGAGGCCCACGGTTGCCAGATGACTCAGAGTGTACCGCAGAATGGCCTGCCGAGTAAATTATGCGAATTTCGTGACGCCGCGGCCGCGCCGTGCTCAGAGATGTTTCAGGAGCGGCCGCACCCAGGAGGCAAGCGGTGACCCGCACAAGCATTTCACCCGGGGGCCGGCGCCGCAACAGGAAGGGATTCAAGTCGCGGCGGCATCTGCGGACCGCAGAAGACAAGGGCCTTGGCGGACGTGGGAATCCGGCCTGCGGAGGGTTTCTCAGGCCTCTTGCTTGGGGGTATTCTTGTCAACCAGGCGCAGGTCCTTAGCGTAGTCGTAAAGACTCTCCCGCAGGAGTTTACGTCCCCTGTAGAGCCGCGACATTACCGTTCCGAGTGGGCAGTCCATGGCCTCGGCGATTTCCTTGTAGGACATGTCTTCCAGGTCGGCCATGATGACAGCCTCCCGGAAATCATGGGGGAGAGTCTCGACGGCACGCTTGACCTCGTCATCCAGGAGCTCTAGAAGCTCTCTTCCGGTTCGTTCCCGCGGTTCGTAACCGATCTCCGGATCGGGCGGGATATCCTGCGACGGTTCGGCACCCGACAGTTCGACAAACACGGGTCTGCGCGCCTTACGCCGGTAGTCGTTGATGAAGGTATTACGCAAGATGGTAAGCAACCATGCCTTAATATAGGTGCCCTTCTGGAACTTGTCATGGAAACGGAGCGCCTTGACCACCGTATTCTGGGTCAAATCCTGGGCATCAGCTGGATTGCGGGTGAGACGCAAGGCTACCGCGTACAGCATGTCCATGTGGTCCAGAACAAGCTGCTCGAATTCATGCGACCGCCGGTTCGTGTTGTCTACTGTCTTCGCCAAGAGAATTACCCATGCCTGGAGCGTGGAGGCTGTCCCCCATCAGGTCACATTGTTCCACCCGCTAGAAGAAAACGAAGGCAGGTTTGCAGCACTCGCGGCATCCCCCGCCGGGCGGTGCAAACGGGCACACGCCAAGCCCACAACTTTCTCCCCTTCGTCGGCAGCACCAGTAGCTTCACTGCGCCACCTAGCATTCTGTATTCCCGCGTGATAATTGTCAAGTAAAAACCTTCTCCGAAACCGCCCACAAGGTCCTGAGTAGGTGTCACTCTTGGTCAGGCCTTCACACAGATACAGTTCGCAATGGAGGTGGCAAAGCTGAAGTTGTATGCGGTGGAATGGTCCTATCACATTGGGATCAAATGACTTACGCTGCAAAACCGCCGCGGCCGGCCAAAAGGGGTGACGGCGGGGAAATAGTCAATGGTCGGGGTGATTGGATTTGAACCAACGACCTCCTCGTCCCGAACGAGGCGCGCTAACCGGGCTGCGCTACACCCCGACACCGGAAGCCATAGGGTACCTTCCCAGGCGATGCGTTGTCAAATCGAGGGACGCCATCCTGGGGATATCGTTCAGACTCTGTTGCTGCACGGGGCGTTGATCTTTTTGACACCTATCGCACGATTGTAGGATGATTCCGGTTCTGTATGTGTGCGGATAGCCCGGGATAAGAGAACAACGAGATGAACATATGCATTGCGGGCGGCGGACGCGTGGGATTTCACCTGGCCCGTTTGCTGAGCATTGAGAATCACGATGTGACGGTTATCGAGGCGAGTCCAAGCCGCGTTGAAGAAATCGATTTTGCCCTCGACGTGCGTACTGTAACGGGCAACGCGTCTTCGATACTCCTGTTGAAGGAAGCCGCGGTTGACGAAGCGGACGTCTTCGTTGCCGCCACGGGCACCGACGAGGTGAATCTCATTGCCGCGGCGACCGCAAAGAGCCTCGGGGCAAAACAGGTGGTCGCCCGCGTAGACAATGCCGAGTATATCGAGTCCAACATCCTTTACGAAACAGTGCTCGGGATCGATTATCTCTTGAGTCCGGATGCGCTTTCCGCACTCGACATAGGGCGCTATATCGAAAGCCCCGGAATAGTGGCTACAGAAACCTTCGGGCGAGGGGTGGTGCAGCTGCAACAGATACGGGTCACGAAATCGCCCACAACCAGCGGAAAGAGGTTGCGCGATGTGAACATGCCTCCGGGGGTGCTGCTCGGAGTGATCAGCCGCAAGGGCGCAACGTTGATTCCGCACGGCGATTCGATCGTTGAACCGGGCGACCTGATCACGCTTATCGGACGGCGCGAACACATGGATTCCGTGAAGGCGCTGTTTCATGGAACCGAGCCGCGCATGGACCACGTCGTGATTATGGGCGGGGCCAGCATCGGGCTCCATCTGGCGCAAATGCTAGAGAAGAGCAAATACTCCGTTACGCTTCTGGACTCGAATCCGGAGAACTGCAAGAAACTGGCCACGATACTGGGCCGGACAACGGTGGTGTGCCGGAATGGCAATAGCCGAACGGAACTCGAGGAAGAACACATAGAAGATGCCGACGTGTTCATTGCCGCGACGGAAGACGATGAGCGCAACATCATGGCGGGCGTGCTGGCAAAGGAAGTTGGCGCCACGCGCGCGATCGCGGTCGTGCACGAGCCCGATTTCGCGTCTCTGGTCAGCAAGCTCGGTATCGACCATGTTGTCACGCCGCGTGCAAGTTTGGCCAACCGTGTACTGAAGCTGGTTCACCTGAAGAGCGTGCAGTCCATCGCGGTCTTGGAGGAAGGACAGGTCGAGATCGTCGAATTCGCGGTGGACGGCGGGGTCCCGATCATAGGCAAGACCCTCAAGGAGGTGTTCGAGTCGCGCCGGGGGACGCGCGGCGCGCTGGTGGCAAGCATTCTTCGGGGCGACCAAGTCATTGTGCCTCATGGGGACGATGAGATTCAGGCGGGCGACTCCATTATTCTGATCGCCACGCCGGATTCTCTCGACGGGGTTCTTAAACTTTTCAGGCAGCGATGAATTACCGGCTCGTAACGAGGTATCTCGGCCACTTTTCGTGCGCCATCGGTCTATTGATGTTGCCGTCGGCGCTGTGCGCCGTATTCTACAAGGAATGGGGGGCTTTGGCGGCTCTTCTGGGCAGCACGGGGGTTTCCTGTCTCATTGGCTATCTGCTCGCGATGGCGGGCCGTAATGCTGCGCCCGACTTGTATCAGCGCGAAGGCCTGGGGCTGGTGGGACTGTCCTGGATCCTCCTGGCCGGACTGGGCGCGTTGCCGTATCTGCTCAGCGGTGTGTTCGTCAATCCCGCGGACGCATACTTCGAGTGCATGTCCGGGTTTACCACAACCGGGGCAAGCGTGATGACGGCGGCGTCTTTCGACACCACGCCGAAGAGCATTCTCTTCTGGCGTTCTTTCACTCACTGGCTGGGGGGGATGGGGATCGTCGTGCTATTCATTGCCGTCCTGCCCTACCTTGGCGCAGGCGGCAAACAGCTTTTCAAGTCGGAGTCGCCCGGGCCGGATCCGCGTGGTTTGAAACCCCGTATCAAGGACACGGCGGTCATTCTTTACGAGATCTACCTTGGGTTTACTGTGGCCCAGACGGTGGCCTTGATGCTTTGCGGCATGAGTCTTTTTGATGCGCTCTGCCATACCTTTGGTTCGCTGGCCACGGGAGGATTCTCGACGCGGGCCGCCAGTGTGGGCGCCTACGACAGTGTTGCCGTGGAAGTCGTGATTACCTTCTTCATGGTCTGCGCGGGCTCCAATTTCGCGCTTTATTCCGCCATGCTGGGCGGCAACTGGAAGGCGCTTTTCAAGGATACCGAATGGCGCGTCTACATTGGCATTCTTGCCGTGTGCACGCTGATGATAGCGGTGAACCTGATGGGCGCCGAGGGCGCGCTTCCCGTTGGGGATTCTCCTCTGCCGATTCAGGAAAAAGCGGTGTACGGGTCTTTGGGAACGGCTCTGCGGCACGCGTCGTTCCACGTGGCGTCGATCATGACGACAACAGGTTTCTGCACCGTTGATTTCAATACATGGCCGTATTTTGCCCGCATGCTGCTGGTGGTATTGATGTTTGTGGGGGGGTGCGCAGGCTCGACAGGCGGCGGAATCAAGGTTGTGCGATTTGTTATTCTGCTGAAGATGGCCTACGCCCGACTGAAGCAAACGTTCCGGCCCAAGATGGTGCGCGCCGTGCGTGTCAGCGGGCATGTAGTCGATGACGGGGTTCAGCAGACGGTCTACAGTTTCTTTGTGCTGTATCTCCTGTGGTTTGTTGGAGGCAGCCTGTTCATGTCGCTGTTGGGGTTGCCGTTTCAGACCGCCGTCAGTTCAGTTGCTGCGACGCTGAACAACGTCGGTCCCGGCCTCTCCGCAGTTGGCGCCGTTGAGAACTACGCGTTCCTGCCCACAGTGGGCAAGGTATTTCTTTCGCTCTGTATGGTGCTTGGCCGTCTCGAACTAGTCAGTATCATGGTGCTCTTTATGCCGTCGTTCTGGAGGCGCGCCTGAGCAATGGAGCGCCCTATGCGCTCCATTTTACCCTGGGATTTTTCACTTTCGACGCCATGGAACGCGCAAAGTGCGGCGCTCGTGGCCGTATTTCCCGCGCATCAGGTCCACGATCTCTTCCACGGTCGTCACGTTCGTGCGGTTGACGTCGAGCACTTTGTAGGCCTGCGGGTTTTCCCAGGGGCTTCCGGGCGTGATGCAAATGGCCTGAGCGCCGCGCTCGGCGAGCCAGGCCTGCAGTACCCTGGCCACCAGTTCGGGACCGTTAACCGGCTTCGATTCGCATAGGATATATCGCGCCTCCGACCGGAGAGGACTGCTCGCCCAACACTCACACTAAAGCTCAGACCTGCAGCGCGTCGCCAAGATTGAATATCGGCAACAGCATGGCGAGGACGATGAATCCGACCACCGTGCCCAGAAAAGGGATCATGGCCGGTTCGAGCAGCGTCATGAGCACTCGAACTTCGCGGTCCACTTCGCGCTCGTTCTCTTGGGCGAGGTATTGCAGGGCACCGCTCAAGTCGCCACTCTTTTCTCCGACCTCGGCTATGTTTGCGGTCATATCGGGAAACAGAGGCTCTTTGGAGAGTGCCGCGCTGAGGAGATCTCCGTCCCGTACGGATTGCCCCATTCGCTGAAGCGCCTCGCTGTACAAAGGGTCCTTGAGCGTGGACGCAGTGATTCGAAGTGCGTTGACTATGGGAAGTCCGCTCGACAGCAGCGTGGCGAGCGTGCGGGAGAAGGCGGCGACTTCGGCCTTGCGGACGAGATTCCGGAGGAAGGAGAGCCTGAGCGATGTTGTGGCACAAAGGCGCTTACCAGTGTCTGACTGCAGCGACCGTTTCGCGAGAAGCGGGGCTGCAGTGAGAAGGATAGCCCCCAACCACCATCCATCCCGGGCAAACCGACTAAGGGTGATCAGCACGCGCGTGGGGTGGGGCTTTCGTATATTGGCCGCATGACCTTGTCCGGGTGGCCAAATGCGGAGGGGGAGTAAATGACGCGGACGTGTTCTTCGGCGTCATTGCCCACGGTGTCGCCGTCGCGGATGACGGGGCCGTTTTCGATGACGTAACGCGCGAGGGCCATGAGTCTCTCGTGCAGTTCCGGGGGCGGTTCGGGAAACTGTTGCGTCTCGAACTCCATATGCCCGAGTGCTTGCATGCCGTGAGTGAATCCAGCGCTTGTCTTCTCGGAATCCTTGCCAACCCGGAAATCGACCCAGATGTAAAGCGGGGGGCCTTTGGGCAGGACGTCTTTGGCGAAATCAATGAAGATTCTCTTGGGTATGACCAGCGCTGCGTTTGGCCAGTAGACGCCGATCGCCGGCGGACACGCCGCCATGGCTGCCGCCGTGACTTGTGTCAACAGGTTTGAAAGCGGAACAGGCTCCAGATTCCCCATGATTGTGACGAGCCAATGCAGGGAATGTTGTTTCACCTCGTGCGTTGCGTTTCGCCAGAGGAAGCTCGTTGAACACGGCCCCTCGAGGTCTCTCCAGGGAATGGGAGCCGGCATCTTTCCCATAATGACCATGGTTTCGTCAATTTGAAACGATATCGTCCCATCCGTTTCTTTGGTTTGGGTGGCGATTGAGAGCTGCGGCCAGTTTAAAGATAGATTCTGCTGCACGGCGCCCACTCGTATGGGCGTGTCGCCTGTCAGCATGATCATCGAGATTCCGATCGCCATGTTTGCTGCCTTTTTGTGAGCCTTCGGGCAAGAGTTGCTTGAGAGGACCTTCGCTACTCTACCCTGAAACGTCCTGAGTCAACTATTCATGGGTGAAGAAGGCTATTTCCTTTCTGGTAAATCGAGGTATTCGCCCCAGGAGAGGAGGACGGGTATTCCCTTTTGAAACTGGTGCTTGTTCATCATGAGGTTGGCGGTGTAAGTGCCGGTGGCGCCGCCGGATTTGCCGGGTGACCGGTGTGTGAACTCCCAGACATGGCCGATTGCCCAGACCGGGGATAGTAGGGTATCGATTTCGCGGGCGGTATTGACGCCTCGCCAGAACAGCGGCGTGCCGGTGACGAGATCGACGTGCCTGCCGTTGGCCGCCATGAGCTGCAGCCAGCCGTACAGGCGCAGGCCGCAGTTGATGTCACCCTTGCTCAAAACAGACATGCCGCCGGGCGTGGCGATGAGGTAGGCGTTGCAAGGCGTGCCGCTCGTGTGCTCGTCGTTGTCCCACTGATGGTCCTGGAGCACGTCGACCTCGAGGGCACCAATGGTATGGGGTTTCGCGATGGTCTGGTCGAGGACGAGGAGCTTCTCTGCCCAGGGTTCGCCCTTCCATCGGTCTTTGTTGCTCTTCGTGACGACAACCGTCTTGTCCGCACCGCACAGGGCTTGCGTGATTTCGTAATCGGCATGGTCGTAATGCTCGTGCGTATGAAACGCAACATCAATAATCCGCGCGATGCGCTGGATTTGCTCTGCCGTCATCCTGAGTTCCACTCCTTCGTCGTCGGCTGTCTGGTCCATGCGTTTGTTGGGGCCCTGGTCAAGGTCGATGGCGAACACGGTCTCGGGTGTCTGTACGATGACCGAGCTCGAATAAAGCTGGAACAACCGGAGGCTCTTCGCGATGCGTTGGGTCTCGAGGGTGTCAAGCACCCGGTCCACTGCACGCTGGTAGTAGATGACCACGTCCTCCGAGCGCTCGGAATCCGCATTCATGAGCCGCTCGTCCAGCGCTTTAAGCGCCCGGTCTCGCGCTTCGGTATACTGCAGGGCCGGGGGATTGGCCAGGATCTCATGCCATATTGCGTCGATGTCTTGAGCCGCAGTGCCCGCATCTGCCAGTGCTGCTATACCCATCGCCATGAGCCATGCCAGTTTCATGCCGGGTGTTTCCCTTCAGTTTGATTCGCTGTCCTGAACCGGCCTGTTGTAACAGCTTGCCGCCCGTTCTGTCCAGAAGCCTCACTAATCAGCTGTGGGGCTGGCCGTACAGACAGGTGCGGGGCAAGAGGGTGTCTCCCCGGAGGGCGGCATCCGTCCGGGGGCATCATTCCCCAGACACGGCCTATACGACTAATGAGGCATATGGGTCCTCTCGGACGTATCGTTCCTCAAACTTCACGCTGCGCTCTGTCATCAGGGCATTAACGATTTGACGAAGTCCCAGGCCATGCCGACGACATGATTCACGCCGTCGCGGAAGGGGGGGTACACAAGATACACGATGAGTGCCCCTAGCAACGTGAAGAATTTCCAGTGGTGCGTAGATTCGCGGAAGGCGTTGACGAGAAAACGTCCTGACCAGCGTCCAGCGCGGACAGTGAAGTCGGCGACCTGGCGCAGAAGCCACGCGATATCGCTTTCACTGGGCATGCCGCGGCTGCGGCTTGCGAGCCCGTCGGGCGCACATTCAAGGGTCATGAGGGTGTTGCCAACTTGCATCTGTTCGCCGTCGCGCACGATGCGGGAGACCAAGGTGCCGACCCGTTTGCCCCCGACGAATACGGGGGCGCCGCCGATACTTCGGATACGGTACCCGTCTGATACCGCGGTTACGCGGGCATGGTAGCCCTGGATGGCACTGTCCAAACGAAGGTTGACCGCGCATTGGGGGTCCTTGCCAATGTAGATGGGTGCGCGCGCGATGGGGAATTCGGCGCCATCTTCCGGGCCGTTGATGACCACAAGGCAGTCGGGATATCCTGCTTTCTTCATGAGTGATGTGCCCTCGACGGCGCCGACCGTGTTCCCTTCCGGATGGTCAGCTTGTCGGTCTCGACCAGGACGTCAATGATGTCGCCCGGCTGAAAGGCGTCTCGCAGAATCATGTCGCTGATAGGGTTGACCAGGAGGCGGTCGAACGTGCGCTGGAGTTCGCGGGCGCCAAACTCGGCGCTGTGCCCCTGGTGCGCGAGATATTCGTATGCGCCTTGGTACACATGGAGCCGAAGGTTCTTCTCCATCAACCGGGTTTTCAACCTGCGCATCGAGATATGAAGAATCTGACGGATATCCTCAAACAACAACGGGTAGAACGGCACGATTTCGTCAATGCGGTTGATGAATTCAGGACGGAACCTTTTCTGCAAAGCATCGAGCAGCGCCAGACTGTCCGAGCTGGCTTCGGGGGATTCGAGGATGTGGGCCCCCACGTTGGACGTCATGGCAATGATGCAGTGCTTGAAACTGACCTCGCCCCGGTGGCCCTCGCGGAGCCGTCCTTCGTCGAATACGGGCAGAAGGATATCAAACACGCGAGGATGGGCCTTCTCGATTTCATCAAAGAGCAGGAGCGAGAACGGCTTGTTGCGAATAGCCGAAATGAGGCGGCCCTCCTGTTCGCTGCCCACGTAGCCGGGAGGCGCGCCCAGGAGCTTCGAAACCGAATGTTCTTCGACATATTCCGACATATCGAAGGTGACCAGATGGTTCGATGAGCCGAACAGAAGCTCAGCCAGAGCCTTGGCCAGTTCCGTCTTACCAACTCCCGTCGGGCCCACAAACAGCATCACCGCGTCCGGACGATGGGGATCGGACAACCCAGCGCGGGACTTCTTGACCGTTGCGACGACTTTGCGGATCGCCGCGTCCTGGCCGATGATGCGCCGCCTCAGAGCGTGTTCCAGATTTGCCAGTTGGCGGCGGTCCTCGGCCGTGATTTCCTCGATGGGCACGGCCGTGAGGCGGCTGATCACTTTCCTGACCTCGTGCGGCGTGACTTTCTTGTTTATCTTGGGAGGGGGCAGCCCTTCCGACTTTGCCCGTTGCCGCAGGGCTACCACCTTGAGACGGAAGCGCGCGCAGGCCTGGTCCAGGGCGTCAATGGCTTTGTCGGGGAGTTGCCGGTCGGTCATATACCGCTGAGACAGACGCACCGCCGCTCGCATGGCGCGTTTGCTGATGGTGACCTCATGATGGCGTTCGAGGGCCGGCTGAAGCGAGCGGAGAACCGCATAGGTTGCTTCCTCCGTCAGCGGCTCGATCCGCAGCATCTGAAAGCGCCGCTCGAGGGCGGGGTCTTTGGCGATGAACCGGCGGTACTCCTCGTAGGTCGTGGCGCCGATACACCGCAGGTCGCCCCGGGCCAACGCTGGTTTGAGGAGGTTCGCCATATCGATCGAATCGCCGTCAGTCGACCCGGCCCCCATGATGAGGTGAATCTCATCAATGAAAAGAATGACGTCCTGCAGCGTGGCGATCTCCTGCAATACTCCCTGCAACCGTTCTTCGAATGCGCCGCGATACTGCGTTCCCGCCAGAAGCCCCGCCACATCCAGCTCGAGCACCCGATACCCAAACAATACGTCATCGAGTTTGCCGGCGGCCACTTCGATGGCCAAGCCCTCGGCAAGCTTGGTTTTTCCCACCCCCGCGTCTCCGACCAGAAGCACGTTGTTCTTGGTTCTTCGAGCCAAGACCTGGAGCAGGTCAAAAAGTTCCCGTTCACGGCCGATTACCGGGTCGAGCCGGCCTTCTCGCGCGTCCAGAGTCAAATCACGGGTCAGCAAAGCCAACACGGACGACCCTGCCGGGCCGGACGCCGCTGATTTTTCGGGAGCGCCAGCCGCGGCGTCCTTTCTGAGACTGTTCCGTCGGTTGAAGGACGCATTGTCTGAAGACTTCCGCAGGTAATCGCGCAGGTCCTCGAGCAACGGGCCGCGCAGAAGGCGCGACGCATCAAATACACGGCTTGGTAAGGAGTGGGGGTCGGCAAGGATGGCGAGCAGCAGATGCCCCGTTGATGCGGACGAAAGGGCCATGCCTTCCGCAAGTTTTCCGGCCATTGCGGCAACCTGCGCCGCGCGGGGAGTGAAAAACGGCTCCGATGACGGCGTTGGCACGTTGCCGGGCCAGGGGTGCTGGCGAATATCCGACAACGCTTGCTCCAGCACGCCCTCGTAGTGGAGAAAGAAGTCCTGCGGCAACGATTCGGGTTTCTCGAGTATGGCCTCGAAAAGATGCTCGACGCCTACATAGTGCTGCCTCCGGTTTGCACTTAGCGCGGCTGCTTCGTCCAGGATCGCGTTTATCTCCTGGGAAATCGAAACTCGTACCACTGGGTATCCCTCGCTGTTGTACCCTCTTATGAATAACAATACAGCGAATGGCGTCAACGCGCAAGCCGGGGGCCGACACGGCCGGGGGGGCGGGCCGGGGCCCGGTTAAATGGACCTCGGAGTTCCGCCATTCTTTGTGTTTGCGTTATCCGCCGTATCTGTGCTAATTTAGCGCTACGTTATAGTGTTTATCGAAACGAAGAGGAATAATCGTGGTGCCCGGAAGGGATACGTTGTTCTCACGAGCGTGGGGTGTGGGCACAGGGAGATCGGAGTGTGGCAATTATTCTTATTGTCGAAGATGATCAACGGACGGCGGATTATCTCCGGGAACACCTTTCGGATGCCGGACACACCTGCGTAAGCGAGCCGGCCGGCGAGAGATCTCTTGAGGTGGCCAAGGAAAACCACTGTGACCTGCTCATTCTAGATATCATGCTTCCGGGCACCTCAGGCTTCGAGGTCTGCCGGAGGTTTCGGCGCGATCCCGAGCTGTATATGATGCCGATTATCATGCTCACTGCTATGAAAGGCGATGAGGAGTTGCACCACGGGCTTGCCCAAGGCGCGGACGATTACATTGTAAAACCGTTTGACATCAACAACCTTATTCATCGCATGGAAGCCTTGCTGCGGGTAAGTCAGGACAGAGGCGGCGAAGATCCCCTCGTCAGTATGCCAGCGGCAGGCGCAACAAAGCGAGAAGTGCAGCGCCGCGTGAGCCTTCGCGAGAAATTCGCCATTGCCTATGCGGAGGTCCTTCACATCCGCGAGTTTGCGCGTCAGTACGGCGAGGACTGCCGTTCCAAAGCGATTCGTCATTTGGGCCGGGCCATTCAGCAAGCCGGACGCAATTTTCCGGGGGAAGCCTTCTTTTGCGGCCATATGGGCGGAGGGCATTTCGTATGCGTGTTGCCTCCGCCAAAGGCAAAAGCCTACTGTGACCTTGTGCAGCACGTGTGGGGTCAACATCTCGAACACTTCTACGAGAGTACCGGTCATAGCCAGGCGTATGCGTCCGCGATGCGTGGGGAGTCCAGCATTCCTCTTCTCGACGTGCTGATTTGCCTCACCGTTTGTGACCCCAAGGAGGTTGCTGCCCCCCATGAGCTTTTCGAGGTGCTCTCCCAGCTTCGAGCGAAAGCGTTTGCTGGCTGCAAAGGGGGGGTATACGTCGATCGCCGTGGCAAGACGGGCTGAAATGGCCCGCTAAGATTGTCCGCGAAACGGCGCGTTTGCTTAAACCGCCGGACATATCGATTCGGGTTTGGGGCCAGACCAAGATCTAGAATTCCACGGGGATTGCCTCTTCTTGCACCGCGATGTTCGTGCAGCCTTCCGCTTCGAGTCCGGTCTTAAGAGCGGTGATCGCTTCGGTTTCGCCGTGCACCAGCAACACCTTCTCCGCCCGGTTGTTAAACCGTTTTCCGAAATCGATCAACTCGGTTCGGCCAGCATGCGCACTCAATGCGTTGAACACCTTCACATCGGCCAGAAGCCGGTGTCTGAGTCCGAAGATCTTTATCTCCGGCTGACGTTCGACGATTCGGCGCCCCAGCGTGTTCTTAGCCTGGAAACCTATGATGCAAATGGTGTTACGCTGATCCTCGACGTTGTTGCGCAGATGATGGAGAATGCGGCCAAATTCGCACATTCCAGATGCCGAAATGATGATGCATGGTTTCTTCAGCCCGTTGAGCCGTATTGAAGCTTGCACGTCTCGGATGTATTCGATGTGGCGAAGCTGGAACGGATCTCCCGACTCCTCCATCATGTTTCTTATCTCATCATCGAAGGAATCGGTGTGTAGCCGGAACACTTCCGTCACGTTGACCGTCAGGGGGCTGTCCACAAAAACCGGCATCTCAGGGATGCGGTTGGCCATCTCGAGGCGCTTCAATGCGTACACGAATTCCTGCGCTCGTTCCAGCGCGAAGGTCGGTACGATGAGTTTTCCTCCCCGGTCATGCGTGCGGTTGATGGTCTCGGCGAGATCGGCGTCAAGTGTCTCGATGGGTTTGTGGTCGCGGTTGCCGTAGGTGCTTTCCATAATGACGACATCGGCATCATCCGGTTCCCAGGGATCCTTGAGAATGGGCATGTTCTTCCGCCCGATGTCTCCCGAGTAAATGAATCTCCGCTGCTTGCCGTTCTCCTGGAATTGGACCAGCAACATGGACGACCCTAGAACATGGCCGGCATCCTTGAAGGTTACGGACACACCCGGGGCAACCTCCAAACTGATATCGTAGGGGATGCTGATAAACCGGCGCATGATCTCACGGACGTCCACGTCCGTATAGAGCGGGGGAATGAAACTCTGGTGCTTTTTCGACAGCCATTGGGCATCCTTTTCCTGGATGTGGGCGCTGTCAAGCAACATGATGGCGCATAGGTCACGCGTTGCCGGCGTGGTGAAGACCCGCCCCCGGTAACCGTAACGCGCCAGCATGGGCAAAACGCCGCTGTGGTCGATATGCGCATGGCTCAGCACCACAGCGTCCAGTTCGTTCGGATTGAACGGTAATCGCCGATTGCGGTCCGCGGACTCCGTCCGGCTCCCTTGGAACATGCCGCAGTCAAAGAGAATCTTATGTCCGTTCACTTCCAGGAGATGTTTGCTGCCAGTAACATTGGAGGCCGCCCCATAGGAGGTTATGCGCATGCTGATGAATTCCCTTTCATATCACGTTATGGCGTCTCAGAACACCCCTTTCACGGTATTGGGGCGCCGAACGTGGGAGTTGGGTTCAGTGCCATTGCCATCGCAGGCACTTCTTGACCTTCTTTAGCCAGACCGGAGGGTTGGGCATTCTTCATTTCTGCCACGTACGCTGCGTGCGGTAAGCCTGACACAAACCATCGGGCCGGAGATTGACATTCGACAACGGCACGAACTACACCAAGTATATACACGAAAGGGCGTGGGAGTAAAAGCTTGGAGCCGGCCCCACATTCTTGCGGACGTGCTACCGGAGCGCATCTGGCCACCCCGGCTGCGATACCTGCCGTTCTCGACTGTTTGCTTGTCTCCAGGACCGTTGGTCCTTTAAGGTGTGGACATTTGAAACATGCAAAGGGAGAAAGCCCATGCATCGAATTGCCTGGCTTATTCTTTTCGCAGGGATTGTGGGAATGCCCTGCGCGGCCGCGGAATCCGGACACGAACGCGCTTTGGCGCGCCAGGACGATCTGCGCCTGGGCGTGTACCTGACCGCGGGCGCCGTAGACGGCGTTTTCGAGGCTCGAAGCGCTTCGGTCGAGTTGCTTCGCGAATACGGTTTCACGCGCGTAATCCTCGAAGTCTACCGGAGCGGACACGTGGTGCCGCCGGAACATCTCGCGGGCGTGCTGGACTATTTCCGCGACAACGGGTTTGACGTGGCCGGCGGTATCGCAACAACGCCGGGCGGCGGCGTTGGCGTTCCTCAGGAAGGACCGCTGAGTTGGTACAACTGGCAGAATCGCAAGACCCGGGATGACCTCGAGAGAATCATGCGCTCAGCCGCCCCGCTCTTTGATGTGTTCGTTATCGACGATTTTCTGTGCACGGACGACCTGAGTCAAGAATCCATAGCTGCCAAAGGGGAGCTGCCCTGGGACAAATACCGGTGCGATTTAATGGCCGCGGTCGCGCAGGAGGTTTTCATCGCTCCGGCGAAACAAGAGAACCCGGACCTCACGATCATCGTGAAGTTCCCCCAATGGTATGACCGGTTTCAGCTCCATGGATATGCTGTGGACCGGCACGCCGCCCAGTTCGACCGAGTGTGGGTGGGGACGGAAACCCGCGGAGCCCGGACGCAACGGTACGGTTTCGTGCAGCCCTACGAAGGTTTCGTCAACTACCGGTGGCTCGCAAGCATCGCGCCGGAAAAGACCGAATGCGCGTGGTTTGATCACGGCGACTGCGATGCACTGGACTTTGTCGACCAAGCCTACCAATCCGTGCTTGCCGGGGCGCGCAATATCTGTGTGTTCGATTATTCCGATGTCGTGGGCGGCCATCCCGGGTGCGCGCTTCTCGCTCAACAATTCGAGCAATTGGCGGATCTTGCCGCGGCCGTTCGGCTCGACCCTGTTTGGGGCATACCAGCGTACAAGCCGGCCGGCAGCGATGCCGGCGGTGACCTGTATTTGATGGACTTTGTAGGCATGTTGGGCGTGCCGCTTGTGCCGACGGCGGCGTTTCCCGGCCGAGCCCGGTCGCTCTTTTTGCCCGCACAGGCCGCTGCTGATCCGGAAATCCTGGGAAAACTGCAAACGCACCTTGCGAGCGGCGGACGGGCCATCCTTACCGCGGGCTTCCTATCGCGTGTGCCTGATGCAGCAGACGCCGCGGGGGTCAAGCCGATCGTCCTCGAGCCGCTCAAAGCCTCCGCCGTCTTACTGGACGGGGAGTCGGCGCCGGTAAGGCACGGTCTCGACCTCGCCGGCCGGCTCGATGCCACGCAGGCAGAAGTCCTCCTCGAAGCGATCTGCAGCGACAGCGCCGTCCCTTTTCTTACGCGTCACCGTGCGCAGGGAGGCGAGGTTGCGGTGCTCAATTGTCACACGTTTTCGCAGGCGGATTTTGACGCTGTGGGCGAGGTGCTGCTTGCGCCTCGCCAGCTGGGACTGCTCGAATTGCCTGAGACTGCCGCGAACCGGCTGCGCGCCGCGTTCATGGAGCCTTTAGACCTGGCAATGGAAGCGCACACGCGGGTCACTCTGCAACCTTTTGGCGAGCGGTCTCTATTTGTCCAGAATTACAACGAGGAACCTGTGAGTATATTGCTGCGGCCCGTGCTGCAAGAAAGCGGCATCATGTACCGCGACCGATTCACAGGGGAAATGGTGCCGTTGACCGATGGTTGCCTCCATTTTGAGGTCGGGAGCCGCGCACGCCGTTGGCTCGAAGCCCGGTAAGCCAAGTCCGTGGCCCTAATCCATCTGCTGTCCGGCGCGGCGCCGTGCTCCTCTCGCGCAACCTTGGGGCTGGCGGCTGGAGCCGGAGGGCTCAGAAGTATCCCATGTTATGGAGCAGCTCCATTTCCGCGGGAGATAATGCAGGCACTTCCTGACGGCGGGGCGTCTCAATGCCGCGCTTTCGACAGTAGGCCTCGCGTTCCGCGAGGATGGCCTTCAGACGGTCTCGAACGGCAGGTTTCTCCATTACGATGTTGCGTGTTTCTTGCGGGTCGTTCTCGAGGTCGTACAGTTGTTCGTTGACCGGCGGCCGCCAGATCGGGGTCATGGGTATTGTTCCCGCCTGAAGCCCCAATTGGACCTCCTCGAGCCGCCGAACCTCGCCAGGGCGTTCCTCCGGCGTGAACCACTTGAGGGCGGCAAGGTACTTCCATTCGTCAGCGATGACGCAACGCATCATTCCACGTTCCTGAAGCAGCAACTCGGCGATGTGCGGGTGCTTGGGAGGCACGAATCGAAGCCCCGTGTCAGCAGGCTGGAAAAGCGGATCCCCGTCCAGCGAGGAACCCTCCGCCGACAGGCCGAACAAGCGCGTCAGCGTGGGATAATAGTCGACAATCGAAACAGGAGTTGCCACGCGTGCTTTGGGCGCCTTGCCCGGAGCCCAAAAGATGAGAGGAACGCGCAGCACCTCCTCGTACAGGGTCCATCCGTGCTCCACCCAGTCATGATCAAGGAATTCTTCGCCATGGTCCGACGAAATGACCACCAGGGTGTTGTCGAGCATGCCGTACGCGTTCAGCGCGTGAAAGAGCATTTCGATAGACCGGTCCGAGTCGGCGATTTCAGCGTCGTATGAGATGACAACATCTTCGAAGCGCGGATCGCCCGGCCCGAATCCCTCCGCCCTGAGCTGGTTCAGGTCCGCGCGGACATCCTCGAAAATGTGCAGTGGCTCAGGGTAGAGCGTCTTGGCGAATCGCAGGTACAAGTCGTCGGGAGGCTCGTAGGGTCCATGCGGATCGAAATAATGCAGGTACATGAAGAAAGGTTTGCCGCGGACCTTCTTTGCCTGCTCCATGGCAATTGCGGACAGCTTAGGACCTTCCGCGCTCTCCAGCCAACGCAAGGGCAGGTGATGGACGGTGTTGAACCCCTTGGTGAGCCCGGCAAGCACAACGCTGCTGCTTAAAAAGAGTGTTTCGTAGCCCTTTGCCGCGAAACGTTCGGCCAGCGTTGGCACTTCCGGCGGAAGCTGGGCAAACCACCCGAAAGCGCCGCTCGATGAGGGCAGCATGCCCGAGAAAAGAACAGACACGGATTCGCGGGTGAAGGTGCTGTTGGCTCGCGCTTGTTCGAAAAGCAGTCCCTCATTGGCGAGCGAATCGATAAAGGGGGAAGTGTTTCGCCGATACCCGTAGCAACTCATATGGTCGGCCCGCAACGCGTCGATGGTGATGAAAATGAGATTACAACCTTCGAATGTCTGGGGCAGGGCAATGTCAGGGGGCTGTCCCCACGCCGGACATACGCCGGTGAGCATGCAGAACAAGAACACGCTGAGGCGGGCGTTCAGCAGGCGTCTTGTCTGTGTGTACCGGTCAGCAACAAGCATCAAACGTCTCCTGCGTGCCATCTCATTGAAGGGCGCGCATCTCCTTAGTGATGGTCTCACGGGCGTCTTGTCCTACGCCAGGCATATCGAGAATTATTGCATATTCTTTGCGGGCCTCGGTATTCCGGCCCAGTTTTGCCAGAGTCCTGGCGAATTCCAGCCGCGTCTCGGGGTTGTCTGGCTCCAATGCGAGGGCCTTCTGAAGCATCTCGAAGGCATCTTCATTCTTGTTTTGCCGGGCCAGAACGCGGGCCGCTTCTCTCGCCGCCAGGGCCGCTTGCGGGGGCGGAAGCTCCCGGACAGCCGCTTGCAGAACCGTGCCAGCGAGCGAGAGCAGGTCCATCTTGTCAAGCATCGTGCCGATGTTGAGCAGTGCAATGCCGCGGTCTGTCGATGCAATATCTTGCTTCTGGGATTCCACAAGCAACACTTCGGCGGGCCACCCGAACTGGTTTCGGGCCTCTTGTGGAGCGAGGCCGCTCTCGACCGCGTTTTGCAGTGCACGTGCCAATTCCCCGGTGGCCTCCGGCAGTTTCCGGCTTCCTCCCTCCCAGACGGCGACAACAGCCTCTACCTGGGGCAAGGGCTTCTTTCCTGCTTTGATGGCGTTGTGGCAGGCTTGGGTTACAGCGGTTTGAAACGCTTTCGGGCGATTGCTCTTCTTGGAAAACTGGGCAAACGCGCTCCACGTGTCCGAAAGGTCCGGCGCTGCCTTGGCCGCAGTCACGTAGGCCTTTTCCGCCTTCTCCTCATCTTTGAAAATGCCGTACTCAGCAGCTGCAAGGTACAGGGCAGCTTTCGCGGTGATCTCCGTCTCCTCAGGCGCCGTTGCGCGCAGCCGCTCGAGATACTGTCCCAAGAGTTCCCGCAGGAAATCATAGCGGTTGTACTGCGAACCAAAACGGTACAGCGCGGGCAGAATGTCTCTATTCGCCGGCTCTGCTGCTATGGCCTCGCGAAAATCGTCTTCGACGGCGTCGAGTTCCTGCGTGCCCGCGTGGGCTTGCGCCAGCATAAGGTGGAGAGCACTCTTGTTCTCGGAGCCCAATTCCAGAGCACGCCTCAGATGATGGATAGCAATATGCCACTGTTCCACGATCTCCTGTGCACCGGCCTCGGCGTTCTCTCCAGCGGTACGCATCTCAGCGGCGCGAAGGCATGCGATACGGCCCAGGATGTCGTGGGCTTCCGGCAACAAAGGGCACAGTTCTTCCGCCTCGGCGGCGGCGCTGCGCGCGTCTTCCAGGTATTTGCCGCGGGTATCGCGGTTGAATTCCGATTCCGCGTGACCCAGGCTGAAATTCGTCTCCGCTATGCCCAACAAGCTGAGCACATACGTAGGGTTCCTCT
>Ga0209201_1000518_pt1 | contig 53111 bp, 44 predicted proteins | sample AD_UKC055_MetaG_FD_184411 | JGI IMG/M metagenome (GOLD analysis project Ga0209201, IMG submission 184411) | Active sludge microbial communities of municipal wastewater-treating anaerobic digesters from USA - AD_UKC055_MetaG (SPAdes) (version 2) | ecosystem: Engineered > Bioreactor > Anaerobic >... | reverse complement strand
GCAACCAGCATCCAGCAACCAGCATCCAGCAACCAGCATCCAGCAACCAGTGTCCAGCACCCAGCATCCAGCTCTTGCCAGCGCCCTAAAAGCGGGTAGAATGCCTCAATGTTATGGAAGAGCAAGCAATGGTTACAGGAGAGGCCGAACGGATCACGCACGCCGCGGCGCTGATCTCCGTGGGAAATGTCACCAGTCGGGTCCTGGGACTCGCCCGTGACGTGGTCAAATCCTATTATTTCGGCGCCGGTGGCGCCGTCAGCGCCTTCGATGTGGCGGCGCAGGTCCCCACCATGCTCTACGATCTGCTCACCGGCGGCATGTTGAGCTCCTCGCTGGTGCCGGTCTTCTCCGATTATGCCCCCCCGCAGCGTCGCAGCGAGCTCTGGCAGCTGCTCAGCCTGCTGCTTTCCCTCCTCGCGCTCTGCCTGAGCGCCCTCGTCCTGATCATCGAAATCGCCGCCCCGGCCGTGGCGCGCCTGCTCAGCGGCGGACTGCCGCCCGCTTATCTGGATCTCGCCACACAGATGATCCGCATCACCACGCCGGCGATCATCTTCCTGAACCTCTCCGGGCTGCTCACCGCCGCTCTCTACGCCCTGCAGCGCTTCAACCGTCCCGCCTTCCTGGGCACCCTCTCCAACGCCGTGATGGTGCTCACCGTCATCCTGCTGGGACGGACGCGCCTGGAATCGCACAGCCTCGCGCTGGGACTCCTGGTCTCCAGCATCGCGCAGGTGTTGTTCCAGTGGCCCGCCTTGCACGACGCCGCCCTGCGCCCGGTAAACCCGCTGCGTGGACATCCGGCCCTGCCAATGATCGGACGTCTCTACTTGCCCATCGGCCTGGGCCTCATCGTGGATCAGGCCGCGGTGGCGTTGAGCTTCAACCTGGCCTCGCACATTGCCGTCAGCGGCATCGCCTGGATGAAGTACGCCGCCACCATTATCCAGTTCCCCCTTGGGATGGTCGTCACCGCTGTTTCGGTCGCCATCCTTCCCACGCTATCGCGCTTCGCTGCCGGGGCCGACGAGCAGCGCTTCAGCGCCACACTGGCGCAGGGAATCCGCCTGGTGTTCGTGCTGGTCCTGCCCGTGACGGCGTTGCTGCTCGTCCTCGCTGAGCCGGTAGTCGCCCTCCTGTTCCAGCGGGGCAACTTCATGCCCGCCGACACTGTCGCCGTGGGCAATGCCCTGCGCTACAACCTGCCGGGCCTGATCTTCGCCGCCCTGGATCAACCCCTTATATTCGCCTTCTACGCCCGCAAAAACACCTGGACCCCGGCGCTGGTCGGCGTGGGCACGACGGCCTTCTTCACCCTCCTGGTCCTCGCTCTGGCGCAGCTGGGAAAACTGACCCTCAGCAACCTCATTCTGGCGAATTCCCTGAAGCTCACCCTCCATGCGCTGTGCATGTTCTACCTCTTTAATCGCCATGTCAGCACACAGCTGATTGCGGAGGTCAGGCGTACTACCGGCATCGCCACGCTCGCCGCGCTCGCCATCCTCCCCCTCGCGGCAGGACTCGCCGCCCTGGTGAGCCGCTTGGGCCCCGAAGGCTTCATGGGGATACTCAGCCAGCTCATTTTTGCGGGGGGCCTCAGCCTGATCCTCTACCTGTGGCTGCTGCGCCGGGCCGGCGTCGAAGAACTGCAGCTGCTGGAACAGGTCATAGCGCGCTACAGTGGACGGCACAACAGTTCGCCTCCTCAGGCCCATCCGCCCGCCGAAGCTCCAACGGAAGAGACTGACGTATGAACATCCGCCCGAAATTCAACCGCAATGACGCCCGCATTCTGGGATGCTGGCTCCTGCTCGGCCTGCTGAGCGGCTGTGGGGCGCCCTTGATGCCCGGCCCGACCCCCGCCAGCGGCGAAATCGTCGTCCTCTGGCATGGGTTCACCGACGCCCGACAGGAGGCGCTATTGGCGCTCGGCGATCGCTTCAACGCCGAACGCCCTGCCGGCATCACGCTCGTCATCGAATATCACGCCGATCTGCCCGCCTTGTTGCCGACGACCTCCCCCGACCAACGTCCCGACCTGGTCATCGCCATGCCCAACGAGGTGCCCGGCTACGCGGCCCAGGGGCTGACGGCCCTCGCCCCCGCCGACATCCCGGCGGATCTGCTGCCCATGGGCCGGGCGCTTTTCACCGTGAAGGGAACCCTCCAGGCGTTGCCGCTGGGTCTGGCGACTTACGTGCTCTACACCAACGACAACTGGCTCCGCGACATCGGCTATACTCCCGCGACCGCCGTCCTGGAAGACCTGCGGCTCAGCACCTGCCGCGCTACCGACCTCGCCAGTGGCCAGGTGGGACTGGGGTTGCCCAGCCAACCGGGAGTGTTGCTGGCGTTGCTCGCCGCCGGAGAAGCTTCCCTGATCGGGGAGGACGGCTATTATCACTTCGACGATCCTGCCGGCACCCGACTCAGCGCCATCATCAAGGAGGGCATGCGCGCGGCGTGCATCCGCACCTTTGCCCTGCCGGCCGAAGGCGTCACCCAATTCAGCGACAGCGCCATGGCCATGCTGATCGAATCCAGCCTCAACCGGCGCGAGATCGAAGCCGCCGTGGCCGCCAAAAGCAACTTCACGTTGGGAGTGACACGCCTGCCCGGCCCAACGGGGCCGGGGGCAATGCTCTGGTACGGGGTGGGAATCTTCGCCACGCAGACCGCCGAGCCGCAACACCCTGCCGCGGGGGTCGTCCTGGACTGGCTGCTTCAGGCCGAGGCGCAAGCCCTCTGGACGGCGAAAACGCAATACCTGCCCGTGCGCGCCGGCGGCATCGCGGCGCAACTCGCCGCCTTACCGGCGGAGGCCAACATCGAGCGCGCGCTATTGGAGCTGACCCGGGAAGTCGCCGCCAACGGCGCCTGGACGATATGGCCCCCTCAGGCGTATGGCGCGACCTGTCGTGCCGCGCTGGTTCAAGTCCTCACCGCCCTGAACACCGAGCTGCCCGCCCACGAAGCCCTGCAAGAGGCCGTGGCCGGCTGTAACAGGGAGCTGACGCCATGACGCTGACCCCCGAAGCGTATCCCTCCTGGCTAAGCGCGGCGGCGGAAATCGCCCGTGAGGCCGGTGCGCCGCTCAAAGCGCACTGGCGCAGCGGCGTCACCGTCCACAGCAAGGGCTACCGCGACATCGTCACCGCCGCCGATCTGGCGGCTGAGGAGCTCATCCTGGCCCGCCTGCGCGCCGCTTTCCCCGGCCATGCCATCACCTCCGAGGAGGCCGGCGCCGACGCGGAAGCCGCTTCCACCCGCTGGCTGGTGGATCCCCTCGACGGCACCACCAATTTCGCCCACCACAATCCCAACTTTTGCGTGTCCCTGGCGGTCGCCCAAGACGGCGCGCCGGTCGTCGGCGTCATCTACGACCCGCTGCGCGATTTCCTGTTCACGGCAGCGCGCGGCGCGGGAGCAGCCCTGAACGGCGCACCGCTTCACAGCTCCGGCGTCACCACGCTGGCGGATGCCACCTTCGCCGCCGATTGGCCTCGAAAACCCCGGCCGCGGCAGGAATTGTGGCAGCGCGCCGGGAAATTGATGGTGGAGGCCCGCACGATGCGCGTCCTGGGAGCGGCGGCCCTCAACATGGCTTATGTCGCCGCGGGCTGGTTCGATCTGTACCTGGCGCAGGTGCTGGGCCCCTGGGACATGGCGGCCGGCGTCCTCATCGCGCAAGAGGCCGGCGCCGTCGCCGCCACGCTCGACGGCACGCCGTGGACCCTCGAGCATCCCGATCTCGTGCTCGCAGCGACGCCGGGCCTCCTCGAGGCTTACCTGAAAGTGCAGGGGGATGACCTGTGAAACGACCCTTCTCGCGCCCTCCCCGCTGGAGCCGCGCGCTCGCGCTGGGCTTGCTGCTGGCGCTCCTCTTCGGGGTCGCCCAACCGGCGGCCCTGCAGAGTGAACCAGCGCGCGATTTTGCCGGCCGGCTCAATCAGGCACGGCTCGCGGAAGGACTCGCCCCGCTGAGCTGGTCCACGCTGCTCGCACAGGCGGCCCAACGTCACGCCGACGATCTGGCCGCTCACAACCTCATTGACAGCACCGGCTCCGATGGCTCTACCTATCGTCAGCGCATCCGCGAGACCGGCTACCGCGCCTGGAACGACGGCCTGCTGGTCTACGAAACCTTCTGGGTAGGCCTGGGAAACGCCGAAAACGCCTTGGACTGGTTCCACAACGACGCCGCCCAATGGAGCGCTTTTGTGGATCCACGCTACCGCGAGGTCGGCGTGGGCTATGCAGAGAGCCAGAACCTGCATTATTTCGTGATCAGTTTCGGCTCCCGGCCCGGCGTGCTGCCGGTGTTCATCAATGAAGGCGCCGAGACTACCGATCGGCCCCAGGTCGTCATTCACCTCACGAACGAGGAGGCGGTGCCACTAGGCGAGGGACGCTGGATCGGCCAGGCCATCGAAGTGCGGTTGGGAGAGACGCCTGACCTGGAGGACGCTCCATGGCAGCCGTGGGAACCGCTTCTCCCGTGGGCCTTCTCCAATGACACGCCCGGCGATTATGCCGTCTACGTTGAATTCCGGGATGGCGCCGGCCGCACCACCATCAGCCAGGATACTGTCCGGCTGACCGCGCCCGGCGAGGGTGAGCCGCTGGCGCCCACCGTTCCCCATCAGGAAATGACGCCGCCGCCAGAGCCTACTGTGGAGGCGACGACGGTTCCCGCCAGCGAGCCGCCGGTGATGGAGACACCCGTGGTCACCGCGCCGCCAACGCCTATACCCACGCTCGCTGTGGCGACGCCAACCCCCGCGCCCACAGCCGAGCTCCTCAGCACACCGGCCCTCACGCCCACGCCGGTCACCGCCCTCGTCAGCGAGCGCCGCCCCGTGGACTGGCCTCTCGTGAGCGTCGTCCTGCTGCAAGGGATCGCGCTGCTTCTGGGACTGGCGGCCTTCCTGCGGCGCAAGTAAGCGTGCCCTATAACCGCGAACCACCAGCCATGCTGAGTGTGGCGATAGCATCAGTCATGTAAGAGGTAAAGGTAAAGCGAAGGCGCCATGGCTAAGACACCCCCCTCAGCACCACGAACGCTCAGGATATGGCAGGCGATCCAGGATTACGGCATGATCACCCTCGGCGCGCTGATCGTCGCCGCGAATGTGCCGCTGTTTTTGGAGCCGAACAACGTGATTTCTACCGGCATCACCGGCATCGGGATGTTGGCGCATTATCTGTGGGGCTGGCCCATCGGCCTGGTCACCTTGCTCATCAACATCCCCTTGATCCTGGCGGGCATTCGCTGGGGCGGCGGCTGGCGTTTCTTCATGCGCACGATCTACGCCGTGCTGGTGCTCACCCTCGGCATTGATGGACTCAGCCGCGTGCTGCCGCCCATCCAGGTCGAGCCGTTGCTCTACACCCTTTTCGGGGGGCTGCTCGATGGCATTGGCATTGGCCTGGTGCTCCGTGGCAGCGGCACCACCGGTGGCACCGACATCATTGCCCAATTGCTCAGCCGCTATCGCGGCATCGCTTTCGGTAACGTCTTCATCGTGGTCAACACCGCCATTCTGCTGGCCGCCGCCCTTGTCGTGGGCATCGTGCCGGTGCTCTACGCGCTGATCGTCAATTACGTCTCCGGTCGCGTCGTGGACACCGTGCAGGAAGGTGCGGGCTACGCGCGCGCCGCGATCATCATCTCCCAGCACAGCCAGGAAATCAGCCAGGCCATTTTCACACAGCTCGGGCGCGGCGTGACGATCCTCGAAGCGCGCGGGGGCTACACCCAAAACCCCCAGCCGGCACTCTACGTCGTCGTGACGCGCTCGCAGGTCACACTGCTCAAGCGGCTCATTTCGGAGATTGATCCGCGCGCCTTTGTGGTCGTCTCCGAGGCCCACGAGGTCTTGGGGGAAGGCTTCAACGCCGTCAAAGCGGCCTGAACAGGCCGCCTCTACGATGACAAACTGGGGGCCGTTGCTGGCCCCCAGTTGAATATCCACGACAAAAATGCGCCGGCTCAGGCCCGCCGCGCCCGTTCCCATGCTGCGAGCAACGCCCGCCGCCCCAGCACTTCCGCCATCTCCAGACGGTACTCCGCGCTCCCCAGGAAATCCGCCGTCGGATGCAGCTCCGCCAGCGCCGGGGCCAGCGCTCCCGTGACTTTCGCCGCCGTGAGCAGCTGCCCCTTGAGCAAATGCTCGGTTTTCAGCAGGCGCACCGGACGGGAGTCCGCGCCGCCGAGGGCCAGGCGCACTTCCGTCGGCAGGCCCTCCTCTACAGCGACATAGGCCGCGGCGCACACGATGGGCCGATCCTTGGGCGAGCGCCCTACCCCCTCAAAGGCAGCGGCGCTGCGAACCGGGGGACGTTTCACCAGCAGTTCCGTCAACAGCACGCGCGTGCGGATCAGCCGGTCGCGGTAGGCCACAAAACTGGTGAACGGCGCCGTGTGCAACACCGGATCGGCATACCGCACGTCAGTGTCCAGCACCAACAACGCGGTCGTGAGGGGATCCGCTGGCCCGGCGACGATCAACGTCCCGCCGAGCGTGCCCTGTTCGCGCAGCGTGTGCGATTGCGTGAGGTCCGCTGCCGTCGCCAGCAGCCCATCTGCCAGCTCGCTGACCGCCGCCTCCTCGAGAAGCTGCTGCAGCGTGACCCGCGCTCCCAGCCGCACCCCCTCGATGTCACTCTCGATTTTGTCCAGTCCCAGTCCCTGGAGATCTACCACCGTTTCGAGCTGCGGATCGCCCTGCGCTACAATCCAGGCGCCGCCGCCCAGGTAGCAGGCATGGGGATTGGTCTGCGCCAGTGTCACCGCTTCTTCGAGGGTCGTAGGGCGAAGATATTGTTTTACATTGCGTAACATACATGCCTCCTCAAATCATTGGTGTCGCTTCTTCAGTCACACCGGCCATCAACAGGCCCAACCGCTCCGGCGTCGCTTCCGCACGCTCCAGAATTCCCATGATCCGGCCCTCATAGATCACGGCGATGCGATCCGAGAGGGCCAGAATCTCGTCCAGGTCTTCTGAGATAAGCAGGATAGCGGCGCCCTGCTCGCGCTGCGCCTGCAACACCCGCGCCCGCTCTTCCAACAGCCGCTGATGGACGTATTCAGTCGCCCCAATGTCTAATCCGCGTGTGGGCTGCGCCGCGATGATGACCCGGGGGTCCCTGGAGAGCTCCCGCGCCAGAATGATCTTCTGGATGTTGCCCCCCGAAAGGCTCCTGGCCAACGTCTCATGGGACGGCGTTTTGATGCGAAAGGCCTGGATGCGTTCCGCCGCGCTCTGGGCAATGGCCTGAAAATCGAAGAAGCCCGCGCGCGCGTAAGGTCGCTGGCCATGCTCGCGGAGGATCAGGTTTTCCGCCACCGTGAAATCCTGAATTATGCCATCGCGCATCCGCTCTTCGGGGATATAGGCCAATCCCAGCCGGATGAGGTCCGCCGTCAGCGCACCGGTGATGTCCTGACCTTCGAGGAACACCTGTCCTGCCGTTGCGGGACGCAGGCCATTGATGACCTCCGCGAGCTCGCGCTGCCCATTGCCGGAAACGCCCGCCAGTCCCAGGATTTCACCCGAATGCACTTCCAGATTCACGCCCCGAAGGGCGGGGATGCCCATGTCGTTCAGCGCCCAGAGATCGCGCACCGTCAGACGCACTTCCCCTATCGGGACGGCGGCTTTCTCCGGTTGCAGAATCACCTCACGGCCCACCATCATCCGCGCCAGGTCGGCCTTGGTCATCTCGCCGCGCGGTTGACATCCTACCATGTGGCCATCCCGCAGCACCGTCACCCGATCGCTGATGGCCAACACTTCGTGCAGCTTGTGCGAGATAAAGATGACCGCGTGCCCATCACGCACCATTTGCTTAAGAATGGTGAAAAACTCGTCCACCTCTTGGGGGGTGAGGACGGCGGTCGGCTCATCTAGAATCAACAGGGCCGCCCCGCGATAGAGCGCTTTGATGATTTCCACCCGTTGTTGCTGCCCCACGGAGAGCTGCCAGACAGGGGCTTGAGGGTCCACATGCAGGCCGTAGATCTTGCCCAACTCCACCACGCGCGCTGAGACTCGCTCCAGGTCCGTGAGCGGCCCGCGGGAAGAGGGCAGCCCCAAAGCCACATTTTCCGCCACCGTCAGGGAGGGGACCAGCATGAAGTGCTGGTGAATCATGCCGATCCCCAACCGTATGGCGTCAACCGGTGAGTGGATCTGGACGGGCTGACCGTTGATGCGGATTTCACCTTCATCGGGACGGTACAGGCCATAGAGCACCTTCATCAGGGTGCTCTTGCCCGCACCGTTCTCCCCCAAGAGCGCATGGACCTCGCCGGCACGAACGTCGAAGCTCACGCACTCATTGGCGCGCACCCCAGGAAAGCATTTGGTGATGCCCACCATCTCCAAACGCTCGATCCGAGGCTTTCCAGACGGCAGCACGTCAGACTTGACCATGGGCCGCTCTCAGGGCGCGACGTTGATAGCGCCGGTAACGATGGCGTTGATGGTCGCCTCAGCCAATTGCTTGACCTCGGGAGGCAGGCTGTACGCCGGGTTGAACTCGATGTACAGGCCCTTGTTCTCCAACGTGATCGCAAAAGATTGGCCACCCAACGTGCCCTTGCCGATCAGGTCAATCATCTCCAGGATCACACCCGACCAGTCGTAGATCTGATTCGCTACGACCACTTCAGGCGCGAGCGAGGTCTGGCTGGCCTGCGTGCCGAACCACAAGACGTTGTTTTCCTTCGCCACGCCGATGGCGCCCACCACCATTTGCGCCGTGCCGGCCATCACATCAGCGCCGGCCTTGACGTGCGTCTGAGCGGCCTCAGAGGCCAACGCCACATCGCTGAAGGAGCCGATCCAGTTGACGTTGACCTGGGCGTTGGGATTCTGCGCCTTCACGCCGGCGACAAAACCATCCACATAGAGTTTGGCATCGCCGGTCTCAATGGGGCCAACCACGCCAATGACGTTGCTCTTGGTCAGGGCGCCGGCCATCACGCCGTTGACGTAACCACCCTGCTCCGAGCGCGCCTCATAGGCGAACACGTTGGTGATCCCCTTGTCCACAAAGGTGTCCACCGTCGTGCCCCAGGCGAAGCTGGTCTCGGGGAAATCAGGGGCGATCTCCTGCAACACGCTGCCGTACTGCGAACCGTGTGCGATCACCAGGTCATAGCCCTGGCTGGCGTAGTCGCGAATGGCAGCGCCGGCGTCATCCACCACGAACATCCCTTCCGAAATGACGAACTCCAGTTTCTCCGGCCCGCCCTGCGCCTCCTGCACCTTCAGCAAGGACTCATAAATGCTCTGGCTGAACGCCAGGTCGTTCTTGGCGCTGGGCGTCACCACCGCAATGCGGAACTTCTCGCCAGAAGCGCCGCCGCCGCCGCAGGCGCTCATCAACATCGAGGCCATCACCAACACACTGAACCACTTAGCCAGCTTACGCATCAGATGCTCCTTTTCTATTCTACAAAAATTTGTATGATCATCACCCGCGAGCATATACGGCGCCGCCTTACCCCTCGCGGACAAAGGGCTTGGTCAAGGCCGTAGGCGGACGCACACGCTGCACCGCCACCACCAACGCCAGGATGGTCAACACGTAGGGCATCATCACCGCGAATTCCGAGGGGATGGGCAACCCTAACACCTGCACCCACAGCTGCAGTGCGTTGACCATGCTGAACAACAGCGCCCCCGCCAGCACTCCCCAGGGACGCCAACCGCCAAAGTAGACCAGCGCTACGGCGATAAAACCCAGACCGCTGGTCAGATTCTGCTGGAAGACATTGAGCAGGGCGATGGAGAGCGACGCGCCGGCCAGGCCGGAGAGCGCCCCGCCCAGCGTCACTGTGATGTACCGCACCAGCCTCACATTGACCCCCAGCGAATCCGCCGCCTCCGGGTTCTCCCCCACAGCGCGGATTTTCAACCCGAAGGTGGTCTTATCCATCACAAAAGCCGCCACCGGCACCAGCAGATAGGCGCCATAGACGAGCAGATTTTGATTGAAGAAGACTTCACCCAACACCGGAATCCGGCTCAACAAGGGGATGGCCAGGGGACGGAACCCGCTCACCGTTTGCACAGTCCCCAGCAGCGTCTGGAAGAGCAGATCGCTCAAGCCCAATCCAAAGAGATAAAAGCCGATGCCGCTAATGCCCTGCTGAGCGTGAAGCGTGATGCTCACAAAGGCCATGATCAGCCCCATGAGAGCGCCGACGAACAACGCCGCAGCGACACCCAACCAGAGACTACCGGTTTGACGGGCTACATAGAACGCCGCAAAAGCACCGACCAGCATTTGCCCCTCGACGCCGAGGTTGAGGACGCCGCTGCGCTGTCCAAACGTCTCGCCGAGGGCGGCATACAGATAGGGCGTCGCCAGTCGAATGCCAGAGGCCAGGATTCCCAACAAAACCTGTGCGGTGAGCAGCTCGCCGATCATACCGCTCCCTCCTGGCCGGTCGCGGCCGGCGGCGTTGGAATCAGAGGCGTCTCATCCCGCTCCAGGGGACGTTCGATCACCCGTCGGCGAGCGCGCTTTTGCCGCCACAGTTCGGTGCTGACCACGAAAACGACCACCAGGCCGTTCAGGGTGACGATGAGCGCCGCCGGCACCTGCACAGCGCGTTGCAGTTTGTTGGCGCCTACCAACAGGCCGCCAAAGAGGAAGGCCGCGGGAATGGTCCCCAGCGGGTGCAGCTGGCCAAACAGCGCCGCGACGATGCCATGAAAGCCCGCGCTGCCCGTGAAACCCGTCGCCGAGCCGTCGGTGAACATGCGGAAGTTCACGCCATAGATCTGTACCGCGCCCGCCAACCCGGCCAACGCACCGCTAAGCGCCAACGAGAGGGCAATGTACCGCGGGACGTTGATGCCGGCATAGCGCGCCGCCTCCTTGTTCAAGCCGACGGCCCGAATGCGATAGCCCAGCGTCGTCCGCCACAAAAGGATATAGACCAGCACCGCCATGAGGATGGCGAGCAGCGTTCCCAGATGCAAGCGGGTAGGCGCCAGCCGGGGCAAGTCAAAGGCGGGGGAAATCCGCGCCGTCTGGGGGATGCGCGAGGCCCGTTGCAATTGAACCGGGTCCATGAGAGGCCCAATCAGCAAGAAGTTCATCCCCTGCACCGCGATCTGATTCATCATCACCGTGCTCAGGATCTCGTTGACGTTGAAATGGGCTTTGAGCAAGCCCGGAATCCCGCCCCAGATCGCGCCGCCCACCATGCCGGCCAGCAGCGCCGCTGGCACCACCAGCAATGCCGGGCCGTCTGGAAAACTCAAGCCCACCAACACAGCGCACAGCGCTCCCACCACAAACTGTCCTTCGCCTCCGATATTGGTCACGCCGCCGCGCGAGGCGATGCAAATGCCCACGCCGACAAAGAGAAGGGGCGTCGCGCGCACCAGCGTGTCAGCAATCGCGTTGAGGCTGCCGAAAGCCCCTTCCACCAGGGCGGCGTAAGCCACCAAAGGATTGGCTCCCAGCGCCAGCAACATCAGCGCCCCCACCAGCAGCGCTGCCAGCGTTGCGAACACGGGCAGCAACGCATCCACCAGCTGCGAGTTCCATAACGCCGCAAGCCATTGTTTCATGCTCTATTCCTGTTCCACCCGCCAGAAATGCCGCTCCGCTCCCCACTTTTCGAGGGTCTCTTCTGTAGGAGCGACGACAACCGCTTTGGCTTCCACCGTCACCGTACCATCGGCGAGCCGCAGCTCGCCGGCGACTTCCGCCACACGGGAGCGCCGCTCGACCACCCAGCCGACTGCGGTCAAAGGCGTCTCCGTCGGCGTAGGGAGGCGATAGCGCAATTCCAATTTCGCCGTGACCCAAAACGTCTCCTCGACCTGCCCCACGTTGATGGCGCGACCCGTCACCTCGTCCATGATGGCGGCCAGAGCTCCCCCGTGCGCCATGCCCGGATAGCCCTGATAGACCTCCGGGATGATCAGCGGGGCGATCACCTGCCCGGCGGCTTCATCACTGTAGAAGCGCAAATGCATGCCCTGCGGATTTTGCCGTCCGCAGACAAAACACATCCGCGATGTCGGTTGCGGCTTCCAGGTTGAGGGAATGTCGTCCATGGCAGAAAACTCCTCGGAAAATAGAGAGCAGCGGTCAGCAGTCAGCGAATCAGCGAAAAAGCGAATCAGCGAAAAAAATCACTTGCATGACGCACGTACCGCGAACTTTAGTTCGCTCCCAGGCCGCCCCGGCATGAATTCCGGGTCTGCCAGGTCAAGCTCGCTGAAGCGAGCTCCCAAACACCGCGCTTCAGCGCGGTTGGCGCGTGTCAGGCTGGGGATTCCATCCCCAGCCGACCCGTGAACTGTCGCAGCCTCCGCTCACTATGGTTCACATGGTAAATGTTCAGTCACTGACTAAAAAACGCAAGATTTCCTGGCGACCCTTGAAGATTGAGGATCAATTTTGCCCCCTATCCCCTGGCCCCTTCCCCCCGTGCAGCGCGGGGGGAAGGGGGAACTTTTTTTGTGGGGTTTTGCAGGCGGGCTACGCCCGCCTGCAAAACCCCTTATTTTTTCTCCCCTCCCCAACGGCGCCTGCGCCATTGGGGAGGGGACAGGGGGTGGGGCAAAAACTACAGCTCACAAAGGTTCATCCATCGCCGTCTAGCGGCCTGGCGCCAGGCTGAACAGTTACCACACATTTTCATTTTTGGATAGTGTGCGCCAGCACATGGCGTCTCCTCAGAAAATACGTGATGCGTGATGCGTAAGTGATCTTCTCGGAAAATAGGCAAGTCAGCGAAAAAGCGAATCGGCGGAAAAGCGCATCTCAACAAACGGTTTGATGTTTTGCCGCCGTGCGGCAGGCCAGCGCCCCCGCGCTTATTTCTCTTCGCGCATGTAGCCTTTGCCCAGCGCGGCCGGCGCGCCGATGCGCTTGCTCAGTGCCTCCCACCAGGTCATCACGATCAAGACGACGATGGTGGCCAGGTAAGGCAGCATGTTCAAGAAGGCAGCCGAAATATGCGTCCCGGCGGCCTGGAGCCGGAATTGGACAGCGTTGATCCCGCCGAAAAGCACCGCGCCGAGCACGGCCCGCGCCGGGTTCCACATGGCGAAAATGACGAGCGCGATCACAATCCAGCCGCGCCCACCGGTGATGTTCTCGGCCCAGCCGGGGGTGTAAGCCAACGAGAGATGCGCCCCTCCCAGGCTAACCAGCATCCCCCCGCAGATGGTGTAGAGATAGCGAACCCGCGTCACGTTGATCCCCATCGCGTCCGCCGTCTGCGGATTTTCACCCACCGCGCGCAAGTTCAGGCCGGGACGGGTCTTGTACAGGTAAAACCAGGCCAGCGGGACCAGCGCGTAGACCAGGTAAGTCAAAATATCCTGGTCGAACAACGCGCCGAGCACCGGGATCCGGCTGAGCACGGGGATTTCCAGCTGCGTGAATTTGGGGCCGATCAGGCCCATCAACTGCTGCCCGCCGGGACCGAGCCGCTGACCCAGGAAGCTGGCCAGCCCAGAGCCGAAGAGCGTGAGGCTCAGCCCACTGACGACTTGATTGGCGCGCATGGTCACGGTGAGGAAGGCGTGAATCGTGGCCATGGCGGCGCCGACGAGCAAGGCGACCACCAGCGCCAGCACGAGGCTGCCGGTATGGTAAGCCACGGCGAACGCGGTCACCGCGCCCATCAACATCATCCCCTCCAGCCCCAGGTTGAGGATCCCCGAGCGCTCGGTGTAGATTTCACCCACCGTGGCGTAAATCAGTGACGTACCGGCGCGCAGGGTAATCGCCAGAATGGAAGTCAGCAGTTCGATCATTGCCGGGCCTCCTGGAGCTGCGGGGTAGAACGGACGATCCGCAGCCGGTATTCGGTGAACAGGGCGCCGGCCAGCATGGGGAAGAGCAACAGCCCCTGGAGCACGAGGCTCATCGCGGCCGGCAGGCCCATCATCATCTGCACCTGATCGCCGCCGACCAGCAGCGCCGCCATCAAGAGCGCCACGAAGATGACCGCCCACGGGTTCAGCTGCGCCATCCAGGCGACGATGATGGCGGTGTAGCCGTAGCCGATGGAAAGTCCCTGCTGGAGCCGCCGGGCGATGCCGGTCACCTCACAGGCGCCGGCCAGCCCACTCAGCGCGCCAGAGAGCAGCAACGCCAGGACGATGTTGCGCCCGATGTTGATCCCCAGGTAGCGCGAGGCGGTCTTGTTCTCGCCGATAATCCGCAGTTCAAAGCCCCAGCGGGTGTACTTGAGGATGAACCAGAGCAGCGCAGCGGCGATGAGCGCGAAGACCAGCCCCAGGTGCGCCCGCCCGGCGATCCGGGGCAGCCAGGCAGCCGTCGGAAAGAGCGCCGTGCCGGGGAAGCCGTAGCCTTGGGGGTCGCGCCAGGCGCCGTAATAGAGGCTTTGCGAGAAAAGGATAGCGACGTAGTTGAGCATCAGCGTGGTCAGGGTCTCATCCACTTTCAGATAGGCCTTGAGCGCGGCGGGGACGCCCGCCAACAGCGCACCCGCCGCCATGCCCACCAGGAGGACAACAGGCAGCAAGGCCCAGTCAGGGAGGAAGCCCGACCAGAAAAGCGCGACCCAGGCCGCCGCCACGCCGCCGAGCGTCAGTTGTCCTTCCGCACCGATGTTCCAGAACTGCATCCGAAAGGCAATGGAGACCCCCAACCCGGTCAGCATCAAGGGGATGGCTTTGACGAGTGTTTCGGTGAAGACCTGCCAGGAACCAAACGCGCCGCGCGCCATCGCAGCATAAGTGACGAAGGGGTTGACCCCCGACGCCAGCAGAATGATGCCGCCCAAAAACAGCGAAATGATGAAGGAGACCACCGGCACCAGCACGACGGCCGTGTTGGAAATGGTTTGGCGTTTCTCAAAGACGATGCGCATGCTCAACTCCTTACCCCGGCCATCATCAAGCCCAGCGCCTCCACCGTGGCCTGTTCTGCCGGTACGATCCCCATGATTTGCCCTTCAAACATCACCGCGATCCGGTCGGAGATGGCCAGTAGCTCTTCCAAATCCTCAGAGATGAGCAGGACGGCGGCGCCCTGATCCCGCTGCTCCAAGAGCAGCTTGCGGACGGCCTCGGTAGCGCCGACGTCCAGGCCGCGAGTGGGGTGGACCGCGACCAGCAGTCCCCCGCAGGCCGTGATCTCGCGGGCCAGGATGGTCTTTTGAAGGTTGCCGCCGGAGAGGAATTTGACCCGCGTCTGCGGACTGGGGGTGGCGATGCGAAAGGTCTCAATCATCCGGCGGGCAAATTCCAGGATGCGCGGGTAACGCAACACGCCACCGGTCCCCAAAGGAGATTGCCGGTACCCTTTCATCGCCAAATTATCGGCGACGGCCATGTTGCCGACCGCGCCCATCCCCATCCGATCTTCGGGAATGTGGCTCACGCCGGCCTGAATGGCCCGCAGGGGCGGTTGATTGGTCACGTCGTGCGGCCCGATATGGACGGATCCCCCCGTCGCCTTGCGCAGTCCCGTGATCGCCTCGGCCAGCTCGCGCTGACCATTGCCGGCCACCCCGGCAATGCCCAGGATCTCGCCGGCGTGAATCTGCAACGTGATGCCGCGCAGGGCCGGCAACCCTTTGTCATTTTCCGCCGTCAGATCGCGCACCTCCAGCACCACCGCGCCCGGCTGACACGCGCGCTTTTCCAGGCGGAAGAGGACCTCACGGCCGACCATCAGTTGCGCCAATTCCTGGGGACTGGTTTCCGCCGTGCGCTTTTCGGCGACCACCCGCCCGCGGGCCAGAACCATCACCCGCTGCGAGAAAGCCATCACCTCCTCCATTTTGTGGGTGATAAAAATGGCCGCTTTGCCCTCGGCGGTCATCAGCTGGATGACGCGCCTCAACTCTTCGGCCTCCTGCGGCGTCAGCACCGCCGTCGGCTCGTCCAGGATCAGAATCTCAGCGCCCCGGTAAATCAGCTTCAAGATCTCCACCCGCTGCTGCTCGCCGACGCTTAACTGCCAGATATAAGCCGCCGGGTCTACTTCCAGGTTGTAGCGGGCCGAAAGTTCACGGATGCGCGCGGTGATCGCTTCCATGTCGGGTTTGAAGGGCAGGTCGGGCATCCCCAAAATGATATTTTCGGCCACGGTCATGGTCTCCACCAGCATAAAATTTTGGTGGACCATCCCGATCCCGAGGGCAGCCGCATCGCGGGGGGAGTGAATTTCCACTTTTCGGCCACGGACCACGATTTCGCCTTCGTCAGGCCGATACAGCCCTACCAGGACGTTCATCAAGGTACTTTTGCCGGCGCCATTTTCACCCAACAGCGCTAAGACTTCGCCCGGATAGAGCTCCAGGCTGACGTGATCGTTCGCCAGCACGCCGGGGAACCGTTTGGTAATGTCGCGCATCTGAAGCAGTGGAGCTGCGGATTGGTTCATCATACCTCAGTTTTCAGATCAGAGGACAGTGCCAGGGGGCCGGGCCGGCGCCGACTGACTCCTGGCATCGGATAGGGGCGGGGCCCGGCGTTGGGACCCCGCCCCATCGTAAACCAGAAGAACTTACTGCTGCGGAATGGTGCCGACGACGCCTTCCACGAACCAGCTCATGTTCAGCACGTCGGAATCGCTCATGCAGCTGCCGGCGGCCACTTTCTCGGCCCCGGTCTGATCCTTCAGCGGCCCGCAGAAGACATTCTCCATCTCGCCGCTGACCATCTTGGCCTTCACCTCATCAACTGCCTGGATGACATTCGCCGGCACTTTCGGGCTGAATTCGGCCAGCCCCACGACGCCTTCCTTCATGCCGCCCCAGTACTGATGGGTCTGCCAGGTCCCAGCGATGGCATCCTTGACCGTCTGGGTGTAATAGCCTCCCCAGTTCCAGATCGGGCTGGTGAGCACGGTATCGCCCACGAAGGCGCGCATGTCGGAGTCATAGCCGATGCTCAGCGCGCCGCGCTCTTGGGCGGCCTTCTGCGGCTCAGTGGTGTCCTGATGCTGCGCGATGATGTCGGCGCCCTGGTCCAACAGCGCCACCGCCGCCTCGCGCTCTTTCACCGGGTCATACCAGGTGTTAGTCCAGACCACGCGCACCTCAGCCTGTGGGTTCACCGAGCGGACGCCCAGCGTGAAAGCATTGATGCCGCGGATCACTTCGGGGATGGGGAAGGCGGCCACGTAGCCGATGATGTTGCTCTTGGTCATCATGCCGCCGACAATGCCGGAGAGATAACGCGGCTGCTCGATCTTGCCGAAGTAGGTGGACATGTTCGCCGCCGTCTTGTAGCCGGAGCAGTGCTCAAAGTAAACATCAGGGAATTCCTGCGCCACTTCCAGCATGGGGTCCATGTATCCGAACGAGGTGGCGAAGATCATATTGTAGCCCTGTTGGGCATACTGACGGATGACGCGCGCAGCGTCGGGGCCTTCGGGCACACTTTCAATGTAGGTGACTTCTACTTGATCACCCAGCGCTTGCTCCATCACCTTGCGGCCCCGGTCATGTTCATAGGTCCAGCCCAGGTCGCCGGGCGGGCCGATGTAAATGTAGGCTACCTTGAATTTCGTGGCCGGGGTGGGGGTGGCCGTGGAACCGCAGGCAGTTACCAACAGCCCAAAGATAACCACCAGGGACAAAGTCAACCAAATGTTGCGTTTCATGGGAACTACTCCTCCTTAAAGAACAATGTGAAGACAATGTACACCAGGGCGAGTCTACGCGAGAAACCAGTCAGGAAGTAAAATTTACCTGTTCAGGCCAGTGATTATCACCTCCTTCGACAATAGAGGTCAGCGAGTCAGCGAATCTAAAAATCACTTGCATGACGCACGTACCGCGAACTTCAGTTCGCTCTCAGGCCGCCCCGGCATGAATTCCGGGTCTGACAGGTCAAGCTCTATGAAGCGAGTTCCCCAACAACGCGCTTCAGTGCGGTTTGCCCGTGTCAGGCAGGGGATTCCATCCCCGGCCAGACCGGCGAGCCGTCGCAGCTTGCGATCACGACTCACAACTCACATTTTTATCTTCGGTGGTGTACTGCAGGGACACGTTAACTCTGAGATGTCAGTCATCTTGACACCCTAAATTATACAAGGAAAGTCCGCTCTTTGTCAAGCCATGAACGTCATGACCGGGTTTTCTAAAAATGGCCCCTGACTCACGCCACATTCCCCGTCGCCGCCGATTCCGGCAGGAGGGTGTCATCCTCCGCCAGCTCTTCGTAGCGCAATTCAATCCGCTCCCGCGTGATCTGGAAATGATCGAAGTCGCGAGCCACGACAACCTCCGGGAAAATCGGGCGCACCTCGTCGAGAATCTGCCCGACCCGATACCGCTGCGAAAGATGGCTGAGGACCAGCAAGCGCACGTCCGCTTCGCGCGCCAGCCACGCGGCCTGGGCCGCCAGCAAATGCCCAAAACGCTGGGCCATCTCGACGTCTTGCTGCAGATAGGTCGCCTCGCAGACCAGCACATCCACGCCACACACGGCGTCCACGAGATCATCTACCCGCGCGGCATCCCCGGTCACCGCTACGGCGATGCCCGGTCGCTCCAGCCCGAGCACCTCGTCCGGCAGGATCGTCCGCCCATCGGCGAGGGTCACCGCCTCGCCGTTGACCAGGCGGCGACGCTCCGGCCCCGCCGGCACCCCCAGCGCCTCCGCCCGTTCAGGAAGAAAGGGGCGGCGCGATTGCTCACGGAACAGGTAGCCAAAGCACCCCGGCCCGCGATGGGTCACCGGAAAGGCGCTGACTTCCAACATCTCCCATTCCAGCAGCGCGCCGGGACGCACCTCCACCATTTCAATGGGCACCGGCGGACGCGCGCCGCGCAGCACCACCCGGAACAGCAGATCGTTGACCCGTTCCAGCGTCCAACGCCCGCCCCAGATTTCGATGTGCTCGACGGCTTCCCAGCGCGCGAAGGTGGAGATCAGCCCTCCCAATCCCAAAATGTGATCCAGATGGCCATGAGTCAGAAACACGCGCTCCAGGCGCCGAAAACCCAGGCCGCTGCGCAGAATCTGGCGCTGCGTGCCCTCGCCGCAATCCACGAGGAAACGCTCACCCTTGTAGAGGATCATTTGAGAGGGAAGTCCGCGTTGAATGGAGGGCGCCGAGGCCGCCGTTCCCAAAAACACCAGTTCAATCATGCTCACGCTCCAGGGTCGTTGTGTGCGACAAATCTGGCCTCTGCGGTGGTATCGCCAACATCATGATTTCATTATACTCAGCGCCAGCAGATTGACAAATTCCAGCTTGCCCTTATAGTTAGCGAAGCAAACTATTGGCAAGGACCCAACATGCCCGTATTGCGCGACTATCTGGCCAACGTCCGGCGCTTTTCCCCTGATGCGCGTCGCTATCTGTGGGTGTCGGCGTTGCAAGGAATGGGGCAGGGCGTGTTTCAGCTTCTGTTCAATTTTTACATCCTCAGCCTGGGACATCAGGAAGGCTTTCTCGGCTTCCTGATCAGCCTGCCCTCCTTCACCGCGCTGATCTTTGTCCTCTACGCGGGCTACATCAGCGATCGCATCGGGCGGCGCGCCACCTTTTTGCTCGGCGGGGTAGTCAGCGGACTGGCCCAGCTGCTCATGCTCCTGTCCCCAACGCCGGCGATGTTGATCCTGGCCAGCATCCTGCGGGGGATTGGCGCCAGCCTCTTCGGGGCGACGACGGCCCCCTTCCTGATGGAAAACAGCACCCCTGCCGAACGGACGCACCTGTTCAGCTTCAACGCCGGGATCAGCACGATGTCCTCGTTTGTGGGCAACATCGCCAGCGGGGCCCTGCCGGCCTTCTTCGCGTGGCTGTTCCGGGTCAACGCCCAATCCACCAAAGCCTACGGCTGGTCGCTGGCCATCACCACGCTGCTGACCCTGGCCACACTCCTGCCCATGTTGGGGCTGCGGCGCGACAAGCCCCTCACCCAACGCCAGATCATCTCGCCGTTTGCCGCGTTGAAGGAGCAACGGGGGAGCATGACCCGGCTGCTGCTGCCATCGCTCATCATCTCCATGGGCGCGGGCCTGCTGATCCCGTTCCTCAACATCTTCTTCCGCAACCGCTACGGGCTGAGCGACAGCGCCATCGGCACGCTGTACGCCGTGAGCTCGCTGGGGATGGGAGTGGCGATCCTCCTTGCGCCCATCCTCGCCGAGCGGTGGGGCAAGGCCATGACGGTGGTGGCCACGCAAGGACTGTCCATCCCCTTCCTGATCCTCATGGGCTTCGTCCCCAATCTGCCGCTTGCCATCCTGTCCTTCTTCATGCGCATGGCACTGATGAATCTCTCCGGCCCGGTTTATCAGACGATGGTGATGGAAGAGGCCGACGAATCCAGCCGCACGACCGCCGCGAGCCTCTACAACATGATCTGGAGCATGGGCCGCGCCATCAGCCCCAGCCTCAGTGGGCCGATCCAGCAAGCATACGGCTTCGACCCCGTTTTTGGGCTCACGATTTTCAGCTACGCCATCTCGATCTACATGGTTTACCGCTGGTTCGTCTGGAAGCGACCGCAGCCGTCGCGCCTGGAGGCCGAAAGTCGCCTGCCGTAGCGAGATCTGGGGTTACCTCACAAAAGACGGATTCGCCCGGACAAATGCGACGTTAAGATGGCTGTGTCCGTTCGGGCAAGATAGCACGTGCCCCCTTCGAGATCGCCGCGCAAGCGCAGGATCCGGATGTGGCGTTCGCCCCTGAGACCTCAGAGTTTATACCAGGAAAAAGGGACGCGCGTCACCACGGACACCTATGATACTGCGAACCATCTCCTGGCCTTCCACTTCCTCACTCATGCCATCACCTTCGCTTCGCGGGCGTCCCAGAACTCTTGCGTGACGGCGACTCGCTATACCTTGTCGGCCACGACACCCTCGACTGGCAGACCGGCAGCGATTGGCGGTCCGTGCGGCAGGAGGCGTCCGCCGCCGGCGCGGTGCTCGCCGTCCGCGAGTGGACGCCGTACGGCGTAAACCCAACAGGGCTTTATGATGAGATTGAGATTCATGATGGCTTGACCCTCAGATACAACAAGGCCTTAAATTCAGTGGGCTGCAAGTCGGTAAACACTTGGAACAACTCCGGCTGAGTTTTCAAATTCTCGTATTGCAGTAACATACACGTACCTCCCGGTTGGAAATGGGAGTAAGCATACCACCAAGAAGGGTTCACATGTTTTTGCCAACTATATAGGGAAGACATATTGTGTTGCGTAGATTCCTTATTTCCGATAATCTTTATTGTTTGACCAAAAGGACAGATATAGTTTGGGCCTTTTCCGCTTCGACGGCAAGGCTGGTCCCGTCCACTCGCGATTTACACAGGCCGTTGGGTGACTGGAAGCCACCCCGGCATAGACTATCACGCGGAAAACAATGAGAATCCTGATCATAGAAGATGAACGTGATTTGGCTAATGCGCTGGCGCGTGGATTACGCCAGGAAGGCTACGCTGTGGATATTGCCACGAATGGGATGGAAGGATTGGAATTAGGCGAAATATATGAGTATGACCTGGTCGTGTTAGATCTCAATTTGCCGAAATTGGACGGGTTGGAAGTATGTCAGCGTTTTCGGAGTAATAAACCTGAGCTGCTCATTTTGATTTTGACTGCTCGCAGTCGGCTCGAAGACAGGGTAATGGGCCTTGATCAAGGGGCTGATGATTATCTGATCAAGCCGTTTCATTTCGAGGAGTTGGCAGCGCGTATTAGAGCTTTGCTCAGGCGTGATCTCAGGGTGAGGGAGCCGATACTCGAGGTAGGGGATTTGAGACTTGACCCGGCTCGTCGCATAGCCTGGCAAAAGAAACAGCCATTGAGTCTCACGAAGAAGGAATTTGCTATCCTGGAATACTTGATGCGTCACGCCGGAGAAGTGGTGAGCCAGGAGGAGTTGATCGAACATGTGTGGGACGAAGATGTTAACCTTTTCACCGCGAGCGTGCGCGTTCACGTCCATTCTCTACGACGTAAGCTCGGCGACAATCCTGATTCCCCGCACTATATTGAAACCATTACCGGCAGCGGCTATCGGCTGATAGCACTGGAAGAAAGTCATCTATGAAACACAGCATATTATTGCCCTGGCAGCGCCGTTTTTTTGCGCCTCTGACATTGCGCTGGCGATTAACACTTTGGACAGCGGGGTTGCTACTTGTCCTGGGCTTGGGCCTGGCGCTATTCATCAACAGCATGACAGCCATCCAGATACCACAAGTGCTCTCCGTAGAACTTGTACCCACCTCCCAGCCCCGGTCGGATTATGCCACCGTCTCGCTCACACCTTCACCGGAGACGTTGCCGCTCGTTGAAGAAACACCCGATTTGCAAACTCCCAATATACAAGAAGTTGTGATTCACCAGATGCGCCTCATATCTCTGCTCGGGATCGGACTGTTTGCTCTTGCAGGCTCAATCGGTGCATACTGGATAGCCAGGCAGTCTTTACGTCCCCTAAGCCATTTTAGCCATCTCGCACAGGAAATTCAGGCCCGAACACTTCGTCAGCGTCTGCCAACAGAGGGCGCGCCAGATGAACTGAAAGAATTAGCCATTGCCTTCAACGGAATGCTGGCACGGCTGGAAAGCGCCTTCGAGCAACAAAATCGCTTTGTCGCTGATGCGGCGCACGAACTGCGCACACCCTTAGCAATTTTGCGCACAAACCTGGAGGTTGCCCAAAGGGATCCTAACATTACTCTCTCCGACTATAAGAAGATATCCGACGTTTTGGAGCAGGCGTTGAGCAGATTAGAGAAGTTGATAGAAGAACTTTTGCTGTTGGCGAGAGGGGAAAAGGAGCTGCAAATTGAGCCAGTAGAGATGGAAATTCTGTTGAATGAGATCGTGCAAGAACTAGAGCCACTTGCTCAGGCTCGTCAGATCCGTCTGGAGCTCAACATCGTCGCCCCGGCGACAGTGATGGCAGATGTTTCATTACTTGCCAGAGCCGTCAGCAACTTGCTCGAAAATGGGATTCGGTATAATCACGCCGGCGGTTCTGTTACAGTGACCATGCGACGCGCCACACACGGCGTAGCGGTATGTGTGGAAGACACAGGCATCGGCATCCCGGTAGAGGCGCAACCCCATATCTTTGAACGTTTTTACCGTGTTGATCCCTCGCGCTCACGAAAGCAAGGCGGCTCCGGCTTGGGATTATCTATTGCGGCGTATGTGGTTCAATTACATGGCGGGTGGTTGCAATTAACAAGAAGCATTCCTGGGATGGGGAGTCAATTTACTATGTGGCTGCCCATTTCAGTCCAGGTGTCTGAAGCACCTCAAACTTAACAGCGGCTTAACACTGTGTGTGCTATCCTGGAATTGCTTGGGTAGTCACGTAATTCTAATTCTTGGGAGGTGCCAGATGCTAAGAAAAGTGCTCTATAGTATGGCCGGGTTGCTTCTGGTAGGCGGGATAGTAGCATGGAATCAGTGGGCTGCGGCTCAGTCTTCCTCAAATGAGGAGTGCCCGCCGGGTTATACTCGCTATGCTGTGCTCGAACCGATCCAGGAAGGCGCACAAGCCTCGGAAATAACCGAGGAAGGATGTATGCCCATTGAAGAAATAAGGGAACAAGTTTCCCTGAATCCCATTCACCCAGGAGAGGTGGGATGGGAAATTGCCCCTTATCAACCAACTGAACAGGCTAAGACGGTTCAGGGACCAAGCGAAGAGGCCGTTTACCGTTGCGTCGTTTTTCTTGACCCGATACAACCCGGCGAAAAGTCATCCAACGCTTCCGAGCCAGTTTGTTCAGCACAGAAGATTGATAGGGTCAATGGTCACTCGCTCGACTCAAGTTACCTGATCGCCAAATTCTACGACAATACCGGCTATAGTACTCTCCTTGTAGAGTATTATGGAGTTTCAGCCTGTTCTTCTACAACTAACTATGGGGTAACATCCCTTTCCAGTAACCCTAACAACAAGTTTGCTTCTGGACAGTCATACTCCAACTGCAACATCATCTACGTCTACGATTTTACCGATTATGGGGGACCCAGCTACTCCTGTGGGCCGAATTGTTCGAGCTTCTATGCCCTGAACAACAATGTGAGCTCATGGCGAACTACCCCGTAACAAGGGAACCCCGAAAAGTTTAGTTTTCAGGCTACTCAAGTGGCAAGTCCTGCAAGCCGGGGATGTTTGCAGGACTTGCGTTCTCCGCAGAAAATAGAGATCAGTGAGTAGAGAGTCGTCACAGTCGCTGCTCACAACTCACGATTCACATTTTCATTTGCGGATGATGCCCGGTCACCCCTTCCCTCCCGCGGGTCCTGTGGGCCTGGGTTCCTCGCCTTCTCCGGTACTAGATCCAGCACCCAGCATCCAGCATCCAGCTTCCAGCACCCAGCACCCAGCACCCAGCATCCAGCATCCAGCTTCCAGCATCCAGCACCCAGCACCCAGCACCCAGCACCCAGCACCCAGCACCCAGCTTCCAGCATCCAGCATCCAGCTTCCAGCACCCAGCACCCAGCACCCAGCACCCAGCACCCAGTATCCAGCATCCAGCACCCAGTTGACACAGAACAAATGTTCGATTATAATTGGGATAGATGGGGATATTAAGGCGCGTTTGGGAAAAGAGGCCACGATGAAGCAACAATCTCAGGAACGACAGGAACGCATCCTCCAATTTTTGGGAGCCTTCACCCGCGAGAACGGCTATCCGCCCACCGTGCGAGAAATCGGCAGGGAGTTAGGCATCGAGTCCACCTCGCTGGTGAGCTTCTACCTCACGCAGTTGGAAAAGCAGGGACGGATCCGCCGCGATCCCGCCATCTCACGCGGCATTCGGCTCGTGTCCCCCTGGACGCTGCCCGAAGCCCACACCGCGCAGGGCGAAGTTGTCTCCATCCCCTACCTGGGAACCATCGTCGCCGGCGCCCCCATCAACGTCGAAGCACTTTCCGGCGAGGAAACCATCGAGATCAACCGGGCGCTCTTTGGACGCAACCTGGACGCGCTCTTCGCCCTCACCGTGAAAGGCGATTCGATGATTGACGCCCTGATTCACGATGGCGATCTGGTGATCCTCCGCCAGCAGGAGCGCGTCGAGAACGGCGAGATGGCGGCAGTCTGGCTGGTCGGCCGCGAGGAAACGACACTCAAGCGCGTCTACTACGAGGGACGCCAGATACGCCTGCAACCTGCCAATCCCACCATGGAGCCCATCTACGCACCGGCGGATGAGGTCCACATTCAGGGCAAGGTCGTCATGGTCGTGCGGCGTCTGTCCTGAGCACCAACGGCAGATAGATTTTGCCGGGCGCCACCGTCAGCCACAGGCTGCGCTCCCACGTCGCGCCCGCCCCATCCGCCAGCAGCGCATCCACGCGCAACGGCGCGTTGCTCAGCCACGGCAGCACCCCCGTCGTCACGGTCGTCACCGCACCCGGCGCGAGGGGCCCCCGCCACACTTGCAGCTCCATCCCCCGGGTGGGAATCACCGTCGCCGTGATCGGCGCCACGCCCGGCCTGAGCCACAGCCGCAAAACGCCATCGGTCACCGGCGCGCTGCCCGTGTTCCGCAGCACAAAAGAAACCGTCGCCGGCCTGGATGCCTGCAGCGGCGGAACGGCTACCCAGGCGCTCGTCCCCAGGTCGCCGGCGCCGCTCCGCACCACCGTCGCGCGGGAAAACGCCAGCTGCAGCTCGGGCAACGCCAGACTGACGGTAGACGTGAGTGTCGCAGGCAGCGGCGGCGTCAACGCCGACCAGGTATAAGTCACCGGCGCGTCTGGCGCAAGCACCCCCAACCAGCGCAGCTGCCGCGCCGCCGCATCGAAGGTCACGGCCGGCGGCAAAGTCGCCGGCAGCAGGGTGAGCGAGAGGGGCACGGTATGGCTGAAGGCGGCCTCGAGGGCCACGGGGCCATCATTGTACAGCGCGAGCGTGAAGGTGATCGGGGCGCCCGCTCGCGGCGCCGCCGGGAACGCCTCCCAGCGGCTCTGCCCCAGCGGCGAGAGCCAGCCCACCCCGCGCGCTACCACCCCGGCGCGGACTGAGGCAGGCAACGTCTCCAGCGGGAAAGCGTAGAACAGCGTGCGCCACGTTCCCGTCGCCACGCCACCGGCGCTCAAAGCCACCGGCTGTCCCACCTCCCCGCGCGCCACAATCTCCGCGGGCGGCGCCGGTTCAGGCGCGTCGCTCCAATCAGGGAAGGGATACGTCAGCGGCGCCGGCCCCCACCTTCCCGCGGCCGGATGCGCGGCGACGCCAGACGCCTGCTTAGCGCCGAAATCCACATTGGGGAAATCCACCCCCAACCGTTGGCCCAGCGGACGCTGCCCTGCGTACCCCAGAAAATCCTGCGAGGTCAACAGGAGCCGTCCGCCCTGATCCAGATAGTGCAGCAGACGCTCCTCCTCCAGCTCCGTGACCGGCGCGTACCAGTCATAGCCGGTAAACCAGACCACGACAGGGTAGCGCGCCAGAATTTCCGCCGTCACCGAATGAGCCTCTGGAGGACCGGAGATGTAAGCCGCGGTGTCCCAGACGTCATAGGGGATGCCGGCCTCCTGCAGGGCGCTGGTGTAGAAATGCTCCATGGGGAACCAGCGGTCGTCGTCCACCAACAACACCGGCGCGGCGACCTTGGTACGCAGGGACAGCGGCAAAGGCGCCGCCCCCAACGCTGAATGCGCCGTCAACGTCACCTCGTCGGCCGCGTCCACCTCTGCCGCAGCGGGAAGGGTCACCCGCACAGAAACCGTGATCGCCGTGCACGGCTCGAGCCGCACCTGCGCCGGCGTGACGGTCGTGGGCCAGGACGAAGGCGAGAGCGTCAACGTCACCGTGTCCGCTGCGCCGGCGACGCCGATGTGCCGGAGGCGCAGCGTGTGGGTGACGACGGTGCCAGGCATGCCGATGAGCAGCGGCGAGCCGATGTCGCTTCCATCCACGGCAGTGAAACGCAGCCCCAGCGCCGGTTGCGGCGCCGCCAACCACGTGAGCACGCGGTCCAACGACTCAAGGCGCGCTTCTGCCGTCGCCAACCCCTCGTAGCCGAAGGCCCAGAAGAGGCCCCGGTACTCCGTGCAGAGATAAGCGCCCAGCCCGGCAGCACTGCCGTCGCCATACTCCCAGAACGCCTCGGCCAGCTCGGGATTCTCCCTGGCGACCACGTCCGGCGAGAGCTGGTTGTTCGCGCCATCGCCGCCCGCGATGGCGGCGACGAATCCCGCGAAAGGCCCCACCCCGCGCACCGTGCGCGAGGCCGTGTCATCGGCGACGTAACGCACGCCGAGCAACTCTCCCAGATAGGGCTGCGGCGAGACGCTCATCCCGGCGCCGCTGTCGAAATACGCCACGTCCTGCCCGCTGAGCAGCAGACGTCCGCCATCCTGGAGATATTCCGCGAGCATCTCCCCCGCGTCCACCAGGCCAGGCGAACCGAGCGGCGCCGACCACAACGTCAGCGCGTACGGCGTGAGCAGCTCCTCGGGCAACGGCAGCCGGGTGATCGGCCACAGATCGTAAGCGTAATCGAGCGCCTCAAGCGCGGCCGTCCAGTACCCGATTTTGCTGGTGTAGTACAGCGCGCCCTGATCCACAACGAGGAGGGTGGGCGCCGGCTGCAGAGAAAAATCCCGCACGCTGCCTTCCAGCGTCACCGTCACCGGCGCCGTGACGATCCGGTAGCCGTTGCCGCGGGCCTCGAGCGTGTAGGCCCCCGTCGGCAGACGCAGGCGGTAGGCGCCGTCGCTGCCCACCGTCGCGGTGACGGGGGTGTTCAGAGCGCGGATGGTGACCGGGCGCGTGGGGGGCGCGCCGGTAGACGCCACGCGCACCTGCCCGTGCACTTCGCCCGTTGGCAAGGCCGGCAGCTGGAAATCCACCTGCGTGACGGTATCGGTCACCACGGCTACTCCTGACTGCGATTGCGATACGTGCCCAAAAGCCGTCGCCGTGAGGTTGTAGAGCGCCGGAGCCAACAGCAGATGATAGCGTCCCTGCGCGTCGGCGTGCACCGTCGCTGCCGGGGAAAGTCCTCCGCGCGGCGTTGCCTGCACCTGAGCGCCGCGCACCGGCGTACCCAGCGTATCCCGCACCACGCCGGCGATCCTGCCGGGATGCAGCACCATCCACGCGGCGGAAAGCGCATCCACCCGCCCCCAGCCGCTGTCGTTGTTGGGCAACGTGGAAGTGTAGGGCACGGCGGTCGCCGTGATCACGTAGGTGAGCAAGGGGACGGAGAGCGTCGGCGAGATGCTGCGCAGCAGCGCCCCGATGCCGGCGACATGCGGCGTCGCCATCGAAGTGCCATTCATCGTCCTGTAGACGCCGCCGGGCGCCGCCGACACCACGTTGACCCCGGGCGCCACGACGTAAGGTTTAATTTCCCCCCACGGTGAAGGCCCCCGGCTGGAAAAAGCCGCCACCGCTTCATAGGAATCGCTCGCGCCGACGGCAAAGATCCCCGGCAGGCTCGCCGGTGCGCGAAGGCTGCCCGCCGAAGGCCCCTCATTGCCCGCGGCGAAGACCGTCCACACGCCGGCCGCTCGGAGCGCTGCCAGGTCGGGCGCGAACGCCTCTTCCCAGGCGTTGGTGCTCCCCCACGAACAGACCACCACATCGGGCGCCCGTTGGGGATCCCCGTCGGGAGCCAGCAGCCACTGGAAGCCGGCGTGAATCTCCGAATCCTGCCCGTAGCCGCTGCCGCTGAGGACTTTGACGCCAATCCAACGGGCGCCCGGCGCCACGCCGATGCCGCCCTGTCCCGCTGCGGTGCCCAATGTGTGCGTGCCGTGCCCGTGATCATCGTAGGGGTACAGGCCACCATTGACGGCGTCGAACCAGGTTTTATGGTGTTCAAAAGCGCCCTGTCCCAAATTGCCGAGGTAGTTGGCGACCAGATCGGGATGCTGATAATCCACCCCCGTGTCCATGCTAGCGATGACGGCGCCGGCCCCCGTCACCCCCAACGCATTCCACACCTCCGGCGCGCGGATCCGTTCGACGCCCCACGAGAGCGCCGTGGATTCCGCCAGGGCCGCCGACGCAAGCTCGTCGGCGGGGTCGAGGTAGAGCCGCCGTTGATCCAGGCGGATCTCGGCGACGGCGGGTTGAAGCGCCAGCTGTCGGATCAACGCAGGGCGCGCGGTGAAGGCGATCCCGTTGATGAGCCACAAATCCCGCTGCGCCCAGAGGTCGCCAGCGCGCTGCGCACGCGACAACAGCGGCTCCAGTGAGGCGCGGGAGAGGGTCAACTGCGCCTGAAGCCCGGTGACCAGCGCGGTGCGCGCCGCAAGCGGCTCCTGGGGAAGTGACGCCTGGCTGAAGGACGCGGACGGCCGCAGCGTCACGACGATCGCCAGCGGCAGCTCCGGCGCGTCCGCCAACGCGCGCGCCAGCTCCGGATCGAGCACCGGCGCCTCCACCACGGGCCGGGCGAGGGTCGGCGCGGCAGGCCAGACGGTCGCGGCCGCCAGCGCCAACAGCACTCCCATCCAGAGCCAGCGGTGATCCCGCCCCTGACCTCGTCTGCTGCGATCTATCATCTGACACCCCCTCAAATCCGACATGCTGGCGTCCGCAACACTTTCATTTTAGCATCTTCATCTCAAAAGACATCCTCAGAAAGCCGGCCCCCTATCCCATTTGAACCGTCGCGGGCGCAAAGCGTGCAGAGAGCACGATGCCAAATCATCCCGAACGCATTTCACTTGTTTGGGCTGCCTTGCTGCGTCAGCCCTGATCAAACTCCAGTTGCTGGCGGCGCTGGACATTGTCCCCAATGCCGTTATAATTTCCATTCGTAATTGTTCAGTCTGGCTCAAGTAGCCAGGCCGCAATTGACGGGCCTTTGCGATTCGCAGCTTCAGATTTCCCCTCTCCTTGCCCCCTCCGCAGCGTTTCCGCGAGGGAGGGGGAAAAAATAAGGGGTTTTGCAGGCGGGCGCAGCCCGCCTGCAAAACCCCACAAAAAAAAGTTTCCCTTTTCCCCCGCGCAGCGCGGGGGAAAGGGGCCAGGGGATAGGGGCAAAAGTTGATACTCAATCTTCAAGGGTCGCCAGGAAATCTTGCGTTTTTTAGTCAGTGGCTGAACAGTTACCCTGTGAACCATAGCCCGTGAGCAGCGACGGCTCACAGTTCAGCTGGGGATTCCATCCCCAGCTGACACGAGTCCACCGCGCTGAGGCGCACTGTTTGGGGACGTAGCAGCCCGGGGGTAAGGAATTCCTGATCTGATTCGTGAAATTCGTGCCCATTCGGGGCCATTTTCGCAGGAGACGCCATGTGCTGGCGCACATCATCCAAGGATAAAAATGTGAGTCGTGAGCAGCGACGGCGACGGCTCACCGGTTCGACACGAGCCCACCGCGCTGAAGCGCGGTGTTTGAGGACGTAGCAGCCCCGGGGCAAGGAATTTCTCATCTTATTCGTGAAATTCGTGTTCATTCGGGGCCATTTTCGAAGGAGGGAGACATGCCAACAATCGAACAACAGCTGGACATTCTCATGCGAGGCGTCGAATACGGCGATCCGCAAACCTACACGAACATGCGCCAGGAGCTCCAGCAACGCCTGGAACTCTCCGCGAAAACGGGAAGGCCGCTGCGCGTCTATTGTGGCTATGACCCCACGTCGCCCGATCTGCACATCGGGCACACCGTCACAATGCGCAAGCTGCGCCAATTCCAGGAGCTGGGACATCAGGTGATCTTCGTCATCGGCAATTACACCGCGCTGATCGGGGACCCCTCGGACAAGGACAAGGCGCGCCCGCGCCCCACGCCCGAACAGATCGCGGCGAATGCCCGCACGTACCAGGAGCAGGCCTTCAAGATTCTGGACGGCTCCAAGACCGAGGTACGCTACAACGGCGAATGGCTGAGCCAGCTCACCTTCGAGGATCTGATCAACCTGGCGTCGAATTTCACCGTCCAACAATTCCTGGTGCGCGACAACTTCGCCAAACGCCTGGAACGCAACGACCCGGTCTGGCTGCACGAGCTCTTCTACGCGCTGATGCAGGGGTACGATGCGGTCGTGTTGCAAGCCGATGTGCAGCTGGGCGCGACCGAGCAGCTGTTCAACCTCATGGCGGGACGCAAGCTGCAAGAAGTGTACGGGCAACTGCCGCAGATCGCCATCACCCTGCCGATCCTCGTCGGCACGGATGGACACATCCGCATGTCAAAGAGCCTGGGCAACTACATCGGCATCAGCGAACCCCCAGAGGTCATGTATGGCAAGACCATGAGCCTCCCCGATGAGGCGATGTCCAACTACTTCAACCTGGTCACCCGCTGGACGCCGGAGCACATCGCCGAGATCGAGGCCGCCTTGCGCGCGGGGACCCTCCATCCCATGGAGGCCAAGAAGCAGCTGGCGTGGGAGCTGGTGGACATCTTCCACGGCAGCGAGGCCGCCGATAATGCAGCGGCGCACTTCGAGCGCGTACATCAACAGCGCGAGCTGCCGCCGGAGATGCCGGTTTTCCAGCTCTCTGAGCCGACCCGGCTCGTGGACCTGCTGCACGCCGCGGGCCTCGCCGGCAGCAAGAGCGACGCCCGGCGCCTCGTCCAACAAGGAGGGGTGCGCCTCGGCGCGGAGGTCATCACCGATGTGGATTTTGTCGTGCCGGCGGAAGAGGCCATCCTCCAGGTGGGGAAACGGCGCTTCCTGCAGCTGAAACCGTAACTCGCGCCGGCAGGGCCAAAAATGGTTGCCGCCGCACGTTGACATTCAGCGCTCCTTATGCTAAACTGGAAAGTGCAGCAGGCTAACGGAGGTACATGATGGCGGAAATGACCAAACGGGTAGTCGTATGCATCGAAGATGAGCCCGAGATGATCGAGCTGATTCGGATCATCCTGGACCGGGGAAATTTCGAGCTCGTGGGCGCGGTCGGCGGGCAACAGGGCCTGGAAACCGTGCGCCGCCTGAAGCCCGATCTGGTCTTGTTGGACCTGATGATGCCCGACATGGATGGTTGGGAAGTCTATCAGCAAATCAAAGCGGATCCGGCGCTCAAGGCCATTCCCGTCATCGTCGTCACCGCCAAAGCCCAGAGCATTGACAAGGTGCTGGGGCTGCACATTGCCAAAGTAGATGACTATGTGACCAAACCTTTCGGCCCCCACGAACTCCTGAGCAGCATCAACAAGGTCTTAAGGCTGGATCTGTGAGTGCGATCGCTCGCGTGGCCCTGCTCGTTATCGGCAACGAATTGCTCAACGGCGAGGTGCAGGACTGCAATCTCCACACGCTAGCGCGCCGTCTTACCCAGCAAGGCTTTCAGGTAGAACAAGCGGCGATGGTGCGGGATGATCCCCCGGCCATCGCCGCTTCGCTCATGGCTTTGCTGGCGCCCCGGCCTGACGTGCTCCTCGTCAGCGGCGGGTTGGGGCCCACGGCAGACGATTGCACGCTCTCCGCCGTCGCCGCCGCGCTGGGACGTCCCCTCCTCGAGACGCCGGCGGCGCGCCAGGCCGTGGAATCCGCCTACGACCGGCTGCTCGCGGCAGGCTACGTGCCGCAACGCGGGCCGGAAGAGGCCCGTCGCAAGATGTCGCGGCTGCCCGAGGGTGCGCTGCCCCTGTTCAATCCCGTCGGGGTAGCGCCCGGCGTGTGGCTGGAGCAGGGCGAGACGATCCTGATCTGCCTCCCTGGCGTTCCAGCGGAGCTGGCGGCGCTCCTCGAAGGGACGGTCATCCCCCAGCTGAGCGCCCGCTTTGGCCGGCAGGCCTGGGCCGAAGGCGCCCTCGTCGTGCAGTGCGAGGACGAGGCCAACCTGGCAGGCGTCTTGCGCGAGGTGGGCGCGCGCTATCCAGAGGTCTACGTCAAATCGCTGGCCCAACCCTTTCCGGCGCCGGGCGCGTCGTCCGTCGAAAATGCCGCTCTACGCATCCTCGCCGCCGCCCACGCGCCGGAGGTCACTGCGGCGCAAGCGCAGGTGGAGAAGGCGTTGCGCACCCTCGAAAGCGTCTGCGCAGGCGTCGGGATCCCGGTCTTGCGCCGGGAAGGCATCACGGTTCAACCTGGCGCCAGATAGCCAGGCGGCAAGGGGAGAAAAATAAGGTTTTTTGCAGGCGGGCGGCACCCGCCTGCAAAAAACCACAAAAAAAGTTCCTCATCAACTTACGGAGGTCATCCCATGGAACTGAACGTGGTACGCATTGAAAAACCTGAAACCATCAATTTCATTTTGGGACAATCCCATTTCATCAAAACGGTGGAAGACCTGCACGAGGCGCTGGTCAACGCCGTGCCGGGCATCAAATTCGGGCTGGCGTTCTGCGAGGCGTCAGGCAAGGCGTTGGTGCGCTGGTCAGGCACCGACGACGAGATGATCGCTCTGGCGCAGAAAAACGCCCTGGCCCTCCGTGCGGGCCACAGCTTCCTCATCTTTCTCGGCGCCGGCTACTATCCCCTCAACGTGCTGAACGCCGTCAAGCAAGTCCCCGAAGTCGCCCGCATCTTCTGCGCGACGGCCAATGCTGTGGAGGTCATCCTCGCGGAGACCGAACAGGGGCGCGGCATCCTCGGCGTGATTGACGGCGCGACGAACGCGCAGGTCGAGGGAGCGGAAGACATCGCCTGGCGCAAGAACTTCCTGCGGATGATCGGCTACAAGCTGTGAAACGCTCTCGCCGCCCGATGTGACCCCATGTCCTGGCTGGCGCACATTCGCCGCGATCCCGTCCCCTGGCTGCTGGATCCCGAAAATCCCTCCGCCCGGCTGTTGACCCTGCGCCACATCTTCCGCCGTCCAGAGGCGAGCCTGGAGGCGGACTATGACGCAGTGCTCGCGTGGAAGCCGGTGCAGACGCTGCTGCGCTACGCCGATCCCATCAGTTTTTGGGGCCGCGCCGACGCTCCCTTCTTCGGCGCGGCGGCGGGCACGTTTGGCATCCTGTATACGCTGGCGCAGATGAGCGCGCCGCCCGCCGGCATCATCCGCGACGCCTGCGACCACCTGCTCGCGCGAGGTCGGCTCGCCGATGGGCGCTTTGCCCCCGACGCGGCCGAACCGGGGGTCTGGCTCTGCTACACCGGCATGACGGTACAGCTGCTCACCCACTTTGGCCTGGGCGACGATCCCCGTCTGGAGTCCTCCCGCCAGATGCTGGTGCAGGCCACCCTGAAGCAGCCGGAGCTGCTCCGCTGCCCCATCGCGGGAGGGGAATGCGCGGCGGGAATGGTGAAAGCCCTGGCCGGCCTGGAAAGTCGGCCTGAGGCCATGCGCACCGCCGACGAAACGCGGGCCATCCAGCGCCTGGCGGAGAAATTGCTGCGCTGGCCTTTCGATTGGGAGCGCCGGGACGCGGATTGGTTGCGGTTGCGCTTCAACCGCTACTACGAGACCGATCTGCTCGAACTGACCCACGTCCTGGCCCTTGCCGTCGCCGGAGAGCCCCTGCGCCTTCGCGAATTCGCGGCGCGACTGGAAACGCTGCAGGATGAAGAAGGGCGCTGGCACAAGACGCGCCTCGCGGCCAACGACATGCAGCTCGAACGCATCTTTCAACCCAGCCGCTGGCTCACCTTTGAGGCGGTGCACACGCTCATGCTGATCTATGGAGGCAACACCTATGCGGCCAGAGGAGCAGCTTAACGATCCCACGCGCTACACCGTCGTGCCCCGCACGCTGATCTTTTTGACGCAGGGCGAGCGGGTGCTGTTGCTGCGCGGCGCACCGGATAAAAAGCTCTGGGCGAACCGCTACAACGGGTTGGGGGGACACATCGAGCCGGGAGAGGATCCGCGGCGCGCTGCGCTCCGCGAGCTCCAGGAAGAGGCCGGCCTCACGTCCGTCGAGCTGCGACTCAAAGGCCTGGTCACCATCACGCGCCCGCAACCGCCCGGCGTCCTGCTCTTCGTCTTCACCGGGACGGCGCCGGAAAGCCCCCTGCCGCTCTCGCCTGAGGGACAGGCAGAATGGGTGGAATTGGCCGCGTTGCAGACATTGCCCGTCGTGGAGGATCTGCCCGCCCTGCTGGAACACATTCTACCGGCGGAGGAGCTCGTCTTCGCCCGCTATCAGGTGACCGAAGCCGGCCTGGAAATGTCCTTCGATTAAGCGGGCGGCGGACGGCGCGCGGAGAGGGCGCGGGCCTCTTCTTGAGCCGCTGCCCGTAAGGTCACCGGGAAAAGCCCGTGCAACGGGGAAAGGCGCGCTCCCAGGCGCACGGCTCCCCACAGCAAGAGCGCCAGGGGCAACCCCACGTCGCTCAGCTGCGCCGCCTGATGCAGCTCCTCTAAGCCGCCGTCATCCCAGCCCCCCAGCAACCCCGTCAGAAAGCCGTAGAAGGGCGAGAGCAACAGCAGCACCAGGAACCAGAGCAGACGTTCCGGGCCCGTCCCGGTGGGCAACACTCCCAGCAAAGCGCGCACTCCGTTGTAGGCCAGCAACGCCGCGCCGAAGGGCGCCACACCTGTCTGCCAAAAATTGACTTTGACCCGCCAGCGCCGTATGAAATGCCATCCCAGAGCCGTGCGGGCCAGCAACGGCAGCAGGAAAGCGGGCCACATTCCCGCCGTTCCCCACCGGGGGACGAACAAGAACAGCAACAGCAGCCGCAATCCCTGCTCAACGATCAACACCACGGAACGCTGCCCCGGGTGTCCTTCCGCCTCCAACAGCCGTTCTGCCGTCCATGCCGGCCCCTGCAGCGCGGCCCAGACCACCACAGGAGCCAGCAAGGACGCCAGCTCCACATAAGCCTCCCCTAACCAGCCCCCCGCCAGCCGTTCGAGCACCAACGCCAGCGCCGCGAGCACCAACAGCCCGGCCCACACTCCATAGCGCACTCCCTGACCCAGCATGTACCGGGCCAGCGTGCGCGCGTCTTGCGTCACGGCTTCGACCAAAGCGGGCATGAGGCTGTCATACAGGCCGGATTGCAGCGCCTCGAAGGCCAGTGGAAAGAGCATCACCACGGCCCACATCTGCCAGCTGCCGAGCTCGGGCACATAGCGGATGAGCCACATCCCCTGCACCAGCGTCGCCGCGGCGACTGCCAGCGTACCGCCGGTCCACAGCAGCCCATAACGCAAAGCGCGGCGGAGCACGCCCCAGTCAAAAGCCGGGATGAACAAGGCATAGAGATCGTACCCCAGCTGCTTGTAAAAAAGGGCGCCCACGCCAAAAGCCAGCCATTCGGCAAAGTACACCCCCGCCCCCAGTCCCAGAACACTGCGGATCGTGGCGTCGAGGTCAAGCAAATTCGGGAGCACCTCCCGGAACAGGAGCACCAGGAGCGTCTGGAGTCCCATCCCCCCAATAGCCGTCAGAATGACGAGCCGCTGCTCATAGTCGAAGCGCTGCTCGGCGCGGAAGAACAAGCGGAAGACCATCAGGCAGCCCGGGAACTGGATGAAGGTGCGCGCGATGAGATAGAAAGTCAAATGCGCCAGCGCCGTCCGCGGCAGGATAAAGAGCGCCCCGCCCATCACCAGTACCATCTGCACGGCGCCGCTCAGTATCTGCCACCAGATGTACAATTGCAAATACCGAAGTCCCGCCTTAGGATTCTGCGAGCGCCAGGCGACGAAATACCTTACCGCAGCGACGCCCACCCCCGCGTCAAAGACAATCCAGAGCAGGGTCAGCCACTGTCCCGCCTGCTCCCAGAAGCCCCAGGCCTGTTGGGAGGGCAACAGCAACGTCGGCAGAAGCTGCAGCTGGAAGATCAGCCAGGGCAACAGCAGCAGGGGGCCAACACCGAGCAAAAATAACAGGGCAGCAAGCGGGCGCTGAAATCCCACCGCCGTCCAGGGCGAGGGGGAAGTTGCCGCGTCAAACCGCACGGTGGCCCACCGTTCAGGCCGCAGGAAAAGGCTCCGTCGGGCGATAAACAGAGCGATGAAGCAGATCAGGAGATCCAGGAGCGCCAGGCTGCCCAAGAACCAGCGGGCCTGACCGCGAGGAACCGGGGCGTGCGGGTAAGCCTGAAAAGAGAGGAGACGGGGAGCGTTCGCGGCCTCCGCCAACAGCCGATAGATGAAGTAGTCGAAATAGGGCCATTCGGCCCAGCCGGCGTTGCTGGCATCGTCGAGCCACGCCCCCACGACGAAGGCCTGCACCTGTTCCCGTCCCCGCGCCCGCTGCACGAGAGGTTCGCCCGCCGCTGTGACGACGACCGGCTGCAGCAGGTTGGGATTGGAAATCACCGTGCGCGCGCGGACTTCCGGGGCCGAGTTCCAGGCGACGGCGGTCTGAAGGGGGTCGGCCTCTGAACTGTTTTGCACCGGCTGCGGATTGGTCTTCCCGGCCGCGATGTTGAACGCGCCGACGCCGAGAAGCGCCCGAATATCGGCCACCGTGCTGGGAAAATGGGGCCCCAGAAAAACCACGAGGCCGACCTCCTCCCGCAGCACCAACCGCCCGATCCCCTGCAGCTGCGCGGATTCCAGTAGCGGATCGTTGAGGACGTAGACCTGCGCCAGTTCGGGGTTATCCACCAGGCGGATGTGGGGCGCGGCGCGTTGGATCGTCGCATAGAGGAGATCCTGCGGCCCGACGTAGTAAACGCTCACCGCGTCGCCCGTCGTCTGCGCCGATGCCTGTGGCGCGGGCGCGACGATCGCACCCACCAGCAGCGCCAGCAACAGCAGGCGCCCCCACCTGTTCATTGACTTCCCCCTTAGCGCTACCGTCCCACCGTGCTACGCCTCGTCAGCGGTAGAGGCGCCCAGGGCGGCGTTCTGGGGCATGGCTTCCAGCGCCGGCAAGGCTTGCAGGCTGCTCAGGCCAAACTGCTGTAAGAACTCAAACGTTGTCTGGTAGAGGATGGGACGGCCCACCGTATCAGCGCGGCCCGCTTCCTCAATCAGTCCGGCGGCCAGCAGCGTGCGCAAGACGCTATCGGAGTTGACCCCCCGGACGGCCTCGACCTGCGGGCGCGTGACCGGCTGCGCGTAGGCGACGATCGCCAGCGTCTCCAGGGCGGCCTGCGACAAACGCAGGTTCACCTCCAGGCCAAGGAAGTGTTCCACCTGCGAGGCCGCTTGAGGCGCCGTGACCAGTTGCAACCGTCGGCCCAGATGTTGCAACCGCAAGCCGCCCCCGGCCAGGTACGTCTCGAGGCGGGTCAGGGCCTCGCGGCCCTCTGCTTCGCTCAGGGCCGCCGCGGCGAAGAGGTCTTCTTCCTTCACCGGGCCCTGCGCGACGAAGAGCAAGGCTTCGATGAGCGCCGCCGGCGTCAGCACCTGTGATTCGCTCAAACGACAGGCTCCCCGGTGTCTCTTGGCCAACTCGGCGTCTCGGGCGCTGGGGTCACGAGCGGCGGCTGCCGCGTCGCCACCGGGGTCGCCGGTGGGATCGCCGGCGGGGTCACGGGCGCGACGGGTGCGGCAGGCTGCGGTTGAGGTGCGCGGCGTCCTTCCGGCTGCGGCAAGACCGTGATCCGCACCTCCGGCTCGCCGGCGAGCTGCAGCCCCATTTCGGTGTTCAACACCTCCTTGACTTCTTCCACCAGGCGGGATGCCATCTGCGGGACGTTGACGCCCGTCCCCACATCCACATTGACCACCGCCTGCACTTTGCCGCGCCCCGCCCGGATTTTCGGCCTCACGGCGATCACATTGGGGATGGGCGCCAGGCGATATTCCAGCTGCCGCACGACGCTTTCGACGCTGACCGTCGCCATACCGCCGGCGAGGTTCTCCACGCGGATGAAGCGCTGACGCTGCGGTCGCACCTCGAAGTAGATCAGCGCTATCGCCAGGGCATCGAAGAGGAGCGCTAGCAGGACGCCAATACCCAACCGGACAGCAACCTGCGCTGCCCACAGCTGCTCTCCCAGCGTGACAGCCCAATGGCCCACGTCAGAAAGGATCACGTGCGGGATGACGCCCAGCACGCTTACCAAGAGGATCAACGCGATCAACACCAATACCACCACAATGCGGTTAAACGTGTTCATTCTGGCCTCCTTCGAAAATAGAGATCAGTGAGTCAGCAGTCAGCGAAAAAGCGAATAAGCGAAAAAATCACTTGCGTGACAAAGGTACCGCGAACTGAAGTTCGCTCTGGGGTCGCTAGTTTCGTGCTTGCATGATGTGCACCAGCACATGGCGGCTCCTCGGAAAATAGGCGAGTCAGCGAAAAAGCGAATAGGCGAAAAAGCGAATCACTCACGTTCACACCCTCCCACCTTCCCACGTTATCCCTTGCATGACAAACGCCGCTACCGTCCGCGTCTCAGTAACGCACCCGCAAGTAGCCTGCTTGAGGCTCGCCCCAGGGAATGGTCGCATCTACGCCGACCTTGTCGCTGCGCGCCTTTTGAGCCGGGATCTGACGGGCGGAGGGATCCAGGCTTGAGCTGGGCTGATCGGGATAGAGGAAGAGGTCGCGGGTCGCCTGCACGCGCGTAGCGATGGCCCACTCCACGTCGGCGACATCATAGGGATTCACGTCCGTGTCTACCACGACCACGTGCTTGAGCGAGCTGTGGCCCCGGAACGCCGCTTCGATCGCCAATCGCCCATCCTCGGGGCCCTGTTTGGCGATCTGCACGACCGCGTGCAGCCACGAACATCCCCCCGGCGTGACGACGACGCCAGTACAGCGGGTCACCTTGTTCACCTCGGCGAAGATAGTCGGCTCGCGGGGCATGCCCATCAAGTTCTTGTGTTCCAGTCCACCCGGCAGCAGCGCCTGGAACAGCGGCTCCCGGCGACGGGTGATGGCGTCCACCCGCAAGACGGGCTGTTGCCGCCGTCCGTCCATCGTGCCGGTGAGATCAGGGAACGGCCCTTCCCTATCGAGTTCGTGGGTCAGCACGCCTTCCAACACCAGTTCCGCCTCGGCAAAGACCTCCAGGGGGACAGCGACCGCGCGCGCCAACGGCGTGTTATCCAACGCTTGAGCGATGCCGCACTCATCTACCCCCTTCGGCGGCGACATCGCAGCGGCGAGCAACACATGCGGCGGCAAGCCGATGCAGACCGCGATGGGCAATCCCTCCGGCGCCTTGCGCCATGCCGTGTCTGTGCCTCGCCCTTCGACCACCCGCACCGTGAGATGCCGCGCGTCGCGCACCATCATGCGATGGAAGCTGAGATTGCGTCCGTAATCGGGATCGCGGATCACGGCGACGCCGGCGGTGAGGTAAGGCCCGCCGTCGAGGGGATGATACCTGGGGATGGGGAGGCGATAAAGGTCCACGTCCGTTTCGACCACTTCCTGACAGGGTGCCGCCGCCACGCACGGCGGAGTTTGCGGAGCGTCCAGCGCTTCCGCCAGGCGCTGCACCAGCTGCGGGACCTCACATCCCAACGCCAGCGCGAGATGCTCACGGCGCGCCAAACACCCCGAAACCAGGCGCCACTCGGGGAAGCCGGGCAGCGCCTCAAACAGCAACGGCTGCCCCTCCTGGGCCGCGATGCGGCGAGCCACCTCAAAGGTTGGCGCGACGGGTTCCGTCACCCGTTGCAGCTCGCCTCGGGCCTCCAACTCTGCCAGAAACGTCCGCAAGTCCATGTTGAGCTCTCCCTCAAGCCGGCCGACTGCGCCGCCAGACGTCTATTAGTATAGCACAATCCTGCGCACGTGGCGCAGATGCCATGATAGCACAGTCGCCCCGCGCGCCAAGCGTGAGGCAAGGCGACGAGCGCATCTATGAGGGGATCCTTGCATCACGCAGGGACACCAAGGCGGAGAAAACCGGTGATATTTGTGGCAGAGGCAGGGGAGCAGAAGTAGTCGGGGAATAGAAGCCCCTACCTTCTAGTACTTTGTCAAGGCTTGAGCGACTGCGGGTTCGCCGTCCCCGGCTGCCGGCTGCGCCGGCGCCTTAGGATGCAAGCAGCTCCGGCACGAGCGTATCCGCCTGCAGGAACCGTCCCAGGGCGGAGTTGTACGGCCGCGCGCCGTAGTCGTAGCAGCCCAGGGACGCCTCCTCCCGCTGGCCGGTGAAGCGCCGGTCGGTGGGCAAGCCCGTCCCTGCCAGTCCGGGCCGCGTCGCGCCATAGGGAGAGTAGCGGGTGTCGCTGTCCGTGATTTTAGCCCCGCTGGCGTCCGTGGCAAGGCTTGCCGAGCCCAGATGGTCGCCGTGAAGGTGGGTCAGCACGCCGCCTTGACGTTGGGCGATGCGCTGGGTGCCCAGGTAGTAGTACTTGGTCACCGTTGGCCCGCTCAGGGTGACATCATCCAGCGCTATCCAGCCGTCGGTCATAGTGTTAAACAGCTCCACGCGCACGGTGGCTGTTCCCGTTGCACAGAACATCTCAGATCATCACAGGGTGGCTTCATAGGCCGTGGTGCTGCATCTTGTAAAAGGGCAGTTCAAGCACCGCGTTGGCTATCATGCACTCAACAGTAAGCCTAGCCATAATTGCTGTATATAGCGATAAGATACTACAGGGCAGATTACCGGCTAGTTCGCCGCTTTACCACGATATCCAAAACTATCCAGATCAATCCTAATCCAAGAAGACCTCCTCCAAGAATATAATGCCTGATTGGTTTCAGTACAGTCACTTCAAATAGCCAGACTGCAGTCCATCCCGTCCTGATTGACTGACAGAAAAGGTTAGAAGGCGTGTTTCCAAGTGCCGCAGATTGCGGTATACTCTCCGCCATCCCAGTCACAGGAGAGGAAATATGGAAAACACGTCGCGGGTATATGAAGCCTTGATGGCAGTATTGCGCCAGTGTCGGCGGTGGGTGGATATCCGGCATATGAAAACACTGGCCTGGATGGTAACCGGCTTGCTGCTGACGGAGAAGATCAGTTTGTCTGCATGGGCCCCCGTGGTACATAGCCAGGCGAGGTATGCGCAAAGCACGGTGCGCCGCTTTGCACGGTGGTTGAACAATGAGCGCATCCAGGTCTCCGAATTGTACGGGCCCTTGATTGAGCAAGCTCTGGCAGACTGGGGGGACTATCGGCTGCGGCTGGCGTTGGACACCTCGCAGTTGTGGGGGCAGTACTGTCTTGTACGCATTTCGGTGATCTATCGAGGCCGGGCGGTGCCGTTGGTGTGGACAGTGTTGGAACATGGGAGTAGTAGTGTGGCGTACAGCGTGTATGCGCCCTTGTTGGCGGCGGCGAAGTTGGTACCGGCGCATGGCACGGTGGTGTTTTTGGCCGATCGCGGGTTTGCCGACACGGAATTGCTGCAGCATTTGAAGTGCTTGGGCTGGCATTGGCGCATCCGCCTCAAGGGCAGTTTCTGGGTGTACTATCAGGGGGAATCCCACAAGGTGCAGGACGTGAAATTGGCGCAAGGGCAAGCCCGCTTTTGGCATCAGGTGTGGGTGACGCAACAATACTTTGGGCCGGTGCATTTGGCGCTGGCGCGGCCTAACGGACTGCGGGAATGTTGGTACGTGCTTAGTGATGAACTCACCGATAGGGATACCTTTACCGAATATGGCGCGCGGTTTGATATTGAGGAGAACTTCCTGGATGACAAATCGAACGGTTTCCAACTGGAAGCTTCGCTGATTCGTTCGGCCCAAGCGCTGACACGGCTGTGTTTGGTGCTGGCCGTTGCCACGCTCTATCTGGTGGCCCAGGGAACTGAAGTTGTGGCCCACGGCAAACGACGCTGGGTAGACCCGCATTGGTTTCGAGGGAACAGCTACTTGCGCATCGGCTGGCAGTGGGTGAAGACCGCTCTCTATAAACAAGGCCTGGAATTGCTTACCCATGTGCACCTTTCGGGTAAACCCGATCCCGAACCCTCGCGGGCTTCTAACAAACAGTTCCACCAACGCCATCAACGTCAACTCCAGGCGATCTCTTCTAACCTTTGCGCCTGACTTTTGTCAGTCAACCAGGGATTTGCTCCTAACGCTACGCTTCCAACGCTTTGAAAAAGCGCAGTTTATGCCCGCGTGAAGTATAGCATAGAGTGCCGCTTGGCCGTGGCCTGCCAACAGCAGGCCCGCCAGCGCCGCACCCGCCAGGGGGATGCGCCGTGAACGACGCATAGCGCCATCGAGGCTCCAGAAAACCCACGGTAGCCAGGCCATCACATCGTTGAACTGCGGATGGCCCAGGGGGACGACGAAGGGATTGGAGAACGCGTAGGCTATCGCACCGAAGAGCGCCGGGCCGCGTCCCAGCCGCCAGACGGGCGAACGTCTTAGATAGAGATAAAGTCCCCAGGCGGCCCAGAGCAGCGGGAACATCCCCCGTACCAGCAGCAGTTGGTCCGGCAGTGGATCGATGAGAAAGAGCGGCCAGTTGAAGAGATTGAGCAATCTGTACTGCGTCTCAGCAATGATCGGATCCCCCGCCTGCAAGCCCGTATGCCAGAGCGGGAAGACACCCTGGCGCACCCAGCGCGCCACGTAGCTCCAGACGGGATAGAGCTGGTTGAAGAGATCCCCGCCGCCGCGCGGAAAGGTGTAGCCGGCAATCCAGACAGGCCAGAAGAAGAGCGCCACCGCGCTTGTGAGGAAGAGTAGCGCTGCACCTTCCTGGCGTAGCAGCCGTCGGATCATCGTCCCTCCGTGACGCGCACGCGGGTCAGGACGACGTGGGTCTCCGCCGTCTGGTATCGCTCTTGACGCACCGGCAGATGCGCGATCCGGCCTTCTTGCGCCGAGTAGACGGCCAACCGCAGATCGTAGACGCCCGGGATGGCGTCCTCAGTAACGGTGAGCACCCGCGTTTCTTCAAGCGTCTGGCCCTGCCACCACGTGGACGTGGGTGCCGCGCCGTCCAGAGGCCAGGCGTCCCATTGCGCCGCCTTGCGCCACTGCCCGTCGATCAGCTGGACGGAAACGGTGTAGTCGCGCTCCATCGATGCGCGGCCTTCCCAGTGCAGCGTCACCGTCAGCGGTTCACCGGCTGCCACGCTGAGGGCGCTGACGTCATAGCCGCGCAGCAGCATGCCCTTGCCGAAGCGGATCTGGATGGGGTTCGGCACGTCACCCTCCGTTGCGACCAGCCGTACCTCGCCGAAGCGTGTGTGATCGTCGCCGGCCGGCGTGTGCAGTCGCGCACCCGTGGTCGCGTTGTAGACACCCACGCTGACGCTTAGAGTATCGGGCGCGTAGGCCTGCGGCGGGATGCGGATGGCGAGGTGTTCGGCCCAGGTGCGACCGGGCGTCAGCCGCGTCGTCGAGAGCAGCCCTCGGCCGGGCGGCGTGTCGCGCTGCGCGACGATGCGATCGCCTTCGCCCAGCAGATGAATGAAGAGCAGGTACTCGCTCTCGGTGGGCGCCAGACTCTCCCAGTAGAGGTCGAGCTCCACGTAATTACCGGGTTCCACCTTCTCCGTCGCTATGCGGTAGCCCAGCAGGTGCAGGTGTTGGCCGAAGGTGACATCGAGCGTTTGCGGGGGAGTGAATCCATCTGGCAGAGGCTCCGGCGGACGGTAACTGGGCAGAATCCAGGCGGGCAGCGCGACCACGGTAAGCGTCAACACCACGGTGGGGATCGCAGCCATGGTCGCCCGCGCGAGCCGGACGCGCTGAGAGGGCACCCACGTCAAAAGGCCCCCAATAAGCCCCAATGACCAGAGGGGCAGGGCCGGGAAGACCAGGCGCCCCTGCGAGGCCATGGTCATGCGTGTCCAGCGGATCAGGGCGACGAAGACGGCGGCAGGCCAGGCCCACGCCAGGGCGCGCGCGGCGGTTAGCGGTTGCCAGTAGAACGGCCAGAGACGCCGCCAAAGCGGTTTCTCTTCGCGTAGCCATAGTAACAAACACCAGAGCAGACTCAGACCGGCGACGACAACCACGCCGTTGAGCGCGTGATAGATCCAGCGCGGCATGGGTACGTTCAGGCCGCCGAAGTTGCCCCAGTAGGCGGCCATGAAGGAGAAGCGCTCGCCCCAGAGATCGGCCAGGGTGGGGGTGAAGGGGCGCCCGCCCGCCACGTTGAGGAAGGCGTTGAGGCCCAGTGGGTCGCCGTAGAGGCGGGCGTTGCGCACGTACCACCAGCCTGCCAAGAGCGCTGCCGGAATCATCCACGTGAGCAGACTCTTTGCGAATGCTAGCGCACAGGCCCAGGTGGGGCGCGCGGGGCGATCCAGTCGCTGCCACGTCGCCCAGAGCGAAGTCGCTGCCGCCAGCGGGAGCAGCGCCAGCGCGCTCTCCTTGCTCAAAATCGCCAGGCCGATGGCGAGGCCCAGGCGGAGTTCCGCGCCGGGAAAGTCACTCTCCTGTTTGAGCATGCGCACCATGAGCAGCAGGGCGAGAATGGAGAGTGGGATGACCAGGGCGTCGTTGTTGACGGAGCTGCTGATGAAGACGAACATGGGTGTGAAGGCGTGCGTCGCGGCGACGGCGAGGGCCAGGCGCGGGCGCGCCGGGAAGAGCGCGCGGATCAGGCGCCAGGAGAGGGCAACGGCCCAGACGCCCAGCAGCACGGAGAAGAAGCGGGCCACGTGGACGGCCAGCACGGTTCCGCGCCAGGGAAAGCGCTCGGCGGTAGGATTGTGGAGCACGAGGTTGACGTTGTGACGGTCGGGTGTGATGAGGCCGCTGGCGGCTTGTGGGTTGATGTTGTAGACCTGCTCGAAGTCGCTGGTATCGATCCACGAGGTCAGTGCGGCGGCCAGCATGTAGTAGAGTGGCGGCTGGCTGGCTTCCTGCCGCCATGGGCCAACCTCGACGCCCGGTTCCAGCGGCTGCACGGGCAGGGCGCGCTCTGTGGCGACATAGTGGACCATAGGGTAGTGGGAGATTTCGTCGGAGATCTCGAAGATGGGGATGAGGGCGCTGTAGGCTGTGCCCAGGATCAGGAAGAGGGCCAGGATGATGATAAGTCCTCGGTTGGCTTTTGACGGTGCGATCACGGCTGGCGTTCTCCTTCCGGCGTTCCGCTGCAGGGCGTCAGACGGTAGGTTTGATCGGGGAGAGGCTGTCCCATAGCGTCATGGGCGGGCCAGCGCGTGTTTTGCTCCGGTGACCAAAGGCCCACGCCGACGACGCCCTCCGGCGCATCGGCACCCTCGATCATGCGAAGCTCGTGGATGATCTCACCAGGCTGCCAGTCAGTCGGCGGATAGAGGCCGCGCAGTGCCGCGCTGTCGGCCTGGGCGCTGAGAGCACCGTTCGTCTCCAACCAGTGGGTGAAGATAGTGGGTTGTCCTTCGACAGGGGCGAGTGTCTCCCACGTCAGTTCCACGCTGATCTGCTGTGATTCCCTGCGGTGGCAAGCAGCGGCGCGCAACGCGATGGCGTCGCCGAAGGTGGCCAGCGGTTCGGCCGGCGGCGTCGACCTCTCGATACGTCCCGCGGTCACCAGCGTCATGCGGGTCGGATGATAGGTGACGATCTCCACGACGCTGGCCACCCGCAAATCCTCGGCGCTGAGCGCGGGATCGGCCGGCTCCAGGGTATAGGGCAACCCCGGCGTGATGACGGCGCCGAAGGCACGAGTCGTGACCTGCGGATCAGCGCCCGTGTGTGCGGCGATGAACATCTCGCCGTTGGTCGGCGGCGGGATGGGAATGATGCCTTCGTGCATCAGCGGGTAGGTGCGCTTGACAGGCGTCACGCGACATGCATCGTCGAGTTTTGCTGTCAACGCTGGCAATGTCGCTGCCCCCAGATCCGGGCGGCGTTTGCCGATGACGCGAAATATCTCTGGCGCTTCCGGTCGCACATAGCGTGCGTCAGGATCATCCAACAGGCGCAAAAACACAGGCAAAGTAGTGGAAAACCACTCTGGACGAACCGTGGCGATGTTCTCGCTAACCCAAATGACGTTCATACGCACCTCGGGTACAGGGTCGTTGGCGCAAGCTAGCATGCAGGGCAGGTGTGCTTCAACCAACCCTGGATCTGCACGACCGATACGACCTAGTGCATTAACAGGGTACATTTTCTGGAATAGTCAGATGGGGTTCATGCGGGCAGTCGGAGGCGGCGCACGCCCGCTCCGCCAATTCCTGGGCGGACAAAGTCTCCGCGGGCTCTACCACCCGCCGTTTAGCATGAACCCCATGAGGTTCAATCGGGTTGAGCCAGGGGCTCTTGATCGGCAACAGGCACGGGACCAGTCGCACGCCCTGCCCCGTCTGCTTGACTGCCCGGTTGTGGGCGCGAATCCAGGTGCGCACTTCGTGGCATGTCAGCCACGAAGCGTTATCCCAGATCAACAACAACGCGCGCTTCCCCACCTGCGCCAGTTTATCACCACACCATGCCAAGTATTGCGTTGTGATGTTACTCACCGGCTGTCCGTCCACAAAGCGCCACCACACCTGTTCCATCGGTTCCGCTGCATCCGGTACCACCCAGCGCACCAGCAGCCCGTAACATGCCAGCGCCTTGGGATCGGGGTCATCCTTACCCTTGGGCTGCTCCACTAAATGTAGCGGCTTGCCGTCTGGACTCCAGGCGTGTAAGCACGGTTGGGCAAAGCGACTCCACCAAGTTTCGTCCTGGAAGCCCAATGCCCACTCGGGATGCGCCGCTGCCAAACCGATCAGCCGGTCACGGGCGTTTTTTTCGCTGGTAATCCGGATCCGGGCTGGTGATCCACTTTTTCGCGCGTTTCCAGTTGACTTTCATCCGCTTCAGCGTGGCGCGGATAGTCTCACCGCTAACTTGACTGTCGGTAAGCCCTTCGGCGTAGCACACTTCGGCTACCAAGTTGCGTGTCCAGAGATTCGTGGGCTTCCCAAAGTCGCGCGGGCTGCGATGCAACAACGCTTGCAATTCTTCGTATTTCTCCGGCGGCAGGGCGGCATGGATATGCTGGGGGCGCGTCGAGTGACGTGTTAAGGTGGTGAGGCCTTCCGCATCAAACGCATGGATGGCGTTGCGCACGGTTTGGGCATCGCACCCCAACAACTGGGCAATGGCGGGCACGCGCTCCTTTCGCGCACTCGCCGCTATGATTTGACAGCGCCGGAGCTGAAAGCGGTCTTTGCTGCGTAACCCAGCAGTAACGGTCTGCTGTTCTTCGGGCGTCAACTCTCGAACGTATATGGGCGGTTTCATACCACCCATTTTACCACTAAAACGAGAATCTTGTCTGTGTTTGCATTAGGTAACGCTGTTGAATCCTGAGTGGATAGATAATGACTTTCCGGTGAAGTCTAAAAAACGGGTTTTATGCGAGGCTTACCTTCCAATCCCTGAGAACGCATAATATGTGAGAACGCGATCAACATCAGAGTACCACTGATTTGAGTTTTGAGGCCAGGTAGTATGACAAAATTTCTCGCGCCCTCTCAGTCCCTGGGCTGGACGGCATAGACCACCTGAAAGCGAAACTTGTCCAGGGTGTGAGGTTCTTTGTCGTTCAGGGCTGCGCACAGCGCTTCCGCCGCCTGTTGCACGCTGGGGCGGTCGAAAGGTTTCAGCCACACATAGAGGGTCTCACCTACCAGTTGGGCCCACGTTCCACGGTGCAGTATCTGATGCAGTACCACCCGGCGGTCTTTGCCGGTGTAGCTCTTTGACAAGATTTCCAACAGTTGCTCTTCGGCGTGGTAGGCCACCAGTTTCATCTCGTCGAAGAACCGCTTCCGTTCGAAGTTGCACTGTTCCAGAGGGGCCTCCAAGACCTGGCTGATGGGCACCTTCTTGGGCAGCGCCTTGAGCTCGGCTTTCAGACGGTCGATTTCCCGTCCCAGGCTGGCAATGCGGCGCACCAGCTTCTCCTGCTGACCTTTGTAGGTCTCCAGACTGATGGTGTCCTGCTTGCGACGCAGCAGTTGTCCGCCCAACTCCCCCTGGCAACGGGCCTGTTCTACTTTGAGAGCTTTCTTCTTGGCCCGCAGGGCTTTGATCTGAGGATTGTCTACCAGGGGCTCCTCTCTCACGGCGTCAAAGGCATAGCCAGGGGAGTAGTCCAACTTCTTCTCGGCCCGCATGATCTTGAAGAAGTTCTCCTGCCCCCAGCGCAGGAGCATCAGGCGGACGATTTCCTGCGGCGAACGGCTCTTGTCGCTGCTGATGACGACCAGCCGGGCACCGGTTTTCAGGTCCAGGATGACCACGGCCCGGGTCCAGCCGTATCCCTCGAGGTACACCCCCATCTCCGTTAGCTTGAGTTGGACCTTGGTCGTCTTCAGGCGGATGAGATGGCGACGAAACCCTTCCTCAGGCAGTTGATCCACGATCTGGCGTAGTTCCTGATTCAACTCCAGCCAGGTGATCCAGTGGACCTTGAGCTCGTCCAGAAGCTTGAACAGGGCAGCACAGAAGCCGCCTCGGTCGAAGATCAAGGTCAACACCCCGTCTACCCAACGGTCGCCGACGATGGCCTTGACCTGGCTGATCATGCGGGGGATGACGGCCGTGAGTTGGTCTGAGGCGGGTGTCAGCAGGAAGAAGAACGGTCGTCCCTGCGGGTTATTGGCGTAGTAGGCCTGGTGTCCCTTCATCGCCAGGCGGCGGACGGTGAAGTACCCCTTGCGCACCATGTGGCGACCGAAGTAGGGGATGAAGTGGCCGTCAAGGTAGAGGATTTCCCAGTCCACCACGCCCAGGGTGATGAGTTGCTGGGCCACTGCCAGAACGAAGGCTTCACTCCGCTCCACCGCCTGGACCGATTTGAGGAAGCGGCGCAACTTGTCCAGGCCAGGTCCCCGACGGCGACCCAGAAGTAGCCCGAAATCGGTGTAAAGCAGAGTACGGGTGGCCTCCAGGGAAGGCACGTTGAACAGGGCCAGGAAGAAGAAGGCCAAGGCCATTTGCAAGACGGTGTAGCCCAGGTCAGGCAGGCAGGAGAAGGTACGGGCCACCAGGCCGGCGAAGTCCAGATCGTGCAGAAAGGGCAAGGCCAGGAAGCCACCACCAAAGGCTGATTCAACGCCGTCCCGTAGGCGAGCCAAATACCGCCGGTCAGCAGCGGTGAGGGAGGGCAAGATGGGCTGCGAGGCTGCTGAGACCTCGTTCATCTCAGAGGACACTGCCATCTCACCTTCAGCCACTTCTGTCACCGTCAGAGGTGGGGTCTGACTCTCCCCGGCTTGCCCGCAAGCTGTCCTCTGGAGGCAAGGACGCACGTCCTGAAGGCAGCGTTGCACGTGGCGTTGGCTGACCTGTTCGGCTTCGCCTTCGTTGGCACTGGCTGTGACCTCTGCCCAAGTGGCCTCAGGTTGCGCCCAGGCTGTCTCCAGAGCCCGTTGTCGCCGTTCTGGGGTGAACTTCCAGGGCCCTTTGGGCCCCCGTTCAACGGGGATCAGGCTTCGGATCCCGGCGGTGCTGAAGGCGCTCACGGCGTCCCGCAGGGTACTGGATGGAATCCCCAGCCCTCGACTGACTTCTGGCACCGTGGCCAACTCGTTCTTCACCAACTGGGCAGCCACCGATTTCATGGTCTCTCGGTCATCCAGGGCATACAACATGATGGGCTGGCCTTGGAACAGAATCGTACCCCGGCCGGACGCCTTGCGCAGTATCACCTGGGAGTTGAGACCAACCAGTTCCATCGGGACTGGCACATTAGCGATTGTTAAAGAACTGGAAATGACATCTGTCTGAAGTTGTGGTATCATAGGGTTGCCCTGCCTGCGATTGCGGTTTGGGATTAGCAACCTATATGATACTGCAAAAGCGGGCAGAGCGCACGTTTGGGCCATTACCGCACGAGAAATTTTGTCACGCGCTCACTGCCCAGACGCAGTTTCAGTGGTAGTCTGAGGATACTCTCCTGCCAGCTCAGCCGGATGATGTCTTGGAACTGGATGAACTCTGGTCGTTTGTGTTGAAAAAGAGTCAAAAACGCTGGCTGTGGACCGCCATTTGTCGGCGTACCCGCCAGATTGTCGCTTTTGTCATCGGGGACCGCAGCGAGAAGACCTGTCGCCGCTTGTGGAACAAGATCCCTGACGAGTATAAACGGTGTTTGACCTTCAGTGATTTCTGGGAAGCTTACCAGCAAGTTTTCCCAAAGGCCACCCACCGTTGCGTAGGCAAGGAGAGTGGCGAGACGGCCCACATGGAACGTTGGTACAACACGTTGCGGCAGAGGCTGGCGCGCTTTGTCCGTAAGACTTTGTCTTTCTCCAAATCGGATGTTTTTCATCACTTGACCACCAAGTGGTACATCGCGGAATACAATCTGGCTATATCACTTACCGTGTAACCACCACCTCTGGGAAGCTTACCAGCAAGTTTTCCCAAAGGCCACCCACCGTTGCGTAGGCAAGGAGAGTGGCGAGACGGCCCACATGGAACGTTGGTACAACACGTTGCGGCAGAGGCTGGCGCGCTTTGTCCGTAAGACTTTGTCTTTCTCCAAATCGGATGTTTTTCATCACTTGACCACCAAGTGGTACATCGCGGAATACAATCTGGCTATATCACTTACCGTGTAACCACCACCGGGGATGCCCCGCCACCATTCCAGGTTGGTATAGCCATGATCCCCGAGGAAGCGCGCAAACATGGCGTTAGTGGTAGGATATTTCGCCAGGGCAAAAGCGCTCACGCTCACGCGGTGGCGGGGCTTCTCATCTTTCTCGGTGCTATCATCATCTCCCATCCAAAACTCCCCGCCGGGCAGTGGAATGAACTCCGGCAAACCACACGGACCGCTGAAGCGTGGGTCGCCCAGACGCCCCAACACCTCGCCTACTTCCATCCGCGCCGGGATGCCCGTCTGCGGCGGGTTCTGCCACAGCACCTGCACCAGCCGCTGCGCCAGCTCCGCCCGCGCGCCCGCATGCCAGCCCACGCGCTTCTCTGGAATTTCCAGCAGCGCCCACCCCGCCCAGGCTACGCCGTAGGCGTGGGGATCGCCCACGCCGGGCAGCGCACCCAATTCCTTGAGCAGAAAATCCTGCGCTTGCCGCGATTGGCGCAGCAAGCTGCCCGCCATCAGCAGAATCACCTCCCGCCACCAGCTCTGCCCCACATGCTCGGCCAAAAAAGCCAGCCGTTCCTGCCCATACCGGTTTTCCACCAGATACAGTGCGGCGAGGAACTCCTGCAACGTCAGATGGTCGCCAAAGGTATAGCCTTCAGGCTGCGCGTGCAGCAAACCGCTGCGCTCCGCCATCAATTTGATAAATTCCCCGGCTTCGCTTTCCGCCTTACGTCGCCCGGCAAGCGTGCTCGTATCCAGCATCATCGTCTCGGCCATAAAGGGCGCCAGAATCTCCCGCTTGAGCGTCGTCTCATCCACCACCACCAGGGCCCCGCGGTCCCCACTGCGAGCCCGCTCCTCAGCCACGCCCTCGTGGGTCTTATAGGCCGCATAGGTCAGGTAGAGCTGCCGGTCGGCGGCGGGCCACCGTTCATCGCGCAACGCTTGCGCAGCCTCGGCGCCCTCTTCCTCGTGCAGTCGTTCGCCCAGTAACACGTCCACGTAGGCGGCGTAGAGTTCGGCCCGCTGTTCGGGCAGTTCGCGGTCGGCGTAGTGGATGAGCGTTGCCGTCCAGACCATCAACGGCGTCTTGACCATCTCCTGCAATAATGGCTTTTCATCAATGCGCGCCAGCAACTTCGCGGCGCGCTCGGCGGCAAAGTGCGCGTCGGCTTCCAGCCCTGCGTAAAGCCGCTGCACCAGCGGCGCCCACTGCGCACGGGTGAGATCGCGCACATAAGCCAGGTTGAAGTCTGCATCCAGGCGCGTGTTGGCGTCCTCGTAGGCGGCTACCCGCGCCGTCACCACCAGACGGTTGCCGGGGAAAGCGCGGGCCAGGTCCTCGATAGCCTGCCGCACGACAATCCGCTGGTCGCGGTCGGCCACCTCGTCCAGCGCGTCGAGGAAAACCCAGGCGCGCCCAGACCGGATGAGGCCACTCACAAAGCCCCGGGGCACACGCCCCGGATGGCGTTGCTCGAATCGGGCGTCCACAAAGCGCAACAGTCCCGGCACGTCACGAGTGTAGCGTGCGGATTGGGTCTGGCAGGCGTGCTCGAACTCCCGCAGGACAATGAGCACCGGTACGGGCAATGGTTCAGCCGTCAGGCCCAGCTGCTTTTGCGCCAACGCCGGGTCGCCCGCAGCCAGCACCGCCGTCGCCAGGCGCAACACCGTCGTCTTGCCGCAGCCGGCCTTGCCCAGGAGCGCTACATGCCCCCCTTCCGCAAACACGTCGGGCAGAGCTATAGATGCTCAGATAAAGTTTTGGACTAAGCTGACGCGGCCTCCTGGCCCAAGGTGGCACAATACTTACCCATGAGACTTTTGATTTCATCGGGCAAGCCGGTGAGGGCCTGGAGTTTAGCATCCACCGTGGTGGTCAAAGCTTCGAAGGTAGGGAAGTAGCGTAAATGGGTGGCCTGCTTTTTGA